>Ga0268299_1002482_pt1 | contig 21823 bp, 16 predicted proteins | sample NOBtaG_FD_193484 | JGI IMG/M metagenome (GOLD analysis project Ga0268299, IMG submission 193484) | Activated sludge microbial communities from bioreactor in Nijmegen, Gelderland, Netherland - NOB reactor | ecosystem: Engineered > Bioreactor > Aerobic > Activated sludge | place: Netherlands... | reverse complement strand
CTTTCGCGGTCGGGCGCGGGCAGACGCTGGCGGCCGATATCCGGCATTTGCAGGAGGAGGGACGCATTCCGCGCATCAAGGTCGTCGTCGACAGCCCGATGATGATCCGCTCCACCGAAGTGCACCGCAAGCACAAGTATCTGCTCAACGCCGAGACGCAGGCTCTCTTCGCCGATGGTGTCGATCCGTTCCGCACTGCCAAGCATGTGGAAACCATGGATCGCGCAGACTCCCAGGCGCTCGACGAGCCGCAGTCCGAGCCGATGATCATCATCGGTTCCTCCGGCATGGCGGCCGGCGGACGCATCGTCAACCACCTGAAGGCGAAGCTGCCCGGTCGGCAGAACACGGTCGTCTTCGTCGGCTATCAGGGCACCGGCACGCTGGGCAATCAGCTCATCGGCAAGGATGCTCGCCGCAACGTCAACGGCACCACGATTGAGTCGAATACGCAGAACGTGCGCGTTGTGCGCATCTACGGCGAGCCGGTCAAGGTGTATGCCAACATCGAGTTCATGTCCGACTACTCCGCGCACGGAGACGTCGAGGACATTCTCGGCTGGATGCGCAAATTCGAGCGCAAGCCCAAGCAGGTGTTCCTCGTTCATGGCGATGACGAGGCTCTCACCGGGCTGAAAGAGTCGATCGAGAAGCGCTTGCGCTGGAACGTCACTGTTCCAAAGGCGCGGGACGTCTTCACGCTCGAGTAATAATCGCCCTAATCGCGGTGTCGCGGCTCTCATTGACTGAGATTCGCGGCACCGCAAACTACATGGAGACCTAACCATGAAGTTCGGAAACGTTCTTGTGATTTGGTTCCTGCTCATTGTTTCCGGCTTCGGCGTCATGTTCGCCGGCTGGGGATTGGCATTTGCTTTTGCGACCAACGTGTTCGTGCCCTGGCTCGGATTCGTTACGCCTGAGTATCACAACCTGGCTTCATTCCTCGGCGCATGTCTATTCGTCGGCACCGGAACAGCCCTGGTTCTTGTCGCATTGGTCACACTCGGATTCGGTGCGACTGCGCTTTATCGCAGGATAAAGGGGCGATAACCGCAGAAAAGCTATGCTGCTTCGTGAGCAGTAGCGGGCAAAAGAGCAAAGAAGCCTCGTGGGTGTATCGCGAAAGCGGGCATCTGCGAGGTTTTCTCTTGCTTTTTTGTTCTTGTACCGGTGATATGATACGGCGTAGTAAAAATGTGAAGTCCGGCTCACAATGCGGCTTTGCATTGCCACAGAAGTGCAACAATACTTCGCGCGAATTGAGCGCTAACCATGCCTTGCTAAGGCTTCGCTAGCTCATGTTTGAATTAGAATGAGCATTTCAAGATTAAAAGAAAGAGCCGCTAGAGACCGAGGTGATTTCTCGTCTGCGGAATGTAAAACGTAAAAGCTTGCCAGGCCGATGATTTTCAGCTTGCCTTCGGGCGCCCTGCATTCCATGTTTTTCACACTCAAGAATACGGCTTGTAAATGCGTTCTTAGAAAAGCATCTTGAGCTTTTGCTAGGTTGCTTACGAATCTTCCGTATCCACCTACTTCTCCAGCCTCATCTCCGAAACAGAAATTGAGCTTTGCCACGTGCAGCAGCTAAAACTTCGTCGCAAGGCGAAGGCGAAGCACAACGGTCTCAGCGTTGAGCCCGTCTGCGGAAGATTCATCAGTGGCTGCGTGTCTTAGCTCTCAAACAGTAGGAAATCCAATGGCAAACGAACCGATTCAAGACGGCGTTAGCGCAGGTGAACAACCGAGCGGCGCCACCGATGGTGCAGTCGCCAGAGTCTCCCTGTCGAAAGACGCGGGCGGCTCGGATGTTCGACCGAAACCCTCGGTTGCTGCCCAGCCCCAGCGTCCGAGCTTCTTCAAGCGCTTCAAGCGCTGGTCGCTCATCACGCTCGGCATTCTCATCGGCTACGTCCTGCTCGTGGCGATCGCCCATCCGGTGTTCGTCCTCGCCTGGCAATATCTGCCAATCATCGTTGGTGTTCTGCTCATCCCGGCTGCCGTCCTCGGCATCCGCGCTCTCGACCGCCGCGGCAAGGCCCCTTCGCGAAAAGCTCTTGTGGTCAGCTCGCTGGTTTACGTTGCTTTCCTCGCATGGGTGGTGACCGCCAACGTGTCGCAGACGATTATTCAGTGGCAGATGGCTTCTTCGCTCGATCCGATTGCGATCGGCGAATTGCCGCAAACGCGCGACAACCGTATCGTTGCTCGCTCCACTGCCGCCAAGTACGTCAAAAATGCCATCACCGACAACCGTCTGGTCGGCAAACAGCCGCATCTGGTGCGGGAAGTCGGGCAGGACGGCAAAATCGTCATGTGGTGGCAGTCGCCTTTGGCATACGATGTCTGGTACGGCACGCCCTTCGGCAGCGTTCATAGCGTCATGCGGGTGAACGCCGAAGAGCCCAACATGAACGTCGACGTCAAGGCAGGCAAGGATGCATTCTTTGCGTTCGGCGACGATTCGTGGGTGACCGAGCTGATCTTCCGCGTCCTGCATCCCTTCTCCAAGCGCGAAGAGACGGTTTACTGGGAGTACGAGGACAGTGACGAGTGGGTGATGCTCATCTCGTACAGCTCCTACCGCCCCACCTGGACTCTCACCATGGTTCCGACTCAGTCGGGCGTGATGGAAGTCGGACGTTACGGACTGGTGCGTAACTACAGCAAGAGCGAGGCGGCGGAAAAATTCGAGGGCGCTGCTCTCTATCCGCCGGCATTGGCTCGCCAATACGCGGAGGCTTACGCCACCTACCACAACGGTCTTCTCAACCCGTGGACGGCGCAGCTCGAGCTCTTCGAAATCAGCGAGCCGCCCTACGACGCGCAGAAGACCGAAACCAACCGCTTCCCCTACTACCAGGACTTCGATAAGCTCGGTCTCGAGCTGATCGTCGGTCTGGAGCCCCGGGGCGGTTCGCTCACCCGCGTGCTCTTCTTCGATGCAGTGACCGGTCGCGCCAGCGTTTACGCTGTGCCGGATTCGCTGCGCCTGAACGGCCCCAGCAAAGCGCTGCTCAACGTTCACAACGCGGAGCCGAGCGCCGACTGGTCGCAGTACGAGGAAGCAGAGCCGCGGCTCGTCAATGGCAAGGCAGGCAGCTTTTGGCTCGTCACCGTCGTGCGCGCCGACGCATCCAGCCGTGCTTTCGTCATGCTCGTTGCAGTCGATGCCGTCTCTCTGAAGGCGCATCGCTTCAACGATGTTGAGAGTTTCAAAACGTTCCTCAACACGGCGCCTGCCGCTCCGCGGTAAGGGCTGTGTGAGGTGCACGACGTAGTGCACCTGTCGATGAGGGCGTAAATATCCCCGTTTCGGCCATGGTCCACCCTGCAGGTATAGTGCCAAAGCGCTTGCCTGCAGCGGTGGGCCCGGTCGGAAAGGAAGTGACTTTTGTGAGTATCGAACTTCTTGTGATTGCTTCTCTGGCTGGTGCTTGCGGTGTCTGGGTACTCTATTGCCTCTATCAAGAACGCAAAAAGAAACAGGAAGAGACGAGATGGGAAGTGCAGAGAGCGGCGCTGGGCATCAAGCCCGGCACAGCTTCTCGCGATAGCATGTATCCGGTCAGGGACGATGATGAATTCACGCGCAAGTACAATCGCGCTCGTTCTGTATCGCGCCGGCGATGCCCGCGGGGAGTCTGCACCACGCCTGGTGGCAGTTGTCCAACCGAATGCGTGGAAGAACCGCAGGTGATTCGTCATAGCGACGGGCGCCGCACGCATAAGTACGATAACCTCGAAGTCTGCTTTGGTCCTGACGGCAAGGTTCAGGCACTGAAAGTAGACGATCGCAATTGGTCGTGAATTCACACGACCGGGCGCGGCTTTTCGCCTCGCCTCTCGACCCCTCTTACGCATAGGAATTTTTCCATGCGCACACACATCAAAACCTTTATTGCCGTGCTTGGTCTTTCGATTGCGGCATATTACCTTTCGATCGTCGTGGAAGCCAATTCCGGACCAGCTTTGCCGGCGAACGCAACTAAGTTCGAGCGGCATGCCGCCGAGCTTGATGCAATTGTGGACGGTCATTGGGACCGTCCTGGCGCCATTGCCACACAAGACGATCTGGACGCATACCAGAACTTGATTGATGAGCTCAATAAGTTCGACTATGCGCCCATTTTCGAACAGCGTGCCCGCGTAGAGAAGCTCGAGGCTCCGGCTCGTGCTCGATATGAGGCGCGCATTGCCCGCTCTGCCGCGTTTTATCGCTCAATGAGCGTGCGTTTTGGGCATGAGAAAGCGGCATTGTTTACGAATCTGGTGCACGGTCCGAGCGTTTTTGCTGTCCAAGCTCGGCTGCGCGACATCAACAGGCATCAGAGCCAGATTTCCTCGATGTTGCACCAGCGCTCCAACGTGCGTTATCACCTGGCGATGGCTCATGCTTTGCGTGGAGAGAACGCGGCTGCAATTGAGCAGCTCAAGCTTGTGCTCAGGGAAACACCTGAGTACGGGCAGATCAATGCCTCGTACATCATCGGCGCGCGCGTGCATGCCGAAAGAGATGATGAGTTTATTGCTCTTTTAAATGCTGCCGGCGGCAGTTCTCAGCGCTTTTTGACTGATTATGTCAATGACGGTGAGCCGAATCGCCTCTATCCGTTTTGGGGAACTAGGCGCCGCGAACCGCTTTGAGTGATGCAACAGGAAGATTGAATTTCCGGTAAGCCGGCACAGTCACTCAGCAAACACAAGTCAGGAACACAAGAAGGAGGGCTGCTGCGATATCCACTACCGACAGCTCAGGCGTCGGCATTGGAAAACGCAGCTCCCACCTTCTTGTCTTTGTGGTGTTGCTATGACATGGCCTAATAGATGCCGTGGCGTGAAATTGTGATAACTATAAAAGATAATAGAGCTGCGTAGAAGACAAAGAAGCAGAGGCTCGGGCAGAAAGAGATTGCTCTCTTTCTGCCTCCGCTCTGCCTCCTTGCCGCCGCCCTTCGAGTAGGACGACCCGGTCTAGAACGTTTCTTTCAAAACGTCCTCAAGCCGAGTTTTACTGCTGTTCGCCGGAGCCCGCCGGACCCGGCTGCGGATTGTCCGCAATCGGCGCGACTTCTCCTTCGACCGTGTTGGTCGCCGGAGTTGCCGCAGGCGTTCCGTCAGCAGCCGCACCGTCGATGATTCCCGCCGGCTTCGGGGGGAACTTCTTCTTCGGAAGCGGGATGACGTAGACGCTGCGATTGTTCGGGTGGTCGACCAAGCCGGACCCGTCCCACACGCCGGTGGCGAGCAGACGAGCTTCCTTGGCCTTGTACCCGTCGATCCAGTTGTCCTGCCACGCATCGCTCGCCGCCAACTTGCCCGTCCAGCCAACGGTCTGCTTCCGGTACTTGCTGGCCCGTGCGGCCGCGCGCGACTGGAAGTGCTTGTTGATGTCGAACATGTTGACGAAAACGTACTGCGCGAAAGCCTTGTTGCCGATGACGATCACGCCGTTCTCGTCGTTGCCGTAGCTCGCCTTGGCGCCGAGGTTGTCGGAACCGAAGATGACCACGGGCTTCTCGCCGAACGGGTCGATGACGATGATCTTGCCGTGCGTGATGGCGTGCGCTTCCGGCAGCTTCAGCAACTCCGTGATGAAGTTGGCGAACTGCTCCTCACGCCCGGTAGCGAGCGTGAAGACCGGCGGCCGTCCTTTGCGACGCTTGGCTTTGACGCCGCGCAGCGCATCGAACGAACTCACCGTCATGAACGCGTAGAGGTCCGGGCGATTGTCCCAGATCTCCGCCATCCAGTGGATCACCGAAGGCGATCCCGGGTAGAACACCTCACCGCAGAGGACGTCTTTGGCGCCTTCCATCAGCTCCTTCACACGGATGAGCCAGGGCGAGAGCGGGACGTCGAGCCCCTTGCCCTTCACCTTGTCGTCCATGCTGGGCTGGAAGTAGGTCTCGATGATCGTGCCGTCGGGCAGCACGACCGGATCGTAACCCTTCGCATTGCGGCGGCGGAATTCGAGCGACTGCTCGGACCCGTCAGCCTTCATGCGCTTCCAGTAGTCGAGGAAGTTGGCCGCCACCTGCGCGTTGCGAATGCGCGTCACCATGTTGGACTGGCAGCCCAGACCGGTGTTGGTCCAGTTGGTGCTGCCCGTGGTGACATCGGTGGGGTTCTCGTCCTTGTCGACCTTCACCTGGCTCTTGTTGTGCGCGATGCCCCAGGGTCCGATCATGCGGTCCTGGATGTCGGCACCCGCTTCGTGCAGGGCCTTGCGCGCCGGAGCGTTGGTGAAGTCATCCTGGCCGGTGTTGCCGAGGATGAGCGAGAAGTACTTGAGGTGCTTGAGGAGGAAGTCCACAAGCTGGTTGGCGCTGAGCTCGTAGAGCGCAGCGTACACCTTGCCGCCGTCTTCCACGCACTCCTTGATGGGAGCCATGAGCATCTCGGGCGCGTTGGCCATGAGGTGCTTGCGGATGACGTTGTTGGGGTTCTCGTAGTCTTCCAGCGCGTCGATGATCTTCTGGAAGTCCGGCGTGCCGTCCGGCAGGGTGCCGATGTAGCGCGCCAGCCACTGCGTCGAGAGAATGCCGCGGGTGAAGCCGCAGTCGAACGTCTCGTCGACCTTGGTGGTCAGCGTGACGGCTTCGGTGGTGGCGACGAGACCCTTCATGGGCTTCAGGTTGCCGGGCTCACCGCCCATCGCCTGAATCTCGTAGGTGTACGTCTCACCCTTCTTGCCGGAGAAGTCCAGGTGCCACTTGCGCTGAATCGGCCACACCGTCGATGGCTGGCTCTTCCAGTCGCTGTTGTCGTCCTGCCCTTCGAACGGCAGCTTGGTTTCGATGACCGAACGCTTGCCGTCTTTGGCGATGCGAGTGATCGCAAAGCCGAGGCAGCCTTCGATTTTGACTCCGGCCGGCCAGTCGACGGCGAGGAGGACCACCGTGTCGTTGTTGTGAGCAGCGGCGGTCAGTTGGATGTTTTTCTTTGCCATAATCGTGTTTCCCTCTGCCACCTTGCCGGTGGCGGTTCCAGATGAACAGGTCAAGGCAAGGGAGGCGACAACGCTGTTGTTGCCGCCTCACACTCGTCGGATTTCAGGGGTTGTCGCGGTTTGCCGCCCAGGCACACCCACGTTTTCTAAAGCACTGGTCTAGAGGCCCTCTTTCGACTCAGGTCACTCCAGGAAGGTCAGCGCCAGCATTGCTGCCACGCCGACCGACATCAGAGCGATGTGAATGAAAGAGCCCTTCAAATTGGTGCTCTGCAGAAAACGCGGGATGAGCCCACCGGCAGCCAGGTAAATGAAGCACCCGGCGGCGACAGGCAGAACGTAGGCGGAGAAGTGCTCGGCTTCACCTCCGATGGTAAGAGCCAGAATGACGCCGATGAAGGCGGTCACCGAGCTGGCCAGGTTGAACAGCAGAGCACGCTTGCGGTCGTAGCCCGAATGGACGAGCACGCTGAAGTCGCTCAGCTCGGTCGGAATCTCGTGAACGAGCACAGCGATTGTCGCCGCGACGCCCGTCTCGAAATTGACCAGGTAGGCCGCACCGATGATGATGCCGTCGATGAAGTTCTCGAGCATGTCTGCCGAGACGCTCATCAGACCGATGGCATGCGGGTGGTGCGGTTTCGAGCATTCGTGCCGGCAATGCAGCGCGCGCTCGACGATGAAGAACATGAAGATGCCGGCGATGATGAGCAGCGAAACAGTGTTGCCACTGCCTTCGAGATGCTCGTACGCTTCCGGAATCATGTGCAGAATCGCGTTGCCGAGCATGACGCCGACCGCGACGCTCACCATCGGTTTGGTGAAGCGCTGCAAGTTGGTGTTGCTCAACGACAAGGCGAAGAGTCCCAGAAGCGACATGCCGCTTATCGCAGCGACGCTCGCCAGGGCGTAGATCCAGTTTGTATCCATGGGTGTGTCTCCATTGGTTATTTCAGACAATCCGAAGTCAATGTCGCCACGCGCGACACCCTGGGCGGCAAACAACTACTCGAAAAAAGGAGCACCACTGACCACTTGAGTGATCATGATTGGTGCTCGAATTGGCGAGTAGTTATGTGGCTATCGGATAGTTCTGAACAGGAAAAAGAGGGTTGTCATGATGCATTAACCTTAGGGCCTGCAAATAGTCGGATCAAAGAGCTCTAACATAAAAAGAGCCAATATTCTGTTCAGCAAGGTTCTGCAAGCCTGACGGGCTCTGAAAGCTATCGCGCGGTTTAATGTGTTAAATGCTCGCGAGGCTTACGCTAGGTGGTTGAAAAGCGCTATTTCGCGTCACTTGATACAGGTTTATAGGGCTGCGCCAGAGAAAAGTTCATGCTCGAACAAAACCAAATCATCAGCCGATCTCCTGCAAGTGCTGTGCAAACTCTGCCCGCATTCGGCCTCGTTTTCAAACCGGTCGCCCGCCGCTTTTGTCTTGAGCGAGTTACCGGCGGTCGTGAGTCTCGTCTAACCCTGCGGATTTACGCTTTAGCAGGGTCTTAGAACGCCCGGTCGGCAACGTAATACAATCCGGTTCGATACCTCGAATTCGATAGTTTCATGAGCGACAGTACTCCGACAACTTTTCTGCCCGGCAAAAACGAGCGCCGCAGTTCGGCTGCGTACCAACGCTCTTTTGCCGATGCCCACTCGCTGATTCAAATCTTCGACGATCAGCGCTCGCGCGGCCCGATCGCTCAGGCCCCGAGTCGCGACTATCTTATTGGCGTTCTCGACCGCCAGTATCAGCTTGCTCAAGAGCGCGGTTATCCTCTGTGTCTGATGCTGGCCACTCTCGACTCTGCCGGGGAGATTTCCACTCTGGCGCCGGAGGCGGTATTGAATACGGTGGCGAAAATCTGCCGCTCCAACTTGCGCCCCACCGATCTGGTTTTTCGTTATGCAGACGGGCGCCTGGCCCTGGTTTTACTCGAAAGCGATGAAGACGGCGGCGCCAGCGTTGCCGATCGTTTGAAACGTTCGCTCGATCGCCGGCTCTATTTCGGCAAGACCGCGCTTAATGTCAAACCGGTTTTCGCCGTGTCCGACATGGCAATTGGTTTCGGCTCGGCCGGCAAAAGCCTTCTTACTTCCGCCGAGCTGGTTTTGAACAAAGCCGAGTTCAAAACTACCAATGTCGCTGTTGCCAGCCATACACTGACGGCCTATTCTACGAGCACGATGTTGAAAGCGCAGCAAATCGCCAATGCCATCACCGGCATGTTCGACACGACCGCATAGAGAAACATTTTGTCCGTTTAGAATTGAGAGTTTTTGCCGGCCAGTGCGCTGGTTTGGCTGACATTTTTCATCTCGGCGGCAACGATGCGCAAGAACTTTTGAGCGCCCATGCCATGCAGGTGCACCGGATCGCAGAAATCGTTGCGGGTGAAAAGTCCTTGCTGATTGCAATCGACAAAAGCGGCGCCGTTTTTCTTGGCAAGTTCGCGAACCTGAGCCAGATATTTGTCATAAATACCTGGAGGCAGCAAGTCTGTATTCTGCTTCAAAAGCGGCATGTTGACTACGATTGCAGTGAAGCCCATCTGGTGCGCTTGCTGCAGAAACTTGTCCATGTATTGCGATTGATTGTTGAAAATTTTCGGTTTGAACGGCTGATAGCGCATGGAATATTCTTTGCTGTTGTCGTTCCAGAGCGCGTTGATAGCGGCTTTCTGACTGTAGGGGGTGACCATCCACTGATTTGGTGAGTTTTCCTCCGGCTGTTCTGCCATTGCAATTTTGAGCAGCGGTTGAGGCGTGCGAATGGTATCGAATTTGGTGCCGATCGTGCGGCCGATCAGCGCTTCGGAAATTTCGCGTTCGGTGCGCTGGAAGTCGGCTCTTTTGCCGTACAAAAATAGCCCGCGTTCAATCTGGCGTTCCACTTGTTTCCAGATGCGTTTGCTTTCCGGCAAGGCGTCGGCGGGATAGCAAACTTTGTCGAGGTAGCGAACGGTTTCGGTCGATGCCGGATCGCTGAAGCTGCTGTCGAGAAGGTCTCTGGGCGCCACTCCCCATATCAACACGGGTCGCGTGTCTTGTTTTGCCGGCAGCGATCTGAAAAGGGCGCAGGCGTCGGAAGCCATCTGCCCGCCGATTGCGAATGAATGTGTTTTCAGCGGTTTGCCGAGAAGCCGTCCCGCGTAACTTTCAAAATACGTTGAACGGTGGTTTTTCACCGCGTCGAGCGGTTTTTGCAAATAGGACGAATCGCCGTCGTTGACTACCGCTACCATGAGCGAAGAGCCGAAGAATACTGCGTCCGGCTTATGAGCCGATTTCTGAGCAGACTGCCAATCTTTGGCGGACCAGTAAGCCCAGCAGCGATTGGGTGATTCTATGGATTTTGCCGAGTCCGTATCCAAGGCAGCAAAAGCCGCGACATTGGCAACCAGAACCGCCGCGCCGGCGAGCAAAGCGTAGCTGGAGAGCCAATTCTGCCCTCCGCTCTTTGCTGCGGACTCTTGCTGGTTATTGTTTGCTGACGGCAATTTCCGGGTTTCCAATAGCGGCAATATGATAGCGCGGCGCCGCTTTGCTTTCCTGTCCTTTTACTCATGGAATTTCAAGAGAGACCGGCACAGTTAGAGAGTGTTAAGGTCTGTGATCCCGCCGGTGTGAGGCATACGCTGAAAATGATTTGTCAAGCAGCTCTTTGAGACTTTTAGGGCTTTTGATTCATTCTTAAAAAGGGAACAATAACGGGGGAGGTGTGGGTCTTCATACTTACTACCGGGTGAAAGATGAGCCAGCAGCAGCAAGAGCATCGTTTAGGCGAGTTGCTCATTGACATGGGTTTCCTGCAGCAAAAGGAACTCGAAGACGCCGTATCGATGGCACAACAGACTCGCTTGCCTCTGGGCAGCGTGTTGGTGATGTCCGGACATCTGTCGGATAAGGAATTGCGTGCCGTAGTCTTGGGTCAGTCCCTGCTCAAAGACAATGTCATCGTCAAGGATGACATGTTCAAAGTTATGCAAATCGTGCGTGAACGCGGCGTGTCTTTTGAAGAAGGCATGCAGATGCTGGAAGGCAGCGTCGATATCAACACGAAGGAAACGAATAAGCTGGGCGAATTGCTGATTGAATCGGAACGCATAACCAAAGACCAGTTGCAGACGGCATTGGACACGGTAGAATCCAGCGGTTTGCCATTGGGGCGCGTTCTGGTCTTGACCAATGCAGTGACGGAAAACGTGCTGAAGGTCGGCCTTGAAGTTCAAATCGGAGTCAGAGACGGCAGTGTTAGTCGCGAAGAAGCGATTGCCAAACTGCGCAACGCCACGTCGCAATCTTCCGTCACTCGCCAGAGCATCGAGATGACCGCCCCGACGCTTGATAAGATCTTGCGGCTCGGTGAGTTTTTCGAGAAGGCCGGTATCATCAGTGATACCGATATGCTTAACGCTCTTGAAGTCGCGCTCAGTCAACAGCGCCGTGTTGGCGAGGTTCTCGTGCAATTCAATCTGGTCAGCGAGAGAATGGTTGAAGCTGCTCTTGAATTGCAGCATTTGACCCGCGGACGTCAGATTCGCCCCGATCAAGCTATTTCCGCTTTGCAAAACATGCATTTCAACGGCATGACTTTGCACCAGGCCCTTGGCGTGCCCGAGCCGGAGGCAGCGTTTATCCGCCCGGAGACGCTGTACATGCCGCTCCCGAACAATCAAGCGTCGCTCCTTTCGTCCGCGCCGCCTGCACCACAGGCGGTGCCTCCGCCCGCGCCTCCGCCCGCGCCCCCCGCTGCGCCCGCTCCGGCACCCGCTCCTGCGCCAGCGGCAGCCGATCCGAACGCAGTTTTGTTATCAGGTTGGGGAGATGAAAACCCTGCCGAAGAAGTTCGAGAAGGCTGGGGCGAACCGGCTGAAGCCGCACCGGTACAAACAGGCTGGGGTGATCAACAAGAGCCAGCTCCTGCTCCGGCACCACAGGCAGTGCCGGCACCGCCTCAGGCAGAACCGGCTCAAATGGCTGCCCCGCCCACCTTTGCGCAGCCCGATCAGGCTGCTGCCGCTGCTCAGCCGATGCAGCAATTTGTCACTGCCAGTGGTGAGTTCACTTCTGTGCCGATGGCTGCTCAGCCGCAAGCTTATGATCCCGCACAGGGCGCTCAACCGGGCTTTCCAGCCTCCGGAGCGCTGGCGCCTCCCGCACCGACTGGATATTCGCCCCTGCCCACTCAGCCGGTCGCACCGGCAGCGTCCACACCGGCACAGACCCAGGTCGACATTCCGGCGCAACAACCGCCCGCTCCTCCGCCCGCCCCGGCACCCGCTCCAGCGCAGACGCAAGTCGATATTCCCGCACAGCAACCGCCGGTTGCGCCCGCCCCGGCTGCACCCTCGCCCGCTCAAACACAAATTGACATCCCGGCGCAAGCACCGCCTCCGGCCCCGGAACCAGCGCAAGCGCAGGCCGCGGATCAACCGGCTGTTGCCGAAGCTGCACCGGCACCGGCATCCGCAGCACCACCATCACAGCCAGCACCGGCTTCGATCACTGGCCGCCAGGATGCTGTTGACGGGGTGATTGCCGAAATTGCATTCGAGGCCGCACAGTTTGCCGCCGCCCAGGAAACAGCAGCCGTCTCGGCCGGCGGTCTGGGTATCGAGGCTGTCGGTCTGGCGCAATTGCTCAAGGTTACCGGCATTGTCACTCAGGCTGAGATGGACAGAGCCATCAAGGATGTGATTCGTGACTCCGTTCTCTTGCATGACATTCTCAAATCTTCAGGAGTCGGTGATCCGATGACGCTGAGAGCGGCATATGATGCGCACATCATGGTGATCGGCGGGCAGTTGACATTCGAGCATGCGATGATTGCGCTCGATTACTGCAAGCGCCAGAAGCTGAGCCTTTATGAGGCTTTCAAACAGCTTGGCTGGTTGCAGGAATAAAGGGAAAGTTGGAAACGACAGACAACATTCGCCTGCTATTTGCCTAGCGGCTTGATTTCCAGGTTGTCTACTTCTCCTTTGAAGGCGACAAATTTGGAAAAGTCATGTTGAACGAACGCGTCCAGTTGCTTGCGCATGTCTTTTTTGCGCGGATGGGCGGAGACGCTAAACCCTTTATTTCTAAGGATTTCCGCTGCTTTCATGACGTCCGATGTTTTATCTCTGTCGGGATCGAAAATGAGCGCGAGTTTTTCTTTCGCGTCTTTCGGTTTGGTGCCATTGTCAAGCAAAACGCCGATGATGCGCTCGAATCCGATGGAAAATCCGCAGGCGGGAACATCGCGCCCGGAAAATTTTCCCACCATATTGTCGTAACGTCCGCCTCCACCCATCGAGTAAGAGTAGCCTTTCATGCCGATTTCAAATATCGGACCGGTGTAATAGCCCATGCCTCGCACCAGCGCCGGATCGAAAACTATGTCGAATTTGCCTGATGAGCAGGTCTGCACGGCATCGATAATGACGGCAAGATTAGCAATGGCAGTGCTCAGTTCGGGCGCAAGGCCCTCGCCGCTGCTTTGCAAATTAGCGGCAAACTTGGTCAAATCAGAGTCTTCGCCCAGAGAGCTTTTAATCAACTCTGCCAGTTTTGCAACTGCTGCAGCATCGTGACCGTGCGCGATCAAATCTTTCTCAACGCCATCCATGCCTATCTTGTCGAGTTTGTCGATGGCGATAAAAACATTGTCGAACCGCCCGCTGAAACCGCAGTGCGCGACCATCGCAGACAGAATACGCCTGTCGTTTATGCGAATTTGGAAATCGCTGAAACCAAGATTGAGCAATGCTTGTGATGATGCGATGAGCAATTCGGTTTCGGCAACATCGGCCTTGACTCCGAGAATGTCGATGTCGCACTGGGTAAATTGGCGAAAACGCCCTTTCTGAGGAGCTTCCGCGCGCCATACCGAACCTATTTGAATGGCTTTCATCGGAAAGAGCAAGTCATTTTGGTTGGCGCAAAAATAGCGGACGAGAGGAACAGTCAGATCGAAACGCAAACCTAGGTCGGCCAGTTGATCTCGCTCGACTTCAGAGGCGAGAACTTTGTCCAGCTTTTCGCCTCGTTTGAGAACTTCATAGATCAACTTGAGGTTTTCTCCGCCCTCGCCCCCTTTCAAATTTTGCAGGTGTTCCAGCGCCGGCGTTTCGATGCGTGAAAAACCAAACTGCTCATAGGTTTCCAGAATTGTTCTGGTAGCCCAGTCGCGTAAAGCAGTTTCTCTGGGGAGCAGGTCGCGCATACCGCGCGGCGGCGCCAGGCTGAGCGGCTCTTTCGGGTCACTGGGTTTGGGTTGGGTGCCTGCTTCTGTCATGGGGTTGCCTCGGAATAAACCACGATCTTCTCAGAAGCCGACTAGAAATTGAATCTCCACGCCGTATTTGTGAATTAGAATCGGGATAGCAAAGCTGTCATCAGGGGGCAACATGTCGGAGGTATCATTACAAGACACAGGCTGGGGACTTCCAGCTTTGAGAGTGGCGTGGACGCTTTGTCGCACTATTTTGCAGAATTATTTGTCGCGGTTTTCTCAGAATTATTTGTCACAAACTTGTTGATCTCGCTCCATTTGATAAATCGAGATCAACGTTCCACACTGACCGTTGAAGTTCCGGGTCATCGGGACTGGCGGGTTACCGGGCGTGATGAATTAGACAGACCGGTCTATTAGTACTACTGACAAAAAAGAAAGTGAGTAGCACCGTTTGCAGTGGGATGTTCCCCAAGCGAAAAGGGATAAAAGTGTGATGCGGTGGGCACACAAACCATATGAACCCTTACGGAGAGACACCTATGAAGAGGCTTATTTGTTTACTTTTAGCGCTCTTCCTAAGCACTCCAGCTTGCTTTTCAGAAACACAGAACTATTCCGCACATTCAGAAGTTCAACGTCAATATCTCAGAATGATTCTTACTCGGATTGTGCAGAACTGGGAGCCAGCAAAGTTTGCGAGTATTATGCGAAATCACCTAATTGCATACAACCTGGCTAAGAAAGTCGATTCTGGACCGAGAGAATACTTTTACCCAGTGGAAGTTCAGCCAAAGTTTTCGTTTTCGGTTGATAGAAACGGTGAGATAGGGGATTTGTCTAAGGTCTCCAGCTCAGGCTCAACAATAGCTGATCTGGCATGTGCAGATGCGATTTTGAGTTTGTCACCGTTGAGTCCAGTTCCAGCTGAAATCAAAACGCCTCTTAGTCTAATTTGTGATTTCGAATCACCAGTCATTGGCATTCAAAACAGTTCAAACATTGATGGTGTTTTCGTTTCCGATTGCCAAATTAGAAAATCGGATAAAGATGTACCGGAGTGCAAGCAATACGAATCAGACGGACACATAGCACTTTGGTCCTTTCACGCGATCCCGGTAGATGTTCTCACACGCTATCCGGGAGTCCTTAAAGAAGAAGAAATTCACTCAGGTGATAACCTGCGACGGTTAGACATTTCAAAGGCTGACGCACAGATAAGAACGCTTCGCGCGGAGTGGGCAAACTTCTTCCGAGACCATCCAAAAGTCACCGCACAACAGATATACGCGCAACAAGAAAAGCTAGACAAAATGTTTGATTGGCTAAATGGTGGGCTCTTGAACAGTGCCAGAAAAGTGAGTAGGGGGGAAGGGCATCAATGATGCCCTTCCTTTTGGCAATTTACTGTAGTGGTCCGGGATTCGACGGACAAGCCACAGCAGTTAGTTCTGCGGGAGTGGGTGGACGATGCTGTGTCACCCAAAACTTAAGCACTTGGCGAGTGCAGTTAAATTGACGGTTGTTCGAACTGGGATTGGCCATGTTCGCTTTCAACAGTGTATCTGTCATGTTCAACAGATTGTTTGAGTTTGGATAACCTGCTTGGATTGAAAACAGTTCGACGAAAAGATCCGAAAACGCAGGCGAGGTACCGGTTGCAGAGCCTCCCAGCACAAAGTAAGGAGCCCGAATCCTTGCAATTTCGGTCGGAGTTTTGCCAACGTATGGAGCCTGAAGATTCCCGCCCTGGCAGACTTGATTGCTGGGAACAGCCAAGTCTTTTTCGAGATCGCTGGGTAGCAACGAGCCAAAAACACCGCACACGTAACTTTGCTTTTGGGTTGCAGTCATTGTCGACCAGTTTGCGGGGGTTAAAACAGAGATATCACCATTAGCCAAAGCTCTGAAGCCAGCAGTCTGAGAAGGACCAGGGTTGCCGTTGTCTTTGCCGACGGCGAAGTCAAAAGCGTGACCGGTCTCGTGTGCAGTTACTTTGTTCAAATCCGGGTTTTGAGCGGTCAACGGCGGCGTAGGTACATAAGAGCACGTGTCATAAATGAAGGAGTATATGTCACCGCTTACCGCAAGTTTAGCGGTCACCCCGCAGCGTGCAGTTGTGTTGTTGAGAGCACCCGCCAAAATGCCAAATTTCCCATTCGCAAAAGCAGTTGCCTCTGCGCGATTACGGAAGAAATAGTATTTAACGTTGTGGTCCTTGATAAAAGTTGGGCGGGAAGTGAGAAACGTACCAATTCTGCGGACAGTCATTGGAATTCTGTTGATTCTGCTAGCATTCGCTGTGGTCATTCCGCAGACCCAGTAATGTGTATCATCAGCAGGATAACTGTGAGTCGGCTCATTCATGAACCACGTTTTGCACGTTACTCCACCGAATGTTTCCGATTTTGTGCCAAATGCAGGCGCTGATATGTGGTTAGCTTGTGCTGCTGATGCGCCGAGGAAGCCGACGCCAAGAATCATCGCCGCGAGGGCGAGAAAACTTCGTCTTATGTTCATGTGTTTTCCTTTTGGGAAGTTGGTTTGGTCCACCTTCTCATCTCGAAATCCAAGCACCGTACGGCATTGAACAGCGCCGCTGTTCATGTCTAATCAGTTTTTATCCTTTTATTTGCGCTGTGCGCCGGTGGATTGCTCGGGTTGTGGAATGTGAAAGGTATAATTTCAGGCTATGCTTTCTGCTGCGTTCAACTTGAGTAGTTTTGCCGTGTTTGTATATCAACTTAATGAAGTGTCGGTTAATTATATCCTTTTCAAAAATTCTGAATGGCGCAATGGCTTTTGCGGCAAGGAATTGGAAGGAAAGCTAAACTTAGCGTGCTCGTTTAAGGTGAGGGAGATCCCAGGTCACGCAAATGCGCGATGATAAGCCTTAGCGATTTGAGAAGTGGCGTTATCAGAAGCTAGCAAAGCATTTAGCCGGCCACATTTCTAACGTCGAACCGGCCACAAAAAAGTGACCACCTTCAAAAATTGCATAAACTGTTTCAGCGGACAGCTTCAAATGCAGAGCCCCAAAAGTTCGTCACCGGGACACTTTCAGGGCTCCGCTTTTTCATTTCTTGGAACCACTGTTTTATCACACAGTTGTCATTTACAGCACATCCATGTTTTGGGGTGGTTGAAATGCCTGATTTCAGTAACTTTGAACACTGTCGATTAGAAGCGTTTGTGCCGACACTGGCCAAGCAAATCAAACCCACACAGGAGAATGCCACCATTGACAGTGTCATCGACAAGGCGCCTGGTTCATTCTAATCAGCATACTATCAGCGTTTATGCGCTTGTTAGCTGGTTCGATCAATCGATCACCCTTTCTAGTGAAATGACATCACTCTAATTGATTTCTTTAAAACCCTACACTGAAAACCCAGTCAAGACAATGGTTTCAGGCAAAGGGTGAAGCATAAATGATATTCTCGGACGCATTAAATTAGATCCCAAACAGCCCGTCTTATCTTCGTGTCGGTTTTCGGGTGGATATACTCAGCCGTTAAATTGGTATCCCGCGAAAACAACAAACGAGAACCGGAGATTACTTATGACGCAAACAGTAACGAAAGTGAATCTTGCCATTCCTACAGAATTCATCCCTCAAGATGACGCATCAAGACAAGCAGCCAAAGGGACCGCACGCGGATTCTTTGCGAAAATGACTCCAGATCCGCAACCAGGCATGAATGAATTGTCGATTTCGGGTTTGCCAGATGGCACCCGCTCTATCAGCGTATGGATTACTGAACTGGCAAATAATAGTTCTCCACATGCAGGCGCTTATGTGTTCAATACTCAAAGTGTTCAATTGGCAGACAATGGCAAAGGATGCCGCGTAATGTTTGAACTTAAAGGCGGACCAATAGCCGCAGCAGCCCAAGGTATCTACATTCATCCATAGGTAGAAATGACGTGCGCCACTATTAATAGTGGCGCACGATTTAAACTTAGGTTTCGCAACAAAAGAAAATGCGACTAGTAATTTGCATCTTAACAATCATTTTGAGTGCAATACAGCCGATATTGGCCCAGCCGAATGAACCCTTTGATTTCAAAGGTATTCGCATGGGATCTAGCTTTCAGGATTTTTTGAATAAGAAACTTCTAGGTGTCATCGTTAAGACTAATGGGTCCGATGATGGAAAGATCAGCACACTTAAGTGTTCGTTGGTGGCAGATTCGCCAACCTCAATGGAACTGACAGTGGGTGGAACAAAGTGCAAGACCAATAGCTTTGACTTCGTCAGGGAACGAGCTTCAGGGACGCTTCGCCTTTACCAAATCAACTTTGAATTAGACGGGTCGAGTCCGTTGCGCGCTTTGGAACAGAAATATGGCAAAGGAAAACAGAGCATCCGAATTGGAATAGATCCGCGCACCAGCATGGACATTCGGTCAGAAGTTACAATTACAAACTCTTGGATAAGACCGACGAGTTCACTTGAGTTTAGGCACTTTCACAAAAGCGAAGAGGATGATCCGTATAAGACGAAATCGGAAAAATTTACCATCAAGTACATTTATTTACCATTGAATCAAGATTTGACGGAACATAAAAATGAGGAGCTGCGGCAAAGAGCAACGGATTTGTAGGCGTGGCGCAGTTTTTCCAAAGTCTGATAACGCACAATTTGTTTCATTCGGAAGAGCCTCGGTAGGGGCTCTTTTCACTCTTCATACCTTTCCTGCTGAAAGTCTCATCAGCCACAATTTCGGTGGGCACAGCTGGGTGCCGCGCAATTTGTTTTTTTGTTCGCAGGAGGATACAAGAAAACAGAGGATCAACTGTCGTTTGACTGCTGAGACTGCCAGGCACTTTCGTAGAGTCGCTCTGAGTGTCGGCAAAGTATTTGCAAGAATCAGAAATACAGCAATAACGAGAGTTTTTTTCATTGACCTTGTAGTTTGGCTTCTAGTGCCTTGAGAGTTGCATCGATGAAGGCTGTTGTGTCCTTAAAAAGCTCGTTTATTGAAAGCGCCGGCTCCCCGGAAACGTTGTCGTGCAAGAGACGCACAGTCACTCGTTCTCCTAAAGGCTCTATTTGAACCTCTAACGTCACTAGCCGTTCTTTTTGCCAGCGCATCGAACTGGCTTGCTTGGTTGCTCTCTGCCTTATTTGATCTTGCGACATTCCAAAAGGATTGAACGATGTCCCGCCGGCTTGATGGTCGTACATGGCTGCGATAACAACAACCAGGGCGATTTTGCCGACAAAAACAATTCTCTTTCCTCCAATTAGAAAGTGCGTTTCAGTAATTACCCCGGTGTTTGCAACCAGATGCGATGGCATAGTTAAGCCATGATAAATTCCGAAATCGATTGTCAAGCCGTGTTTTAAGCTGGATATATCTGCTTATTCGAGCAGTACGAGGTTGAAAAAGCACAAATGTCCCAGTCTAAATCAAACGCAAAAATGCCTGATGACGCTGAAGGCAAGGTGATTTCCAGATCTGTTGTGCAACCAGGCTCAGAAGCCTCCAGATCGGCGCAGTTCTGCGCTGGATGCGGAGCGAAGACTTCGGGCGGCGCTTCATCCTGCTGGCGTTGCGGACGTTTCTTCCAGTCGCGCGAAAGCGGAACCTGGAGCGTTCAAAATAGTTCTTACCGCTTGCCCGCCTTGCGGACATATCGCTCAGCGCCGCCAGTCAAGCGGATTTTAGCGGCACTGGCAGACTCGACATTCTTGCTTGGTTTTCTTGTAGTTGCTGAGCTTATTGCCAACGCATTGGTCATGACTCACCAGGCATCGGCCGCGCAAATCCTCACTACAATGGTTGTTTCGGCTGTTCTGGCGCCGATTTTTTACTTTCTGATTTTCGATGGCTCGAAAGGTCAGGGAACGCCGGGCAAACTGTTTTTCGATTTGAAAGTCACCGACCTGTCCGACCGGCCGGCAGGAGCCTCTGGGGTTTTTCGCCGCTTCGCCGCCAAGTCGATTTTCTCTCTTCCAACACTAATTCTGCTTTCTCTAGCCTTGCAGATGGGTGTGCAACTCAGCGCATTCGCGCTTTGCTTGACCGTTTTGGGCATGCCGCTTGTTCTTTATGCTCTCGACGTTTTACTTGCTTTCACCAACGAAGAAAATCGCACTCTTGTCGATCGCCTGTCGGGAACAATGGTTCTGCGCAGATAACTCACACGCTTCGAGCTGTTTATTCATAAACAAAAGTTGAAGGAAGTCCTGGTGAGATTCGGTAAACGCTGATCGTGAGCGGTGTTCCGGCGCATTAAGGCACAATTAAATCTTCTGCTAGCTGTGTGAGCTGCGCTATTGCATACGCGAATGTTCGCTGGCTAACACAGACTTAATCCCCGTGCCGATCGGCTTTGACAAGGGTTTTCCCTAGTCGCCGACGTCCTGCAATCGATCGAAAATACCGTCAAATGCATAAGCGGCGGATATCTTCGGCTCGTCCAACGCGCATACCGCCACCTTGCGAAAGCACTATATCCATCTGCAACAGACGATTACAAAGACCCTGTTGTTAAGAGGGAATTCGGGGCTTTCTGAGTCTTAGATTCATGACGTTTCTTTCCCACCCAAATTTTTTCCGGAGTCCGCATAAGGTTCGCCCTTAGCCATCCGCTCACACTGCAGCATCTCTTTCAGCCCGCAACACGCGAGCCTGGATGAGAATCGGCTTCGAGCGAACCGCCACTTTGCTTGCCGATCGCATGATTGAGCGAGCATGAAGAGGCAAGGAGAAACACATATGTCCCACAAGCACGGTCAACACTTTGTCGACCTGCCGGTGTTCGGACACGAACGTCTTTGCGGCATTTCGCTGATGGGACGTGATTCCGGACGCTGCACCGAATGCCGTCGATTTGCTCCTGTTCTGTTCCAGGGTTATTGCGTTGAATGCGCGGCTTTCCAGAATCTGGAGCTGAAGCGCCCGCAACACCCGGAACGTCCGTATTGGCTTCGCTAGTCTCAAATTACAGGAGACGCAGAACATGAACGAACAAACCAAGCTCGAAATCGCAGCTCTCGACAAACAGGCAGAAGAGATTCTCAACCGACTGGAGAACCTCGCTGTCAGCGACGAAGCGACTCTCGACCTGATTGAGCCGGACCTGATGGCATGCCTGGAAACGGCGACCATCGCGGGCGAGCTTACCGATATTGCCGAACTGATCGAGAGCGGCGAAATCGTCGTGGGCACTCCCGAGCCCGCAGTCGAAGCCGCACCGGCCAATGAGAAGAAGGGCGGCAATGCCTTCTTCAATTTCCTCACCGACCTGTTCTCGGACTTCCCGCAGACGGTCGTGAGCCTTATTGCAGACGAACAACAAGTCGCTGACAAAGACGAGCAGAAGCCGGAAGGCAACTGCTGCGTCGATGTGGAGGAACCCTGTATGTCAAAAGATAATGCCCGATCCACGGATCACGAAGGCGGCGAGCAGACCAAGAAGTTGCCGCTTGCCCAAGATCCGCAGATTACCATCTGTATCGCTCCTTCCACGAGCGAATACTTCAAGGACGCCAAGAATGCCGACGGCAAGGACCCCAAGGACGGGAAGCCCGCGTCCGATGAAAAGGTCCAGCCGACCGGCAAGCTTCGTCCTGCTCACCCCGAAGATCAGCTCGGCCTGACCGACGGACTGCAAGACCCCGAGGAAGGCGGCGGCA
>Ga0268299_1002481_pt1 | contig 21832 bp, 14 predicted proteins | sample NOBtaG_FD_193484 | JGI IMG/M metagenome (GOLD analysis project Ga0268299, IMG submission 193484) | Activated sludge microbial communities from bioreactor in Nijmegen, Gelderland, Netherland - NOB reactor | ecosystem: Engineered > Bioreactor > Aerobic > Activated sludge | place: Netherlands... | reverse complement strand
TTATTACGATGGTGGCATGCGGTTTGTGGCATGGAGCAAGCTGGCATTATGTCGTCTTCGGCGCCATCCAGGGTGTGGGTTTGGTAATAAACCGCGAATGGCGCGCAGTCTTGCAGCGCTCGGCAAAACTCAAAGAGATTTGCGAGTCGCGACCGGGTCTCGTTCTTTCCAACCTGGTCTTACTGTCCTTCATCGTCCCGACCTATTCGATATTCAGGTCGCCTGATATCCCGCATTCGATAAACATGCTGACCAGCATGACCAATTTCGGCGCGCCCTGCACCCTCGGACCTCTGCTCGAGAAGACTGGCGTCGTCTACATCGGTCTGGCTTACTTCCTTTTCTGGCTGGTCAGCGATCGAGTTACGAAGTCCGATTTCCTGATGTCCGTTCTCAAAACATCCGGCATCACCACCGACCAGAAGACCTTCGCTATGCCGGTGCGTCTGGCATCATGGACCGCCGCTTGCGTACTCATCCTTGCCGCCAAGCCGAATGAAGCGATTCCCTTTGTGTATTTCCAATTTTAGTGGGGCAAAATGACGACCGCAGCACCGCCGAAATTTGAAAAGGCACCGGTTGAAAAAACCGCGGCAGCGCACGCGCAGGCAAAAGCGCCGCGTGTGCGAAAGTGGCTGACCTTCGCCGGCAGAGTCATCGTCTGGCAAATTGTCGCCATTCTCTTTGCAGAATTTACCCTCTCGCTGGCCGGGCTGGGCGAAGAAGAAATCTACAAGCTGCACCCGAAATACGGCTTCGTCCATATGAGCAACAAGCGCGTCACCTGGCGCTCTGAAGGTTATTCCAAGTCATACTTCGGACCGGACGGAATGCGCGAAGCAAACCTGACCATTCAAAAGCCGGCCGGAGTTTTTCGTGTTGCTCTACTGGGAGACTCGATAGTCGAGTCGCTGCAAGTTCCGCTCGAAGAAACCTTCGGACAGAAGCTGGAAAAACAGCTCAAGAAAAGCGCCGACGGAAAGGAGCTGCAGATTCTCAATTTCGGCAATTCCGGATATTCGACAGCGCAAGAGTATCTGCAACTGAAAGACAAAGTTCTCAAATACAATCCTGACGCCGTAATTGTTTTCTACAACCATCGCGACCTTTTCGAGAATTGGTCGCCGCCCGATCAGACCATCACCAACGTGCGCCCGTATGCTCTGCACTTGCCCGGGCAACCGCTCACGGTAGACAATTCGTCGGTCAGACAATGGATGAATTCGCCCCGCGGCAAATTTCTCAGGTCTATAGAATGGATAAGAGAAAACAGCCGCATCTGGGGATTGATTTCGGCCTGGGAAACGCAGGCAAGCTTCCACGATCCCGTTTATAGAGCGGTCGTAGCCTTCTTCACGTCGCCCGTGAAACAGATTCAGGAAGCGACAAAACAGGTGTTGCAAATCACACCGCAATCGGTTTTGGCCTCAATCCAAGAGTCATTCAGCGAGGCGTCCAAGTCGACATCGTTCAAAATCAAGTTTATTGATGAGAAACAGAATGCGGTGGCATCGGGCAAAACAGACAAAACAGCAAAAGTCGACAAAACCGGCAAAACAGACAAGAAAGACCACAGCAAAGACGAGCTGGATCCCGCCAAAGCATCTTATATATTGGACGCGCCGGACTTGAAAGACTTCCCGTCTGCTGCATCGGCAAAGGAAACCGAAGCCAAGGCGAAAGAGAAAAAGGCGGTTTCCGACTACTTGAATTTGATGTTCAAAACACTCAAATCGATGTTGATCGAAATGAATGACGATTGCAAAAAACACGGCGCTAAATTCGCTGTCGCTGCGGCACCCAGCAAATTGGCACTGGTCGAATCAGCGGACAAAATCGGCATGATGGATCTCAGTTATGACGGGCAGATAGCCGAGGTCAAGAAAATCTGCAATGAACTGAACATTCCTTTTGCCGACATGCAAGCCGACCTTCAAGCGATGCCGCGCGACGAAGCCAACAAGTGTTTCTACGCGATGCACCTCACACCGCAAGGTCACGACTACGTGGTAAAAGAATCGCAAGGGCTCTTCAAGACTTTGCTTCAACCCTAGTTGTTTTTCAAAAAATCAACCAGTCCAATTTCTTGCCCGGCGGCATCTTGAGCGGCGCATAGAGAGTAATGTTCGAGTCTCTGACCATGAGAACTTCACCGAGCGCTTTTCTCTTGTTGGTGAACAATTCGTCTATGGAAAACACATTGAACATGACGTTGACCGCCAGATCTTTCATCGCCAGCATGTGGTCAGGGACGACGTAGGAAGCGTGGAATCGCCGCCAGTTCGCATCGCAACTGACCATTGTCGGTTGCCACGGTGAAGACCATTTCACGCGATTGCCGTTTGCGTCGGTCCCCTCGAAAATCACGACAATGGGCCCGGATTGACGCTTGCGATCTGTTTTCAGTAAACATCCGAAATCGACAATTGCACCTTTTTTCAAATCGGCGGGCAGTCTTTTACTTTCTTTGAACAGCATATAAGAAGTAGGGTCGGCACCAATTATGGTGACATCTTCCAACTTCTTGGCGATCGTGGTGGGAGCGCTATCCTCGAATTGCTGCGGCGTCAATGCTTCGAATTTGGCAGACGCAGGGGCGCTTGCCGTCACATCCGCGGCGGCGCCGTATTGCGAAGTTCCCGGGCTGCGGGGAATGGCGATGCGGATGCGATAGGCGCCAACTTGCAAACCGGATTCGGTTGAAAGATCGGTAGATTCGCTTAACTTGTTAAACCACAAGGCCGGGTTGGTTATCTTGGACAGCCCCGGCGTCAATTCGTAAACACGAGTGTCGCGTACGTCATAAGTTGCAAATCCGCGAGTCCAGGAAAACAATTCAAGAGAAGGCAGCGGCATATTCTCCGTGTCGTCCGAAGCGAAATAGTCGCCAAAGACACGTACCGTCAGTGGTGCCTCGGCGAAAACAAAACCGATGGCAATTTCGTTCGGCTTTCCTGCCTTCAGCAAGCCCCGAGGAATTGGAATTGCCCACCACTGGCGAAAGGAGCGCCAATCCTTGCCCATGGCGCTGCCTTGCATATTCATAATGGTGGGGATGTCGCCTTCTTTGCCGAGCACCTGATACCAGGGCATGGCGACGGTTCTCCAGGTCGTACGATTGACTGTGAGGACGACTCCAGGTTGTCCCATATCGTGCTCGAAATCTACAAGGAGAAACGCCGTATTCATAGGATTCAGCGCATCCTTATCTTTTGTCTCGCTCAACCAGGCAGCAAGATCACTCTCCTGCGGCAGGGCTTGCTCCTGCGAGACGGTCTGCATCTCCGCGCGCAAATCGCAATACCACTCGGTTCTGGAGCGATCGAAATGAGCGGCGGAAAACCAGCTCAAAGACGCCAAGGCAAAACACAACATGATGATAAAGCGGGATTGCGGCACCACCGGCGATCCCTTGGCCGACCCAATCGCCCGAATAACAAAATGTCCAAGCACAAACCAGAGAGCAAGAATGGCGATTTGTTCCAACAAACGAGCCGGCATTATTCCCAAATTAGGGAAGTTTTGCAAAATGATCGGCGCGGCTGTCGCGTGCCCTTGCAGAATGCCGAAGAGCACAAAGGCGAAAATAGCCAGGAGCGCAAAGGAAAGATGCGCCTGGCTCTTTAGCAAGGCGACGATGGCTACGGCAGCAAACAATTGCACAAATGGCATAGCCGTCAGCGAATAGCGCGAAATCGGCTCGAACGCCACATACATAAAATGTACGCCGATGATAAGCAGTCCGGCAATTCCGACAAATGTCAAAGTCAATTCGCGTTGCGCCCGTATCCTTGCAGCGGTTAGACAAACGCCGACAAAGCCGAGGAGCAAGCACATGCAATGCCAGATGTTCTGCCCCTGGAAGCTCAATCCAAAAAATGGATAGCGAAATTCATTCCACCCACCGGCCCACAAGCGCGGCAGTTTTTTGAATTGCAGAGCCACCATCTCGAACGGTTGTTTGGCGAAATTTTCCAATATGCCGCTCACGGTACTTTTCAGATCGCCTGTATATCCAGGCACTAACGGCCATGTTTTCCACCCGTCAGTGACAACTTGATTGCCGACAAAAAGATTGTATGCAGGAGCGCGACTGACCAGCATGGCCGGCTTGCCGAGAGATTTAGTAGTGATTTGGGCCCAGGGGAGAAAAAGAAAAGCTGCGCCCAGCACCGATAGAACCAAGGCGGTCAGCCGGCGCTTGCCGCACCAGCTCTGATACCACCTGGCGCCGGAGGAACAATTGACAAACCAATCGGAAAATAGAAGCGCCAAAACAACAACACCAACAACCAGCACGAAGACCGGTCTGGCAAGCGTGACCGCAGCGACCAATAGTCCAAAGAGAAAACTTGTTGCCGCCAATGCCGGAAGCTTGAGCTTGCCCTCGCGTGCCAGCAACGCAGTTGACAGGAGTGCAAGGACGAGAAAATAAGCGAATTGTTCGCTGTATGCTCTTGCTAAATTGATCGAGGCGGCGGGGTAAGCCGCCCATAGAAGACCGGCTACAGCTCCCACTTTCTGCCCGAAAGCGCGACTGCCCAGATGGTAGATGAGCAGGCAGCTAAGGGAGTCTATAACTGCATTTGCCATCCCAACCGGGAGGCAATAAGAGTCGAACTGCGGCTTTGCTTGCGCGGCAAAGCCGCATAAGGACGCGACCAGAGCCAGATACCCGGGGTAAATCGGCCCGTCGAGAACCAGACGCATGGGCAATTCGACAGAAAGAAATGAGTTATTGTCTTCCTGATTCAGCGGTGCTGCCGGAGTCAACTGCTGAAACAGTGAATGCCAATCGCTCGACGATGCAATCGCTTTGGCTAGCTCAGTGCCGGTCGTCAAATAGTAAAAAGCATCTCCAAATTGCAAGACGCGATGTTCGCTTTGCAGCAGATACGCCGCCCTGATGACGAAGGCAACAATAAAAAGAATCAGGGGCAAAACGAGCTGCGGCTTGAATACGCCAAGGTTTCCAGCGGCGTTCCGTGCCTTTTGTTGAATGCTTCCCAGCATCGTTTTCAACCAGTAAGCCTCTCGATTCCTGTTGATCGATATGTGAAGGCGGAAATCGGTGTTCTTGACACGCAGTCAGCGTGGTTGATACGATGACTTTCGCCTGCTATGCGTCCGTAGCTCAGCCGGTAGAGCACTCGGCTTTTAACCGATTGGTCGTGCGTTCGAGTCGCACCGGACGCAATTTACTAAACATGACAGCTCTTTAAACCCCGGCTTGCGGCATTACCAGGGGAAGTTCACGCGGAAAAACAGCGGAACACCGCCTGTGGTCAGCCCTTGTGTGAAATCAAGCACGCCCACCTGTACACCTCTGTCCTCGAAAGAATTGGGATACAGATAGAGAGCCGCCGAGAACTGGCTCACAGAGCCGCGTCTAGATTCGCCGGGTCCGAGCGAGAAGACAGCCTCCAGCCCGCGTGGCGAACGAATCGGAGCGCTTAGCTCGAAATATTTCTCCAGCAGGACCTCATCTCCGTAGGGCGGCGGCTCGTCGTAGTCGATAGGCAAGCTGTGGGTCGTCCACTGCCAGAGGACATCATCGCTCCCTGACCGCTTCAGGGTGACATTAAGCCTGGGGAACCAATCATCCGCTCCGTCCGCTTCGCGGTAGACGCTCAGCCTTCCGCGCGTCAGCAAAGGTCGGTCGATCAGCAACTGCCTTCCTTGGGCGTCAATCTCATCCATCTCAAGTCTCCAAATGCTTGTTCCGGCTGCAAGGACGACCGATTTGCTCGCTCAGTCCGTCCTCAATTAATTAGAATATCTCTCAAGAGATGTAGCATAGCACTCAGCTCATTTCTTAGACGGCATTTAGTAAAAGCCGGACGAATTCAAGTGAAAGTTTTTTGCCTCAAGATATCGGATAATTTATCGATGGCCGAAGAAAGAACTATCCGCTTCCCGCACCGCCGCTCCATCGGCACTCTTTTCGTCGCGCCCCATGACCAACCCGAGGAATGGGAGCTGCTGACGGTCGTTCGCGGTCTTGTCGTCTCCCCGGAAAATAACCCCATCAAGTGGGAAGTGCTGGATGAAGCGCGCGGCACGGTCAAAATTCCGGCTGATACGAAGCTCAAATTGAAGGTCGCCCCCCGCGGCTCGTCGCTGGCTCCGCTGGCAGAGATGCGTCCGGATGACTTCCATACTCTCGACTTGTCGCACTCCGACCTTTCCGACCTCAGCCTTCTGCACATAGAAAAGCTGAGCGGTCTCAAAGTTCTGGAATTGACATCGACTGATGTAAGCGACCGCGGTCTCACCCACATCGCGCTGCTCACCAATCTAACCTCGCTCGGTTTGAGCCACAGTCGCATCAGTGACGACGGTCTGCAAATTCTATCCAAACTGAAAAACTTGCGCGAACTCTGGCTCAGCTCCACCGATATCGACGACAACGGATTGGCTGGGTTGAGCTTGCCGCCGGATTTGGTCCAGCTCGGACTGTCCGGCACGAAGATTTCCGACGACGGTTTACATGCGCTCGAATCACTCAAATCATTGATTCGCGTTTACCTTTTCAACACGCAAGTGACAAAAGACGGCGTCGATTCTTTGAAGGCGAAGTTGCCCGGATGCCGTATCAAGTGGCTGCCACCCAAGAATATGGAAGAGATGACGGACGAAGAATTGTTCGGCTCTCTCGATTCGAAAGAAGATGCAGAGACAATTAGAAAGCTCTCGGAAGATTTTCCCATCCTCGACTTTTCCGCTCCCAGTCAGACTCTCGACGAGGCGAAATTCTGGGAAATTATCGGCATGCTTGACTGGGATCAGTTGGGCGATGACGAGAAAGTGATCGAGCCTGCAGTCGAGGAATTGGCATCGATGTCCACGCAGGACGTCATGCAGTTCCAGGACATACTTTCTGAAAAACTCTTTGCACTGGATGGAGAGCCATTCGCGCGTGAAATCGGCGAAGAGGCATTCGATGGCAATAAGAACAATTTTTCCAGAGACTGGTTCCTCGGTGTGCGCTGCTGCGCAGTGGCCAACGGCAAAGTGCCGTATGAAGACGTTTTGAAAAACCCCAGAGAGATGCCCAAAGACGTCGAGTTCATAGCATTGACTCGAATCGCGACCGAGGCGTACAGACGCAAAACCAACAAGCGCATGACTTACACCACCGCGTTTGACTGGCAAACATTCAGCAATCGCAAAGGCTGGCTGCTCTATGACAACGGCGCCCACGACATGAGTGCTTAAGTAAACAAAAAACTTAAAGAGGAACGCTTCCTTGAATAGCGAAACCGAAATCAAATCCTCGATTCAATATTGTTTATATGACACCGAATTTGGTGTGGCGGCGATTGCCTGGACGGCAAATGGAATTTGCGGGCATAAGCTTCCTGAAAAGGATGCGCACACCACTGAAGCAAAATTGAAGAGCCACTTGCCGACGGCGGTCTTAAGCAAGCCGCCGGAAGAAATCGTCATGCTCACAAGAAGACTTCGTCGTCACCTGGAAGGCAGCGTTCAGGATTTCTCCAACGTGCGATTGGATCTCGATGGTGTTGCGCCGTTTCACACAAAAATCTATCTGGCATTGCAGAAAATCCCGACTGGAAAAACCATCAGTTACAACGAACTGGCAGCGCTGGCAGGCTCACCCGGAGCGGCGCGCGCGGTCGGGCAGGCAATGGCGAAAAATCCCATTTCGGTGATCGTGCCTTGCCACCGAGTGCTTACTGCATCAGGCGGCATCGGTGGATTTACTGCATACGGCGGGCTGGATACAAAACGGCAGTTGCTGCAATATGAAAGTGCGCTGCCGGCAAATGGCGCTGTCGCGCCGATTGCTTAAGATGAAAGTTCCTCATAAAGCGGCCATCGGAGTGACTTTCGCAATCTGCATCGCGGCGGCATGGTTTTTTCAGGAAAGCGCCAACAAAGATGCATTTTTTCTGCGCGAGTTCGGAGTGCCGTCTTATGAAATACAGGAATTGAAACTGGTCAGGGACGGCGGCATGATGTCGTCGCGAAACTATCGACGCTTCAAATGCGCAAAGCCGTTGAATTTGAAGAACTTGACTCATTTCCACGCGCCCTACAACACGCACTGGAAATCCGAGTACGGACTGGAATTTCTGGACAAGTTTCCGGAAGACGCTGATGCATTGACGGAAAAAGATCAGCTCGAATGTCTCGAGGTGAGTTATAAAAACTCGTCCAGTGAAACGACAAAGCGGCTTTTGATGAACAAGAGCAAAAATCTCTACTGGTATCTGGTCAAAGAGAGCAGTTAAAAGAGAAAAGGAAACCTTTGACTATGGCAGCGAAGAAAAAACTTTCGGCATTCGAAGAAGAATTGATTATTGCCACAGAGCACGTGCAAAAGCGCGACAAGAAGCTGGGCAAGATAATCGATCAGGTCGGACCTTGTTTGCTTAAGCTAGAAGAAATGCACAGCCCCTTCGCTTCGCTTGCCGAAGCCATTATCTATCAGCAACTCTCAGGCAAAGCGGCCGCCACCATCAGCCAGCGAGTGAAGAATTTGTTTCTCGAAGACTCCTTGCAAGAGGAAGCCGCCAAGCAAAAAGTCCTGGCGGTTCCGCGCCACAGGACCAAAAGCGAGCTGAAAAAATATGACGATATGAACAAGGACGTCAAGCCGATGATTGCGGCAACGACATTTCCTCAACCGTATCGTTTTTTGGAAACCACCGATGAGCTTCTGCGCTCTGCCGGTTTGTCACGCGCCAAAACAGCGGCTATCAAAGACCTGGCGCTGAAAGCAACGGAAGGTCATGTGCCGACGCTCGAAGAGATGCACAATTTGAGCGATGAGGAATTGGTAGAGCGGCTCAGCGCTATTCGCGGCATCGGCAAATGGACCGTGGAAATGCTTTTGATCTTCCGCCTGGGCAGGTTGAATATTTTGCCTGCCACCGATTATGGTGTGCGTAAAGGTTTTGCTTTTACTTATAAAACTGGAGATCTGCCGACGCCATCCGCGCTTTTGCAATACGGCGAAAAATGGCAGCCTTACCGCACCGTGGCGTCATGGTATCTATGGCGCGCCGCCGGTATGGCAAAGATCTAGGTTTAGGCAAACGGCCATCTACCGGTCCAACCGTAAGGTCGCTGGCCGGCTGAACTCTCAAATGGGCGTTATTTCGACATCCGACCACCAGGGTCCGGCAGTTTTTCCGAGTAATGCAGCCCAATACCAGGACGAAATGTCCGTCCAGTTTTTCCCGCTCATATCGTAAATCCTTTCTTTGACATCGAAGCGCTTGCCGTCTTTCTGGGCGGTGAACCAGGAACGACGGACACCGCGAGCGTCAGTGACAAGCGGCTGCCACTTAATCTCGTAGCCCAGTCCGCGAAAACAATCGGAAGACGGGTGCAATTGCCGGGTAGGCTTTGCCACCCAGCGCATAATCACTCTGCGTCCTGGCTGAGATACGCATTGAATTTTGCCGGGAAACTCCTGATAGAAAGCCGCATCCGCTTTGCTCGGCGTCACTTGCTGATAGGGAGCACCATCGTACTGGCAGGGCCAGCCGGGGAAATCTCGAGTCGATACGGCAGCGTCGCCGGTTCTGGAGGCGACTGCAGGAATGACGGCGGCGATAAGAGAAACAGCTATAAGCACGGCGAATCTGGGAGTTTTAAACGTTCTCGAAAATGCATTTTCGCTGCTCAAAACTGAAGTGGTCGAATTTTCCAAAACCTCATCCGTGCTCTTATCCTCGTTGCTTTGCTTATTGCTTCGAGAAACTCTGAAGGCAACAAACATTGTCAGTCCGGCCGAAATTGCAAAGGCTATGGCGCCGATTGCTTGATGGACGAATTGATCGAGCGACGGGTCTACACTGACGATACCTGTTTCGACAAAAAACAAAGAAGTGATCCGCAGTACGTTTCCCGCCAGCGCGGCAGCGACCGCAGAGCAAAGTACAATAGCGCTGCGAGTAGCAGTCAACTCCAGCATCGATGAAAGCACTGCGCCTATGAAAAGCGCGAACCAGAGCATTTTGATGCCGCTGCATGGTGCGTCGATCTGGACAATACGATCCGCCCAGATCAGCATTGTACCGTCTGCTACGGTCGGAAAGCCGGCCATTGAAATAAGCGGCGCTGCAACTTGACCGACAACCAGTCTGAGCGGATAGCCACTGTAGAAATTCAGCGATGAGACTATAGGCAGTGAAAAGAGAAGCAGCAGCCAACTGCCCAAATCGAGCTTGCCGCGCCCGTTGTTGCCGCTGATCATAAATCCTGTTGCCATGACTGCAAATACCGCGCTCAGCAATTTAGGCGCGAAAGGCCAGGACAACGCATAGACAAGAGTGAAAACGATGGACATGAAAGGAATGGTTATGCCGCAGGCAGCACCACTGGCAGTGCGGCGAGAAAGCCAGATGGCGATAAAGGCGATTAGACTGAGAACACCCAGAGGCTCATCAGACTTGTCTAAAAGCCTCTCGAAGTACCAGATTGCAACAGGCCAAAAGACGCCGATGAACAGCGCCAGCAAGCCCGGAATCATCATGCTTTCCTGGCTCTTAATTTCCGCGACTGGTGCATGGCAAAGCCGAGCATCAACATACCGACACCGAAAAGAACATAAGTGTCGGATTCAGGAACGATAGGAGACGCTGCAGATTGATCCATGAATGGAAGCGGCGACTGAGGAACGCGCTGGTCATACGAAGGCGATGCTGCAGAGCCTTCGTCTTCAAAAGCCTCATCGGAATCAGACTTGTATGCCGAATTCTCTTTGCCGGCCACGTCTTTTGCTTCGTAATTGGCTTGAGCTGCTTGCTTGCTTTCAGCCATGCTATTAAAAGCAGCGATTTCATTATTGCCCGTCGATTGATATGACCGAGTACCGGTATTGCTTTCCATTCCGGCAGACGCGAACTGATCGCCTATCATGGGATTACGATTGAAGGCGTCACCTCCAGCGCCTCCAACAGTGCCGTTCGTCGCACCCTGCAATACTGGCGGACCGCCCGGATAACCATCAGTCTTTCTCGCATTCGCTTCTTGCCTCAAAGCCTCGACACGAGCGGACCGGTTGGCTAGTACGCCTTCGCTTATTCGCTCTTCGCGCATCATCATCGGCATCGGGATTGGAGACAGCATTCCCAAATCACGTTGCAGCGGATTGTGCAATTTGAACTTGCCAACGGGTTTATCATCGGGCTTCAAAAGGCGAGTAGTGCTAATGATAGGCTCTGTAATGATGGCGCTGGAGAACGGAGTAACCAGGTGATACTTGGTAGCGATATTGACTGCCTGTCGAGCATACTTGCATGTATGTCCGGGGTGATTCATTTGTAATTTCAAAATCTCATCGTATGCAACGAGTTTGCCGATGTCAGAGTCGGTCGCCGGGATATCATCCGGGGCAGCACCGCCGCGCGAGTAGACAATTCCGCCCAGAGCGGTCTCGGGTGTCGACTGCTTCCACTGATCGAACAATCTGTGCAAGTCGGATTGAACATTGCCTCCGCGATCAACACGAACGAGCGCCGGGCAAGAGTACAGCCCGGAAAGAACTTCATTGGGACCGGCGGCGACTGCAAAGTCATACAGTAACGGTCTTGCGAGTTTGCGCAACTGTTCTTCCACGTCCTTGTCCAGCTTTCCTGGAATCGGTTGGGCGGCATGAAGCCACAATACTGCGCCACCCTCAGCGGTGAGCATTCTTGAGACTGCAGAATTGACAGCGGGTTGATTGATTTGTCCGCCGGCGCAGGCGATATTGCCGATTTGTTTTAACGCATTGGCACGAGCCGTCTGGTCGTTGGCAGGCGAGTCAATACCGTCGCCCAGCATGCCGTCTCTTACGTAGACAAAGCGGACAAACATATCTTCAGGCAATGCTGCCAGTTCCTTCAGCGCGGAGGCAAAATGCGGCGACATGCCGTTGGAACCATCGATGACCACGCTCAAAGCGCGCGGGCGCGGGTAAGTTTTCTTACTGATATTTTCGATGACAAGACTGCTGCCGTCGTTGGCAATATGTTTCGTCGATTTGGGATCTCTCTCGGCGATCACCACCGCGCCAAAACGCGCCAGCTCAGGTGTCGTCACTGACCCCTGGAAGCCGGAGGGATTGAGTTTCAAATCTTTCGCGGTGGAAGCCAGTCTAGTGCCAGAATTAAAATTGACATTCGTAGGAATGTCGACCTGAAAATTTCGCTCTTCAAAAGTCGGCAAAGCCAATTCCGCTTTGTCCAGCATGGTCACCACCATTGGTGCCAGAATATGCAAGCGCACTGCGATCTTGCTTTCGGGCGCCACCGGATATAGTTGCAGAAGAATAGTGTCGGCGCCGCTGGTGCTCACTAGCAGCGGATCTTTTTTATCGGCGACGGCAGCTTTGTAGCGGCTGCGAGCCAGGCTGCGGCCCATGATCTTCGCTTCTCTTTCGGTATTGCCGACGATGAGAAAGGCGTTGGTAACAACCGCGCCCGCGGGCAGCAAAATCTTGGAACGGACTTCTCGATCGTACTTGGACGTGTTTCCAAAAGTGACAGTCCAATTCAAATCGGCGGTGCACTTATTGCCGTCGAGCAATCCATTCAGCTTCGAGGATGTCATCGACAATCCGCGCGAAACGCCGCTGACGGCTTCTCCTGCGATGTCCGGATCTTGATCGAATTCGTCTTCGACATTCTGATCGTCCGCTTCACCATTGACGACATATCCCATGTTCTGGCGCGTAGCACGCAATGACGGCGGCAGCGAGATGCTGTTGAACGGCTTGCCCGTCACCTGATAATAAACCTTGCGCGCATCCTCGACTTTAGTCGGATGCTTCACTTCGTAGAGCGAGCCAAGAATATCGGTTGCTCTGCCGGAGCGCTCGTAGCAAGCGCGCAGCATCACTTCCGGATTGCCAAAGGCACGCAACCATTCAATTGCTTTGACCGGCTCTTTCGAGTTGACGGCATCACTTATATGGATGCGTGTCAGAGTGGACGGCAACTCGACTGCCACCACAGTGCAGAGAATAATCATGTGCCCGATGTGCTCGAGCTGATGCCCATCGAAATAGGTCTTTTGATTGTGCGACAGATGCACGAGATATTTGCTCGACTTCCAAACTGCAGGAATAGCCAAAAGCGGAGAGAGAGAAAGCAGACCGAAACCGAAGAACAGCACTGCCAATACCGAGAGAGGCACGACAGGCAAGAACATCAGCGAATAGAGAATCGCCACGCCCATGGCCATGCCGGTTCCCAGAGTCAGGGCCCCGAGGATGTCGGTCATATTGCGGCGTGCAGCCATCCAAACCAGAAAGTTCGAGATTGGAATAAGCGCGAAAAGAAGAACGTGCGCAGGCGTGGGAAACGGATCGAAAAAGGTCCGGGCGCAAAAGTGCGTCGTCAGCTCGAACGCTGTGGCGGCAACAGGCAGTATCACACCGCCGATAAGCAGGAAGAAACCAGGTTTGCTGGGCGGTTTGCCGGCAGACTTCGGCTTGGCTGAACCGCCCGAAATAGGATTGTATGGCGGTTTTGCGTATTCCGGCAAGGTTTCGCTGCCTCCCCCGCTCGTCTTAGACTGAGACTGGGATGAGGACCAGGTCGATTGGGCCGCGGACTTTGCCGCATCCGAACCTGTAGAATCCGGCTTTGCGGCTGTCGCCGAGTTCGACTGCTTTCTGCCTTCCGGGTAATCTGAAGTCCATACCATGAGCCGGCTCTCCTCCTCGACTGTTTACCGTTCGGACTTCCTCGCCGCCCGTGATTTAATCTTGGCGGCATTTTCGGCACCACCCGGGCGCCATCTGCTTTTCCACTGTATCTGATGGCAAAGAGCATCTGTACAGTAATTTCCCTGGGATTTACCCCCGCTAAACGATGGAAGAAAAGGCTAGGAAGTCCGGTATTCGTTTGACCCACTAAATGGAAAGATGAATTCGTTGGCGCTGCACAGGCAGCAAGGAGCAAAAGATGTTTGAGTTGGCTGGATTTTTCCTGTTCTTTGGACTTTTGCTTGTGATTTCATCAATCAAATTTATCAACGAGTATGACCGGCTGGTCGTTTTCCGCCTCGGGCGCGTGGTTGGAGAAAGAGGTCCCGGCATCGGCTTCGTGCTTCCTTTAATAGAACGCTCGCAGAAAGTCGACCTGCGTATCGTCACAATGTCCATCCCCATGCAAGAAGCGATTACCCGCGACAATATTTCGGTCAAAATCGCTGCGGTCTGTTTTTATCAGGTAATCGACTCCAGAAAAGTCGTGACCAAAATCGAAGACGCGATGATGGCTACCAGCCAGGTTGCCCAGACCACTCTGCGCAGCGTCATCGGTCAGCACGAATTGGACGACGTTCTTACCGAGCGGGACAAAATCAACGCCAAGCTTCAGTCCATAATCGACCGCCAGACCGAGGGTTGGGGGATCAAGGTCAACGCTGTAGAGATAAAGGACGTAGAAATACCGCAGCAGATGCAGCGCGCGATGGCTCGTCAGGCAGAGGCGGAAAGAGAACGCCGCGCCAAGGTTGTAGCCGCAGAGGGCGAATTGCAGGCAGCGGAAAAACTCGCCCAGGCGGCCGCCGTCATTGCCGGACAGCCGGGAGCGATGCAGCTCAGACAATTGCAGACGATGGTGGAAGTTTCCGCAGAGAAAAACAGCACCCTCATCTTCCCGATTCCCATCGAGCTTTTGCCCGCGCTCAACAAAAACCCCGGCGTAGTCGAAAAGGCGATGCACTTCCTGCCCGCCGCCGCTCAAGCGCTGAAATCCAAGGGTGAAACTTTGAAGGTCACAGAAGAGGAACGCGCCTAACAGGAAAATCTATCCAAAACCCCCTGTTTCCAGACTTGCACTTTCGGCACAATCTGGTCAGCCATTTGATTTGCGTTCTTTCATAGCCTGACCGCGGTGCTCCCACCGGAGATTCTGCATGCAGTCTGTTTCTAATTCGATTTCCATTCGGTATTCGACATCGGTTAGCCGCACCCTGGTTCGAGTACTCAAGCTGACTTCGGTCTTCTGGTGCGTCATCCCTGTCGTCTGGATCTTCGCATGCCTGGTTCAATTCGCCTGGGTCTTCATAGGTGCGCTGCGCGGCTATGACCAGGGATACATAATAAATAACGCTATCTTCACGCTCCTCTCGCAAATAGCCGCGCCGATTGCCACCATATTCGCCGGTTGCTTCCTGCTGCTCATGTTTCTCGACGACAGAATTGTCCTCTCGCGCCAGGGATTGATTTTGCCGCTGTCGCTCTGCGTGCAATTCTACTGTCACAGAAACAGGCTCTGGCGTGAGCTCAAGCGTTCCGTCCTCATCAAGCGTGACGGGAAAAATGTTTGTCTCAAACTCAATTTTATCGATGGCAATTTCGTCGTGTTCGACGCAAAAGAGATGACTGATGACGATTTGAATAAACTTTTGATCGCCTCGCGCACGCTTGCGCCTCACGATGAGCGGCAAAAAGAAGAACTGGAAACCGAACGCATGCTCGAGCAGATGCCGCTGGACATCAGCACTTTCACATCGCTCTGGGAGTCGGAGATGACTTTGCGCTATCGCGCTACCACATATGTTCCGCTTCTTCCAGGCAAAGTACTTTCGACAGGAGTGATAATCGAGAAAGCACTCTCATACGGCGGCTCGTCGGCTATTTACCTGGCGCGCCGCGGAAATGGCGCGCCCATTGTTCTCAAAGAGTTTGTCGTTGCCGACAGTCTGAACGAATCTTCTCGCGCCAAAGCACTGACAATGTTCAAGAAGGAAGCAACTCTTCTTTCGAAGCTGAATCATAAAGACATTGCCAAAATCTACGATCACTTCGTTGAAAGCGGCCGGCATTACATGTCGCTGGAATATATTCAGGGCGAGGATCTGCGTCGGCTTGCCGCGCGGCGCGGGACTATCTCGGAAAGAAAGGTCGGGCAATGGTTGCGCCAGATTCTGGAAATTCTGGTCTTTCTGGAGAATCAGTCACCACCTATAGTGCACCGCGATTTGACGCCGGAAAATATTGTATTGCGTCCAAATGGAAAACTTGCTCTCATAGATTTCGGAGCGGCTAATGAGTTCATCGGCACAGCGACAGGCACGGTAGTCGGAAAGCAGGGCTACATCTCGCCTGAGCAATTTCGCGGCAAAGCAGAAGCGAAGAGCGACATTTACTCACTGGGCTGCACCGCCTACTTCCTGCTCACAGGAAAGGAGCCGGAAGCACTCAGACAGTGCAAGACAAAAAATTTCAATAACCAGATAACCGACAATTTCAATGACCTGATTGCCAGCATGACCAGCCAGAATGCAAAGGACAGGCCGACTGCCGAAGAAGCGCTTAAAACTCTGGCACTTATAGGATGCCACAAAGCAAAAGCAGAAGTTATCACGGAAGTAGAAGACTAGATGTACGGCGAAGACTATTACCAGAATGAACGCTGCGATCATTTCGATCAACCACTGGTCCTGCTCAATGAGGGCAGCTCGACATCAATGCTCGCCGTTACCTGGAAGAAGGAAGGATTTCCTTTCCTGCGGTCGCTCTTCCTCGGCACAGGCGCGGCTGCGTTTCTCTTAGCATTCTCATTCATCTTTCTTCCCTGGCTGGCAATTCGAGTTTCATTTGGCATGGAAGTGTTCGTATTTTTGATCACACTGCCGATAGTGGCGGTTTTGTTTCACCTGGTGATGCTGATTAAGCCTTTACTGGACTGGTTTAGCGGCCCGCAGTCCGTCTTTCTATGCACCTCGGTTTTGCTTCTTTTCGCAGCAGCGGTGAAGATTTTCAAATTGAGACTGATCAGCAATGGGCAGGTCACAGCCAGCGTCAGCAAAAGGGAAATTACAGTCAGCCGCGACTGGTTCAATCTGTTTTACAGCCAGACCAAAATCAAATGGTACGAACTGGCTATGGTTTCCCTCCGCAAGAGAAATTCCGGAGGAAATGACCATGAGGTAATTTCCTTCCTTACAAAAGACGGGCAATCAGAAGTTATCGATGCCGTCTGCCTGAACGACGAAAGAATGCGCGCCAATCTCATCGGTTACATAAGAAGATACGCACCACATGCGCTTTCCAGCGAGCTTGAGGTAAGAAGTTTAGCCAACGAGTCGAGCAGTTATGCGGATATCTGGATGGACACTCTGCATCAGAAACAGCGCCGCAAAAGAATTGACGAATTGGAGCAGGGCGCGTCTCTGTCAAACGAGCGATTTACAGTGGTGAAAAAATTGGGCTCGGGCGGACAGGGAACCGCTTATCTGGCGACCGTGCAATACCTGTGCGATCGAGTGTTCAATGAAAGCGAGCACAGCGATGTCGAGATGGTGGTGCTCAAAGAATTTATTCTTCCCGGCTTCGAGAATCCAGCGCTGCTTACGGAAATCGTCGCTCGCATTCAACACGAGGCGCTGCTTCTCAAATCTTTGAACCACAGTAAGATCGTTCGCGTCATAGATGCATTCATTGAAGATTTAAGAGGCTATCTGGTGATCGAGCACGCCGTGGGCACGTCGCTGAGAGAACGGGTTGTTCAGAACGGTCCCTTGCGTGAGAGCGAGGCAGTAGAACTGGCGATGCAGATGTGTTCCATTCTCGAATACTTGCATGGGCATGCACCACAGGTAGTGCACAGGGATTTCACGCCGGACAATTTGATTATCGACGGCAAAGGAAATTTGAAGCTGATTGATTTCAACCTGGCAAAAGTGCCCAATCTGACCGATACGGCTATTTGCGCCGGTAAGCCGTCCTACATGGCGCCCGAGCAATTGCGTGGCTGCCCGGTGCCTGCCAGTGATTTTTATTCCATGGGCGCGCTGCTCCATTTCCTTCTGACGGGCGAAGATCCGGAGCCTCTATCCGTGTGCTCCCCCAGGCAACGCAACCTCAGCGTTTCCCCATCGTTCAATCATTTGATCGAATGCCTCACCGATCAGGAAACCGAATTGCGCATGAACACGGCATCGCAAGTACGCAAACTGCTGACGCTGCAAACTTCCGCACACGCTGTTTGAAACGCGGCTTCACTTGAAAAGCATGACAAAACATCCGGGTTGGTGTTTATGGCTGTGAATGGAAGTCTATGCCACAATAGACACGGTCAGTCTTAGTATCGCCTCGTCAGGAGTCTCAGCAAAATGCCCGCCGTGCGCCTGCACAGCCGTAAAAAGAGTTTCCGCTCGCCCTCGACAGGTCGAGGGCTGCCGGCAAGATCGGTCGCCCTGGCTTTGTCACTCATGTGCGGCTTCTTTGCTTCCGGTCTGGACATCGGACAGAAGGCACTTTCATATCCGGGCGAAGAGGGCGCAAGCGACGCCCGCGCTACACGCCTGCAAGCCCAATCAGTTCTCACCTGGTGGTCGCACGATGCTACCGGTTACCACCCGGCGCTTGGTTTGCTCATTGAAAATTCCAGCTCGCGCGATTTGACCGGCACGCTTATACGCTTTCAGGGTCGCTTTCTCGACCTGCGCAACGGCTACACTCAAGTGGCGCGCGAAGAGTTCGAGGGCGAGTTTCGCCGCAATCAACAGCGCTTTATCAAACTGCGCGGACCCACCCCTTACGAGCTGCCCATCGACAAAGACCAATGGCCGCGCATTGAATGCAAAGTCATGTGCCGCGTCGGTTCGGTCGGAGACGAGTCCACCCAAGATCTGGTGGTGTCGCGAATAGACAAGATCACCATGACCGATGAAGAGGCCATGGAAAAACTCAGACAGGATCAAGGGCGGCGAATCATCAGAGCCGGCTCGCAAAACGACTCGGGCAGGAAGGCGAAAGAGCCCCGGGAAACCCGGCGCGAACCGGTGAAGCCGCTCGTTGCAACAGCAGGCTCGCTCAATCACGATCGCCCCGGCAATGGCTCAAAACCTTCTGCGGCTCCATCCCCGCCGCGCGGCGGATTGAATAAATTGCTCTTGCAAGGAAGTTTTGCCGGATTGGGCGATGACTTCTTCGCTTTCGAACAAGCCTTCAAGCGTCCGAAAGAAACGGACGCCCGCGACCCGAGCTGGACATGGGCGCGTTTTGTCCCGGATGCCGACGGCGCCGAAATCATTGTCGGCTCGAAAGGACGAACGGGCAAAGCGGACATCATTGTCGCCGTAGTCCCATCTTTCCTGGTCAGCCAGGAGTCGCAGGTAGTCACTCTGGCGCAGCTACTTTATAAACGGCACAAGACAGACAAGCTCAGAGGACCGCAGATGTCGGTGCGCTACCTGCCATCCGGACGCGCGCAGGTGGGCACCCTATCAGGCACCGGCTGCCGCGGCGCCATCTTTTACCCGCGCGGCACGGTCGGCAACGACAGCAACTATTTGATTCAACTTTCCAGGCTGCCGGAAGATCTGGACAATCTGCTCAGCGCTCAGACGAAACGAGTGCCGATGCTGCAGGTCTATTCACCGTTTGCGGGCATCGATACCTCTAATTAGAAACTGAACCGAAAGACATTAACCGATCAATAAATAAAGTCTTTTGCAACATATTCAAATAATCGCCACTTGAGATCCTATAATCTCGGACGGTAGATTGCTCTGGACTGTCGGTCGATAGAGAAATTGCCCGATTCCCGGCAGACTGCCGCCTATGCCCGAAAAGCCGTTTTCATTTATGTCGCCTCTTCAAATAGGAGCGCCCGGAAATCGTATGACAGTAAAATTGCCTGTAAGACCAGACAAACTTGTTTCGGGCTCGGAATCAAATTTGCATACTACTCAATCGGTACCCCCAGGTCCAAATCAGAATAAGTCGCTATTCGACACCATCCCTTTGCCGCTGGTGATGTTTTTGGCAAAGCCGTATCTGGCCGGTCAAACATCAGCCGCCGCTATCTCCAAAGCGCACGACCTCTATCAATCGCGTAAGTTCACAGGCACGCTGGATATTCTCGGTGAAGACGCCACCACGGTTGAAGACTGCGAGCGCTACGTCACAACCTACATGAGTTTGATCGATGAAGTGACGGCAAGCCAGCTCCACACATCGAACAGAAGAGAGCGACTGACGATTTCGATGAAGCCGTCCATGTTCAGCACTTGCGCTCCTGCGCCCGGCGCCGAAAGCGAAAAGGCATTGGAAGCAGCTTTCGACCGCATTAATAAAATTGTCGACTACGCCTTCCAGCGCGGCGTCGAAATGACGCTCGAAGCCGAAGATCATCGCTGGACGAATTTCCACCTCGAGTCATATTTAGCGCTGTATAAAGCCGGTTATAAAAATCTCGGCACCGTCATTCAGTCGCGCATGTTCCGCACCGAAAAAGACATCGCCCGTTTTGAAGAAGGCATGCGCGTGCGCATGGTGATAGGCATCTATCAGGAACCGCCCGCGATTGCGCATACCGAAAAACCGATCATGAAAGAACTGGCCGTGCGCTACTGCCGCGAACTCGCTCATCAAGGCGTTTATGTCGAATTGGCTTCGCATGACACAAAGTGCGTCGAGAATTTCGTGAGCAAAGTCGTTCTTCCTCTTAAATTGAAATCATCGCAATTCGAGTTTCAATTCTTGCTCGGCGTCCCGCGCGCCAGGCTGCAAGATGGATTGGTGAACGGGTCTTATTTCAGCGAGATGTCGCAATCGCTTTCAGGCGAAGACGAAAAGCATGCGCTCATGCTCGCACAAACAGGATCGATCGTGCGCATGTATCTGCCCTACGGCAAGGACAAAGTGGCAGGACCGTATTGCCGCCGCCGCCTGAAAAACAATCCGAATATGATCGCCTACGGCATCAAGAACGTTTTGGGATTGCAGTCTTAAGAACGCCCGGAATCAAATCCGCAAGGACGAATTGAAACTGAGCTGCAAAGCTCGCTTTAGCTGCTAGATAATCTGGCTGCGCAATTGCGCGCGGCGATCGAACTCTAAGCGCGCGGCTTTACGGACCCAGCGATCGTAATCGACGCAAAGAGTCTCCAGCGAATCGTCAGGTATGCAGCGATTGTCTGCTGCAACCAATCGGATGTACGCGTCTTCATCGCGAGATAGAATTCTCAGTGCCACCATCGGTGCAAATCCATTGGCTGCAACTTGCGCTCGCACTCTGGCGTCGCAATCTTGCGCCAATCGCGTCAGCGTTTTCGGTGACGTAGCGTGATTGGCCGCCACTCTCATTCGCACATCGACAAGCTCGTCGCAAGCTAAAGTGTTGAGAGCATCATCGGGTGCGTTGGTGTCTTGCGCAACGACCATGCGGACATATTTATTGCTGTCGGCCGAAAGAGTGCTCAGCATTTCTTCGGCCAGAGGAGAGCGGCTGCGTTTCACTCGACGCACGTATACGGACTTATCGCCTGTGAGATAACCGAGCACGGCGCTTCTTGTCGCCGCCGAGTCCCAGACGACTCGATTGTCTGCTACGGACTGCCGCACTTCGACGTGCGGGTCTCGAGCAAGTTTATCCAAAGTGGAAAGCGAAGTCGCCGTGTTGCGGGCGACCCACAAACGCACCTCTTCATTGAGGTCGGCGCTTAGTTGGTCGAGCACTTCTTTGGAAGCATCTTCAGAGCGCGCGCAAAGAATGCGAATATCCTTGTCGCTGTCCGAAGATAATTTGTCGACGATGCGCGGCGTGCGCGACGGGTTCAAGATGAGCATCACTTTGATCAGGCGATCCGCGTCATCGCTCAACCTGTTCAAAGTCTCAGGACTGCAACCCGGATTGGAAGCCAGATTTCGGCGAACGTACAGATCCGCCTCGCTCGACAATCGAAACAACGTATCTTGATCGACGGTCGCGTTTGAGGCGAGCAATTGTTTTACTGATACTTCCTTGTCTTGCGAAAGTCGCTCGGCGGCAGCCTTCGGCAATGAAGCATTCATTGCAACAGCGCGTTTGACGACCAGACTGTCATCGCGAGCCAGAGCATTGAGAAG
>Ga0268299_1002480_pt1 | contig 21853 bp, 22 predicted proteins | sample NOBtaG_FD_193484 | JGI IMG/M metagenome (GOLD analysis project Ga0268299, IMG submission 193484) | Activated sludge microbial communities from bioreactor in Nijmegen, Gelderland, Netherland - NOB reactor | ecosystem: Engineered > Bioreactor > Aerobic > Activated sludge | place: Netherlands... | reverse complement strand
GGAGTGATGTAAATCCCGGCAGCGGCGGAAAACACCCAACGCTCCGTCCCCGTTTCGGTATCATAGGCGTAGAGACTGCCGTCCATATTCGTCAGGAACACGGTATTGCCGACGACCACAGGCTGGGCGTATCCGCTTGTCCACTCGGTAAAGGGTTTTTTCCACTGCGGCTGCATACAGGGGGAAACACCGCTGTGACCACCCGCTGCCTGACAGTTATCTAAGCCAAAGATGGGATCAAAGGTGGCGGGTGTCACGCCCGAATGCTGCGGGTCGCGCATCCACATAGGCCAATCGGTATTGGGGGTCTGCGCGGAAACAGTCGTTGGGATGCGATCAAAACTGAGCGGAAAACCGATCAAGCACGTAAAAATTGCAAAAAGAAAAAAGCGTTTCAACCAGTAATCATCCTACAACCGAATAATAACAACATGGTTCGTAACATGAGTTTCAATTTCTCATGTATTGATCTTCATGTCAAGCCTACGCATGTACTAAAGGCTTTTCATACGATAGGTTAACGAAACTCGCACAAAATATTCACGTTTCCAGATAAAAAGGCACATCAACCACGATGCGTCCCCGACCATGCTCGCTCCATTTTTCCCAATCTATTTCCACTTTTGGCGTCGCCGCCGGATCAAGCTCGATATAAAGTAGGCAGGGGTGAGCCAATCAAAAATTCACGCAGATTTTTCAACTTGATAGCATCCCTCCAGCATTAATGGTCAGCCATGTACCTACCGCTCAGGATTTCATGACAGCGGTTCTCACTTATCCTACATCGGTAGGCATTTTTCGACTATCGCGCACAGCAAGGTTGCGCAATTAGGCCGGAAGGCGCAAGATAAAAAGAGGTTGAAATTTGACAGCCAGGGGGACAAGATGAGCGACGGACAGGGTGTTGATATTGCCAAACTAAAAGCGCAGACGACCTACAACGCAGCCTCCGATCATTATGAAGATGCGCCGCTGGCGTTCTGGGAACGCTATGGATGGCGAACGGTGGAACGGCTGAACCTAACGCCTGGGTTAAAGGTGCTGGATGTCGGCTGCGGCACAGGCGCTTCGGCACTGCCTGCGGCGGAGAAGATCGCGCCGAACGGTCATGTCACCGGCGTTGACCTTGCCGAAAAGCTGCTGACTATTGCCCGCACGAAAGCTGCGCAAAAAGGGCTGCAAAATATCGAGTTCCAGGCAGGCGACATGGAAAAACTCGACTTCCCCGACGCGCATTTTGACGCTGTGGTGTCAGTTTTTTCAATTTTTTTCGTGCCGGATATGAAAGGGCAGGTGAGCAGGCTGTGGCGGCTGGTGCGCCCTGGTGGGAAATTGGCGATTACGACCTGGGGCGTCAATTTCTGGGAGCCGCTGTATGGTAAATGGTTGGAAGCCATTCAGCGGGTGCGCCCCGAACTGCATTCTGATTTTCGCCCCTGGGATCGCGTCTCGACGCCGGATACACTCCGCCAACTGCTGCTGGATGGCGGCGTACCGGATGCTGAAGTTGTCCCTGAAAGCGGTGTCCAGGCGCTCGAATCGCCGGAAGATTGGTGGCATATCGTGCTTGGCTCTGGCTTGCGCTGGACTGTCGATCAGATGGGGGCGGAAGCGGCGGCACAGGTACGCACACATAACCTGAAGTGGGCCAAGGATCACGACGTTAAAAATATCGAAACCAACGTCATATACGCAGTGGCGGTCAAGTCGTAGCGCTACTTTTCGCGATTCAGCACTTTTAACAGGCCGAATGCCGCGCCCGCAGCCGCCAACATACCACCAATAAAACCCAGCATGGGCTTGGTCGAAAGGGGGGCTGGCTCAATTTCGTCGTCCGGCGTTTCCAGATCGATGACAGGCGGCTCAGCTTGAAAATGGTCTTCTGCCTGGGCAACCACATAGGCAGGTACGAGGACTTCGGGTTTGGATGGTGCTTTTTTAGCTTCTTCGGCACGTGCTTTTTCCTTCGCCGCCTCCAATTCCTGCTGGCTGGGAGCAAACGAGCCGTGACGCCGCGCGTAGACCTGCGTAAATTCCGCGCCCAAGAGCAAAAGCTGTGCGGAATAATAGACCCAGACCAGAATGACCGCCAGCGACCCTGCCGCGCCATAGGTCGAGCCGATGGAGCTGTTGCCGAGATACAGGCCGATGAGAAACCTGCCGATGCTGAACAACAGGGAGGTAATAGCCGCGCCAATCCATACGTCCCGCCACGCGATAGGGGTGTCCGGCAGAATTTTGTAGATCATGGCGAAAAGCAGCGTGGTGATGGCAAAACCAATCAGAAAATTGACAATCTGCATCACAAATTCTGCGCCTGGGAGCAGATTCGTCGTGAAATTGCCAACGGCAGCCAGGATCGCGCTCAGGACGAGCGAAACCATCAGCAAAAAGCCGATGCCCAAGACCATCGTAAACGACAAAAGATTGCCGCGCAGAAACGCGATAATTCCGTTAGTCGGCTTGGGTTCGATGCCCCATACCGTGTTCAGTGCATCTTTAAGCTGACCAAAAACGCCCATTGCCCCCAGCAGCAGCGTCACTACGCCAATAATCGTCGCCAAAAGATTGCCTTCGGGCTGCCGCGCATTTTTGAGCATTTCCTGAATAAAATCGGCGCTTTCCCTGCCCACCAGACCTTGAATCTGGTCATCCAGCAGTCCCATCGCCGCCTCGCGCCCAGCAGCAAACCCGGCGATAGCGACCACCACGATGAGCAGCGGCGCAAGCGAGAAAATGGTGTAATAGGCTAAAGCGGCAGCAAGGCGCGATGCCTTATCCTTTTGCCACTCGGAGACGGTTTCCTTAAGAAGTTCAAAAATCGCTTTCATTGCTGTCCACGATGTCCACGATGTCCACATGGCTATAACTCAGTATCCCTGTTTATAATCGTAGAGGTAACGGCGCACCACCACATCAACCAGATGGGGGAACGCTGAATAGGAGATACGAGAATCAAGCTGCTCAAACTTCATTTTTTGATCCCGCTCGTCTGCACCCTGGTCATTGTGTATTCACCCATGTATGGGCAGGATTCCTGTAATGCCGATGCGCGCGTGGTGGTCATGGCTGACCGCTTGCGATTGCGAGAAGCCCCAAGCATTGAAAGTGGCATTATCACGCTGCTTGGCCCCTCGGATGAACTGATGATTCTGCGCCGAACCGAAGCCAACGATTGGCTGTATGTCCGAACACCAGATGGTTCGTATGGCTGGGTGTCGGCAGAATTTACCCAGGTCGCCGTTGATCTGACATCGATCCCGACAGAAACCCAGACTGAAACATTGTCCCCACAGGTGATCGAAAATATTCAGCGGATTTTCGAGACTCATGAACAGGCTTCCGCCTTTGACGATGAGCCTTCCGCCACCGAGGACGCTGCGGAAATGGTGGGTCGCGCCAATGGGGTTCGATTTTCGAAAATCGGGGACAGCATTACCGTCGCCCATCATTTTTTGGAGCCGATTGGCGAGGGCCTTTACGATCTCGGCGATTATGGCGACCTGCAAGCCGCCATCGATTATTATGATTCCGAATCGTTCAGCCGAATTTCGATAGCAGCGGGGATCGGCTGGACAACGGGAGCGGTTCTCAGCCCACGTTTTGCCGACCCGGAACAGTGTGAAGAAGGGGAGACGCCGCTGGATTGCGAATATCGCGTTGTGCATCCGGCTGTCGCGCTGATTATGTTCGGCACGAATGACGTAAGCCACCTGGAGGCGGATACCTTCTGCGCCAACCTGCGCAAAATCGCACAGATTTCGATTGAAAATAACATCATCCCGGTGCTGAGTACGATTCCAAACCGCGTTGGCGAGGAAGCAGCGGTCATGGAATTTAACCGGATTGTCGCTGGCGTCGCGCGTGAGTATGCTGTCCCCTTGTGGGATTACGGCGCGGCGATGCGTGTTCTGCCAGATGGCGGGCTGGACATTGACGGCATACATCCATCGATTCCCCCTGCGGGCTACAACGGCGCGGCGGATTTTCGCACGAATAATTTGTACTATGGCTATGTGATTCGCAACCTGACCGCGCTGCAAATGCTGGATGCGGTGAAGAAAGCCATTGCGAGAAATTGACGGCAGTGGTCATTTTTGCTACGATTCGCATCAATACGAAATGATACGCATTAGGTGTGCATAGGTAAAATTATGAGCGAACAGAAATCGACTGCTGTTACCGTCCCAGCTACGGATGTTCACCGGAATTTTGGCGAACTTTTGCGTCGCGCTTTTACCGGGCAGGAGCATTTTATTGTTGAGAAAGATGGTCTGCCCGTGGTGGTCATCATCTCAAAGGCAGAATACGATTCGCTGATGGCAGAACACGAAGCTCAGGATAAAGCGCGGCGGCTTAAAGAATTTCGAGAGAACGCTCGCGCAATTGGTGAGGAAATTGAAAAACTGGGACTCACTGAAGAAGATGTGATGGCAAAGGTTGATGAAGTCCGGCAGCAACTCTACGAAGAACGTTATGGCACAAAATCTACCGAATAAATTGAGGATGATGGTTGATGCGAATATTCTAGTCTCTGGTGTTGCGTGGCCGCGTTTTCCTTATGAAGTTTTGCAACACGCAGTTGCCGACGATTATAAACTCGTCCTTTCACCACGAATTATTGATGAAGCGCGGGCAGCCGTCAAAGTGATAGCTCCGTTTATAGAGATATGTTTTGATGTGGAGAAATTGTTATGGCAAAACTCAAATGGCTTATCCTTATTGTTGTGATTCTTGTCACGGCATGTTTCAGCAACGACTCCACTGATTTAGCGTCAAAACGCTTTTACCCGATTTTTTAGACAACGCATCGCCGCACATCGTGGAAGCCTCTACGCAAAACGCCTCACTTAGTTGTTTGCCAGATTCAACCTGCGCAAAAGCTGGGCGTTGATCGCGACGATGACCGTACTCAGCGACATAAAAACTGCGCCAACCGCCGGATCGAGCGTAATGCCCCAGGGCGCGAGAACCCCCATCGCCAGCGGGATCGCAACGACGTTATAGCCTGTCGCCCAGATCAGATTTTGAATCATCTTGCGGTAGGTAGCACGGCTCAGGCGGATAATTTTGAGAATATCCAGCGGGTTTGACCTCACCAGGATAATGCCTGCGCTTTCAATCGCGACATCCGTGCCTGCGCCGATGGCGATACCCACATCGGCTGTGACCAGGGAAGGGGCATCGTTCACCCCGTCGCCGACCATCGCCACTTTATTTCCGCCGCGTTGTAGTTCGCGCACCTTGTCGGCCTTATTTTCTGGCAAGACCTGCGCGAAATAGGTGTCAATTTTTAATTCCTGGGCGACGGCGCGGGCAACGGCTTCGCTGTCTCCTGTGAGCATCGCCACTTTGACGCCCAGGTCATGCAGTTGGCGCACAGCTTCGCGGCTTTCCTCGCGAATCACATCGGCAATCGCAAACAGCGCGATCACACCCTGCTCATTCGCCAGATAAATGACCGACTGACCGGAATTTTCGGCTTTTTGCTGGGCTGCGCGCAGGCTGTCAGGGATCGTCCATTTTTGCTGTTCGAGCAAACGCGGCCCGCCGATAAAATAGGTTGTGCCATTCGCTGACGCGCGTACTCCACGTCCAGCGAGGCTTTCAAAATTGCTGACCGCCGCCGGATGCGCGTTTTGCGCCTGGACGTACTGGCGAATGGCCTGGGCGATGACGTGTTCGCTGTCGCCCTCGATTCCCGCCGCGATGCTCAGAGCTTCGTGATGGTCGATGCCGTTTACCGCAAAATCGACGACACCCTGTTCGCCTTTGGTGAGCGTACCCGTTTTATCGAAAATTACGAAGTTCAAATCTTTCGCGTTTTCCAGGGCGGTGCGCTTTCGGACGAGCAAACCATTGCGCGCCGAAAGCGTGGTCGAGATGGAGATGACCAGCGGCACAGCCAACCCCAGCGCATGAGGGCAGGCGATGACCAGTACGCCAACCGTGTTGCGAACGGCATCCGGCAGGCTTCCCGTGAACAACAGCCAGCCGACCAGCGTCAAAATCCCCGCTGTAAGCGCAATAATGGTCAGATAAAAAGCGGCGCGTTGGGCGAGTGTTTGGGCGCGCGATTGGCTTTTTTGCGCTTCTTCGACCAGCCGCATGATGCCCGCCAGCGCGGTTTGATCGCCGACCTGCTGAATTTCGACCCGCAGCGAACCCGACCCGTTGACGGTGCCGCCGATGACCGTTTCGCCAGGGTGCTTGTGAACCGGACGGCTCTCACCCGTAATCATCGACTCGTTGACGCTGCTTTCGCCTTCCGCGACAACTCCATCAGCGGGGATACTCGCGCCGGGGCGAACCAGAACGCGATCTCCGGTATGAAGCTGGCTGACTTCAACAGTTTCAGTTTCGCCAGAGGGCAAAATCCGTTCGGCGGTATCCGGCAGCAGCTTCGCCAGTTCGCGCAAAGCGCCTTGAGCCTGCCCAACGCTGCGCAGTTCGATCCAGTGACCCAGGAGCATGACGGTAATCAGCGTTGACAAATCCCAGAAAAAATCCATCGACTCCATCGCCATTCCCATCGAGTCGGTGGGTGGAAATAGAAAAATGCCGACGCTGTAGAGATAAGCCGTCGTGATCGCAACCGAAATCAGCGTCATCATCCCTGGCTGTCGTGTCGCCAATTCCTGCCGCGCCATGTCGAGGAAGGGCAGGCCGCCGTAGATGAAAATGATCGTGCCGAGAATGGGCGCGATCCACTGGCTGCCAGGAAAAGTCGGCACGGATATGCCAAGCCAGTTCTGCACCATCGGCGAATAGAGTACGACGATAAGGGTCAGCGGCAGGCAGACAAAAAAACGATTGCGCATAATTGTGGCGTGACCTTCGTGCATCACGCCATGTCCGGCGTGAACATCGTGCCCGCTGTGAGCATCATGGCCTGCGTGAGCGTCTTGTGCCATATGTGCATCATGACCACTGTGCATATCATGCGCCGCATGACTCATGGGCTTCGCGGATTCGTGTGCCGCATGAGCATCGTGCCCGCTGTGCGCATCGTGTTCAGCGTGAGAATCATGCCCAGCATGATGAGCGGTATGATCTACAGGTTTATCAGCATCATTTTCGTGTATCGCGCCATGTTCTGTGTGTGCGTGGGGTTTTTGGGGAGAGGTGTCCATTTCCGCCTCCTGAGTGTTCAATCTATCCCTTCAACATAGATTACTATCTCAGGTGGAATCTTACACTGTTTCTGCCTACTGCCGGGTCATTTTTGAACCGAGGTATCAATATCCTCGCTGGGTTATTCGATAGACTCCATATAGAGCCGTCCCCAAACGATATGGCTGTTCGCCGTGCCAAAAATTATCACGCCGCCCATGTTGAGCGAGCTTCCATCCAGCCGTGTACCCTGCCAGTGCCATTCGCTCCAGACCGTCTCGCCAGAAACGGCGAATCGCAAAAGTTCCGAATGCAAGTCCGGCACGTTGTTGAAAATTTCTGACCAGTTTTTGCGCACCTGCTCCGCCCCTGTGAATGCGCGGTTGGGGTGGGCGGGCTGCTCACTTTGATAGTCGGAGGCAAAACAGCTTAGAAATGCCTCCAGATCGTGCTGATTGATGGCATTGTTGAGCTTCTGGATAATGCCTGTCGGGGATAACTGCGTCTGGCTGGGCATAATTTGCGCTCCATCGTGATATAACTATTGATTATAGTCACAGCCAGCCTCCTTGCCAGCACTGCGGCGAGTCAGCCTTTCATCCAAAGCAAAGTGCGCGCCAGATGGATCGCAAAAGCTGAAAATTTTACGAGCCAGCGGGCTGACCCATTTCCAGCAGCCGCTTTTCGATCTGCGCCGTGCGATCCCCCAGCAGGAGCAGGAGCGCGCCGACCACGCAGAGAATCGTGGGGATAAAAAATATTTTCTGGTCATAGCCTGTCACCAGCAGCGGCGAGAGGATGCCGACCAGCGAACCGATATTCAGCACCGCCACGTAGAGCGACCCGCCCAGTCCGGCACGGTGGGACAACAAGCCCTGAATATAGGCCATCGCCACGCCGAGCAGCGCCGCCGCAAACACCGCGTACAACGGTTGAATCACGAACATCACGGGAAGCGATTGGACGAACGCCATCAGGAAAAAATAGAACGCGCCGACCAGTGAACCGCCGATAATGACTTTTTTCTCGCCATATTTGCTAGACAGATAGCCCAGGAAGCTCATCGTAAACAGCTCAATCGTGGCGGCAATGCCGAACAGCAGCGGGGCGATGCTGGCGTCCTGAAAAAGCTGAAACATAATCAGCGCGAGGTAGGTGATTCGGGTGCTGTCTGCGCCTTGCAGGGCGATGATTGCCATCAATGGCGTGATGAGCGCAAACAATGGCAGCATAACATAGCCATTCGCCGATGATTCTCGCTTCGACGAACTCGCCTCATTCTCATCCCGCCGCGCGATGTGGCTCTCAATGCGCGAGAGAATACGCACCGCGTAAAGCGTCAAAAGGATGATGCCGCCGGAAATCAGAAAAAATATCGTCCGAAAATCCAAAGTGCGCGCCAGAATGCTCGACAGCCCGGTGCCGAGGATGAAACCCAGCGAAAAAATACTGCGCAGCGCCGTGATGCCCATCACCTGCGCTTCTCGCTCCCAGCCCGCGACGATGCCCGCTTTGGCGACGGCAAATAGCTGTGGAAACATCACGCCGATTCCGATCATCAGCGGGCCAGCGATATAGGCATGAATCGGGAGGGTCGCCGCGCCGATGCCCACATAACCGACTGCGCCCACAAAGCCGCCTACCAGCACCAGTTTCCAGCGCGCGACAGTGCCATCGGACAGATAGCCCGTTGTGAGCGTCACGACAACCCCAATCAGCGTGTTAATCAGATAAAATGTCGTGACGCCAACTTTGTCCAGGCCGATCTGATTCGAAATGACGACGGGCAAAATTGGGTTGACACTCGCCAGCAAAAAGGCTTGCAGCAGGATACACGATCCGAGCGCGACGCCGTAGGGAGTTTGGATCAGCCGTTTCCAGATTGCGATATTCATGGTGTTGTGCGCTCAAATCGCGAGTATGAAAATTTGATCTCACCATTATTTGCGTATTTGATAGGATGCGCCAGCGGGGGTTGGTTCGATGGTATAGAAGCGGTCAGCAGTCAGCTTTTTAGGGTTCGCATTCAATCTTCAAAAATTTCGCGAACAGGCAAGGTGAATCCTGGCAGGAGATCGCCGCCATCAAGAATGTCATCCTCGTAAAAAAATTCAAAATCATCCAGCGTCAGGGCTTCGACAGCACGTTTTTCGGGGTAGACGAGCCAGACAACTTTTGTGCCGTTGGCGAGATAATAGTTGGCTTTATCGCGCAAGGCCGTATAACTGTCATCAGGGGATTTTATTTCAATCGCCAGATCAGGCATTGTCGGCACAGCGCCTTTATTTACACTGGGTTTTGTCGCATCAGCGTAGTAAGAAATGTCTGGCAGGCGGGCATTTTCGGGATCATTGGGAAGTTGATGGCGTACTTCGACAGACACACGCCCAGCCCCCCGGCGTTTGATGTCCAATTTGAGCGGCGTGGTGATATTGACCGAAATGACGCCGTGACGTTGGGTAGGCATTTTTTCGACAATCTCCCCGTTGATAAGCTCAAACAGCCGATCCGCATTCTCCGGTTTGGCGATAAATGCGTCAAAATCGGCAACAGTCAATTTTCGCTCAACAGCCATTGGACTCCTTTCGGCTCAATTTCATTATAGCGCATGTGGCGATTTTGAAGGCAGCGATCAGCACTGCGGATTTGTCTCTTGGGCATGGAGCACCCTGCCCCTACGACCTGTGGCGTCAGCAGCGTTTGTGTAGGGGCTTGGCGTGCTAAGCCCAGGAACGAAAAAATACGCTAATCGAGACTTACCCCGATGTGTATGCCTCGCCGATCAACCATGCCGGACTCACGTTGTCTCAGCCCTTAATTCCGCTAAAAGTGACGCCCTGGCTGATGTAGCGTTGGAAGATGAAGAACAGGATCAGCAGCGGGACAACCGCGACGGCAGCGCCCATAAACAGCGCGGGCAGGTTAATCGTCTGCGCGGTCATGAACGTCGAGAGGACAATCTGAACCGTCCACGATGATTGATTCTGCCCAATCACCAGAGGCCAGACAAACGAGTTCCAGCTTCCGATAAAAGTCAGCGCACCAAGCGCCGCAAAAACGCTGCGTGAATTGGGCAGCACAATATAGCGATAGACCTGCCAGTAATTCATCCCGTCCACGCGGCCTGCATCCTCAAGTTCCTGGGGGAAATTCAGATAAAACTGGCGAAAGATGAAGGTCGCAAAGACATTAAACGCATTGGGGATGATGAGTCCTTGCAGCGTATTGACCCAGCCCAATGAAGCGACGATGACGTACTTGGGAATGAACGTCACTGCGCCTGGAATCATGATGGTGGCGATGAGCATGTAAAAGACGAGATTTCGCCAGCGGTAGGGGATGCGCGCCAGACCATACCCCGCCATTGACGCCAGCACCATCTGCAAAATCAGATCGGTTATGGCAATGAGGAACGAATTTCTTAAACCCGTCGCCATCGGTGCCAGTGGATCATTAAATAAATTGGTCAGATTTTCAATCTGTGGCTCGGCGGGCAGCCACGTCCAACCCGCAGCGGTAATTTCCCGGCGAGTCATCAGCGCGTTGCGACCAATGACGTAGAAGGGAAAGAGGAACACAAACGCCAGAAAAAGAAGCAGCACATAGGTCACGGTTTGCTGAAAAAGTCGTGAGGAAAAGATGCTCATAATAGCTACGCCTCCGAACGCCCAAAACCGAACAGGCGGCCTTGCAGGACGGTGATGGTCATGACGATGGCAGCCAGGATAAACGCGCCCGCCGAGCCACGCCCATAATCGCGCCCGCCAAACGCGATGCTGTAGAGATAGACGAGCGGCGTTCGTGCCAGAAATGCGTTGCCCCCGCCAGCCCCGCCGCCTGCTGCACCACCGCCCATAATGTTGTAGAACTCGTCAAATGCCTGGAATGCGGCAATCAAATTGAGCAGAATCACCGCGACCAGGGCATTGCGTATACCGGGCAGCGTAATATTCCGAAACACCTGCCAGCCTTTGCTTGCGCCATCTACATGCGCTGCGTCATAGAGTTCTTGTGGAATATCCTGCAAAGCAGCCAGAAAAATAATCATGTACAGGCCGACCTGCAGCCACAGACGCACCGAAACCAGCACCAGCCAGTAGTAGGGCGGCGACACGGTGCCGATCCAGTCCACCGCTGGCGCATCAAATGCAATGTTCATGAACGCATTGGCAACTCCGTAGCGCAGGCCGTTAAAAAGGCTCATTTTCCAGACCAGCGAGGCGATCACATAGGAACAGGCCGTTGGGATGAAAAAAACCGAGCGAAAAAAGGCCTTCCCACGAGTCACGTTGTTGACCAGTAGGGCAAGCAGCAGCGCAAAAGCACAGGTAATCGGCACGATAAAAATCGTAAATACCCCAACGGTGCGCAGCGACAATAAAAATTTTTCATCGTTTAACAGGAAAAGGTAGTTTTCCAGGCCGACAAACTTCGTCGGTTCAATCGTTGCTCTGGCTTCAAACAGGCTGAGAATCAAGCCCCAGATCACCGGGATATAAGTAAAAATGATAACCCCCAGCACCATCGGCCCGACGAAGCCCCAGAAAGTCAGAGCCGTGCGCCAGCGGTTTTGCCTGAGCGAGACGGGGAAAGTGGTCATATTTCGGGTGGTCATAAACCCTCTTTGATCTAAACTATTAGAGAGTGAGACTGCACGCTAGCAGCCTCACTCATGTTCTCGCGATTTATATCGCACGGAGCAACTGGCTCATGGGTCAGTTATCGTTTTCACAGCGCCAAACGCCATGAGCCATTATTCACCTTGGATTGCGTCCAACTCCGTCTGGATGATTTCGACGGCGGCTGTCGCTTCAGCCATTGGGTCAGAGCCTTCTTTGATAATGCGGTTGAAGGCATCGTCCAGGGCAGTACCCATGACGCCGTTCCACAGTTCATGGCCTTCGGGATAGCCGTACTGCTGCAAAATCTGGACAACATCCAGCGCGGGTGAGTTTTGGAGGGGTTCGGCTTCAGCGGCGACGCTGGCGCGCGGGGGAACATGGAAGCCATAGGCCAGCGCCCATTCCTTCTGGATTTCGGTGTTTTCAATCCACAACCAATTGGCATAGGCTACAGCCGCTTCCAGGTTAGGACTCTTGGGGTTTACCACCTGCGTCCAGCCACCAATCCAGGCTGTCGCGGTGCCGTCTGCGTCAATGGCAGGTATCGCGAACACGCCGACATCATCGCCATAGACTTCGAGAATCGCGGGCATCGACCATAGACCGCCATACTGCATGGCAGCCAGGCCATCAAGGAAAACGCTGGGATCCCACCAGTCGGTTGGCGCGCCCGTCAGCAGCGTGCCGCTGTCGTAAAGCTCTTTCATTTTGCTGGCGGCTTTAGCGATGTCTTCCGCCGTGAAGCCCAACTCACCTTCAGGCGTGATGCGTGTTGCGCCCGTACCGTTCAGCAGTTGGACAGCGCCAAACGTGCCGCCGTTGCCGAGAAACAGGCCGGCCTGGTCGTCGGTTGTCAGGGCTTGCGCTACCGCGATAAATTCGTCAAAGGTGGTCGGAGGTTGGAGTCCGGCTTCTTCAAACTGGCTCTTGAGGTAGTAAATGACGCCCGTATCGTCGATCATCTTGATGCCGTAGGGAATGCCGTCAATCGACACCTGTGCCATGTGGGCAGCGCCAAAATCATCGATCAGTTCGGGAGTGTAGAGATCGCTGAGATCGGTGTACAGTCCTGCAAGCGCCCCATCGCGGTTCACCTGGGTTTCATACACATCTGGCGCTTCTTCCGGCACAGCCATCGCCGTGTTCAGCCGCGCGCCGTAGTCGCCGGGAATCCAGGTCACTTCAATCTTAATATCAGGGTGCAGCGCCATGTATTCTTCGGCAAACTTCATGACCGCTTCCTGCGTCCCCGCTTCGCCATACTGGTGATACCACTGCTTGATGACGATCTGCTCCTGCGCCATCAGCGTCCCAGGAACGATAGCCAGCAAGCTGATCGCCAGGATGAGCCAAAAGATTCTTTTCATATTCATCGTGAGGTTTCTCCTTCTATTGGTTCACAAAGACTTTAAATTGAGAGCCAAAATTCATGCTTCCCTCGATACCATCACCTCCTTTTAGGGGCAGACGCCGAAGCGCGAATAATCAGTTCCGTTTGAAACACTTCTGGCGAAAAGCCAGGGTGGGGGGATTTGTGACGTGATTTGGTGCTAATCCGTTCAAAGAGGCGCTGTGCGGCGCGTCTGCCCATCTCATGAGCGGGCTGTGCCACTGTCGTCAGCGGTGGATTAAAATATTCGGTGCCAGGAATATTGTCGAAGCCCACAACGGTCATATCCTCTGGCACACGCAGGCCGGATGCCTGAAGGCACTGGATCGCGCCCATCGCCATGCGGTCATTAAAGCAAAGGATGGCGGTTGGGTGCTTGCGCTGGCTGAGAATGACCGTCGCTGCGCTGTAGCCGCTCTCGAACGAAAAATCGCCCTGCACGTTGGGAATATTTTCGAAGTCTATGCCTGCTTCCTCAATCGCCTGCTGAAAACCGCCGTGCCGCTGCGCTGCGCCCGTCGCCGCCGAGTCCTGAACGCTGATGACGGCAAGATCGCGGTGGCCCAGGCCGAGGATATAATTCACCATCGCCTTCGCGCCGTTAAAATTATCGGAATAAATGGTGTTCTGGCTGCTGGTTGCCGGATGATAACCAATAGCTACGCAGGGATAGCCAAAATGGTCATCCGATGTAAAAACCGGCTCGTCGGGGAGGATTTGCAGCCCGATCATCCCGTCCAGATAGCCGCTGCGCACAAAACGATGATACTGTTTGGAATTTCGTAGAGGGATGCGCGGCATACTGACCAGCAGATTATATTCTTTTTCGGTGCAGACTTCCTCGACTCCTTCCAGAATCGTCCGGGTGTAGGGATCGCTGAACAGCCCATTGTCCAGATAAGGGAAGATCACGCCGATGTTATAAGTGAGTTTTTTAGAGAGCGCCCGCGCGGCAAAGTTGGGTATGTAGCCAAGTTCTTCAATGGCCTTCAACACCCGCGCCCGTGTTTCCTCGCTGACGTAGGGGGTGTCGGTTAAGACTTTTGAGACGGTTGCCGGGGAAACATCGGCGCGCCGCGCGACTTCTTTAATGGTTGCCATACAGATTTTTCGAATAAACAATATATAGTAAATCGGTTTACTAAAATAGTAGAAGCTGTTTGCCAAGTTGTCAAGATATTGGGCATTTTGTGCGCAAATTCACAATAATTCGGCAGTAAAACGGTTTCTGAAAGGGGAGGCATTCAGCGGTCAGCAATTAGCAAAACGCAGAGACTTAACGCAAAAGTGCGGAGGATTTTGAGAATTTCCTTTGCGTCCCTTTGCGCCCTTTGTATTTTTATGGTTCAGTGTTTGGGATTATAGTGGCTTACAGCTCATCCAGTTCAGGGACATACTCATCTTCATATTTTTCGATCAGCACACCGATGACTTCCATGAGCGAGGCGAGGGGATGGTTTTCGTCATTGCCGATTTCATCGATGAGTTGGTCGAGGATGGCGACGAGACGTTCATATTCTGCATTGTCGTGGGGAACATAAAGGATTTTAGCGAGTGAAGGCCATACTTGCTCGGCTTCGCGAACGGTTGCATCCAACATCAATTATTCCTTCCACTTGCCCGAATCATAATCTGCGTGAGTCAAAACGGCGCGAATATAAACTTTCTGCCGATTGTAATGAATGGCAGCAATGAGTCGTACTTTGTTGCCACTAATATTAAAGACAGTGAGTCTGCCGACTTGATCGGCGCTTGGGAATACCTCGCGTAGTTCGGCAAATGATTGAAATGCGCCTTCTTTCATCATTTTATACCAACGTGTCAATGCCGATTTTACATCGGGATATGTTGAGGCAAAATCGTTTAGGCGTTTACGGGTGATGATATGCACAGTTATTCCTTTTAACGCCTTTTGTGCTGGTCAGATTTTGGGCGCACGGCTGTACGCCCCTACGAAAACGCGCCCACGATAGAGTCAGCCTACAGCATTTAGCTGACAGGCTGACAGGCTGACAAGCTGACCCGCTTGCCCTTACGCATTCTGCGAGACCATGCCGCCCAGCGTCATAATCGCCAGAACCGCGATCATGAACGCGAGATCGGCGAAAAATTCACGCCCGCTTTTGCTCGTTCTTATATTTATGAGTGTACGCAGACATCGTTTTGAGGATTGTCTGAATTTGCTTTGCGCTTTCCTGGGCGCTCGAAATGGCTTTGGAATCCAGTGCTTCCTGTTTTGCGATGTCTATATTTACTTCAGAATGGCTCTCAAGGAGGTCAAGTGCTAGTTGGATATTTGCGATGTCAGTAGCGATTTCGGTGATCGCATTCTCGACAAACGCCTCGATTGATGTTTGATTCCAGTCTGAGAGATCATCGGGGTTAAAGATAGTGTTAGAAGTTTGCACATCAGACATTTAATCCGCTCCTAGATTTTCATTCCGAGTAGTTCATATATCGTCGGGGTTTCAGAAAGAGGCCGACTGGTATCACCGACTTCAAAGGGCTTGCCTGAAGCGGTTAAGAGTTCACCAGCTAATGGAAATTTAATTCCCATGAGGTTAATACCTTGCTGGAAAGTTGTTACATCCCGATTCAAATATGTTTCCACTCGTAATCCTTGCTGCTTCAGAAGTCGTTCAAGCCTTTCTAACTGGTCAGATTCGGTCAGCGCTGCGTATATTGTACCCGGTGAATCTAAATAGAATTGTACAGCATTCGAGATCGAGGAAATAGCACTACCCAATGGTCGAATAGCAAACATTTCTGCTACTTTTCGTTTTCCCCAAAGCCTACTTCGTTGGTTAATGTCGGGAAGGCCAAAATCCTCTACCAGTATTTCGAGGCGATCAACGTATGCGGGAAAAAGATAACGTTCTAGCAAGGTCGTAAACGAGAATCGACTCTCAATTGCGATGAGGTCGGCGTTTTGTCTGGCTAACAGTATGTTTTCTACTTCAAACGTGTTTGGCCCTGGCCCCAAATCCAACAAAAGTTGTCTTTGAGGCAGAGGGTATGACACGATTTCTCCTTGCTGAGTAGCAGTTTGCATTTAGCTACCTTCTTGGCATGGCAACATTGCCGCTAAGCATTCTGCGAAACCATACCCCCCAGCGTCATAATCGCCAGCACCGCGATTACAAAAGCGATAATCGGCGAAAAATTGACGCCCGCGACCATGATGAGGCCGAAGGTGATCCCTGTCGCCAGGATGCGCGTTTGCAGCACTCGCTTATTGGTCAGCGCCACCGCACCGCACAACGCCACCAGAAGCGACAGAATCGGGATAAATAGCGCACCAATGGATGTAATATTGGGCGGGAAGCCTTGCAGCAGCCAGACGATCATCGCGCCCGCAATCGTGGCAATCAACGGCAAAATTACGTCCGCCATCAGCAGTTGCAGACCATCGACCAGCAAAAATTGGCGTAAAAAGCGTTCTTCGACATCGATGCGGAAAACGTGGAGCAGGCCGACAGGCGGCGCGATGCCCACGACCAGCAGCCAGCCGATCCACAACTGCACCGGAAGCTGATTCGCGATAATCCACACAGCGGCCTGTGCCATCGCCGCGCCCCAGGCAAGGCTGAAAATCAGCATAAAGGGATGGCGCAGGTAGGAGAGGGCGGCGCGCGTGACGAGCGTCTGGAAGCCATAAACTTTCGGCAGGCTCAGGAACGGCTTGCGTCCGGCAGCGGCGCTTTGCAGGCGGATTCGCAGGAGCAAGTCCGGCTGACGGAAGGCCAGCAAGCCCAACGCAGCGACGCGGGCGTGTAAAATGCTTTCGTCAACCGCGCGAATCATGTTGATACGGTTGCCCAGCCAGACGAACGCCGCGACGAGCGCCACCGCCAGAATCGTCAAAAATGGCAGCACCCACCAGGGCGCGATGCCGTAAATCAGCAAAACGAGCGCTTGCCCAGGCCACATAAACGGCGCGGGGAAATAGTGGGCGGCGAGTAAAATCAGCAGCGGCAGAATCCACAGATAATTCCAGCGGGAAATTGCGGGATAGACAAGGCGTAAAATGCCGAGCAGCCAGCCCAGCGCCCAGGTCAACACCACCAGCGGAATACACGCCAGCATCGCGCGCAGGCTGGAGGTCAGGTCAGCGTTCGGATCAAGCGCACGGGTCAGCACAATCGCAAACAGGCTAAAAAATCCGGCGATCAGCACGAGTCGAAAAATCACCTGCCGCAAAAAGCCGAGCAAAACAGGCACGGAGCGCGCAATCGGCGACCCGGCGACGTAGGACATATCGGCAAACGACAGCTTGAGCGGCGTGCTGCGGAGCGCGACGATCATCACAAACACCTGCAAGATCAGCACGGCGGGAGGCATGACATTGAGCAGTGAAACCAGCGATTCCGACGCGAGGTTGTCGCCGATGCTCACGGCATTGTCGTGTCCCCAACCCCACATGGCGAACACCCAGAAGCTGCCGATCACCAGCAGGTAGAGGGGATACAATTTTTCAAAAAATCCGCTGCTTTTGGGGTCATAGCCCAGCACGCGCATCCAGTACACCGCGCCGTCGCGAAATTGACGCCAGCGCAGCCAGAGCAAAACGCGAAAATCACGCATCGGCTTTTACCGCTTTCCGGCTTTTGATCGCCGAACGCAGCAGGGCATCCAGTGAAAGTGGGCCTTCGATGTGCAGCGATTTGCGCAGGCCATCCGGCGTCCCATGAGCAATAATTTCGCCCTGTTCCATGATGACGTAGCGATCCGGGTGCGCTTCCTGGGGGAGCTGATGGCTGCTCAGGAGAATGGTCATGCCGTCGTTGCGATGAATATTCAGTTCTTCCCACAGGTCGTCGGCGGAAACGGGGTCGAGCGGGCCAAGCGGTTCGTCGAGGAGCAAAATTTTCGGCTCGATGAGCAGCGCCATGCACAGCGCCAGTTTGTAGCGCATCCCACGTGAGAAGGCGAAGGGGAAAGCGTTGCGGTTGGCGTGAAGACCGTATTTGCGCAGCAGTTCCTCGCCTTCATCCTCCCAGTTCTGCCAGCCGTGAACCTGGGCGTTGAATTGGAGATGTTCCCAAGCCGTAAGCTCGTCGTAGAAGGGTGGGGTATCCGGCACGAGGACGACGTGTTCGCGCACGAAGCGTTCATTTTGTTTGATTGATTGGCCGAGAAGGTGGACTTCGCCTTCGGTGGCCTGTGTCCAACCTGCGATGCACTTCAGAAGGGTCGATTTGCCCGCCCCGTTGCGCCCGACGAGCGCGATCAGTTCGCCAGGATTGGCCTGGAGTGTGACCGCCGTCAACGCATTGAGTGAGCCATACTTAAAACTGACGCCCTCGACCTTTAACAGCGGCCCGTCGTCCTGGGATTTTTCCGCCATATTGATTTGCTCCTTTGAAATGGAAACCGAGCATGATAATGCAATTGAACATTTTAATTCGGTAATCGCGCGATATCGGTTGTAGGGGCATGATATATCATGCCCCTACGGACATTGTTGCCGATTTATTTTGGTCAAAAGCATATCATGCCCCTACCATGCGTGATCTACAGAAATAATTTGCGCTAAAGGGTTTATTCTACACGCGCGACGGCTGGTTTGTCTAAGCTGATTTGGTGAGAGCCGGGTGAAAAAGTGAGGAGGGCAGCCGAGATCGTCCGGCTGATTCCAAAAATTCGTGAAAATGCCATTTCTTATCACTGGCGATCCGGTTGTCATGATAAGAATGAAAATGCACGTTTGCATCTCGAAAGGTATTTTTATGAAGCACTTGTCCCGACTCCTCTTTTTTTGTTTGATGATTATCGCGCTCGCCGCCTGCGCACCCAGCAGCGACACCAAGACGGTGTACACCAAAATCGCTGACGCCACCCTCAAGGCAGGGGACACGATCCCCGCGCCAACGGGCGACATCATCCTGACCGTCACCGGAAAAATTGGCACGACCAACACCGACAGCGCCATCGAAATGGATTTGTCGATGATCGAGGCGGCTGGCCTGGTCGATTACAAAGTGACCGATCCGTTTGAAGATCAGCCCGTGACCTTTCGCGGGCCGCTCATGAGCAGCCTGCTCGATCTGTGGAAAGTTTCATCCGACGCCAAAACGCTGCGCATGGTCGCGCTGAATGATTACAGCGTCGATGTGCCGATTGAAGAAGTACGCAAATATCCGGTGGTGTTCGCGCTGGAGCAGGACGGCGAATATATGCCGGTTGCCTCACGCGGGCCAGCCATGCTGGTTTTCCCCTACAACGATTTTGAATTCAACGAGGCCATTTATAACGACTACTGGATTTGGCAGATCAAGTCGATTGATGTGCAGTAGGTTCTGATAATGACTGCTTCTCATCTGCCAAACCCGAAATCCCGTTTGCAGCGCTTTGTCCTGTTCTCGCCGCAGATCACGCTCATGATCGCTGCGGCGATTGTGCTGCTGATCGTGTTGATTATCCTGACGGCTTTTGTCGTCGCGCAGGTGCGGGCCAGCGCCGAGGTGCTGACATTTAACGACGCCAACCGCGTTTTTATCCAGTTGCAGCGCGAAACACTGAGGCTGAAAGTGCTGGTGGTTGAGCCTATCGAAGGCTATAGCGCCAACGCAGTTCAGACTCAGGCTGACCTGATCGAAAGCCGCATCGGGGTGATGAATTTTTCCCAATCGCAAAATGCTTTCCCGCCCGATATTCAACAGCGCTCACAAGAACTTTCTGATCGCTGGCAAGGCTTGAAGCAGGAACTTGCAGCCTGGAAAACAGACCCCACAAACAGCGCGTTTCAAGACACTATCAGCCAGGGTTTGTCCGATTTTGAGCGCTATGCCAACGAGACGGGCATCAATTATGACCGTCTGCGCAACCGTGCCGTTGTCGAGTTCGCACAGTTGAATCAGCAGCAGCTTTTAGGCTTCGTCATCGGCGCGGTGATCCTGATGCTGTTTATGGCAACGGTGGGGGTGAGCATTTACCGCTTCAACCAGCAGCGCCAGGAAGTGGAAGCCGCTCACGAAACCAATCGCCTCAAAGATGAATTTCTAGCGGTGGTCAGCCACGAGCTGCGCACACCGCTCAACGCGATTATCGGCTTCCTCGGCATCATAAAAATGACGCGCAAGCTCGACGAGCGCACCCTGCATATGGTCGAACGCGCCCACGCCAATGCGCTGCGCCTGCTGTCGCTCATCAATGACATTCTGGATGTCAGCAAAATTGAAGCGGGAAAATTTGAACTCTCGCCCTCCGCTGTGTCCCTGCGCAAGCTGATCGAGCGCTGGCAGTTGCAAATGGATGTGTTGGCGAAGCAAAAAGGACTCGATTTCAGCGTCAACATCGAGAACAGCCTGCCGGACATCGTTTACATTGACGAAGAAGCCGTCACGAAAATCGCGACGAATCTGCTGGCGAATGCGTTCAAGTTCACCGCAAAAGGCAGCGTTTCGCTGGACGTAAAAGCCAGCCATAGTGACGAATGGATGATCTGCGTCACCGACACCGGAATTGGTATTCCTGAAGATGCGCGCGAACGAATTTTTGAAAGTTTCCGCCAGGTGGATGGCTCAACACGGCGCGAATATGGCGGCACTGGCCTGGGCTTGTCGATTGTTCAACGCCTGTCGAGCGCGATGGGTGGCAGCGTCGAGGTCGAAAGCACCGTTGGCAAAGGCAGCATCTTTCGCGTTCGGATGCCGCTGACTGCGCAGCCTGCTTAGCCATACGCAATTGAAAAATCAAGGAAGCCAAAATTTAAGGAAAGAAGTATGAATATACCGGATAACGTTTTAGAAGGCTGGACAGTGCTGGTTGTCGATGACGAGCCAGACAGCGCCGAAGTCGCCTCGATTTTATTGGAAATGTACGGCGCAACCGTGATCGTCGCCAACAATGGACGGCTAGGTCTGGAGGCGATCCGAAAACACCGCCCGCGTTTTGTCATTACCGACCTGACGATGCCGGAAATGAACGGCTGGGAGATGACTCAGGCGGTCAAATTGGATGATCGCGAGTTAGCCAGCATCCCGGTGATCGCGCTGACGGCGCACGCCATGACCGGAGATCGAAGCCGCGCGTTGGGAATCGGCTTTCACAATTATCTGACCAAACCGCTGCAACCTGAAACGTTTGTGAGCCAGCTTCTTGAGCTGCTGGCCTACGACATCCCCGAATTGAAAGCCCTCATGTCCTCCAACGACGCCTGACAAAACGCAGGGCGTAAACGATGCGCCCTGCAAAATCTCGATTTTTTCGGTCATTTTTTATCAAAACAACACATATCAGCCACGAAAAGTAGGTCAAGTGGCTGATATGTAATCCCCCATATTGCCCTATAGTCAAACGATAAAATCGGTGATGATAAGCGAGAGCATGAAATTAAACATTTGATGTTCGATGATATGAGTCAGCGCGCAAAGGAGCGTTGCCATGAAATGCAGTGATGTGATGACACCCAACCCAGTCTGCTGTACCGCCAATGATCTGGTTAGCAGCGCCGCACAATTGATGAGCCGCGAAGATGTCGGTTCAGTGCCGGTTGTCGATCATACACAGAGCATGAGGCTCGTCGGCATTGTCACCGACCGCGATCTCGCTATGAAAGTAATCGCCGAAGGCCGCGATCCCCAGAATACCATCGTTCAGGACGTGATGACGAAAAGTCTGGTCACGTGTTACGCCGACGACGAGCTTGCCGACACGCTGGAAGCAATGGCTGAGCATCAGGTACGGCGCATCCCGGTCATTGATCGCCAGGGACGTATCGTTGGGA
>Ga0268299_1002479_pt1 | contig 21861 bp, 15 predicted proteins | sample NOBtaG_FD_193484 | JGI IMG/M metagenome (GOLD analysis project Ga0268299, IMG submission 193484) | Activated sludge microbial communities from bioreactor in Nijmegen, Gelderland, Netherland - NOB reactor | ecosystem: Engineered > Bioreactor > Aerobic > Activated sludge | place: Netherlands... | reverse complement strand
ACGGCCCCTCCACCAGCGAATAGGTCAACGTCTGCGGCGGCGAATCCGGATCCGTCGCCTGAAGGTTGAAACTCAGCGTGGACAATTCATCCACCACACGGTTCCCGGGCGCCGTCAGCACCGGCGGCGCGTTGGGGCTCAACGCTTCCAGCCGCAAGTAGTCGTAAACGATCCATGCGGCGATGCCGGCGCCGCGCGGACCGGGTCGGACGATCTCGATGGTGTTCGCGCCCGCGGTGGCCGCCACCGAGGCCGCGGTGAACTCGAGCACGATCTCCGATGCCTGGGTCAGCCGCTGTGCGTACAGCGGGGTCACGGTGCCCGCTCCGTTGCGGAACAGGATCTCCACATCATGCTGTCCGAAGCCCGGCTGTGCCGTCCCATTCACCACCGTGCCGCCGGTCGCGAACTCCAAGCGCAGGCGGAATCCCGCGGTCCCGGCCACTTGCACGGGAGCCAGGAGGAAATGGAGGCGATTGGCCAAGTCGGTGTGGGTGTGGGCGCGCTCCCAGGCGGACCACGGTTCGTCGCTAGGCACGAACAAGGTGCCCGCCAGCCCGTTGAACCCGGCCGGATACTCGCCGGCGAAGTAGTAGTCGTCATCCGCGCCCGGATTCGCCGCCGGATTCGCGTCATAGATCGGGTCGCCCGGCAACCGCGTGACGCGTCCAGGCGCCGGGTCGTCAACCCCCGTCTCAAAGCTGAATTCCTGGGAAGGATTGTACGGCGCCACCGCCGGGTTGTCGTTGTTGCCCAACTGCCAGACGGTGCGCACCAGCAATTCCGGCACCTCGCGGACGGTGATGGTGAACTGGCGCGTGTCGCTCAAGGCTGGCGTGCCGCTGTCGGTCACGCGGACGCTCACCGGGTACACCCCGGGTCCCTGGGCTTCGGTGGGCGTCCAGGTCAGGACGCCGTTTGGCAACACCTGCAGCCCGGCAGGACCACTGACCAGCGAAAAGGTCAACGTCTGGACCGGCACATCGGTGTCCGTGGCCTGCAAGGCAATGGCCAGTGGAGCCAGCTCGTCCACTGTACGATCCGCCACAGGCGCCAGCGTCGGCGGGGTATTGGAGATCCCCAACGCCTCCAGTCGCAGAAAATCGTACAGGACGAATCCACTCACCCCGGCGCCCGCGAGGCCGGTCCGGACGATCTCAATGCTGTTGGCTCCTGCGGTGGCGGCCACCGCCCCGGCCGTGAACTCCACCAGCAGCTCGGAAGCCTGCGTCAGCTGCTGCGCCAGGAGTTGCGTGACGGCCCCCGCGCCGTTGCGAAAGCGCACCACCATGTCATGGGTGCCGATGCCCGGCTGGGTCACCCCGTTCACCGTCGTGTTGCCGCGGGGAAATTCGATGCGCAGACGATAGCTGGCTCCCGGCACGGTCTGTTCCGGTGCCAGGACGAAATGAAGGCGGTTGGTGAGATCGGCGAGGGTGTGCGCCCGCTCCCAGGCCGCCGCCGGCTCGTCAGCGGGGACCGAGAGCGCCGCGGTCAGCCCGTTGAAACCGGCGGGATAGACGCCGGAAAAATAGAAGTCGTCGTCCGCGCCCGGATTGGTCGCGGCCACATATTGCGGATCCCCGGGGAGGCGAGTCACGGCGCCCGGCGGCGCGTCGTTGCGCCCGTTCTCGGCGCTGAACTCCGCATGGGGGGTGGCCGTGGACGGGTCGTCCACGCCAATCTGCCAGACGGTCCGGACGGCCACCGGCCCGGCGTCGTTGACCGTCAGCCGGAACGATTTCACATCGCCCATGGGCGGCGTGCCGTTGTCCATCACTTGAACCGTCACGGTGTACGCCCCGGGCCCCTGTGTGGCGGAAGGCACCCACGAAACGACTCCGTTGGCGCTGACCGTCAACCCGGCGGGCCCCTCCACGAGCGAATACGCGAAGGCCGCCGCCGTCGTCTGGCTGTCGGTAGCCGACAACGTGCGCTGGTACAGCACCCCTTCGGTGATGACCGCATCGGGCACGGTCGCGAGGGTCGGCGGCGCGTTCACCGGCGTGGTCTGGGTCAGCACCGAGACCCCCCCGGGGCCGTCCGCCACATATGCCAGCAACCCGCTCAGCGTCGTGGACATAGCGATTCCCCGGGTATCGCGTCCCGAGGTCTTCGACACGGCCGTGGGGGTGGCCACGTTGAACACCCCGAGCCCGGCGGTGCCTCCGGCCACATACGCCGTCGTGGAAACGACCTCGATCCCCTGGGCCTCCGAGCCCAAGGAGAAGCTGCTCAGCCGGGAGACCGCCGTGCTGCCCAGGTTCAGAATCTGAAGCCCGGCCTCGGGCGTGACGAGGTAGGCGCGCCCCGCGACGATGCTCAATCCGTAGGGGGGATCCCCCGGATCGAAACCGCGCAGGAAGACCGGATTGGCCGGGTTGGCCACGTTCACCAACTGGAATCCCGGCTGCGTCCGGGAGTTGTGCACCCCCAGGTGAGCGATGGTCCCGGACACGGCCACGCGATACACTTGGCCGGCGGCGGCGTAACCGCCCAGTCGGACCGGGCTGGCCGGAGTGCTGACGTCGAAGATCTCAAGCCCGACGCCATGGCCCACATAGGCGCGCGTGCCGACGAGTTGAAGATCCATGGCCTGGGAGATTCCGGTGAAGCCGCCCAGACGCAGCGGCGCGAGGGGATTGCTGACATCGAGGACGCTCAAGCCATCCCAATAGTCGGTCACATAGGCCAGGGTGCCGGAGACCTCGACATCCGTGATGGCCCGTCCGGCTCCGTAGCCGCCGATGCGGCGTGGAAACTGGGGGTTGGTGACATCGAGGATCACGAGCCCGCCGGTCCAGTCGGCCACATAACCCCGGTTCCCGGCGATCTTGACGGCTGCGGATTCGCCGTTCCAGCCGAGCCCGCCTTCCAGCGCCGGCGCTGCGGGAGTCCCGACCCCGTACACACTGAGGCCGGAATGCAAATCGGCGACATAGAGTGCGGGCCCGGCGAGCTGCGTGCCCAGCGTGCCTCCCCGGGTCGGAATGTTGGCCAGGTTCACCGGCGCCGCGGGCGTGGCCACGTTGACCAGCTGGCACCCCCCGTCACCGATCGCCACTGCCGCCACGCCACCCAGGACGTGAACGCCGAGGGCGGGCCTCGCGGTGGCCAGGGTGCCCAGCAACGCGGGCAAGGCGGGAGTGCCCACTCCGATCAGCTTCAGCCCTCCGGAGCCATCGGCCACCAGGGCGACTGCGCCATTGAGAGCCACGGCGGCGGCAAAGCCGGACGTGTCGAGCCCGCCGACCCGCGCAGCATTCGAGGCGCTGTAGATCTGGAGGCCCGCGTCGCCTTCGGCCACATACACCCAGTCGCCGGCCACCTGGAGTCCGCCGGCCCGCCCCAGGGTGGCGGTCGTGCTCACCCGCGTCGGAGCCGCCGGATTCGCCACGTCCACCACCAGCCACCCGCGGACGCCGTCCGCCACATAGGCCCGGGTACCCACCACCTTCACATCCTCCGCCAGTCCGGCGGTATCGTGAGTGCCGAGCAGCGCGGGAGCCGACGCATTGGAGACGTCCAGGATCACCAGCCCGTTTTCGGAATCGGCCACGTAGGCCCGGGTGCCCACCACCGCGACGGCCTTGGCAAAGCCGGCCGTGTTGAACTGCGAGCGCAGTTGCGGATGGGTGCGGTCGGACACATCCACCACCATCAAACCCGCCTCGCCCGCGGCGACAAACGCCAGGTTGAGATCGGCCTGCACCACGACCGCCTGGGCCTCGCCCCCCCGCAACGCGGCCGGCCACTGTCCCAGCAGCGCGGGATCCGCCCGCAGCTGCGGCATCATGAGCAGCAGGAAGAGAAAAAAGGAATATCCAGACAGCCTGGGTCGGCCCATGACTCGCCGGAACAGTAGTTGCTGAAGATCACAGGCCTCCATCGCAGTCTCCCGTCCATTTATATCTGCATTTTTCTCCCAGCTGCAAGCAGATGCGCCAAACGTTTTGGCATCATCGAACCTGCTGGAGGCGATTCGGCCTTTTTCTGCGGCTAATCAACGGATTCCCCAGCGGAAAGGATCCGATTCGCCCAGCAACAGAGTGGCCTCCGAAGTGACATGCGCGATGCCGGTAATCGTGGGTTGAATCCGGCCGGCCGTGCGATCCAGCCAGCGGTAGCGTCCGGTGAGCGTGCTGCCGAGAATGCTCTCCTGGATCCAGGCCTCGTCCTCGGCCAGGCGGCCGTCCGCCGCGAGGCATGCCAGCTTGGCGCTGGTACCGGTGCCGCAGGCGGAGCGGTCGTAGGCTTTGCCCGGACACAACACGAAGTTGCGCGAGGATCCGCCCGGAGTCCACGGCGGACCGAACAACTCGATGTGGTCCACTTCCGGAAACCCCTGCGCATTCACCGCCTGGCGGATTCGCCAGCTCCGTTCCGTGAGCGCCTCGACGTCCCGAAGTTCCAGGGGCCAGGCCGGATCACTCACCAGGAAAAACCAGTTCCCCCCCCAGGCGACGTCGCCCGTCACGGCGCCGATTCCGGGCACGGACACCGTCACTCCGCGCGCTTGGCGGTGCGAGGGCACGTTGGCGACGGATACCGAGCCGTCGGCATGCAGGGTCGCAGTCACCACGCCCACCACGGTCTCCAGGCGGTGCTCTCCGGGAGCCAGCCTTCCCAAGTGGGCCAGCGTCGCCACGAGCCCGATGGTGCCGTGGCCGCACATCCCCAGCAGTCCCACATTGTTGAAAAACAGCACCCCGGCGGCGCAGGAGCCGTCGGCCGGGGGCATCAGCAGGGCGCCGACCAGCACCTCGGATCCGCGCGGCTCAAGGACCACCGCGGAGCGGAAGCGGTCGTGCTCGCGCCGGAACACCTCCGCCTGCGCCGCCACCGTGCCGCCGCCGAGGTCGGGTCCGCCGGCCATCACCACGCGGGTCGGCTCGCCGCCTGTGTGGGAATCCACCACCGACACGCGAAGGCAGGACGCCCCGCCGCCGGATCCGGGTCGCGCTGCCGCCGCGTCATGCCCCATGGCTCGCGCCTGCCGAAGACTTCGCGTCCCGGATTCCGGAAAAGTTCCCGTTCTCGCAACACGACACGAACGTCTCGGTGACCGTCTTCAACTCCTCCCACCGTTTCCGGATCGTGCGCGCCTCGGCGCTGTCAATGCGGCTGTCGCCCGCCGCCGCGGCGATGACCGCCAGCAAATCCGCAAACTCCTGCACGATCTCGTTGGTCGCTGGAATGAGGAACTCCGGATGCGAGGCGTTGGTCCGCGGATTCTTGATGAAGAACCCGCCGAAACGCTGGCAAAGCCAGTGGATGACGCGCGGATCCCGGGACGACTGCATGAGTTGGTCCACGCGATCGAGCGGATTTCCACCGGCGGCCGGCGTTCCGGATTCCGGCGTCTCCGCCCACTTGTAAATGAGCGAAAGCGACAGGCCCAGATCGGCGGCGATCTGCTTGGCGCTGGTCGTCTTCAACACCTCCCGCAGGAGCTCGTGAGACTGCATGCCTGGGATGTACCCTCTTTGGCATCCGAGGCAAAGCAGGGAGTCAGGTCCCCCCTGGGGACCCGCTTGGTGGAGCGAGCTTCGCAAGTCCCCATATCCTCCCCCGCAATCATGTCGCACACGCGATGGAAGCCGTCAGGGACTCGGGCACCCGGACTCGGGCGCTTTGCCCCTCCTGGGGTGGACCCGGCTGCGTCGCCCTGCAAGGCTCCGTCCGCAGCGTGGAGTCATTTGATGTCATCGTTCTGGGGGCGGGCGCAGCCGGGATGTTCTGCGCGGCCACTGCGGGAGTGCGTGGACGCCGCGTGCTGCTGCTCGAGCACAACGCGCGCCCGGGAAACAAAATCCTCATTTCCGGAGGCGGCCGCTGCAATTTCACCAACCGCGACGCCACCGCGGAGCAATACCGGACTTCGGGCAGCCCGCACTTCGTGAAATCCGCCCTCGCGCGGTTCACCCCAGCGGACTTTCTGGCGCGGGTCGAAAAGCAGGGCATCACCTGGCATGAGAAAAAGCTCGGACAGCTCTTTTGCGACCAGAGCTCGCGCCAGATCGTGCAGTTGCTCGAATCCGAATGCGCCGCCGGCGGCGTGGATCTCCGGGTGGACTGTCGGGAAATCTCGGTCCGGCGCCCGGGTGCGCCGGACGACGCGGCGTCCGGATTCGAGGTCGCCTCCAGTCTCGGAGCGTTCCACGCCCGGTCTCTGGTAATCGCCACCGGCGGGCTGTCGTTTCCGAAGCTGGGCGCGACGCCGTTCGGATACGACCTCGCGCGCCAGTTCGGCCTCCGCGTGGTATCCCCGCGTCCCGGATTGGTCCCGCTGATTCCCGGGGGTGACATGGCGGCGGAGTTGTCGGAACTCGCCGGAATCTCCCTGGACTGCGAGACGCAGGCCGGTCCGCACACTCCCGCCTTCCGCGAACACCTGCTCTTCACCCACCGCGGGTTGAGCGGGCCCGCCGTCCTCCAGGTTTCGAACTATCTACAACCCGGCGAACCGCTGCGCGTCAATCTCCTGCCCGGCCGGCCCGCCCTGCCCTTCCTCACCGACCGCTCCCGCGGCGCGCAGACGGTCCGGCAGGCGCTTCGCGGCATTTGGCCGGACCGCTTCCTGCAACGCTGGGCCGGACGCCACGCGACGGAGCGTCCGCTCGCCCAATGGTCCCGGCGTGACCTGGAGACGCTGGCCAGCCGCATCGAGGCCTGGACCCTGCCCATCGTCGGGGACGAGGGATACCCGAAGGCTGAGGTCACGCTCGGGGGAGTGGACACCGCGGAGCTGTCCTCCAAGACTCTGGAAAGCCGGCGCATCCCGGGGCTCTACTTCATCGGCGAGGTCGTGGACGTCACCGGCTGGCTCGGCGGCTACAACTTCCAATGGGCCTGGGCCAGTGCGCACGCCGCCGGACAGGCGGTCTAACAAACTGTCGCGTTCGCGAAGGACAGGTCCTCTGTCCCCGCTGTCGCCTCCCCTCCGCGTTGTCCGCGTCCATGGCGTGAGGCACCGGAAGGGGGCGGGAGCCTCACGCCATGGAAGCAACGGCGGCAAAGGACTGAGACATCGTCACAAAATCTGAAAGGCCCGTTTTTCCACACAATCTGCGCAATCGGAACTTGTCTTGAGCCTACTCGCGGGCGTTAACTCTTTGCATGACCGTTCCCTGCTTCGCTTTCGCTCGAGTCCGGCGTGCCTTCACGCTGATTGAGTTGTTGGTGGTCATCGCCATCATTGCGATTCTGGCCGGCATGCTCCTGCCCGCCCTCGCCCGCGCCAAAAGTAAAACCCTGACCATCCGGTGCAACAACAACCACCGCCAGATCGGCATCGGTCTCCACCTCTACGCCGACGACAGCAGCGACTTTTACCCGCTCTACTCCGACTGGGGTGTGATGGGCGGTAAAACCGGCGCGATGACCCTGCACGGCGGACGCGTCCCTGCGACCAACCGTCCGATGAACAAATACGTGTCGGCCTTCGAATCATGGCATTGCCCGTCTGACAAGGGAGACTCGCTGTGGAAGAACGACATGAAGGTGGCCAAGGTGAAGACCTGTTACGACGCCTGGGGTAACAGCTATCTGACGGTATGGGCGGTCGAGACGCTGCGGGTGAAACACGTCACTGGAGACTCGACGCAGCCCCGCAATACTCCGCAAGGCACCTCGATGAAGTCCAGCGAGGTGGCCATTAGCGCCTCGAACAAACTGATCCAGGGAGACTGGCCCTGGTGGGCCGACCGCCAGAAGAACGATCCTTGGAGCCAGTGGCACAACTACAAGGGACAGTACAGATTCAATGTCCTCTTTGGGGACGGCCATACGGAATTCTTTGCCTTCCCTAACGAGGCATATCAGTGGGGCTATCAGAATTCACCCAAGCCGGATCCGGCCTACAAGTGGTGGTAACCGCACCTCAGTGGCGGCAATGACGCCGCCTTCCAGCAGCCCGGAATCTCCCTCCGAAACCCGCTGACTCTGCTTCCGCCGGTGGGTGCTGTCCGCCCTCCGAGTTGCCGGCCGTGTATCGGAGCCTCGGTGCGGGATACAAGGCATCGGGAGGAACCTCGAAACGGGCGGAACCGGCCCTCCGCGCAACTCCGCATCACCCGCGAGGTTCTCGGGCTCAACCGACCACGGAGGACGAACATCCAACCCCGAGCAAAAAAAGCGGGCACCTTTCGGTGCCCGCCTAACCCAAACAACCAAACATACCTCCTTTACCAGGATGTTGCCATCCTGGCGAGGAACGGCGGCCCGACCGTAGGCCAAACCAACCGCTCCTGAATACCAACGACCGTTCAATAACCCCGAACGGCAGCCGCTCAAACAAAAAAATTTTCGTTAACTGATCCTTTACAATTGGTTTCGAACCGCCGCCGGATCGATCTGTCCGACGGGCCTGAAAAACCCATTCCAATCACGGGAGTTGCGTGGATGCTGCCCCAGAGTCCATCCCCCGAATGCTCTCGATCACACGGCCAACTATTTACGGCTCCTGCGGCATCCGGGGAGGGGCTTCCCCGAACAACGCGGCCCCGCGGTCCCACGGAAGCGGGCCGGTATCATCGAAGAAAACAGTCACCAAACCACTCTGGGGCAGGCAACGGTTCAAAAGGGTTGCAGGGGACGACGTCGGGGCCGGTCAACCGGCGCCCACGTCGTCCCCCGCAACGATGAATTTCTCCGCCCGAAGCCGGCGCTCCGGGCATGATTCCCAGAAAGGGGTTCATGCGGCGGAGGCGACGAGATCTTCACTGCGGGCGCGGATCAACTGTTGCATGTGGGCCCGCCGCCGAGCCGTCCGCACCTTCTCCTCGAAGAGCGCCGGAAAGACCAGCAACGGGTGGGCCTCCAGCCACGCCAAGGCTGCCGCTTCATTGGCAGCGCGCCGGATGGGGGCGGCCAGCAGGGGGGACTCCACACCGGCGAGGGCGGCCTGGAGCATCCGGTTCTTCAACCGCTCCAGGTCGTTCTCCGCCGTCCGTGAGAACGGCGCCGGCGGTTCCGCCCGGACTCCGAATCGCTCCGAAGCCGGCGGCAGGATGTTGTCTCTCAATTTCATACGTTCCTTCTTCATCTTCGTTCCAATCCCGGAGGCGTCCACGGACGATCCGGAAAACAAAAAACCCACGACTGCCGGGCAATCGTGGGTTCCAAAACTGGTTTCGGTGATGCCTATTCCGAACCTCCCACGCCGCCCCCTTTGACCCCGGTCTGTTGCCAGCAACCCGGCGTCACGTCCCGCACGATGCGCTGGGAACAGCGCGTCGCGGACATCATCTGATGGTGACAGCCAACGAGGTTCATGTCGTCAGAGACAAAGTAAAAGAAAGCCGCACCAGCGAGTCAATCCCCATTCCGAAGAACCGCAGAATCGGCCGGGACCGGGAAACCGCGACCGCGAGGACAAGGGAGGGATGCCGTATTCACGGAGCGCAGGACGTCGAAGTTGAAATCCCGCCCAACCCCATCCCACGCAAAGGATTCCAGAGAGAGGAATGCCGGGGATGGGTCTCTCCGCGATGAAATCCCGCTGCGGTTCACCGCCAGCGGACCGTTTTTACGAAGATCAGAAGATCGGCAAGTTCCTGGCGGGTAAGCTGTTCGTCGAGTCCGCCCGGCATGACGCTGATGGAGCCGGGGGACAACTCGGCGATCTCCTCGCGCCGGATCCGCTGTTCGGCGCCAGGGCCTGTGACCAGGGTGATGTCCTCCGGCGTCTCGCGCCGCACGATGCCGTTGAGTTCCTCGCCCCCTTTCAACGTCACCCGGCTCGGCTCAAAGCTGCGGACAAAGCTCAGGCTGGGGAACACGATGGACTCGAGCAGGTCGCGTTCGCTGCGTACCTCGCCGATCCGGGTCAGCTCGGGCCCCACGTCTCCGCCGAGGTATCCGATGCGATGGCAGGAGGCGCAGGCGGCCTTGGGTCCGTTGAATACGGACTGTCCGCGGCGCAGATCTCCGTTGGCCGCCTTGAGTTCCACCAGCAGGGCATCCAGTCGCTCCGCCTGCCGGCCGGCGTCCGTGTCGAGGCCCGCCACGAAGGCATCCGCCGCCCTTTGCACCGGCTCCGGGAACTTGGCAAAATGCGGCTTGAGCTGCGTCGGATGCAGGGCGCGCACGCTCCGGGATTCCTGCAGGGCGGCCAGCAGTTCGCGTCCGAGCGCCTCGTCGCCGCCGGCGTCATAAGCCTGCAAGATCTGGTTCAGTTCCAGGGGACCGGCGGAGGCCAGGCGGGGGGTGAGCTGGCGGAACTGGAGCGGATGCAGCCGCGCCTGGGCCAGCAACCGGGCCGCGGTAGAACGCGCCTCCGGAGGCCGCGACGGATCCAGGGAATCCATCACCAGGGCAAATTGCGAATCGTCCAGCACGCTGCCGGGCGGCAGGGCGGCGAGGGCGGCCAAGCGCCGGTCCGCCGGCCAATCGGTCCGCCGGGACAACCGCCGCAACGCGGCGCTGACGGCGGTGTCGCCGGAAAATCCGCGAGCGGCCGCCACGGCGGCCGGGGCGACGGCGTCAGGAGGCTCTGCCAATGCGGCCAGCACCGCCAGACGCCAGCGCTCCGGACGCTCCTTCAGCGGCGCGCCGCCAATGGCGGACAGGGCCGCCGCCTGGGAGTCTTGGGGGATTCCCCCACCTTCGGCGACTTCCGCGAGCAATTCCTGCCCGCGCGGATCCCGGGTCAGCAGCCCCAATTGGCGGTTCAAGGAAGCGCGGCCTTCCGCGGTGAGATTCGTGGCGGCCAGCCGCTCCCGGAGTCCAGCCGCCAGCTCGCCCCCCCATTCGGGATGGCGCAGCAGAATCCAATTGGCCGCCGCCCGCAACCGGTCGTCCGGCGCATCGAGAAAGGGGATGACCGCCGGCGCCGTCAACGCCTCATTCCCCATCTGATCGAGCGCCACCAGAGCGGCCCGTCGCGTGCGAGAGGATTCGGCGATGAGCCCCAGGCGGGTAGTATCGGGCGAACCGATGCGGATCAACGCCTGGATGAGGCTATGCTCCAGGAACGGATCAGCGGCGAGCGGCCCCGCGGTGGCCTTCACGATCGCGGGGATGAAGTCGGGGATACGCGCGCTCCCCAACCCCTCGGCAGCCGAGCGCACCAGCGCCGGATCCTCATCGGTCAGCAGGGCCGCCAAACTGGAAATCACCGCAGGGTCCGGACGCAAGGCCAGCGCCTTGGCAGCCACCCGGCGCAATCCGGGATCCGAATGGGTCAGCGCCTCTCCCAGCGCCGCCGCGGCGGCCGGGGTGCCGATTCGAAAGGCGACCCAGGCGGCCTCCTGCCGCTGCCGCCACGACGGCCCCTTGAAAATCGCTTCCCGAACCGCAGGCAGCGCCGGTGCTCCCGCCTTGGCCAGCCAAGTCGCCGCCGCCTCCCGAACCCGCAAGCGGTCGTCCCCAAGCTGGGATATCACGCGTCGAAACGCGACCTCATCGGCCTTGGCCGGCAGCGGGGGCGCGGCCCCCAGCTCCTTGGAACGCAATGCCCCATCACGGCGCACCCGGTAGATCGCTCCCAGGACATCCGGCTTCGCAAGCTGCGAGCTGGGGCAACACAGCCGGTACCAACCACCGGTATCCACCACCAGCAGACTTCCGTCGGCGTCCTCCAGCACGTCGGTCGGGTGAAAATCCACCGCGTCCGCCACCAGAAAATCGCTGTCGGTGCTGGCATAGGTGGCGCCCGCCGGACGCAACACATGGTGGGTCACCTTGTGCAGGTTGAAGGAGGTGGCAAACAGGGTGTCGCGAAACTCGACGCCAAACACGGCGCTGGTGTACCGCGTCAGGCCGCATTCCGCCGCCGGCCCGGCCTGAAAGAAGGGATGGAACAAATCGGGACCGGTGCGGATCACGCGTCCGTCGTCCAGCACCTCGTTCTCCTTCCCAAACACCCCGCCTTGAATGGCGTGGGCGATGCCGTCCCGGAATCCCGGCTGCGAGAAATCAATGAACGTGCTTGAAAACAACACTTCGCCGTCGGGCGTGAAGGCGATTTCGACCGGATTGTCCATGCCCCCCGACATGACCACGCCAAGATCCGAGCCATCGGGACGCGCCCGGTAGATGTGCGCCGCCTTGTCCCGGAGCACCCGGCCATCCCCCAGCCGATGCGTCTGCTCCGCAAACGCCCCCTTGGTCCAGTAGAGATAGCCGTCGGGACCCGCATGGGGTCCGTGAATATCATTGGCGCAGCCGGTCAGCGTGCCGCCCTGGAACCATTCCTCACGCCGGTCCGCCTTCCCGTCGCCGTCCGTATCCGTGAACTTCCAGATGCTGGGCGGCGCGGCGACATAGACCGAGCCTTCGTGCCACAGGCATCCCTGCGGGAACATCACCCCCGAGGCGAAGACCTCCGAAGTGTCGAAGACCCCGTCGCCGTCGCGGTCCTCCAGACGAAGCACGCGATGGTCGGGATGCTTGAGCTGTTCGGACGGCGCCTCATTGGATCCCGACGAGTCGGTGACGTAGAGGCGTCCACGGTCATCGAAGCTCGCGCTCACCGGCCGCGGCGCGAGACCGGATCCGGCCGCCAGTTCTACGGTAAATCCGTCGGGCACGGTCAAGGGCACTTCATTGACGGTCAGCGTGGCCGCCGCTGCTGAAGCCAATGGCAACCCCAACAACGCCATCATCCGGGCAAGGTTCACGGCGGAAGTGTGCCAAAGAGGCCGGACGGCTGCACCCGCAAACCCACATTGGGTCGGGGTGCGGATGAAGCGTTACGCTCCCCCTTCACAGGCGCGCTCTCAAGAATTGAGCGGCGCACCGCTGGCAAGCGATGCCAGCCGGCGATTGACCCTTCCTGCATTTTCGGAGTGAATTCCACCCGTTTGGGGGGGTCGTTGGAGAACTGCGCCGGTCGCTCCCGAACAGCCGGGGCGGCGGGCCGGACCCGTTCGTTGGCGCCTCAATCGCCAGTAAATGTTCGCTAAACCAAAGGGAAATTTGAGCACGAAACCACGTTTCCGCTTGAGACGTGAACGGGGCGGCAAACGGCGCGACACCTCCGCCGAGACCCGAACCGGACGAAACCATATGACCCCAGCCAGCCAGCCGATGAAGAAAGACGCCGCCGAAAATCCGAACGACACCTCCCCGCCGGGGGCGCCCGCGAAGGGCGCCGGCACCAGCCCGGAGGGAGCCGGCAACGTGGACAAGATCCGCGACATCCTGTTCGGGGCGCAGATGCGGGACTACGAGCAGAAGTTCACGAGTGTCGAGGAACGCCTGAGCCGGGAAACCGCCGAATTGCGCGAAGAGATCAGGAACCGCCTCACCTCGATCGAAGCACGGGTGAAAGACGGGTCCGCCGCCGTGGCCGATCAGCTCAAGGCGGAACAGGGAGAGCGCGTCGCCGGGGACAAGGAACTGGCCCGCGAGGCGAAGGAAAACGCCAGGGCCTGGGAGAAAAGGGCCTCGCAGATCGAAGAGCAGACGGCCAAGGCGTTGCGTGACCTGCGCCAGCAGGTTTCGGAGGAGTCCAGGCGTTTGACGGAGGCCATGGAGCAGAGGTACCGGGAGCTGGGCGCCGCGCTGGCCAGGGAGAGCCAGGACCTGCGTGCCTCACTGGCCGACCGGATGGCGCTGGCCGAGCTGTTTGCCGAGATGTCGCAGCGCCTGAAGAACGCATCCGCAGTTCCAGCGAAAAAGTAAGGCGCCACCGGCCGAGGCGGCCGTGTTTCATGAATCCAGTCTCCCCACGCTCGGATACCGACGCCCTGGCTCCTCCGGAAGCGGCGCCCTCCGGGGACGACATGGAGTCCATTCGCGACCTGCTGTTGGGACCGGAAAAACGGCAACTGGAGGTCCTGCAGCAGCGAATCGAGAATCCGGAGCTGCACGCGCAGGACGTCAGCCGGGTGCTGCCGCAGGCGGCGGCGCTCGCCTCGGCCCGGGATGACCGGCTTGCCGTGGCCCTGACTCCGGCGGTGGAGCGGGCGCTCAAGGAGTCGGTGAAGCGCGATCCGGACACGCTGGTCCAGGCGATCTTCCCGGTCATCGGCCCGGCCATCCGCAAGTCCATCGCGGAGGCGTTCAGCAAGCTCATGCTGTCGCTCCATCGGACGCTGGAGCACAGCCTGTCCCCGAAGGGCCTGAAGTGGCGGCTCGAAGCGTTGCGCACGGGGAAGAGCTTCGCCGAAGTGGTGCTGGCCCACACGCTCCTCTATCGCGTCGAGCAGGTGTTCCTCATCCACCGGCAGACCGGGCTGCTGCTCCAGCACGTGGTCGCGCCGCAGATTCAAGCCCAGGATGCCGGCATGGTCTCGGCGATGCTGACGGCGATCCAGGATTTCGCGCAGGATTCCTTTCGCGTCTCGGCGGGCGAGGCCCTCCACACGCTGCAGATCGGCGAATTGAACGTCTGGGTGGAGAGCGGTCCGCTGGCCACGCTGGCAGCGGTCATCCGCGGGCACGCTCCGTACGAACTTCGTGCGGTGCTCCAGGGAGCCCTGGAACACATCCACGATGAGCAGCGCGCGGCGCTGGAATCCTTTGACGGGGACGCGGCGGGGTTTGAACTGGCCCGCCTGCATCTGGAGCCCTGCCTGCAGGCGCAGTTCGCGGAGGCTCCGGCAACGAAGCCGTCCGCCCGGCTGCCGCTGCTGGCGGCGGTGCCGGTCGCCCTGGTGGCCCTATGGCTGGGATTCGTCATCCGCGACCGGCGCCGCTGGTCGGGGTATCTGGAGCGGCTCCGGGCGGAGCCGGGCATCGTGATCACGGAATCGGGACGCCGCTCGGGACGGTATTTCGTGGCGGGATTGCGCGATCCGCTGGCGCTGGATCCGAGCCGCCTCCTGCCGCAGTTCCAGCTCCGGCCGGAGAAGGTCACCGGCCGCTGGGAGCCCTATCAGGCCCTGAGCCCCGAGTTGATCCTCCAGCGCGCGATACGGCTGCTTCAGCCGCCGGCCGGCGTCAGGTTGCGCACTGAGGACGGCGTATTGTACGCCGCCGGGCGCGCTTCGGACGCCTGGATCGAGGGGGCCCGGGCGCGGGCGGCCCTGCTGCCCGGAGTGGACGCCTACGACGACCGCGAACTGGAGGAAGAATGGCTGGCGGCGCTGACAACGCTGAAAGCCAAGTTGGAGGAGGCCGTGGTGTTCTTTGACAGCGGCATCCGGCTCGCCGCCGGGCAATCCGCCCTGCCGGAAATGCTGGCCGTGCAGATTCATGAGCTTCAGCAGGCCGCCCTTCGTGGAGGACGGCGCGCCCGCATCACGATCGTCGGACATTCGGACACCACCGGTACGGAGGAACAGAACCTGCGGCTCAGCCGCCAGCGCGCGGAGCAGGTCGCCAGACTCCTGTCCGAGCATCGCGTGCCGGCGTCCTGGCTCGAGACCGCGGGCGTCGGCGCGCGGGAGCCGGCGCCGGCCGACGGGCCGGACCCCGATCCCGGCAGGCAGCGCCGCGCGACCTTTCGAATCGTGTTGGAACCACCGGCCGCCCCATGATTCAAAAGAAGATCTGCATGGTCGGCGCGCCTTCGGTCGGCAAGACCAGCCTCGTCGCGCGCTACGTCCACAGCATTTTCTCGGAGAAGTACCTTTCCACGGTCGGCGTCAAGATTGACAAGAAGACGCTGCAGGTGGACGGCCGGGACATCACGCTGATGGTATGGGATCTCGCGGGCGACGACGATTTCCAGCCGCTCCAAGTCTCCTACCTGCGCGGCGCCGCCGGGTACCTGCTGGTCGCGGATGGCAGCCGCCGCGCGACGCTGGAGCACGCGGTCGAACTGCACGCGCGCGTGACCCAGGCCGTGGGGGCGATCCCGTTCATGCTGGTGTTGAACAAATCCGATCTCGGGGACCTATGGGAGATCGAGGACGCGCGCATCGCCCTCCTGATGGCCCAGGGGTGGGCTATGCAGCGGACCAGCGCCAAGGACGGAACCGGTGTGGACGCAGTCTTCGAGCAACTGGCCCGGCGGACGCTGGCCCCTGGGCTCGGCCGGACGCGAGGCGAGCCTTCTGCATGACCGAGGCCATTCTCAACGACGTCCTGCAGGGGTTGAAGCTGGCGGTGTTCCAGCGCGACCCGCGGGGACGGCTCCGTCTGGTGAACCGCCCCCCGGAATGGCTGGCCGTGCTCTGGCCGCAGGCCGCTCAATCCGACGGGGCGCTGCCTCCGGCGACATCGCCCTTCCTGGAGAATTTTCTCGTGGACGCCACCGCCTGCTGGCAGGGGCCCGACGGCCACCGGGTCGGTTCCGGGTTGTGGGTGGAATCCGACGCACGCGGGCGGGAGCATCATCTGCAGGCCACCGCGCTGGTGTCCGCCGGCCGCGCCCTATTGCTGATCGAGGAGCAGGACCTGGCCTACCGGGAGCGCGCGGCACTGTTGCAGACCGCGCACGAGGTGACGCTGGCCTATGAGAAGTTGCAGCGGGCCGAACAGGCGCTGGTGGAGCAGAAACGGCTGCTTGAGCAGCGCGTGCAGGAGCGCACCCTCGAACTGATCCAGACCAACGCCGCGCTGCGGGAGGAAATCACCGTGCGCCGGCGCTATGCCGAACGGCTGCAAAGCGTGCGCGAGATTGACAAGGCGATCCTTGCCGCGCAGTCGCCGGAGGCCATCGCCGAAGCGGCGCTCCGCCATTTGCACCTCCTGCTCCCCTGCGAGCATGCCGGCGTCGTGGCCCTGAATCCCGATTCGCGGAGCGCGATCCTGCTTGCCAGCGTGGACGGCGGACAATTCTCGGCGGCCCGCCGGGAAGAGCTCTCCGGCGATCAATTGGAGGCAGCGCAGGTGTTGAAGACCGGCGAGGCGCACCGGACCCTGGGCGCACCGAACCATTTCGCCGCGGACGCGAAGATCTGGCCGCTGATCCTTGACGTGCCGCTGGTGGCGGATGACACCCTGGTGGGGGTGCTCAACCTCGCCACAGGCTCGCCCGACGCCTTCACGCAGGAGCACGACGAGATCGCCCAGGAAGTCGCCGCCCAGCTCGCCCTGGCGTTCCGGCAGGCCGGGCTGTTCGCGCAGATCTCCGCCGGACGGGAACGGCTGCGCGCCCTGTCGCTACGCCTGGTGGAAGTGCAGGAGACCGAGCGGCGCTTCATGGCCCACGAGTTGCACGACGAGATCGGGCAATTGCTGACCGGCCTCAAGCTGACCCTCGAACTGCCGAGCCATGAAGCCGCCAACCCCCCGGGCGCCAGCGTGAGCGAGGCGATCGCGGTGGTGGATGAACTGATGAATCGGGTGCGCCAGTTGTCGCTCGACCTGCGCCCGCAGGTTCTGGATGACCTCGGCCTGATGCCCGCCCTCGACTGGCTGTTCAAGCGATACCACAAGCAAACCGGCATCCACGTTCACTTCAAGCACGCGTTCGTGCGCCGCCGGCTGCCATCCCAGTTGGAAACGGCCGCGTTTCGCATCGTGCAGGAAGCGCTGACCAACATCGCCCGCCACGCCGGGGTCCAGGAGGCCAGCGTGCGGCTCTGGCTCGATGAGGAGATCCTCGGAGTGCAAATCGAGGACGCCGGCGCCGGCTTTGACGGGGAACGGGCCCTGGACGGCCGCGCCTCCAGCGGCGTGGCGGGCATGCGGGAACGCGCCCTGATGCTGGGCGGCGAATTCACCCTGGAGGCCAAACCCGGCAAAGGCACGCGGTTGACCGTCGAACTGCCCCTGGACGCGGGAACGGCAGGCGCCTCCTCCGGGGGGACGGGAGGCGTCGGATGATCACCCTGGTGCTGGCGGAGGACCACCACATCGTCCGGCAGGGGCTGAAGGCGCTGCTGGCGGGCCCGAAGGATTTCCGGTTGCTGGGCGAGGCCGGCGACGGCCTGGAAGCGGTGGCCCTGGTCGCCCGCCACAAGCCCAGCGTGCTGGTGCTGGACCTGATGATTCCCCGCCTGCACGGGCTCGACGTCGTTCGCCGCGTCCAGGACGAGACCCCCGCCACCCGCGTCATCGTGCTCTCGGCGCATGCCGACGAACACTACGTGGTCGAGGCGCTGCGGAGCGGGGCGCTGGGCTACGTCCTGAAGGACTGCACGACGTCCAATCTGGTGGAAGCCGTCCGCGCGGTGGCCGCGGGCAAGCGGTATCTCAGCACGATGCTGGCCGAACGGGCCATGGAGGCCTTCTTTCAAAACCCGGGCCAGCCGGGGCTCGATCGTTACGAGACGCTGACCGAGCGGGAACGGTTGATCCTGCAACTGGCCGCCGAGGGATCGAGCAATCCCGAAATCGCCCGGAAACTCTTCATCAGCCCGCGCACGGCGGAGAGCCATCGCGCCAATCTGATGCGCAAGCTGAACCTCCGCTCGCAAACCGAGCTGGTGCGCTACGCCATCCGCAAGCAGATCATCACGGCGTGACTCCGGCCGGAAAATTGGCGGCCGGAGAGTTCGTCAGCTCCCCCTCCACCCACGGATATTTGTCGGCGGAGACCGCAGCCCAAACCAGGCGGCCCGAGCGCCGCCATGCATCCAGGACGATTCCCTCGCCAAACGGCTGGCCGGCCGCCGTGACCACGAGGCTGTTGTGCTCGCGCGCGGTGTCCGCCCACGCGATACCCCAGTGCAATTCCAGGGACTGAAGGTCCCGCGCCTGGAGTTCCGCCAGCAAATCCTCGGCCCACTCATAGCATAATCCCCGCTCCCTGAAGCCGGCATTGACCAGGAAGTTATGCAGCCACGCCGGCCGCACCGCCCGGTATATCGCCGCGAGGACTACCGGGTAGTCGTAGGCGCGGCGGGCCACATCCTCGGCTTCATCCGCCCGCACCGTGGGCGCCAGGGATGTCAGGGCAGACTGCAGGGAGCGGAGGTCGGCATCGGAGGCGACCCGGGGTGCGGACACGCAGCCCGTGAGGACGGTGATCGTGAAGAGCGCCAGGAAAACACCGAGGCATCGGCCCGGTTGGAACCCCGTCAGCACGGCACACCATGGCGGCGGACAATGCGTTCGCGTCAAATGGTTTGTGCGTTCGGAGCGCCGCTTCCTTCTCCGTACACGCCCTAGGTCGAATAACCGGGGGGCAACGGATAGGCACCCGCCGGCCAAGCGGTAGCGTCGGCCCAGTGAAGTCTCACCAACTCGCGGTCCTCGCGGTTCCCGGCGCCTCGCCGACCGGGATCGTCCGCACGGTCGCGCGCTCGCAAAAACCCCGGATGGTGAGGTGACAACAGCTCAACCGTAACACAAGGAACTCCATGAAAACACCGTCAGTCCTGACGCTTGCCATCGTGCTGTGCATCACTGGCTGCCAGCAAACGTCGCAGCGCCGTCCCAGCGCGGGGATCACCTCGCAGCAAACCTCCCAACACCGCCCGGTTTCGGCTCCCCCGCCCGCAGCGGCCCCGGCACCCGCGCCGGTGTCTTCGCCCGCGCCGCCACCCGCCGCCGCGCCAGCATCGGCATCGGCATCCGCCGCCGCCGGCAAGGTCCATTGTGTGGACGCCACTGGGGGGCTGATTCGCATGAGCAAGGTCATGCCGGCCGAGGCCAATCTGGGCGCCGAATTCTTCGCCACCTTGAACCTCACCGCGCAGGCCTGCGTCGGAAACGTCGTCGTGCGGGAAACCATCCCCGCCGGCGCCACCTACGTCCGCAGCGAGCCGAGCGGCACGCTGGAGGGCAATCAACTGGTCTGGAAGATCGGCGACATTGATGCCGGCCAGACCGTCACCGCGAAAATCTGGTTCAAGGCCGACCAGGAAGGCACCCTCGTCAACTGCGCGACCGTGTCCGCGGATCCGCGCGTCTGCGGCGGCACGTTCATCGGCAAGGCCGCGCTGGCCATCGAAAAGTCGGGGCCGGAAACCGCAGTCCTCGGTTCGGACGTCACCTACAACATCATCGTCAAGAACACCGGCACCGCCATCGCGCACAACGTGGTGCTCACCGATCCGGTCCCCGAGGGACTGACCGGCCAGCCTGTGACCCTCAACCTCGGCGACATCGGCCCCGGCCAGTCCAAGCCGGCCACCGTCACGTTCAAGGCCAACCAGCGCGGCAAGTTCTGCAATGTGGCCACGGCCACCTCCAGCAACGCCGGCAAGGTCAGCGACGACGCCTGCACCACGGTCCTGGTGCCCGGCCTGAAGGTGGCGAAGACCGGCACCCAGGAACAGATCCTTGGACGCAACGCCGACTATGAAATCGTGGTCTCCAACGTCGGCGACACCGCGCTCCAGAACGTGGTCGTCAGCGACACCGCCCCGGCCGAGACCTCCATCGTGTCCGCGCCCGGCGCGACCCTCAGCGGCAACAAGGCCACCTGGACCCTCGCCGAGCTGAAACCCGGCGCCCGGCAGACGGTCGCCATCAAGCTCACCTCGAAGGTGGCCGGCAAGCACTGCAACACTGTCACCGCCACCGCCGGCAGCCTGACGGATTCCGCCCAGGCCTGCACGCTCTGGAGGGGCATCGCGGCCGTGCTGCTCGAAGTGGTGGATGATCCGGATCCGATCCAGGTGGGCGAGAACACCACCTACACGATCAAGGTGACCAACCAGGGCTTCGCGGACATTCGCAATGTGAAGATTGTGGCCCACTTCGACGACGAAGTCACACCGGTCGGCGCGGCGCAGGGCACGATCAGTGGCAAGACCGTGACCTTCCCGGCGGTCGGCACGCTGCCCGCCAAGCAGACGATCACCTACACGATCGCCGTCCGGGGCAGTTCCGCCGGCGACTCACGCAACAAGATCATCCTCACCTCCGACGAGTTGAAGGCGCCGGTGGAAGAGGAGGAAAGCACCACCGTTTACTAATCACCCCACTCCATGGGCTGCCAGGCCTCAAAAGCCTGGCAGCCCTTTTTCTCCACTGAAAATTCCGATCGAAATCACCCCCATGAACACATCCAAAATTCTTCTCCCGCTCTCCCTCGCCGCCCTCTGGGCGGCGGGCTGCTCGGAGAACACCCCACCTCCCTCCGCCCCGGAACCGCCCCCTCCCGCGGCGGCCGCCGTCGGCAACCCGGCAAGGGAAACGGCAGCGCCCGCCAGGGATGCCGCTACGACCGTCGTCCAGGACGCGGCCGACAAGGCCAAGGAAGTCATCGCGGCAGCCGCCGCCGGCGCCAAAGTTCAGGAGCTGATTGACGCCGCCAAAAAGCTCGTCGGCGAAGGCAAGCTCCAGGACGCGCTGGCCAAGTTGAAGGAACTCGGCGGGCAAACCCTGTCCCCCGCCCAGCAATCGGCAGCGGATGCCCTCAAGGCGCAAATCGAGCTGGCCCTCAAAGCCGGCTCCAAGAACGCGACAGAGGCCGCCGCGGAAGCCGTGGGCGGGCTGCTCCGGAAGAAGTAACCCGTTGCCTGAAGACAAACACTCCAAGGAAAGAAAGAACACATCATGAGCATGATCAAAGAGTTCAAGGAGTTTGCCATGAAGGGCAATGTCGTGGACCTCGCCGTCGGTGTCATCATCGGCGGCGCGTTCGGCAAGATCGTCACCTCCATGGTCAACGATGTTCTCATGCCTCCCATCGGAAAATTGATGGGGGGAGTCAACTTCAGCGACCTGTTCATCAATCTCGACGCCGCGAAGGGCCCCTTCACCTCCCTCAAGGCGGCGAAGGATTCCGGCGCGGCTGTAATTGCCTACGGGTCGTTTATCAACACGGTGATTGATTTCACCATCGTCGCCTTCTGCATTTTCATGGTCATCAAGGCCATGAACACGCTCAAAAAGAAGCCGGCCCCGGCCGCGCCCGCCGCGCCGCCCGAACCCACCCGGGAGGAAAAGCTCCTGGCGGAGATCCGCGACGTCCTCAAGGCCCGCCACTGAGGACGCCCGGTGCCAGTCGGGGGCGCTGCGGGTGTAGAGGGCGCTCGAAAAGTGCGGCGGGGGTCACGGGAGTGACGGGGCGGTCGAAAAAGGCAGCACCCCTAAACAACGTGAAAGGGTGTACGCCGATATGGAGCA
>Ga0268299_1002478_pt1 | contig 21865 bp, 15 predicted proteins | sample NOBtaG_FD_193484 | JGI IMG/M metagenome (GOLD analysis project Ga0268299, IMG submission 193484) | Activated sludge microbial communities from bioreactor in Nijmegen, Gelderland, Netherland - NOB reactor | ecosystem: Engineered > Bioreactor > Aerobic > Activated sludge | place: Netherlands... | reverse complement strand
CCAAGAATCTCTTCCGGCGACTCACAGCCTTGCAATAAGTCATCCACCAACGCATCCGTTTTCGTGTCTGGCTTGGTCATCACCCCCTCCCTCCTCTCTAGAAGAAGCATGATAACCAGTGACACAGTTAATCGTACACGCCCCACCGCGATCCCTCGGTTTCCAAAGCCGTCGCGCTCCACCGTGCCCAACAGAAACTTCTGAACGACCGGATCTATGGCCATCCAGCGTACTGGTCACCGTTCTTATTGATGAATAACTGGCTCTAATCGGACCGCGCGCACAACAACTTAAAACGCGCGAGCAACCGATTGGAGCTGGAGAGGAGGCGTCATGAACCTCCACCATTCCTCTATGTTCGTTGGAATTGCCCTGGCTCTGAGCCTCGTCAGCTCTACCACAGGAGCGCCTGCGACAGACCTCCCATCGACGCCACTCACAGGGCGATACGATGACCTGCAGCTGCCGATCTATGCCTCACCGAAGAATGTGCTTCCCCGTGCCCGAGTGGGTGGCGCATTGCGTGGGAAAGATTCGGCTGACGTAGAAATCGTGGCGCTGGTCCCGGACCATATCGGTCTGACGGTGAACAAACCCCGACGCTCAATTGGTATCTGTCAAAACCCACGGCCTATCCGCTGCGCTTTACGCTCAATAACACCGACAAAATCCACCCGATCTATGAAGGACCTCTTCCGACTCCGGCGGAAGCCGGCGTGCACTCCATCGATCTGAAGTACCTTGGAATCACGCTGGAACCCAACGTCGAATACCGCTGGTTTGTGTCCGCCCGGCGCAATGCCGACTCGTATTCCGAAGATATCGTGGCCGGGGGCATGATCGAGCGTTGTGACTTCAGTGAATGTCTGACCATCACATCGCCGACCACAACCTGTGACAGAGACAGTGTGCGCACGAACGCGATGGCGGGGCTCTGGTACGACGCCATGGGCTGTGTGTGTGCACTGATCGAGAAAAGCCCAACAGACCCTTCACTTCGACGACTCCGTGCCGCACTCCTCAGACAAGTCGGCCTCAACGGCGTAGCCGATTGGGACCTCAGCTCTATTCAAACAAAGGCAAGATGAAAAACCATGGCTACAGATTCAGTAGATTTCGCCAGTTGAATCCTTTTGGATTCAGCATGAATCTATTATGATACACCGCGTAGTGGCTTACCGGGATCACAATTCAGACAACCCATTACGAACCTTCATGAATATGTGTGCTTCCGTCTCAGTCACTTCCTCGTGAGCCGATGGCATAACGATTGCTCTATTTTGAGAACGAGCTGTCTGACAGACTGCAGCACAATGAGGTTTGCTAAGCAGTGGACACGATGTGATCAGTTCCCATGATTCACCGTAGTCACCCGATCCGTTGTCTACCGCACGCGCTGAGATTCACCGTGCTCACGCCACCATGACGCGTACGGCCTGCCTACACCGAACGCCACTCACCGCCCCTGTCAAATTTGGATTGCAGATGGCGTTCGTGTTCGCATCTCTACTCTGGATACTTCCGACACATCTTGAGGCTGCCGGTCTTGAGATCACCATTCTGAAGTCGTCAGATCTCAAGGCCTATAACGACGCGATCGACGGGTTCAAAGCCACCTCACCGGGATCCGCCATCTTTGCCGAGTACGATCTGCTGGGCGACCTGGAGCGAGGCAAGCAGCTGGCAAAGCGAATCCGTACGTCGGAGTCCTCCTTAGTCGTGGCCGTTGGGTTGAAGGCAGCTCTGGCGGCCAAACTTGAAATCGATCATATTCCGATTCTCTACATGATGATTCTCGACCCGTTCAAGCATCACCTCACTGCCGGCAATATGACGGGTGTGCTGCTGGAAATTCCATCAGATCGCCAATTTAAGGTCATGCGCTCGTTCTTACCGAACCTCCATCGCATCGGCATGCTCTATGACCCTGAGAAAACCTCTTCAAAACTGAAAGAGGCCGAGATACGGGCGCCTGTCCAAGACTTTCTGGTCCGCGGCTTTCCCGTCATGAATGAAAAGGACATTCCCCAGCAACTACGCGCCCTCTTGTCCGAGTCCGAAGCTCTATGGCTCGTTCCCGACCCAACGGTGCTGACGGATGAGTCGATCCGCTTTATCCTGGAATCCGCGGTGGCGAAACAAGTTCCCGTGATCGCCTTCTCGACCGAATTCACGCGTCTGGGTGCACTGCTCAGTCTATCGGTCGACTACGGGGAAGTCGGCCGGGAGACGGGTCGCTTGGCAAAACGTGTTCTAAACGGCGAACCCATGATGACGCTCAAACCGGTCTCGGTTCAGCGCATCCACATCAGCGTCAATCAGAAGACGGCCCGCTACCTGGGTATTACGATTCCGAAGGAAGTCGAGCATCTGATCGACGAAGCCTATTGAGTGATCCATCATGTACCTCGCTCACCAAGACCAGCACGACGCTTCCCCACTGCGGCCGAGCCGCGCGTCGGGGCTCCGTCTGAAGTTCGTCTTGCTGTTCAGTCTCATCCTGATCGTGACCTGCTCGACCCTAAGCTGGTACTTTCTTGAAACCCGACACGAGGCCATGACCGCGAACTTGGAGGAAATGGGGACTATCCTCCTCACGAATACCGTCCGCAACGATCATTTTCGCGTGGCGGGAATCGTCTTAGAAGACCGCACCACACTGGATCAATTCCTCCAAAGTCTCATGACCATTGACCACGTGGTCTATGTCATCATCACGGGATCAGACGGCCGGCTACTCAGCAGACAAAGCAAACGCATGCAGGAGATCGGTCGCACCCCATCGCTCGCGCCTCCCTCGCCGATCTATCCGGACGATCGACTGTCCGACTCGTTGACTCATATTCCACTGACGACGCCGTTGATCACACGGCTCGTCTGGTCATCAGACCACAAATTGATTCCTCAACAGACAGCCTCGGACTGGCTCGTCCCCTTCCTGATCCGGAAGGAAATACTCTATGATTTCGCCATGCCGATCTTGCGAGATAACACTCCCCTATCCTTGCCATCGATCGAGCTTGAGGACAACCGGAAGGTTCCATCACAGTCCACGCGATCCCAGGTGGTGGGCATCGTCCGTATCGGGATCACCGATGGCCAAGCGAAGGCGGCCTTATCCCTCATTGTGCGCAATGTGCTCATCTTGACCGTCTTCATCATTTCAACCGGCATCCTCATCATCTACTTGCTGACCTCTCGCATTACGACCCCGCTGCGCAGCCTTGCCGCCGCCACCCGCAAGCTTGCAGAGGGTGAGGACACCACAGGGCTCCCTGTCTCCTCACAGAATGATGAAGTTGGACAGCTCACCCATGCCTTTAATGTGATGACGCAGTCCTTGCGTGACCGTAATCAAGCAATCGGCAAAAACCTCGACACGATACGCCAACAGATCAGGCAATTAACCACCATTCATCAGGCCAGCACCACCATTGCCAATACGACCCTCTTCGACAGGAATAACCTGCTCGACACCGTGCTCCATTTGATTGTTGATAATCTTGGCTTCACTCGAATGATGGTGGTGCTCCAGACACAGGAACAGACCCACGCCTGCATTGCCAGAATTGTCGGGGTTTCGCCTGAGATTGTGGAGGGCGTTCAACGTCTTCACGTGCCTATTATCGACAATGGAGGAATTACAGCCGAACTGCTTCTCCATGGGAAAGCAGTCTTGGTCCATGACGTTGAAACCGCCACCCATCGATTCTACCCCCCGTTATTCGAATTGGTGCGTCGATCCGGGATCCAGTCATTCGTCGGTGCCCCGCTGCAGAGCCATGGAAAGATCCTGGGATATCTGGCAGGTGATCGTGGAACCCATCGCTGCACGGATGAAGACTTACATACACTTGTGACCATTGCCGGCCATGTCGCGGCAGCCATCGACAATGCCACGGCCTACGCTGATCTCGCCGAGCTGACTCAGCATCTCGAAGAGCGCATTGAACAACGTACCGAGGAACTCTCCCAGGCCAATGCTCAACTTCAGGAACATGACCGGCGTCGATCGAAATTTCTCTCCGTCGTCTCTCATGAGCTACGGACACCCATGACCGCAATCCGAAGCTTTGCGGAAAACATGCTGGACGGGGTTACCGGTCCGTTGACTGATCTCCAGCACACCTATCTTACGAGGATTCAGCACAATGTCGCACGACTCAGCAGAATCATCGCTCAGTTGCTGGACTGGTCACGTCTGGATACCAAGCGAGTCGATTTGCGCTTGGAACCAGTCTGTCTCCACCATATCGCCACGATCGCCGTGGACAGCTTACAGACGGTGGCGTCGGAGAAGCATGTCTCGCTGGTGGTGGTCCCCATTGAATTCCTGCCGCTGGTTCTTGGGGATCGCGATAAATTGGAGCAAATCTTCGTCAATCTGATCGGCAACGCCATCAAGTTCACCCCGCCCGGCGGCCGGGTATGGGTTGAGTCCTGTGTCTCATCACCAGGTGTCGTTCAGATGTGTGTGGTTGATACCGGTTGCGGGATCGATAAGACTCACCTCCCGAATATCTTTGAAGAGTTCTCCAAGGTGCCGTCAGCGATGCCCTCATCACAAGGTGCCCAACTTGGTCTCTGGATCACCAAAACCTACGTAACGATGCATCATGGCCGGATCTGGGTCGAGAGTCAGCCTGGAATAGGGTCTCACTTCTACTTTGCACTCCCAACGCGTGACTCCCCGGATCAGCCTCAACTGAACCCGAACGAACCCGTGTCAGCGGATTGTACTCAGCGTGAACACATGCCTTTCTAGAAAGGAGCCTCCACCGATGCGTGCGAAAATCCTCATTGTCGATGACGATCACGATATCCTCCTCGGCTTGGAAAACCGCGTCACATGGATGGGACACGAACCGATGACAGCCACAAATGGACAGGAGGCGCTCCGATTGATCCAAGAGGAACAACCCGACCTTGTCTTACTGGATTTGGAGCTTCCGTTACTCTCGGGACTTGACGTCTTGAAACACGTCAGCCAAACATCCGTACACACCACGCCCCCGGATGAGGAACCCCATCCAACCTCAGGAACCTATACGACACCCCTCATTGTGATGCTGACCGCGTACGGAACGATCGAACGCGCAGTGCACGCTATGCAGCTGGGTGCCTTCGATTTCGTCCCCAAGCCATTCACCTCTGACCATTTGACCGTGGTCATCAACAAAGCACTCGACACCGTGACACTGCACCGTCAGGTCGCCACCCTCCGCAAGGAGGTCGAGGATCAATTCCAGCCGGCACTCACCAACAATAAGCATATGGCGGCACAGCTCGCTGTCGCAAAACAAGCGGCCTCTTCACCCGTCACCGTTCTCTTGCTGGGTGAAACGGGCACAGGGAAAGAAGTCGTCGCACGGGCCATCCATCGATGGAGCCCGCGATCCAGCAGACCCTTTGTCGCAGTGAATTGTGCAGCCTTCCCCGAGAACCTCTTGGAGAACGAGCTATTCGGCCACGAAAAGGGCGCATTCACCGGAGCCATCAAACGAGAACCGGGAAAAATTGAAATCGCCGAGGGCGGCACCGTGTTTCTCGACGAAATCGGCGATATGCCACTTACCATGCAAAGCCATCTCCTGCGAGTACTGAACGACAGAACATTCTACCGAGTGGGCGGTACTCAGGAAGTGCGGGCCGACGTGAGGTTCATCGCAGCAACGAACAAGAATCTCCAGCAGGCGATTCGCCAAGGTACGTTCCGTGAGGATTTGTATTTCCGCCTTGCGGTGATTACCGTCAATCTCCCCCCGCTACGCGATCGCCTGGATGACCTGCAGGCGCTTGCCGAGCATTTCCTGACTCAACCTGGAAAACTTGGACTCAATCGTCGCTGTACGCTCAGCGACTCGGCCTTGCAACGGTTGTACGCATACTCCTGGCCTGGAAACGTACGTGAACTCGAGAACGTCCTCACCCGTGCCCTCGTCCTCTGTCCTGGTGACACCATCGGCCCGGAGCATCTCTCGTTGATGACCGTACCGCTCCCGACGGACGCTTCGTCCTCGATCAATCAGGACCCATCTTCCGACATCGTGTTTTTCTCCTACCACCAGAGTATGGACGCCTATAGCCACAAACTCATTGAGACTGCCCTACGGAGGAACGGCTGGAACCAAACCAAAGCGGCAACAGAGTTGGGACTCCAGCGCACCTACTTGACCAAACTGCTCAGACAGAAACAGATTCCGGCAAAACCACCCGCTTCCACATCTGCAGATTAGCGGGCTGCGTGTTCCGCTCTTGAGAGCTTCTCTCTCATCCCAGGTTGAGACGAATCGCAGGCTTTCGACAACGTGCTCCACAGTGAAGTCTCATAGCACGACGGCTGTGGAGCTCCACCGCAAACTGGGCTCACGAAACTCGGCCTCAACTCTCAATGCGCAGGGCTCATCAACTCCCGCTCACATCCCTTCACACTTGTATCGATTCAGATCCGTGACAGAATCGTTTCCGATCCAGAATCGCATGGTCTCCATGTCGTCACCCTACCTCTAACTCATTACCATAGCTGGCCTTCTCCCCGCCATACATCTTGGCACAAGTCATGCTCTGCCAATAGTCTCAAGATACCGTACTATTCCCAAGCGTGAACTGACTTAGGTATGAGAGCTCTGCGGATCGGTGAACAGCGTAAGAGTGGAGTGTTTTCAGGGATGTATGCGTGTGGTTTCTTCTGACAAGAGAGGAAACGGAACAGCAAAGAACACAACAGGATTCCGTCACCGGAAAGGAGAGAAACACATGAGGAGTGAACTCACGATCTTGGCACTGTGGGCGGCGATCTATATCACGGGCCTGATACTGGCCATGTTCCTGATTGCTGTGGTGTTGTACATCCTTCAGTAACAGCGGCAGGTCTCCGCAATGAGTTTTGAAACACACCCTTCGCTTTAAACGGTGCCCCTCACCACATTGTTCGTGACGAGTCGTTGCCCATCGATCAGCTTGCTAAAGAACTCAGAACCCCAGGGACCGTAGAGCCAGCGCAGGCTCGACCTTGAGCGAAGCCGGAGGCGTCGAGGAACAAACCCGAAACGATCCCACACGAAACGGTTCGACAGGCTTACCCTCCTGAGCAGAGTTGAGAGACGGGCGTGCCCGCCCTCTCACGTACTTCAAGTGAGTTGCTCAGTGGTTGAAAGTGGAACCATCAAAACGAGATGGTGTGTGGACGAGGATGGAGGGAAGAACGGAGAAGCTACCCGTACCAAAGCAACAATTTCTCCCGGAGAATGCTGGTTGGTCGGGGCGAGAGGATTTGAACCTCCGACATCCTGCTCCCAAAGCAGGCGCGCTACCGGGCTGCGCTACGCCCCGACGGATTGATTTTCGTTAAGCTCCAGCTTTCTCCCGTTTACCTGACTGCGTCGACTCCGTCACCCCTGCTCACTGCAACCGACGCCTCGGCACTGCCGTTCCAACCAGGCTCGCATCTGGGCAAACGCTTTGGCTCGATGACTAATACAATTCTTCTCTTCAATCGTCAACTGGGCAAGCGATTTTCCATACTCCGGAACCAGAAATACCGGATCGTACCCAAACCCTCGATCTCCGATGGGGTGTTCCGCGATGACACCCTCCAGACGCCCCTGAGTGACGTGGATATCGCCACCGGGAAAGGCAATCGCGGCCACCGTCAGAAATCGTGCGTGCCGTGCCCCCTTCGGGACCCCCTCAAGTTCGCTTAAAAGTTTACGACAGTTATCCTCGTAGGTCGCATGTTCTCCCGCATAGCGAGCGGCAAACACACCGGGTTGGCCTCCGAGTGCATCGACCTCCAGGCCTGTGTCATCGGCCACCGACGGAAGACCGGTCGAACGAGCGACTTCCCTGGCTTTCTTGATGGCGTTGGCTTCGCAGGTTTCCCCATCCTCTTCCACTTCCGGCACGGCAGAAAACTCCGCCAAGGTGCGGATGTGAATTCCCAACCCTCCGAGCAACGCCGCAAGCTCTCGTCCTTTGTCGGGATTCCGGGTCGCGAGAACAAGCTCTTTGAGTGGTTCGTCAGCCCGCATGATTTATGACAGTTCGTCGCGAAATCGCCAAGCGCGCGTTGTGAAACAGGCGCGCGGAGCCAGGAGGACCTGAGTCGTACTCGAGCAGTACGTCGAAGGCCCGAGGGGCGAGCCCGCACGCCCCCGGCATGTCGCAACAGCGGATCGGCGATTGCAGCAGGAGTGTTCATGAATCATGCGGGTTGGTCAAGGGCACCGATCAACTCTTGCTGAATGGTCGTGAGCCGCTGAATGGCTTGCCAACTCAGCGCCAGGAATTCATCCATATCCTGTTTCGCGAACGGCGTCCGTTCTGCGGTGCCCTGCACTTCGACATACCGACCACGACCGGTCATCACCACGTTCATATCCACTTCCGCCATGGAGTCCTCGCTGTAGGCAAGATCCACCATCACCTCTCCACCGACTTTCCCGACACTAATGGCGGCCAAGTAATCCGTCAACGGCAACTTCTTGATGAGTTCTTTTTTCTTCAGTACCGTGCAGGCATCGGCCAGCGCAAGGAACGCGCCGGTAATCGAGGCCGTCCTGGTTCCGCCATCGGCTTGAATCACATCACAGTCGATCCAAATAGACCGTTCACCCAGTTGCGACAAATCGGTGACGGACCGCAGAGCACGTCCGACCAACCGTTGAATTTCAAGCGTTCTCCCGCCTTGCTTCCCCTTCACGGCCTCTCGAGGCGATCGCTCATGCGTCGCGCGCGGCAACATCGCATATTCCGCAGTCACCCAGCCGCTGCCTTTTCCTTTGAGAAACGGGGGAACTTTCTCTTCTACCGAGGCGGTACAGATCACCTTGGTATCTCCCATTTCGATCAGAACTGATCCTTCCGCATGCTTCGTAAAGTTCCGCGTCACTTTAACGGGACGGACCTGATCCCGCCGGCGCCCATCGAAACGTACGACTCCTGAAATTCCACTCATGCCTTGTCCCTTCCTCAAGATAGGCACCGGATTATAGTGAAGGCCCTACGAAAGCGCAAACCATCTTCACCCTCCCCTTCCTCGACAAAGGACTCGATCGCCCTGGGGACGGCGGTTCGACTAAAATATCCAGGCTATTTGTTCAAAACCACCCGATAACATTGGCGAATTCTGCACAATCGCTTGACGTAGAAGCAGAAGCATTCTACAGACTGAGTACGATGCTGGAGTATCTATCACCCTAAACTCCAATCCAGATGGGTTGATTCTTCAATTGCACGATCATCACAGCAGACTGAACGGAGGAGTCTGGTTCGCAAAAAGTCTCAGGCGTTCGGCACACAATGTGCCCTGCCCTGCTAGCCCTCTGCAGATGATTCAAGTCGGCAGCAAATACACCGATAGGGAATTAACACGGCGAGCCTCAAACTCTACGAAACCAGCAAGACCCGATCCATGACAGTCCTCCTGGACCAGACAACACACCAGACGCTACTCGATAATCGTCTCATTCTTGTGGTCGACGATGAGGAACCGATCCGCCGTCTGCTCGCGTATCTCCTGCAATCCCATGGCTACACAGTCGACGGGGCGGCTGATGCCCGAGAAGCCAGACAGAAGCTGGCCGCCCAGCCCTATGCCTTGATGTTGTGCGATGTCAATATGCCCGGCGAATCCGGTATGGACCTCGTACGGCATGCGCTCACGGCACATCCCCATACGGCGGCCATCATGGTGACCGGCCTCGACAGCTCTGTCCTGGCCAACGCCGCGCTCGACGTGGGCGCCTTTGGATACATCGTCAAGCCGTTTGAATCCAACGAAGTCTTGATCGACGTCGCCAACGCGCTGCGGCGACGCCGGCTCGAATTGGAAAACCGTCATCATCGGGAAAACCTCGAGGACATCGTCAGGACCAGAACGCTCGCGCTCCAGCAGGCGTTAGAGTGGCTCGAGCGCACGGAGAAAGAACTGCGGTTGTCACGCGAGGAAACGATCCAGCGGCTGGCCATTGCCGCCGAGTTCCGTGATAGCGCAACAGCTCAACATGTACAACGCATGAGCCACTACTGTGAACTGCTCGCCCGCAAAGCCGGCCTCTCGCCGGAACGATGCGATTTGATCCGTACCGCCAGTCCCATGCACGACATCGGCAAAATCGGTACACCGGATCATGTGCTCTTGAAACCCGGAAAGTTCACCGAGGAAGAATTCGGGGTTATCGCACAACATGCAGAAATCGGGTATCGCATTTTGAGCGGGTCGGATGCGGAACTGCTCAAAGTCGCAGCGGTGATCGCCTACACCCACCATGAACGTTTCGACGGGACAGGATATCCCCGAGGCTTGAAGGGCGAGACCATTCCGATCGAGGGTCGTATTGCCGCCATCGCCGACGCCTTTGACGCACTCACAACCCAGCGGGTCTATAAGCCGGCATTTGAACTAGGCCATGCGATCGACCTTATGCGTAAACACCGAAGCGCGCACTTCGACCCGGAGCTCCTTGATACCTTTATCGTTTCCACGGACGAGCTGACACGCATCCATGATCAGTACGCTGATCGCACCGACACGACGCCGCGCTCCGACACTTAAATAGATGTTGGAATAGTCCGCCACTCGCGTCGCGCGCAATCGCGTGAAGCGTCTCTCGCCCTTCGATAAAACTCAGGGCCGTGAGCATGTCGAACGGTGAAGCGTCGTACGTAGGGAAGTTGGAGGTGAGAGGGTTGAAGCGTGAGAGGCCTGCCTCCAACTTCCAGCCTCATACCTCCAACATGACCGCTTCACGTTTCACGCTTCACAAACGACCACGTTGCGCAATTCCCTGCAATTCGTTGACCACCCTCGGCACTGCCGATATACTTTTTTACTCACCAGGTCCCCTGGTTACAGTTTTGACTCCCCGATGTCATGTCTCGAAGGATGGTCGATGATGGCAAGAAAATTGACGGCCGTTCGTAAACGCCCTCGTAGTCGAAACTGGCTCGCCTACCTCTGCGAAGCGCTGGTGAGCTCAGGTGCCATGCCGACCTGGGAAGCGGCCACCTACCTCACGGAAAACCTCTTTGGAGAAAAACCGAACCCCCATCTCTTGACGCCGGTGACTCCTCATGAACTGACAAGACAATTCCTGCAACGCCTCTACCAACCGATCGTTGAAGCGGCTTCGCGGGATGTCACGCTTTCCCCCTCCGCTACGGTACATCTCTTCACCGATATCAGTTTGACCGGCAACTCGGCTGTCCTGGTCCTTCTGTTCCAGGGACACGCGAAGCCCAAACAGCTGGTCCTGTTCGACGCCGCCAAGGCCTGGGATCTCGTGTTTTCCGACGCGGAAGCTTTCAACACCTGGGCAGAAGAGCGGTATCGTCTGCTCGTCAACGCACTGCGCACAGCCTTGGCGACGATGGATGAAGACCTGCTCACCGCCATCTGAGCGTCACCTGTCTCTGAACACTGCCCTTCGTGATGCGTGATTCGTAACACGTGAAGCGTAACACGTTCCTGCGCTGAGGAATTTGAAGTTTCATGTTCAAGGTTTCAAGTTAACCTCAACCCTGAAACTTGAAACCTGAAACCCTTGCCTGCGAAGCTTCACAAGATACCACCCCTCTGAAAATATCTTATTTTTATTTCTAATTGTTAGCATTAACAAATACTTCAAGTTCAGAAGTATTGATACACGCTCCTGCCTAACGTAGATTCGACCGACTCATATCTTGACCGTGTTCGTGTATCAACTCACGTGACATGCTTCGTGTACCGGCCCATCAGAGAATCCGCATTGACACACCTGTTTACTTGATTCGGCTCATTGGACAAATCCTCATCGTTGTTGCTTGGTGGTTGTCACTTCCGCTCTGGAGTTGGGCCGACGCATCACTCCTTCTCCCCAGAGCATCTTCGTCGACAGAACAGCAGCTCAGGGCAGAAGCACTCTACTTGAAGGAGGAGACCGTCAGCATCGCCAGCCGATACGAACAACCGATTTCGCAGGCCCCCTCGAACGTCTATGTGATCACTGACGAGGAGATTCGAATGTCCGGCGCCACTGATCTCCCGACCGTGCTGCGGCGTATCCCTGGACTGGAGGTCATGCAGGTCACCGGTGGGGACTTCAATGTGAGCATGCGTGGGAACAATCAACTGGATGCCAATAAACTACTCGTCATGGTGGATGGACGATCAATCTATGTCGACGTGCAAGGGTCTATGTATTGGAAGGCCATTCCAATAACCTTGCCGGAGATCAAGCGAATTGAGGTACAGAAGGGACCGGCATCCGTCCTCTATGGCTTCAATGCATTTGATGGCATCATCAACATCATCACGAAATCACCGGAGGACATGAGGGGCACGACCCTCCAAGCCGGTGGAGGATCCTACGGCACCCTCAATAGCGCTGCCATCTACGCGAACAGCTACAAGCAACTCAATTACCGACTCTCCTATGGGCATGATCAGACCCAGCAGTGGAAAAATCGTGACGCCTTCGCCTATCAGGATAATAAGTTCAATGTTCAGACCGAATACCTCCTGGCAGACGGCGGCAAACTCTCGTTCTCCGGTGGGCTGATTAGGCCAGGGGAGTTCGATGGTATCGTGACGGATGCCGTTGTGAACACTGGAGTACCGGCTCTTAGTTACGCCCATGCGGTCTACGATCGACCGAATTTCTTTCTTCGGGCGTTCTGGAATGGCCTCGATGTCAGCGGGCCTGTGACTCCCAATGCGCTGCTGTCGCCGTTCCTTCACATCACCAATCGGAACGGCACTTCAGACGTACGACTGCGAAGCCATACCTACAATATCGAGGCGCAACGAACGATAGATCTCGGAACCACAACGCGCTTCGCCGTTGGAATCAACTACCGGCATAACACCACATCCCATAACTTCCAGGATCGCTATCGCACCGAAGATCGACTGGGGCTGTATCTCCAGGGGGAATGGAAGCCGACTCCATTGATTCAGGTAGTGGGCGGCGCACGCTATGAGCTGAACAGCTTTATAAATCCGACAGTCAGTCCGCGCGGTTCGCTCGTTTTTACACCGGTCCCTGACCACACCTTCCGAGGAACCGTGGCAGTGGGATACCGCCCGCCGACGTTTTTTGAGACGTATGGGGACAATCTCGCCATCATTACCCTTCCTCCCCCCATCCCATCCCCACCGCTGATCACGGTAAATGGGAGTGGCGCCCTCAAGCCTGAGCAGATCATCTCCTATGAGCTGGAGTATCAAGGCTGGTACCTCCAACACCGGCTCAGAATTCGCAGTGCCGTCTTCTTTAACCACATCTCTGATCTCATCGTTTCCACAGCCCCAATGCCTATCCAAGGCGGGACCGCTGATATTTATGGTGGAGAGATCGGAAGTGAATTCCTTGTCACGAAGTGGTTGAGTGGATTCGGCAACTTTTCCTATCAGGAGATCGGCCAGACCCTCACGGGAACCGCTCGGCGAGGCGGTCCTCGGTTCAAATCTAATGCGGGAATTCGTGGTCGGTGGGAGAACGGGTTGAGCGGCGAGATTGTCTATCACTATTTAGGCGCAGCAACCTATCCCATTGCCCCCGTCTTCTCGGAATTTGGAAGCTTTGGCGTGATACCACCCGACACCAGGGTCAGCAGCTACCATCTGCTCAATCTGCGGGGAGCTTATCGGATCTGGCAGGAACAAACAGCGGCAGGCTATCGACGCGAAGCTGAGGTTGCGATTTCTGTGTTCAACGCGCTGAACGATCAGCATCGTGAACATCCCTTGGGCGACCTGCTGGGCACCAGGGTACTGGGATGGCTCACACTGAAACTGTGATCGGTTGTCACTGACTCATCATCAGGAGGAGACGCAAGCGAGGAAACACTCTCTCGGAGTACTGAAACAGCGGGTATCCGACCCTCTGATCAGAAATGGGACACGCTCATCATCCTTCCATGGATTCCATGGTCTAAAACTTGCTTGATGTTTCATCTTTATAATCAGAGCCATTCGGCCTACTCCGAGGTAAGAACTCCTCTTGTAAGTTCCCCTGGGACTTGAGAGGATACGACATATAGGTGAAAATCCCCGATGAGATCGATACTTTCACGTCGGCAGCCAACTTTCATCGTACGGCTCTGGTGGCTCCTCGCTGTTGCCTGGCTCACCGGCCCGATCCCGATCGTCGGCGCTGGAGAGATCGCCATTCTCAAATCATCCGATCTCTCCTATTATGAGCAAGCGGTCCTTGGTTTTCGGGCCGGTCTTCCTTCAACCATGCAGGTCCGTGAATACAATATCGGCAGTCAACTCGCACAAGGACGAGAAATCGGCAAAGCTTTACGGGCCTCGCCACCCACCATGGTGTTTGCAGTCGGCCTCAAGGCAGCCATGGCCGCAAAATTGGAGATTTTCGATACGCCGGTTATCTTTTGTATGGTCCTGAATCCTGAAAGCCACGGACTACCCACTTCCAACATGACCGGAATTGCCGTCAGGACCTCACCCGCAACCCAGCTCTCGGCCATTCGCTCCGTCCTGCCGGATCAACGGCGCATCGGTGTCCTCTACGATGAGGCGCAGAGCGGCGACTTCGTTCGAAATGCGCATCGTCTTGCCAAACAGGATGGATTTGAGCTCGTGCCGATGGCTGTCCGCACTCAGGATGACTTGGCGCCTGCCATTCGGATACTCCTCCCAAAGATCGACGCCTTGTGGCTGCTGCAAGATCAAACGGTCATTTCGGAATCATCGATCCCATTCCTTTTGGAATCGACCATCGACGCAAAAATCGCGATCTTTACTTTCTCCTCGACGCTGGTTCAGCAGGGAGCGCTTGGAGCGCTTGTGGTGGATCCTTGGGCCGTGGGACAACAGGCAGCCCGGATGGTACGCACACAGCTCAATAATCCCACAAAACCAGCCGGCACTCTGCACGACCCCGACCGTCCTCAGTTGGCGTTGAACCTGAATACCGCCGAATATCTTGGCCTGAGGCTCGCACCAGACGTGATCCGTGTCGCGCACCACATCTTTAGCGGCCCAGGACCGGTCGCTCAAAAAACAGACCCCTCGGATCTCATTCCCTAGGAGCCGGTCTGTTTTATTTCCTATCGATTCATCACGAAGCTGCCTGGCCAGAGTCATTCGTGAAGCGTCGCGGAAACGGTTTCAAGTTTACTGTTTCATAGTTCAAGTTTCTGGTCTGAGACTTTCTGACTCTGCATAACCCGAAAGATGGAACTAGAAACATGAAACTCACCCCGTCAAACATTGGACATGAGACTTGCCACTCAGGATCCGTGAGTAGCAGCCCTGAGAGTATCGGCAACGGTTGAGCGCAAGAGACGGCCATGGTTCACGAGCGATTCTTCGGATCCGGCATTTCAATCGGCGTCAGAACAAAGCTCGTCCTCAGCACAGCAACGATTCTCATCGTGGCCTGTCTCCTTCTGGGGTGGCTCTTTTTCAAGCAGCAAGTGCGATCAGCAACCGAGAGTCTCGTCCAGAGCGGAACCTTGCTCGCGCAACACCTGGCCGGTATGGGGCGTGTGAGCATCCTCGCTGGTGACACCCATCGTCTCGATGAACTCGCGCAGGAGATTCTTGCGGTGAGTCCGGTGGCCTATGTCGCGATCCTCTCACCGAACGGAGACCTCCAAACCGGCTACGGAAAGGACGACTGGCAGCAACAGTTTTCCGCAGCAGCAGCAGGTCGACGGCAATTCTCCGTCACGAAACTAGTCTCGCCATCCGGTGCCGACAAAACCGAACCGATCGTGAGCGGAATATGGCTGAGCAGCAACGGCCCCTTCCTTCGGCCGAGCATCGACTTTTCGCCTTCTGATTTGCTCAATCTTCTAGGAGGGTACGAGCTCCCTATATTTTATGACCTGTTGATCCAGGTTCCTCGCCAATCTCATACGAGCCACTGGGATCCTACCCTCACACTCACCCTTGAGGAACGTCTGGAAAGTTCAGAGGTAACACAGAAAGTGACGTCCCCATCTCCGTCTCTGGTGGAAATCGGCCTTTCCACGTCTGACCTTCAACAGAACTTACGCCGGCTGTTATGGCAAGCCATGCTCATTACGGTCAACACATTGATCGGCGGAATCTGCCTAACGGTGCTGCTGGCACGCCGTATGACGGTCCCCCTCCAAGCACTGACGGCTGCAGCCACAAGACTGGGAGCCGGAGAGACGACACCGACGATTGCCATACATGCACGCGATGAAATTGGAACCCTGACAGAGGTCTTCAACTCCATGGCCTTGAGATTGCAGACGCGCGAGCATGAATTGCGCGAGTTTGCCCAGACCTTGGAAGAGCGGGTCAACGTCCGCACCCAGGAGCTGGCGGCTGCGAACGCCAAACTCCAAGAACTGGACCGGCGCAAATCGATCTTCGTCTCCACCGCCTCACACGAATTGCGGACCCCGCTGACCTCTATGAAGGTCCACCTTGCAAACTTACGGGATGGAATTGATGGAGCAGTCACCCCTGATCAGCGAGGATCGCTCTTGCGTGTAGAAGCCAACCTCTCGCGGCTTCGGATTCTCATTGAGGAATTGCTCGATCTTTCTCAAATCGAGCTGGGCCAAACGACCCTACGCCTGGAACCGGTTGCACTTGGGAGTGTGATCGCCAAGACTGTCGAGGACCTTCATCCCTTCACGTCAGAACGCTCCGTGACGATCGTCATCTCACTCCCGACTGATCTACCCTTGGTCTCGGCAGACCCGGACAAACTCAGACAGATTCTCCTCAATCTGTTGCATAACGCGGTCAAATTCTCACCGATGAATACCGTCGTGGATCTCGACGTCACGAGACTCTCAACGGACAACATTCTGATCTCCGTGCGGGATGTCGGGCCCGGCATCCCGCCCGATGATGTGGACAAGGTCTTTCACCCATTCTATCGCGCACCCACGACACATAACAAAACCAAGGGAACAGGACTCGGCCTGGCCATTTCCAAGCTGTTGGTCGAACTTCATCAGAGTCGACTCGCAGTGGAGACAGAGCCCGGCCGAGGCAGCTGCTTTTACTTTACCTTACAGACAATGACACCGGTACGTCCCGCCCACGCAGAGCCCATCGTAGCTCGTGAAGCGTCGTCCGTGAAGCGTGGTACGTTGTGAAGTTAGAGGTCGGAGGTTTGAAGCATGAGATGCCTGCCTCCAACTTCCCACCTCAGGCTTCCAACCATGACCGCCACACGTTTCACGTTTCACGAGGTGCACTGCTAGGGGGAAGGAGGCTTGACCGAGACTCCACGTTGCCTGAGGAGCCTTGTGAGATAGGTACGCTGGAGTCCCAGCATCTCAGCTGCCTTCGTCTGGTTCCATCCCGCTCGTCGCAACGCTTCTTCCAGGACCTTCCGGCTGTACCCCTCCATCACCGCATGGTAGTTCAGCGTCTCGTCTTCTGAAAACGCTACGTCCACCGGTAACCGGCGAGGCGCCGTGATCCCTAAATGCTCCGGCTCAATACGGTCATCGGGACAGAGCGTGATGGCGCGGACCAAAACATTTTCCAACTCACGTACGTTCCCAGGCCAGTGATAGCCCTGAAGCACGTCGAGCGCATCGGGGCTCACGGTGAACGTCCGATGGGCGATCGACGCCCCATGCAGCCGGAGAAAATGCTCGACCAATGCAGGCAAATCATCCGGCCGTTTGCGCAACGGAGGGACGGTGAGTGAAATCACGTTCAGCCGATAGAAGAGGTCCTCTCGAAACCCACCGTCCTGAATGGCCTCCTTCAGATCTCTATTCGTGGCCGCAATAAACCGGACGTTCGTACGGATCGGTTGTGTCCCGCCGACCCGGTAGAACTCCTGATCTTGGAGGAGGCGGAGCAGTCGCGTTTGCAGTCCTGCAGGCATGTCACCGATCTCATCCAGAAACACGGTGCCGTCTTCCGCCGATTCAATTTTCCCCGGTTCCCGCTTCCCCGCTCCGGTGTAGGCTCCCTTTTCATGGCCGAAAAGCTCATTTTCCAACAGACTCTCGGGTAATGCCGCACAATTCACCACGACAAAGGGTTTCGAGCCACGCGGGCTCCACCGGTGCAATGCACGAGCCATCACTTCCTTCCCGGTTCCGGTTTCACCCAACAGAAGCACGGTGGCGGATGCGCCGGCCGCTCGCCGGGCCGTATCGAGGAGTTCAACCATGCGCGGACTGTGCCCGATCACCTGTTCATACCGGCCCTCGACTTCGGCTTGCAGAAGCCCGATCTGCCTGGTGAGAGCCATCTGGCCCCTGACCTTCTCGATCACTGCAGAAAGATGATCCGGCTCAAACGGTTTCGTCAGAAAATCAGAGGCCCCGAGCCGGATGGCCTCGACGGCCCGATCAATCGTCCCGAATGCGGTAATCACGACCACTTCCGGAGTAGATTGCGGCGGAACGTTCAAGCGACGCTCGGCGAGCCGCTTCAGCACATCCAGTCCGCTCAAGCCCGGCAACTCGATATCCAGAAGCATCAGATCCGGCTGCTCCTCGATTGCCAGTTTGAGCGCCTGCTCGCCGTCTTCGGCCGGCAGCACCTCATGGCCCATCCAGATCAAGCGTTTCTGGAGCGCGTGTAAAATGTCTTGATCGTCGTCGACCACGAGGACTCGTAGTTGCATGGATCGCTCCCGATTCGGTTGAGTACGGCGCCATTGTAGTGGAAGATTGCTCGAAGGCGAAAGGCACTCCACAACACCCTCGCCATGATGCCCATCCTGACTGCGCCACACCATGCGAGAGCCAGAAAGCATATTTCACGCCTCAACCTGTAACCCTTTGAATAGCTGTAAACCAGCTAAAAATCCCACGAAAGGTACCCACCAGACCTTCCACTGGAGTCTGATCGATGACTACTGTCTACAAAAGGATCCAGTATCCAATTGGATTCACCTCTGGCTTCGCTCTCTGCAGAACATAAATTCCTTTCGAACGGCCTCACATCTCCTGTATAAGCCAAGGCGTGAACCAGCAACCAAGCCATGACGACTAGATGACCAATGCGCAGGCAAATCGGCAAACAGACATTCTGCCCCTCTCTCTGTGTGTCCCGTGGAGCATCCTTGTCCTGCTGGCAGGGTATTTGATCCAAGGGGTGACACCTAGCTGGGCTCAGCCGCCCCTCCCGCTCCCTCGAACGTCTTCCTCAATGGAACAGTCACTCCATGACGAAGCGCTCTACCTGAAGGAAGAAACCGTCAGCATCGCCAGCCGCTATGAACAACCAATCTCTCACGTACCATCCGATGTCTACGTGATTACCGACGAGGACATTCGCAACTCAGGCGCCACCGACATTCCGACGTTGCTCCGACAAGTCCCAGGCATGGAAGTCATGCAAACCAATGCCGTCGATTTCAATGTCAGCGTGCGCGGGAACAATCAATTGTCCTCAAATAAGCTTCTCGTCTTGGTCGATGGTCGGTCAATCTACATTGATCAATCCGGCACAGTCTTTTGGAAACAGCTGCCGGTCTCCTTATTGGAGATCAAGCGAATCGAGGTGTTGAAGGGTCCGGCATCGGCCGTGTATGGGTTCAATGCCTTCGATGGAGTGGTGAGCATCATCACGAGATCCCCTGATGAAATGAAAGGAACCACATTACAGGTGGCAGGTGGTGAGGTCGGCACGCTGCTTACCAACGCAGTACACGCCGGAACGACAGGCAACTGGAGCTACCGCATGGCAGCGGGACACGAGCAGGCACAACGGTGGTCTAATCGTGATGCTCCGGCACTCAATGGCCAACGGATTGGAGGAATTGCCGAATACCGCTTCTCAGGTGATGGAAAGTTCAGGGCAGAGGCTGGGCTCACACGTTCTAACCCTTACAATGATATCCTAAATCAAACCGCTACTGGAGAAAATCACTTTTCCCAGACCTATGCGCTTGTCAGCTACGAACAGAGTGGGCTCTTGATCCGTGGCTGGTGGAACGGTTTGTTCTCTGAAACGAATTCTCGCCTGCTTTCCCCGCTGATCCCCTTGCTGACGCTCACCGACAGATTGGGGCGAACCGATGCCGATCATTCCCTGAATACCTATGATGTTGAAACACGCTACCGATTCAGTCCATTTGAGGCACTCACGCTGAACGCCGGGGCCAACTTCCGCCACATCATTCATTCATCGAATATTCTCACCGATCGAATGGCGGAGAATCGGCTTGGACTTTATGCACAAGGGGACTGGCTGGTACTCCCGTCATTGGAGGCAAGCGCCGGGCTCCGTTATGATCTCGATACGTTCATTACACCGACACTCTCTCCCCGAGGTGCCCTGGTGTATCATGTCAATGCCGATCATGCGTTTCGGCTGTCCGGTGCCATTGCCTATCGGCCCCCAACTGCCATCGAGGTTGGCCTTAACCAGATAAATGCTGTGACGCTTCCTGGATTCCCACCCATCCCTTCCTCCATATTGGGATCGACGGACGTCAATCCCGAACAGATCGCTTCATATGAACTGGGTTATCAAGGTTGGTGGTGGGAGCACCGCCTGCGGACTCGAGCCACCGGATTCTATAACCATATTTCAGACCTCATCGCATTCCGAACCGTATCGAATGTCCCATTGAACACCGTGCGTCCACTCAATGGCGGTGTGGCCGATATCTATGGAGGTGAAATTGGTGTAGAAGTCCTGATGACCTCCTGGCTCTCAGGCTTTGCCAACTACGCGTATCAGGAAGTTGGTCAATCTTCTACTGGATTCAGTCGACGAGAATTTCCGCACCATAAAGTAAATGCCGGGCTCCGCATGAACTGGCATCCGTTCAAAGGTGAGATCCTCTATCATCATGTCGGCGTAGCATCGTATCCGTTGGCTGACGCCTTCATAAACCTCGCTCCGTTCTTTCCCCCAGGAACTGTCTTACCGACAGAAGCGGTTCGCAGTTACAACTTGCTCAATTTCCGCCTGGGATACCTGCTCTGGCGGCAGCAAACAGGCGACCATGTGCGGGAGGCCGAGCTAGCTATTTCAGTCTTCAACGCCTTGAATGACACCCACCGCGAGCATCCGCTCGGTGACTTGCTCGGGACGAGGGTGATGGGCTGGTTGACGGTGAAGTTGTGACGAATTCCACCGGCATGGGATCATCCTGTTGCCGATCACAGCATTACTCGCTGCTGTCATGCCAGCGAGTGGTCGCTTTCCTGGCGACCGTCGTTCCGTTCGGTATCATGCACGGCGATTGTTCTTTCCACCGGACGAAGCGACTCGTCGCTTCCGATCTCCTCGAGATCTTGAGCCGCTTATAGATGGACTGAATGCGCGACGCAATCCTGGTGGGCGTGGCCTGGAGTTCTTGGGCGATTTCTTTGTTGCTCTTGCCGGCGGCGATGCGGGACAGCAGTTCATAATCGGTTTCTGAACAGTCGTCCATGCTCTTCGGTCGTACGAGTTGGGCTCGTTCCCTGATCCACGTGATGACCTGCGGGATCAATATCGGATCAATGACGGCCTTTCCCTCGGCCACGATCTCGACAGACCTCGCAACATCCACGCCCGAACAGCTCTTCAGCAAGTACCCCTGTGCACCCGCACGAATCGCGGCACGCAAAAGCGTCCTGTCTTCATGGGCCGTCAAGAAGCACATGCTGGTCTGGGGGAATGTGTGCCTGATGGTCTCGCACAAATCAATTCCGCTCGCTACGCCCACTTGCACATCCAGCAGTACCACATCCGGCCGGTGCTGCCCGACTGCAGTGATGGCCTCGTCGTGAGTCCTTGCCGTACCGACAATGACGATGTTCCTATTATCCTCGAGGATCGTCTTCAACCCATGGAGTACAACCACCGAGTCATCGACGAGCAGCACACGAATCTGTTCTGGCATTTTAGAATATGCAACACATGAACCGTCGTACGTTGAGCAGTCGGAAGTCAGAGGTTTGA
>Ga0268299_1002477_pt1 | contig 21866 bp, 19 predicted proteins | sample NOBtaG_FD_193484 | JGI IMG/M metagenome (GOLD analysis project Ga0268299, IMG submission 193484) | Activated sludge microbial communities from bioreactor in Nijmegen, Gelderland, Netherland - NOB reactor | ecosystem: Engineered > Bioreactor > Aerobic > Activated sludge | place: Netherlands... | reverse complement strand
GTGAACCATCCGGGCGACGACGAGCAACCGCCGCATAAATACTTTTCAGCGGCTCAAACGGCTCAACCGGAGAATCGGAGCCGAGCGCAATTTTCACGCCCTGGTCAAGCTGCAAACGAATGTTGTAGCTCCATTTGCTGCGTTCGCCCCAGTAACGATCCGCCATTTGATAGTCTGACGTAGCGTGAATCGGCTGCATGGAGGCGATAATATCAAGCTGTGCGAGGCGGTGGGCATCATCGGGATGGATAATCTGGACATGCTCAATGCGGTGGCGGCGGGATGTTGTCGGCTCACCACGCGCAGCTTCTTCCTTGCGAACGACTTCATATACGTCCAGCACGTCATGCACCGCGCGATCCCCAATCGCGTGTATCGTGGAGGGCATTCCAGCGGCGCTGGCCTGACTGACCTGCTCCATCATTTCTTCTTTATCGACAACACAGATGCCAAAATTTTCTGGCTCACCTTCATAGGCGTCGATCATGTAGGCGGTACGCGGCCCCAATGCGCCGTCGGCAAAAATTTTCAAGCCGCCGATGCGAATCCACTCATCACCAAAACCGCCACGCAAACCTGTCGAAAGCGCGGCAGAAATCCAATTCAGGTTAATATTTTTCAGCGTCCGCATCGCCAATTCGCCACGTTCGCGCAGAATTTGCAGCGCAACCAGGCAGTCAGGATCGTCAAAATCGTGAAACCCGGTCAGGCCAGAAGCCAAAGCCAGCTTTTGTGCAACAGCCATCTGATCGGCAATTTCATAAGGTGTCAAAATAGGCATCTGACGGCGCACCAGACCAATCGCGGTTTCGAGTAGAATCCCAGTTGGCTCTCCGGCGGCATCGCGCATAAGCTGTCCGCCTTCGGGGTCAGGCGTATCCGCAGAAATCCCGGCCTGCCGCAGCGCAGCGCTGTTCGCCCAGGCGGCGTGACCACTTTTGGCGGTCAGAAAAACCGGATTATTCGGTGCTACAGCATCTAAATCAGCGGTGGTGGGAAATGCACGATCCGGCCAGAAATCCTGCGTCCAGCCCCAGCCCGTAATCCATTCATCGGCAGGCGTGACGGCAACCCGATCCGCCACCCGCTGGAGCGCCATTGCTTTATTGGGGAGTTCAAATACATCCACCTGATGCAGCGCATGAGCCGTCAATTTCCAGTGAATGTGGGCATCGATTAAGCCTGGAATCACGAATCTGCCGCCGAGATTTTCGCGAATCGTGCCTGCGCCCGCGAGTGGCAAAATCTCATCATCACTGCCAGCCGCAACGATGCGCCCACCCGTGATCGCCAGCGCCGAGACACGCGCCTGACGTGAATCTAAAGTGACGATATTTCCATTGTAGAGAATGCGGTCAATAACGCTCATGTTGTGATTCGAACCTCATCAAGTACGCGCTGAACTTCTTCGGGCGTCGGCGCGCTGGCAAGTCCAATGCGGGTAGTCGATACCGCTGCCAATGCGGCTGCGACCTTGACCGCGCGGAAAAAATCATTCTCAAAAACGGGTAGGCTGGCAAGCAGCGAAGCCGCAAAAACATCTCCTGCCCCGGTTGGATTCACGACCTCAACTTGCGGTGTGTCATACGGAAACGGCTGCCCATGCTGATAGTAGGTGCCGCCTTTTTCAGCGCGCGTGACAAACAAATGGCGCGTGACCTGAGCAAAAGATGCCTCTAAATCCGGCGCTTCGACAATATCCTCTTCGCTGAAAACCACCACATCGATGTCTTGGAGCACCGTCGGGTCGAGCCAGCGCTTGAATCGCACCCGCCCATCTGAACCCCATTCGCGCAGCCAGCCTTGTAAAGTCAGCAGCACCGTCGAATTTTTAAAATGATGCGCGATTTGTGGGTCAACTTCGCCTGTCAGCGGCGCAAGATGCACCAGAGGTGTTTTCAACCATTCAGCGGGGATGTCTTTGATGGTGATCGGCTTAGCGACACTCCGAATGTATTGCGTCCGCCCGTTGGGGCCATAAATATTTTCAAAGGTGCTGGTTGAGTCAGCGGGCAGCACGATCATTTCGGAGACATAAGGCTCAAGCTGTGCCAGCAGCGGCTCACCGCGCGCGGCGCTGGTCACAACACGAACATTTAGACCAAATGCTTTGGCTACTGCCGCACAAAATGAAACCGTCCCACCCAGGAGACGACCATTGGGTGTCAAATCAGCAGTAATGTGGCCTATCAGGAGATAGTCAAGTGATGTCGGCATTATTTGGGTACGATAGTGATTTTGCGCCCGTCACCTTCACCAATACTCTTAGTGACCACGTCGGGATGATTGCGCAGTGCCATATGAATAATACGACGTTCATAGGGCGGCATCGGCTCCAGCGAAACCGTGCGTCCTTGTTTGACAGCCTGGTCAGCCATACGAATCGCGAGTTCATGCAGTTTGCTCGTCCGGCGCGATTTGTAACCATCGACATCGACAATGATATTGGCGCGGCGCTGAAGTTCGCGGCTGGTGATGAGGCGCGTGACATATTGCAGGGCTTGCAGCGTTTCGCCTTTACGCCCAATCAGCGCATTCAGATCACTGGAGCCACTGACATCGAGCAACCAGGGTGCGTCGCCATCATTCTGGTTTCCCGCAGCGCGCTTCACGGTCACTTTGGCGCGAATCGACATTTTTTCCAATAGTTCCTGAAGCACGACCTTACCGACCTCGGCGTCCTCGTCGGCAGCTCCCTCGGCAACTTCGGCGCTTTCCATCAGCAGCGCTTCTTCTTCATCCGGTTCTTCGTCATAGACCACTGCTGGCGCAGCGGGTGGACGGCGCACGAGAACCTGCAAGCGCACCTTCGCTGGGCGCGCGCCCAGGCCAAAGACCCCTCGCGACGGCTCTTCCAGAACTTCAACGATCACATCATTTGGCCCAACACCCAGCTCCAGCAGGCCTTTTTCAATCGCCTCTTCGACGTTTTCGCCCGTCGATTCGATAAAACGTTCTGCACTCATCAGGTTTTCCTCAAAAATAATACGGACGCCAACAGGCTGCGTCCGTGTTCTATTTCACGCTGGCAGCAAGCTATTTGGTCTTGCTAACCTTCGTCTTGACCTTTGTTTTAGGCTGCGCTTCAATGACTTTTGGTCGATCATCGTCAGATTTTTCTTCAGTATATCGACGCTTGGAAACAGGTGCTTCTTCAGCATCTTTTCCTCGGTTCAAAAACTTGCGCAGCGTACTCTGGTCATTCATCAGGCTATATTGAATGATACCGATAATATTGCCTGTGATAAAGTAAATCGACAAGCCCACTGAAAACGACAGCGAGAAAAAGCCGAACATCAGTGGCATCACCGTCGTCATGGACTGAGTCATCGCCTGTGCCTGGTTCGGCTTGCCATCATCGCTGGGCGGTGCGGGTGGGATCGTCAGCTTCGATTGCAGCCAGGTTGTCACCAACACCAGCGCGGGAAGCGCCAGCGCCCAGGTCGGGTTGGCTGTCGGCGGCTTGGTCAAGTCCATACCCAACCACATATTATTCAGCGGCACGAGATGATCGAGTCCGGGGATCAGAAATCGGCTCGAAAGATCAAGCAGTTGGAAAGGCGTCGCAGCCAGGGCGAAGATAATCGCTTGATACAGGCCGATCAAAATCGGAAACTGGATCAGCAGCGGCAGACATCCACCAAATGGATTGACGCCATGCTCTTTGTAAAGCGCCATCTGCTCCTGCGCCAGTTTTTCGCGGTCATTCTTGTGCTTATCCTGAAGCCGTTTTAGCTCCGGCTGCAATTTCTGCATCTCTTTGGCAGAACGCTGCTGCTGGGCAGTCAGTGGCAAAATCGCCACGCGCACCAGGATGGTGAATACGACAATCGCCAGGACGACATTCTGCCCCAGGATCGAATAGAGAAACGTCAAAAGCGTGACAAACGGATTAAGGATTAAATCCCAGAACATCGGTCATGCGCTCCTATCGTCCGTAAGTCCAGACTAATTTCCCGTTTGCCAGGGTAAATGCGAGTAACAAGTTGTCATTGGCTACTGAGCTGACAATGACATATGATTCTGGAATATCAACCTGCTCACTGGGTTCAATCAACAGCAAGTCCGACAATATTTCCCCGTTGAGTGTACGCACACGCGGCCCTTCGACATCGTTGACTTGCGTCCCATCCTCGCGATTCAACCAATAGAGCTTATGATCGCGCGAGCCAACAATAATGTAGTCGTCGGTGACGAGCGGAGTGGCACGGATCGCGCGTTCGGCTGGCTTCACCGACCACCGCTCCGTCAAACCATCAGCGCCGACGTTGAGCGCGTAAAGATGCCCGCCCATATCGCCGACGTACAGAATGTCGTCAACGATCACGGGCGAACCCCAGACCCAATCGGTGGTGGTAAATTCTGATGTGATCTTACCATCCAGCGAAATTTCAAAAACTTTGCGGGCAAACGACCCGACATACAGGTGATCGTTGTAGAGAATCGGCGCGCCCGGTGCAGCCCCTTGCAGATTGAGCTTCCAGATTTCTTCCCCGCTGTCTGGGTTGACCGCGTACAGGAAATGATCGAGTGAGGTGAAATACATCACGTCATCAACGATTAAGGGGCGCGACCAAATGCCGTGCTGCGTATTGATTGTCCAGCGTTCGGTCATATCGGCGCTGTCATAAGCGACCATATTGCGTTCGCTCAAGCCCACAAAAACCAGATCTTCATTTTTCACCACATCGGCGACCACATGACCGGGCACTGCCACACCTGAGCCTTCAATACGTGCCGTTGGCAGATTGACTTCAAAAATCCGGTTGTCTGTCGGTTTATAGGTGGGAACTAGCAGCGTAGAATCGTTGAGCAGGATGGGCGCGGAATAGAATTGGCTGGTCTGGCCTTCTTCACCTCGGAACTCCCAGATGCGGGCATTGCCCTGGTCATCGAGGCGTACTTCTCCATCGGCGTTGCGCAGTTCAACAGGCTTTCCGTTTTCGGGGTTAATCAGCACAACACGGTCATTGTAGGCCAGGAGAATATCTTTTTGATCGCCAATTGTAGCGATTCCGGGCCAATCAGCCTCCAGGCGCACCGGATAACAGGCGGCTACCAGTAGGCTTGCAAAAATCGCGAGGCCCAATAGGGGGTATCGCGCGAAGAACTTCACGATATTCAAGCAGTTACTCCTCTAAATCGGGAACGGGGTCATAGCCGCCGGGATGGAACGGATGACAGCGAGCAATACGTTTTGCGCCTAACCAACCGCCGCGAATCACACCATAGCGCTCAATCGCCTCATAGGTATAAACCGAACAAGTAGGGTGAAAACGACAGCTTGATGGCAGCGCTGGCGAAATAAACCGCTTATAGAACCGGATGAGTGCTAATGCCAGAAACTTCACGACTAATCACTTTCCACTCGCACCAGCTTGGCTTTATCCATCAACTCTTCTATTGTACGTTGTATAGTCAAAAAAGGTTGCCCGACAATATCGCGCCGAGCGACGATGACAATATCAAATCCTGGCAGAAGTTGTGGATGAAGATGGCGGATCGCTTCACGCAGAAGACGCCGAACTCGGTTGCGGGTTACGGCATTGCCCATCTGTTTACTAATGATAAATCCATAACGGTTATCATTCAATCCGTTCGGCAGCACGCTCAGAATCATCGAGCGATGATGGTAGGCACGCCCGGACTGACGTAAACGTGCAAAATCCTCACTTCGACGAAGCCTGAAGCGCCGCTGCATCCTTCAGCTTAAGCGTTCCAATTAACCTTCTTGACGTGGACGCGCTGCACAGCCAGTTGATGGCGTCCGTGACGACGGCGACGATTGATAACTGTGCGACCATTTTTTGTTTGCATCCGCTGGCGGAAACCATGCACACGCGCGCGGCGACGAATTTTCGGCTGATAAGTACGTTTGGTTGACATGACTGTTTTACCTTACACAGAATGACATCGAATTGACGAAGGATTAGTATAACTGACAGGGAATAACGGGTCAACCCGACGCTTGCAATAACCCCTAGAGTTAAGCTATAATCTCATTTCCAATTACAATTTAATGCAAATCTCAACTTTGCACGATTTCCCCGCAGTGGAGGCTCGTTTTTTTTGATACCCGTTCAACATTGGGCGCGCAATTTCACAGTCGAAAAAGAAGATATGGACTATCTGTCTGGTTTGCTGCTGGAACACGAAAAGCCCATGAAAACCGAGGCGTTAGCGCGTGCGCTGGTTGAGGAAAGACTCGCCCAGGAAACAGCCGCCCTGCAAGCTCATTACAAAGACGCACGTTTCTATAACCCGTCACAATCCTACGAAGTCGGTCAGAAAGTCATTTTCCCCGCCTTTGATTATGCCACCGCTACTGTCGTCCGCACCCGTGAGGGCAACAACCCTGAATACAGCGCCTTTAACGTGATGGGCGTTGAATTTCAGGAAGACAGCAGTGGAAAAATTCGCGAATTCGCGATTGATCTCACCGTACCCCATGTTTTAAGCCAGCAGGATAGCGAATCCTATGCTTCCTACCTGACAGCGGGTGAGCTAACCGCCGACGAGATTCTCGCGCATTTTGGCGATGACATCATCTATACACTGGAAACCAGTCTGGCTGAAACAGGTTCGCTGATTCAGGTATCCGGCGCGTGGTTCCCAAGCGATCTGGTTTTAGAGGTTAATGAAGGCCATCTGAACCTCGCCGAAGCGGTACTCGACATCAACGCCCAGCCGATGGATACCGAAAGCATTGTTAAGGAAATCGGCGGCCTGGGCAGCGGTTCCATCGAGTTACAGATTTTTTCCATGAACAACGCCTTGCGTGAGGATGACCGCTTTGATGAAGTCGGCCCGGCAGGGATGGTTCTGTGGTTTCTGCGCCGTCTTGAGCCGCCGGAAGTTCAGCAAACACCGCACATGCTGCGTTATACGGCGATTGATTATGATCGCGCGCTGCTGACACCGGAAATGCTGGAACTCGAAGCCGAAATCGATGACGAATTATCCCCCGCTCCAACGGTTCAGGACGATATCCAAGAAGCAACAATTACGCTCAATTATCCGCACCGACGCATGGGAACGCTGCCGCTGAACGCCAAAATGCGCTTGGTTTTCCCCACCGCGCAGCAAACGTCGCGCGTCAGCGTCATTCTGGTGGATGGGCAGGACGGCGAAGAATATCCAGCCTGGGTGGTGCGCAAGGAACGTTATGTGTTTGGTGCAGATCGCTTTTTCCGCAAGCATCGTTTGCCGATTGGCGCGCACGTCATGGTTTCCAAAAGCGACACCCCTGGCAAAGTGATTATCAATTTTAATGCTTACAAAGCCCGCAGCGAATGGATTCGCTTGATCGTACCGAAAAATAACCAGATTGGTTTTGATAACCATAAACGCAATATCGGTGCGGAATACGATGATTTGATGATCCTGGGTGCGGACGATCTGGCAGCAGTCGATGCATTGTTCGAACTGACACAGCAGCAAAAACGACCATTAGCCGCCATCCTGCGCACGGTGATCCCCGGTTTGGGGCGTCTCACCCCACAGGGAACGGCCCATGCAAAAACCATTTACAGCGCCGTCAACGTCATCAAGCGCTGTCCACCGGGGCCGATTTTCGCCACGCTCGTCGCCAACCCTGATTTCCAGAACGTCGGTGGGCATTACTGGAAATTGAGCGAGGGTTAGGAGAACTATATGGCGATCCCAGGTAAACCAAGCGCGCTGATTAAGCCCACACTCGATACGAACTTTAACATTGATTACAGTTGGTGGGATCGCAACGCTGAAGATTTACGCACCTATTTGCTCAGCCACATCCTTCCAGAGCAGCGTGAGCGAATCAGCCAGAGCGAAGAAAACCGCGTTGTCGATTTTATCGACCCGGAAACAGGTGAAGTCACCCAGCTTGACGAACTGCAACTGGCGATCAAGCTGGCGGCTCAAGACCCCAATTTCATCAATCCACAAACATCATTGGTCGACAGCATCTTTCGCGTATTTCTGGCCAATAATAACACCCCGCTTTCCCCAAGAGAGCTGGCAGAGCGAATCAGAAAAGACTCGACCATCATCCTGAAAACTATCGGCGGTATCCGCATCTATAAGGGCATCAAGCCGCATTTTGACGAATAAAAGCAGAAGGATTTTGGATCGTCATGAGTCGTGTGATTAATACGGACAGCACCGGCAAAAAACGCAATCAGAATATGCGAACTGCCGCTGAAATTTTGCGCCGCCTCAGCCAAAAAGGCACTATCGATGACGAAGCGAAAGATATGGTGGCAACACTGGTGTACTGCTTCCGCGAAATTGATGAGGGCATCGAGCAGTCGGCAGAAGTCTGGGAAAAACGCGATTACTGGATGAAGGCCGAAGAATTTCGGCAGCGGTGGCGTTGGGCGGGTTCTGCTGCCGACGAAATCCAGGCACTGGTGTTCAGCGACAATTGGGCGCAGCTTCCTCAGATCATGATTAAACTGCTGCCGTTGTTTAAAGACATCAAAATCACGAAATTGACCCGCAAAGAATCGTCCTGGCAAGGCAGTTATGATCGCTTGATACGCGAAAAACCACCTGTCAAATAAGGAAAAATATGGCGCAGATCAAAATTTACGGTTTGCGGTCACATCTCGAAGCGCATAAGGCGCAAATCTCCGACACCATCCATTCCTGCATTATGGACGCGCTTGATTTCCCTAAAGGCAAACGCGCACATCGTTTTATCGCGCTCGATCCTTCCGATTTTTATTACCCCGATGGTCGAACCGAACAATACACGATTATCGAAATTTCGATGTTTGAAGGGCGCACCGTCGAAACCAAGAAAAAGCTGATTCACCTTCTGTTTGAGCGCCTTGAGGCCAATGTCCATATCCTGCCAGCCGATGTTGAGATCACGATTTTTGAAACGCCGCGCCACAATTGGGGATTTCGTGGCATGACAGGCGACGAAATCAGACTCGATTACAAAGTGGAAATTTAACGTAATTCCGCAAAACCAAGCGACACAAAATCGAAAATTTAGCGTTATAAGGCAAGAGATTTATATGTCACCCACCGTAACACCTTACAAAAATATCCAGATCGTTATCAATCCCGCTTCCGGCAACGACGAGCCGATGCTCAATATTTTGAACGATGTGTTTAAAGAACACGACGTTGAATGGGATGCTCGCATCACCCATAAAAAAGGCGACGGTGAACGGCTGGCGCGTGAATTTGCCGCCAGTGGTGCCGATCTCGTCATGGCCTATGGCGGTGACGGGACACAGCGTGAAGTCGCAAAGGGGCTGACGGGAACGGGAGTCCCGATGTGCATCCTTCCAGGCGGCACGGTCAACGCGCTGGCTGTCGAGCTTGGGCTGCCGCTGCAACTGGCAAACGCCGCACAGCTTGTTTTCCAGCCGGAAGCGCAGGTACGCAAGATCGATGTCATTCAAACCGAAAGCGATTTTTTCTTGCTGCGCGCGGCAACAGGTCTCGCTGGCAGCTTGAGTGCCGCGACAGACCGCGACTTGAAAGATCGCTTCGGTTGGTTAGCCTATCTGATCGGCAGCCTGAGATCGCTGACACAGCCTGAAGTCAACCAATATACTTTGACGATTGATGGCGAAAAAATTGAAAAAGAAGGCATCGCCTGCCTGCTCACCAACAGCAACACGCTGGGGATTCTGGGGCTTTCGCTTTCCAACGAAGTCCGAATTGACGATGGGTTAATGGATATTTTCCTGATAGATGGCAACTGGCAGCAGCTTATCCTGCCTGCAATTGGAACCGCGCTGACAACGGCTGAGCTGGCGAAATCGCTTCAACATTGGCATGGGCGAGAGGTTTCCGTCGTCACGGCGCGCAAAGAAGAATTATTTGCCGATGGTGAGGACGAATCGATTGGTCACACACCCGTGACTGCGAAACTTCTGGCAGGGGCGCTGTCCGTCATCACGCCGCCAGCTACACCGTAAGGGTACAGCGCGCGTCGCCCCTACAAAATTATCCTGTCAATTAAATCGCTCGATCAACCAGGGCGTAATCTGCTGATAATCAGGGATCGCGACGCCTTCTGCCGTTGCGCTGATTTTGTCGCGATCAATCACCAACTGCTCAAAGCGTCCGCGATTCAAAATAATCGGTGGCGCGAGGCGCAGCATATCGAAAACATTCATATTCGTCTCGACAGAACGATTCAAAGCCGAAAGCGCGGCAGGCCAGTACGCCGGATTCGCCAGCTTGCCCAACAGCGCCGAAACTACCTGCTGCTGACGCTCGGCACGGCGGTAATCGTCATCGGAATGGCGCGTTCGGGCATAAATCAGGGCGCGTTCGCCATCCATGTACTGGAGACCGGACTCAAAGCGAATACTCATCACCCCACCGTCGGTTGTGGGGTATAAATCATCGACAATGGCGCGTTCTACGTCTATTGTGATGCCGCCGACAGCATCGATTAACTCCACAAAACCGTTGAAATTCAAGCGCACAGTCTTGTCGATACCGATGCCAAAATTCTGCTCTATCGCTTCCGCCAGCAGGGTTGATCCACGTCCAACATCTTCGGTTTCGCCAAGCATATTGACGGTATTAATCCGCTGCATCCCGTAGCCTGGGGTATCTACCGAAAGATCGCGCGGAATCGACAGCAGACTCACGCGCAGTTGGGATGGCTTGATTCCCACCAGTATGATGCTGTCAGCACGGGCAAGCCAACCCTCCCCTTCGCGGCTGTCAACCCCCATGACGAGAATGTTGATCTGCGGCGGCGGAAAAATCAGGTAAACAACCAGAGTCAAGCCACACAAAAAAACAGGCGTGAGCAAAATAATCGCCAGGACGAGCAATTTGTTTTTTCGAAGTCGATCTGGAATTTTCATCCGAAAACGATTCCAAGATCGAGCGCCATCTGCACCATATCGCCCTGCGGATCGACCACCTTCATATTAATCGCCTGCTCCATCGGGATATTGACCATCTGTGTGCCTTGCAGCGCGACCATGTAGCCCCATTTTTCCTGAGCGACCAGATGCACCGCTGACGCGCCAAACCGAGTCGCCAGCCAGCGATCACGCGCCGTCGGCTGTCCACCGCGCTGGAGATGCCCCAGGACGGTAACGCGCACCTCGGCACTGACGCAATCTGCCAGCATTTTCCCGACCATGTTGCCCATACCGCCGAGCCGCCCTTCCGACCTGCCTTCGCCCTTGATGTAATACATTTTTTCGCCATCCACCGGGCGCGCACCTTCAGCTACGACGATCAGACTATAGCGGCGGCCTGAATGTTTCAATTCTTCGATTTTTTTGCAAACCACGTCAATATCAAATGGGATTTCGGGGATTAAAATCGCGTCTGCGCCGCCCGCCACCCCGGCTGTCAGGGCAATCCAGCCTGCGTGACGCCCCATCACTTCCAAAACCATAACACGATGGTGACTTTCGGCTGTGGTTTGCAGTTTATCCAGTGCTTCGGTAGCCGTCGTCAGCGCGGTATCAAAGCCAAATGTTACGTCTGTTTCGTTCAGATCATTGTCGATTGTTTTCGGAACGCCAACGATTTTTGCGCCCATCAAAACCAGTTTATGCGCAATTGCCATTGTGCCATCGCCGCCTGCGACGATCACTGCATCCAATTCCAGTTCGGCGATACGCGTTAGTGCCTGGTGGGACACGTCAACATATTCAATCGTGCCGTCAGGCTTTTCGACACGCAGTGCGAAAGGATTGCCACGATTTGCCGCGCCGAGAATGGTACCGCCGCGTGGGAGTAAATCGCGCACGCGCGTCTCATCCAGGGGGATTGTCAACAAGCCGTGATACAGGCCATCAAAACCTTCGAGGATACCAACCACATCCCAGCCATAACGACGGCGCGCCGTCAGCACAACGGCACGAATCACAGCGTTTAATCCGGGTGCGTCCCCCCCACCCGTCAAAATTCCAATCCGCTTAGTCATCAGTCCCTCATTTCGGCGTCGTGAGGCTATCGTACTCGGCAATCGTGGGTTATTGTAACTCGCCAATCGTGGGTTATTGTAACTCGCCAATCATGGGTTATTGTAACAGCGAACCCTACTTTTGTTAGCCATGAATAACCCCAAAATGGCTCACTGAGTCAGCCAGCGATCCCAATCTGTGCCGCCTGCCTTCAGACTGAGGACGCCGCCGCGCGAATCCTGAATATAAACGGTGCCGTCCGAGGCTGTCTGAATCTGAGTATTGAAAGGCTCTTCCCACTCGCGCACCGACCAGCCCAGCCGCCGTTGAATGGACTGACTGCTGCGCCAGAGTATCCCAAAACCGCGCTTGGGCTGGAAAGTATAAGGCGGCGCAAGGTCATCCAGCGCTGGATCAAACGAGGGCATCCATTCCTCAAAACCATCCTGGAACACTTCCCAGCGCGGGAAATTGGCGCTGTCATAAAGCACATAAATCGCGTCCTGCTGCTGTATCCAGATCATGAATCCTTGCTGAAACTGCTGGAGCGAGGCATAGCTGCCTGAAGACGGGCTGAGGGGGCAGCCATCCGGGCGCGGCTGAATGAAAAACCAGGTAGCGTTACATGATTGAGGATTTACAGGAATCGCCGTCACAAAAACAGCCGTCGGCAGCGGCGGCAGCGTCAGAGATGCCTCGAAAGTGGGCGATGGCGGCGGTGTTTGCGTGGGGGTTTGCGTTTGAGTCGGTGTCTGTGTCGGTGTTTTGCTGGGCGGCAGCGTCGGCGTCACCAGCACAAAATCTGCCTGAATCGTTGGTACTTGCAGCGGGGAAGTGATTTCGGAAGTCGATATTGGAATCACGACCAGAGTTGGCGTTGGGCTGAGGTAGCGGGTTGGCGCAGGCGTTGTCGGTGCAATCGTTACATCCTGAACCAGACGTGGGCGCGCACCTTCGGCGACATTGCGGGCATCCGAGCCGCAGGCCGATAGGCTCAGTAGCAGAATCAGTAAAAAGAATGGGCGTTTGCCCATAAAATACCTCTCGTCACAACAGCAACCATCAGCCATTATAGCTATAAGCATGAGTTGTGCAATTGGCACAATGCTCCTAATGCTGTATGATTAAGGGATGATTGTGTTTTTATTGAAACTTGATTGAATTTTTCACGTGGCGGGGTTGAGGAGACTATGGCTGGAAAATCAGGAGCTGAAGCGCGGATTGAACGCCTAACGTGGGGGCTGTTGGTACTGATTTTTGCCGTCCTATACGTCTCCGACTCGATTGCTGCGGCAATACCAAACTGGCTGGTGCCGTTGGCAGGGGCGATCACGCTGCTTAGCTCCGGCGTGTATCAGAATGCGCGTCGTTGGCGGGTTAGCCCAGTAACATGGATCGGCGGGATGCTGCTGCTGTTGTTCGCGGCAATTGCTTTCTACGTCAACCCGAATCGCGAATTTATTGTCGAATCGCTGATCGTGACGATGGTCGTGATTTTAATCGGCACGTTTGCGGGTGAGACTTAGTACAGCCATCGGCAAGCCTTCGTACAATTTCCGACGCGCTGTTCTGACAAGTGTCTTGTTGACAAGCAACTTAAAATGCGTTATTCCATAAGCGTCTATTTGTGCAGATTGACCTGAAACCACGATGACAGAAACAACCGAACGTATCACAGTTGAGGATGTTCGCAAACTGGCGCTGCCTTTGGGTACGCGCGTGGTTGCGGGCGACGGTCAGCTTAACCAGCCTGTGGCCTGGACAACGGTGATCTATCCTGAAGATGGAACCGCTTCCAAATCGCTTCAGCGGGGCGAGATGGTGTTGGTCGCGCCGAACACCAATAAAGAAAATCGCACGACCACCGATCTGGACGTTGTGCGCTGGGCATCCGATATGCACGCTTCGGCTGTCGTCCTCAGTGAAAGCCCCTCCCCGACAGCGATTGCGGAAGCCAACGCCTATGGTGTGCCAGTCCTGACCCTTCCCAGTGGCAGCCGAATCCGACTGGTCGAGAAAGCAATTGTGAGCCTGTTGGTGGATCGCAAGGGGCAGATCGAGCGGCGCGGGACACAGATTTATCGTCAGTTGACGCAAATTTCGTCGCGCAACGAAGGCATGGCGGAACTGATTAGCGCGATGGCACGACTCACCAATAAGTCGGTTGTCGTGCAGGACAAGCGGCTGCGGGTGCTGTACAGTTCGGTTCAGCCGCAGTTTGTCGGCTACTGGGACGAAATCGAGCAGTTCCTGAAAAAAACCGATAATCTGCCTGTTGAAATTCAGGATCGCCATCGTGTCAGCGAAATGGATAACCCGGTTTTGATGCAGTCGCTCCCAGCGCCAGGTCTGGCACGTCTGGTTTCGCCCATTGTGACGAAAGACATCGGGCGCGGATTTTTATCGATTATCGGCTTTGACAACAACCTGGATGATATTGATACGCTGGTCGCCGAACATGGCGCTGCGGCCTGCGCGCTGGAAATGGCAAAGGCTAAAGCGATCAGCGACACCGAAAAGCGGCTGCGCGGGACATTTCTGGATCGTCTGCTAATTGGCGATGTCAGCCAGCAGGAAGCCATTCGCCAGGGTGAACGCTTTGAGCATGATATGACTCAGACTCATCTCGCCATCGTGCTGGCATGGCAGGGCGAAAAAACCTACTCAACACGCCGCCTGGAAACGCTTGTTAACGGCGTTGTCACCAGCCTTCGCATCAACGCGCTGGTCTGGCAGCGGGAACGTGAGGAGGAAGTGCTGGTCTTTTTTGCCGCCGATGCGAAAAATCCTATCGATTCCAGCCTGAAACTGGCGCACTCCATCACTGCCGAAGTCCAGCGCCAATATCCTCATGCGCGGGTTGCAATTGGACTGGGGCAAGAGGCACGCGATGTGGCGGGCTGGCGCACCAGCTATCGCGATGCGGTGCAGGCGCTCGACCTGGCACGGCGTTTACAAACCGACACCCCGCTGTATATTGGCGACCTGGGTGTCTACCAATTAATACTCAGCCTGTCGGATCGCGAAAAGTTGGTGGCCTTCTGTGACCGAACGCTGGGGACGCTCCTCGAATATGACCATCGACAGAATGCCGACCTCATCAAAACACTGGAAGCATTTTTTGCCTGTCATGGCAACTTGAGCGAAACTGCTGAAATGTTGATCGTTCATCGCAATACACTTTTGTATCGGATGACCCGCATCAACGACATCGCAGGTATCGATTTGAAGCGCCCAGAAACACGCTTAGCCTTGCATCTGGCGCTGACGATTCGGCGTCTGTTGATGCTCAACTGATGCTACGATTTATCCATATTTGCTACAAAAAATAGGCCTTTGTCTGCTCAGTTTTGACATTGACTTTTTTCAGACTTTTAAAATATACAATTTCCGGGCGCATTACTTTGTGCATTCTGCAACAAAAGGATAAATTGATTTGGGCTTGTGATTTTAAGGCTTTGCCATTAATCTAATATTCTTTAGGCAAAATACCCCATCACACATGCCCTAGAATCTTGTAGTTTATTTCACTCATTTTTGTAATAATTATTCTTACCCCTATTACACATCATACAGAGGCATAAGTCTCTGTTTTCGCAAATTTAAGGAGGGACGCCTTGAATGATGATTACTACCCCAATACCTCTGACGTTCCCCAACGTCATCCCATTGATGAAAACGAACGCGACGCCTGCGCGTTAATTTGTGCTGTCCGCAAAGGCGGCGAGGCCACGCATGGTAACGTCAAGCGAACCATCGAAGCGTTGGCGCGCATGGGACACCGCACCGGCTATATCGACGGCGAAGGCGATGGCGTCGGCATTCTGACAGACATCCCCCGCCAACTGTGGACGAAGAAACTGGCGCGCGCCGGACTGCGTTCGTCACTGGCCTCGAACCACAATTTCTGGGTTGCCCATCTGATGATCCCTTCGGAAGCGCGCAACCGTACCAGCCATCTGGTCGATCAGATTTGCAAGCAAATTATTGCTTCCGGCCTGGAAGTTTTAATGGATCATGCCGGAAAAGTTGACCGGCAGGTATTGGGGCGCAGTGCCGCCAAAAATGAGCCGGTTTTCTGGCAAATCGCTGGAATGAACGGCGAAGTTCCAACGGAAAAGCTGGATCGCACCCTTTTTGATCTGCAACTGCGGCTGGAAGATGATCTCGGCGTACATTTCCCATCCTTCTCGTCTCACAGTGTGGTCTATAAAGTTCAGGGGACGGTTGAAATCCTCCGTCGCTATTATCCTGAGCTGCGCGACCCGGATTACGCCTCTACTGTCACGCTTGGACATGCGCGTTACAGCACCAACACGAACCCAATTTTTGAGCGCGTTCAGCCCTTTAACGTCCTCGGTCACAATGGCGAATTCAACACCATTTCGCGTTTCCGCATGGAAGCCGATATGCTCGGCATCCCGCTCAGCTCCGACAACTCGGACTCACAGGATGTTGACCGTGTTATGGAAGCTCTATGTCGTCGCTTCGATATGGACCTGATCGAAGCAATGGAATTTATTTTCCCCCCGTTTTCCCACGACCTGATCCAAAATTCGCCCGAAATCCACAAAATGCACGAACACATGCGCCGCGCTTTTGGCCCCTTCGCTCAGGGTCCAGCAGCTATCGCTGCCCGCCTGGGTGATTTGTGCGTTTTCAGCGTGGATGCCCTGGGGCTGCGTCCCTTGTGGTTCGGCGACACGGAAAAAGAATATTTCGCCAGTTCAGAGCGCGGCGTTTATCCACTGGATATGCTCTCGTCTGATCCCAAACCGCTGGCTCCCGGTGAAAAAATCGCCGTTCGCATTAAGCCAGGGCGCGCTATTGAAGTCCTCGATTATCCCGCAATCCAGCGTCACGTTCTCAACCGTTATCGGGAGCGTGGGATGCACTTCGCCGATGGTTCAAACGGCCTGTGGTCATCGATTGATGTGCCTTTAGTGTCACAGCACAACGGCTTGAACGGCGGCAGTGACAGCGACGGTGCAATGCCTGTTCCTGCCGAAGTTGCCATCGCCGAGGCCGAAGCTCAGGCTGCGCCAATGGTGATGACGGAAACGATCCGCTACCCCTGGCACGAAAAAGTTGCTGCCGTGAATACCAACACGATGGCGGCGCTGGGCTGGGAACGCTATCACGTCAGCCTGGTTGAGTCGATTACGGACGAGAAAAAAGAGCAAATTGGTTCACTGGGTTGGGACGGCCCGCTGGCAGCAATCAGCCAGACACGCGTGAACGTCGCCGACTATTTCAAAGAAACGGTAGCTGTTGTCACGAACCCAGCTATTGACCGTGAACGTGAAGAAGCGCAATTTTCGACGCAAGTTTTGATCGGCGTTCGCCCGGATGTCGCCCACCCTGCCAACCCCAATGACATCCTCGTGATGCTCGAAACACCGCTGCTGCTGGGTGGACATCCTGACCTGGGCAGGCCGGAAGACATGCAGTTAATCGCCAGCCAGCACGGCACCCTGACGATTGAAGAACTGATCGCCCTGTTTGGGGATCGCGTCACTTTTCTACCGATGACCTGTGCGCAGGACGAAGGTGTCGAACAAGCCCTTCAACGCATTCAGGAGGCTGCGGTCAATGCGGTTTCCAACGGCGCACAGTGCCTGATTCTGGATGACACCGAAATATATGGCGGTGAAGGCCTGTTGCTTGACCCCATTCTGGTCACATCTGCCGTTGATCGCGCGCTGCGCCATGCCAGCCATACCCCCAATCTGCGTCGGCAAACGGGCATCGTGGTTCGCTCCGGCGCGCTGCGCTCCCTGCACGATCTGGCGATGTGCGTCAGCATGGGCGCGAACGGCATCAACCCTTATGCAATCTACGCGGTTGGAATCAAAATCGCCCCCCGCCCGCCCAAAGACGCGCTCGATTCTGAGCAGCTTATCACCTGGATGACTAAACTTGTCGATGTTTTAACCATCGGCCTGCAAAAAGTCACATCCACCATCGGCTGCCACGAACTGCGCGGTTATGGTCATTCGTTCAGTTCAGTCGGTCTGGCGAACAGCGTCGCGGCTTATTTCGATACACCGAATTATTTCGGTTCGGAAGCGCGCGGCCTGACCTGGGGCAGCCTGCGCAAAGATATGGAAGAACGCGGCGCGGAACTGCGTGGCGAACAGACTGGCAAACTCGCCAACCCGGATCGCTTCTATCCGAAAATGTGGAAGAAAGCGGAATCGGTAGCACACGGCGAGATGACGCTGGAAGAATACACCGAATCGCTGCTGAATCTCGAAGATACCATTCCGATTGCATTACGCCACGTGATGGGCTTGAAAACCACAGAAAACAACATCGATCCCGCCACTGTTGATACAACGATTAAGGCGCAGGATTACACCCATGACATGCCCGTTTTGATCGGCGCGATGTCTTTCGGGTCGCAGGGCGAACTCGCTTACAAAGCCTATGCAGAAGCGGCCTATCGCATGAATATCATCTGCGTCAACGGCGAAGGCGGCGAACTGCCTGACGTGATGGGCAAGTACCCGCGCAATCGTGGTCAGCAGGTGGCATCGGCGCGCTTCGGCGTCAATATCGGCTTTCTCAATTCGTGCAATCTGCTCGAAATCAAGATCGGTCAGGGCGCAAAACCAGGCGAAGGTGGGCATCTTCCCGGCTTCAAAGTCACTGAACAGGTGGCAGCGGCGCGCGGCACAACGCCTGGGATTGGCTTGATTTCGCCCAGCAATAACCATGACCTGTACTCGATTGAAGACCTGGCGCAGTTGATTGACGAACTTAAAACCGCCAATCCTAATGCCCGCGTCTCGGTCAAAATTCCAGTTGTTCCCGGCGTCGGCATCATCGCTGTCGGCGTTGCCAAAGCAGGCGCAGACATCATCAATATCACAGGCTACGAAGGCGGCACTGGCGCAGCCCGCGCTCATGCGCTCCGCTATGTGGGTCTGCCTGCCGAAATTGGCCTGTGGCTTTCACACCGCGCGCTCACCGAAAGCGGCCTGCGCGACAAAGTGGAATTGTGGGCAGACGGTGGTATGAAAAGCGGGCGTGACGTGCTGAAAATGCTCTGCCTGGGCGCGAACCGCGTCGGCTTTGGCACGATGGCGATGGTCGCTGTGGGCTGCACGATCTGCCGTAAATGTCACGAAGGCACATGCCACGTCGGCATCACCACCCACATCAAAACTGTCGAAGAAGCGACGATGAAGGGCTTGAAATCCTTCGAACCGCGTGACTACGATCAGGCAGTCGAAAATATTTGCAACGTCTTTAAGATGGTGCAGGACGACATCCGCAAATGGACAGCCAAGATGGGCTTCACCAACACACAAGACCTGGTTGGTCGCGCCGATCTGCTCGAACAAATTTCGATGATTGACTGTGTTGATCTTGATGTGTTGACCATTCCTGTCCCGCCAATCCAGAAAACCAAACTACAACCGGGCGTAGGCCGCCGCCTCACCCGTCCGCGCAACACGCTCAGCAAGCAGATCACCGCCGTCATCGCCCAATATGCAAAAGAGGGTGAAACGGAAATGACCTATGATGATGAGCGCGTGATGGCAGCAGATCGTGCGCTGGGTACGCACCTTTCCGGCGCGCTCAAACGCCCGGATTTCCCGAATCGTCATGCAATTGAGGCCATCCACCTCAGCTTTAGCAACTCCGCTATCCCTGGCAACGGCCTGGGGGCGTTCATCGACAAACCGCTGAGCATTCTGGTCGAAGGTGGCGCGCAGGATGGTGTTGCCAAATGTGCCAAAGGCGGCAAAGTTACCGTCCTCAAAGGTTTGAATCATAACGGTCAGCGGCTCGACGGCTCAGTCGGCAAGAGCTTCGCTTACGGCGCTCAAGGTGGGCGTTTCATCGTCCAGGGCAACGCCGATACCCGCGCCTGCATTCGCTTCAGTGGTGCGGATGTGATCTTTGGGGGCGAAGTCAAAGAACCGCTGCAAGATTGGCTCGGCGGCATCGGCGCACGCGCGAATCTGAAGGGTTATGCGTTCGAATATATGACCTCCGGGCGCGCGCTGGTGCTGGGTGATCCCGGCCCCTGGCTGTGTTCCGGCATGACAGGCGGCGTGATCTATCAGCATATCCAGCCGGATATGAATCTGACGGTAGACGCGATCCGGCGGCGTATTGCGGCTGGCTCTCCGGTTGATATTTTCACGCTCAACGATAAGGATATCGAACAGGTTCACGAACTCTTGAGCGCATATATCGAAACCCTGGAAAACAATAACCAGGCCGAAGCGGTTCAGCATCTCTACGGGCTGCTGGGCCGCCCGCAGGATTATTTTGTCAAGCTTGCAGCGACGAAAAACTAAACAATCGCTGACCACTAAAAGCATCAAATCAACTTCGCAGGAGACGGTCTAAGACCTGTCCTGGGGAGACAAACACCAGCGAAAAATGCTGGTGTTTTTTGTTGACAGTTGGCCTCCAAAATGGTAAAATTTAGAACAAGTTTTCTAATCCGGGAGGTTAAAAGTGATTGATGTCATTCGCAAACTGACCATTGATGAACAGCTTAGAATTCTCCGCGAGTGCCAGATGGTCACTCAAAAAGCGCCTCTTTTCCGCGCGGTCATGCCGACAGGAGCAGACTGTCGATATTTATGCACATCAGCGGGCGATTATGGCTGGATCAGTGACCGTAAAGGCACACGATACGTCAGCAAGCATCCTACCAGCCGGCTTGCCTTTCCGCCGATCCCGCGCCTGATGGTTCAGGTTGCGATTGAGGCTGCCGAAAGCTGCGGCCTCTCGCTCCGCCCCGAAACGGCGCTCATCAATTGGTACGATGAAGAAGGCCAACTGGGTCTGCACCAGGATCGAACCGAAAGCACCGACGCGCCCGTCGTCAGCATCAGCATTGGCGATGACTGTATATTCATCGTCGGCGGGCCACAGCGATCCGACCCAAAGCATAAAATCACGCTTAAATCCGGTGACGTGCTGGTGATGGGTGCTGAACATCGTTTTATTTTTCATGGTGTGGATGAGATTGTGCCGGGGACTGCGCCCAGTGCGCTCGGTCTCGAACAGCATGGGCGATTCAACATCACGGTTCGGCAGGTTTATAACTAACAGCGTTGCAACTTTTTTCCTTCGGATGACGTAATGAATCATATATACTCAGCCGTCTCAAGGAGAAAAGACATGGCCTCTGATAAAAGGCTTTACCGTTCCGTTACAGACAAACAAATCGCCGGTGTCTGCGCTGGCCTGGCAAAATATTTTGACCTTGACCCAACACTCGTGAGGCTCATCTTCCTCGTCATCGCGCTGGCGGGCGGGCCAGGGGTGATCCTGTATATCATCCTCATATTCGTCATTCCTGAGGAGCCGATGGATTTCATCAACAAACCCAAGCGCGGCGAAAATGGTAATGGTGACGGCCCTGCATCCGTCTAACGATTAGAATATCCGCAGTGAACGAAAATCATCGACGCAAATGTGCCGATGATTTTTTATTAATAGGCTGGATGACCTATAAACGACTCATGCTTTATGGGATAATGATTTCGCCATTAGCTGCTCCCTGAAAGTATTGAATATGAACGCTCAAATCGCCCTCTTGCTGGCTATTATCGGCATCTCCCTGGTGTTATTTTCAATTGAACGCCTCCCTGCCGATGTGATCGCTCTAGGGGTGATGCTGACCTTGATCCTCGCTGGCTTGCTGACGCCGGAACAGGCATTCGCGGGGTTTGGAAGCGATACGGTCATGCTTATTTTAGGGCTGCTCATTTTGACGGCAGCGCTGGTGCGAACAGGTGTTGTGGATATTGCAGGCCGTTTTATCATGCGCTATCTGGGCGACAACCCCAACCGCACCCTACTGACGATCATGACTGCCAGCGCCACACTCGGCGCGTTTATGAGTAACACCGCCTCAACCGCATTTTTTATCCCGATTGTGCTTGGCGTCGTCCATCGAAAACGTCTAAGCGCCTCGAAATTTTTGATGCCCCTGGCTTTTTCGTCGAT
>Ga0268299_1002476_pt1 | contig 21884 bp, 15 predicted proteins | sample NOBtaG_FD_193484 | JGI IMG/M metagenome (GOLD analysis project Ga0268299, IMG submission 193484) | Activated sludge microbial communities from bioreactor in Nijmegen, Gelderland, Netherland - NOB reactor | ecosystem: Engineered > Bioreactor > Aerobic > Activated sludge | place: Netherlands... | reverse complement strand
CGACCGGCTGCGGCGGGCGGATGGCGCGCAGGGCGAGCGGGAAGGAGCGGGCTGTGGAGTGGTTGGGTTGGCCAGCCGACGACCCGACCACTTCTCTTCCGAAGGGCGCGACCCCGTACGCATCCGGCCGATGCGAGTCGGCAACCACCGGCATGCCGACGCGATCGGCGCCGCAGAGGGCGGTGAGACGCGCGAGGGTGACGGCGAGTTGCTCGGGCGAGGGGCCGGCGGGCTGGAAGAGGTCGAGCTGGGCGGCGCGCAGGCGTTCGGGCACGGCGGCGAGGGTGAGGGCCTCGACCGCGGCCGCCGGCGGATGGGTCTCGAGATGCAGGCGCGCCAGCGCCAGCAGCGACTTCACGTCGTTGCTGGGCGCGGCGACGACGATCGTGCGCGCGTCGCGGGCGCGATCGGCGAGGCGCAGCAGCAGGCGCAGGTCGCCGCACACCAGGCCGCGCACGGCGAGGCGCGCGCTGAGGCACTCGAGCAGGCGGCGCAGGAGGAAGGCGAGCGGCTCGAGCGCATCGACGCCGTAGTCGAGCTCGAGACTCTCCTCGAAGCGTAGCGGCGCGGCGCGCGGCGCGAGCGGGTGCTCGTCTTCGCCGCGGGCGCGCCGCACCAGCGCCGAGCCCTCCGGCCCGAGGCGGGCGCCGACGGCGCTGGCGGGCAGCGCGGCCAGATCGCCGATGGTGCGCAGGCCCCAGCGGCGCAGGGTCTGCGCCAGCGCCGCGCTCGGCTGCAACAGCGCCAGCGGCAGCGTCGCCAGCAGCGAGCCTTCCTCGCCCGGCGGCATGACGGTGGCGCCGCCGCCGTCGCGCGCCGCGAGCTGGGCGGCGATCTTGGTGGCGGCGATGCCGACCTGCGCCTCGAGGCCGACCTGCTGCGCGCGCCGCGCCATGGCGTTGGCGAGCGCGTTCTCGCTCGGGAAGAGCGAGCCCAGGCCGCCGGCGTCGAGGTAGACGGTGCCGTCGCCGGCGTCCTCGACGCGCGGCGAGAAGGACTCCGCCACGTCGCACAGCGCCGCCTGCGCCGCGCGCACGCCCTCCGCGCCCAGCAGGCGCACGATCAGTCCGTCGTCGACGTTGCGCGCCTGCGCCACGCTCATGCCGATGGCGATGCCGCGCCGCGTGGCCGCCGGCGATACCGCCAGCAGCGCGGCACGCGCGCCCGGCTCGCGCACCACGGCCACCGCCTCGCCGTGCAGCTCGGGCTGGGCGCGCAGCAACGCGGCGAGGAGAAAATCGGGCACGTGCAGACAGGCGATGCGCGGCACGGCGGGCCTCCACGCGTCACTCGGCCGCGAGCGTCCAGCGCAGGCGCGGCGCGGCGCGCCGCGGGCCGCGCTTGTCGTGCACCACCACGCCGTAGGACTCGATGCCGTCGAACAGCGGCACGGGCCGCGGCGCGGCGCGGGTGACGGAGAAGAGCCGCCTCCGCGCCTCGAGCTCGACGCTGATCATCGCGAAGCTGCCGGCGAGACGGTGCGGCGCGAGCAGCACGAGGGCGGCGCCCGACTTCTCGGCGACGCGCGCCAGCCGCGGCCAGGAGTAGGAGCGCAGGCGCTGCAGCGGTACGCCGTCGAGATCGAGGACGACCAGGCCGAAGCCGCCGGCGCCGAGGATCGTCTCGGCGCAGCGCAACGCCTCGCGCGCCGAGGGCGGGCGCACCCAGAGAACGGCAGCCAGTTCGGTGCCGGCGCGGGCGGCGCTGGCGGGGTCGAAGGCGTCGGCCGCGTCGACCACCGCCGTCAACTCGGCCGCCGCGGTGGTCGCCGCCAGCAGGGTGTGGATCAGCGAGGTGCGACCGCTGCCGCGGGCGCCGGTGACCTCGCAGACACGGCCGCGCGGCAGGCCGCCGCCGAGCAGCTCCGCCAGCGGCGCCGGCAGCGGCAGGCGCCGCCGCTCCTCCGCCACCCGCCCGAGTTGGACCGTCGCCGCCAGCTCGGGCGGGAGAATGCGGGCCGCGGCGTCCATGGCCCGCACTTTCGCCTCATTTTCGCCCAGCGGTCAAGGGTCTGGAGTGCGGCGGTCTCCGCCGCTCTGGATCAGCGGAACCGCGGCGGGCGCTTCTCGATGAAGGCGGCGACGGCTTCGCGGTGCTCGGGGGTCTTCCAGCAGTCGCGCAGCAACTCGCTCTCGCGCCGCTGGATCTCGTTGAGATCGGTGGCAGAGCCGTTGCGGGTCAGCAGATCCTTGATCATCAGCAACTGCGGCGGCGGGTTGCCGGCGATGCCGCGCGCCACCTCGAGGGCGGTGTCGAGCAGACTCTCGGCCGGCACGACGCGCTCGACCAGACCGGCGGCGAGCGCCTCCTGCGCGTCGTAGAGGCGGCCGGAGAGACACATCTCGCTGGCGCGGCCGAAGCCCATGCGCTGCACCAGGAAATGCGTGCTCGCCAGCTCGGGCACCAGCCCGACCTTGATGAAGAACATCCCGAAGCGCGCCTTGTCGGAGGCGATGATGACGTCGAACGGCAGGATCATGGTCATACCGACGCCGACGGCGGCGCCGTTGACCGCCGCGATCAGCGGCTTCGAACGCCGCGCCAGCGCCACCCAGTCGAGCGCGGCCGGCATGCCGCCCTGCCCACCGGCGGTGTCGTCGCCCGGATCCTGGCCGTCGATGCGCTTCTGGAACGTCTCCTCCATGTCGGCGCCGGCGCAGAAGCCGCGCCCCGATCCGGTCATCACCAGCGCGCCGATGGCGCGATCGCGGTTGGCGCTCTCGATCGCCTCCGCCAGCTCGGTCGCCATCCGCGGCGTCCACGCGTTCAGCCGTTGCGGCCGGTCGAGCGTGATCAGACCGACCTCGCCGCGCACCTCGTACTGGATCTGCTCGAAAGCCATGTCGCCCTCCTCCTCGACGGCGGTCTATAACCCGCCGCCCCGGCGAGGGCGAGGATGCAACGCCTAGGCGAGCTCGGCCAACGCCGCTTCCAGCCGCGCCATCTCGGCCTCGAGCTCGGCCAGCAGGCGAGGACAGTCCGACAGGTCGCCCGAATGCCCCATCAGCTCGAGGTTCCGGGCCGTCTCGCAGACCTCGTCCGCCGCCAGGTTACCGGCAGACCCCTTGAGCGAGTGCGCCGCCCGCTGCAGCGCATCGCCGTCGCGCCGATCGCAGGCCTCGCGCAACTCCGCCATCATCACCGGCGCGTGCTCGAGGAACATCTGCGCCAGCTCCTGCAGCAGCTCGCGGTCTCCTTCGACGCGCTCGAGCGCGGTCGCGGTGTCGAGAACCATCCCCATGGGTTCCGCTTGCTGCAAAGACTCGGCCACCTGCCTGCTCCTCTGCTATGCGACGCTCTGCCGCGCCGGGGGCGCCGTCAGACTCTCGATGACGGCAAGGAGTTGCCGGGAGTCCAACGGCTTGGGAACGTGGGCGTCCATGCCGGCGGCGAGGCAGCGTTCGGCGTCGCCCGGGAGCGCGTGGGCCGTCATCGCCACGATCGGCACCCGCCCGCCGCGGACCACCTCCAGCGCCCGGATGCGGCCGGTCGCCTCCATGCCGTCCATCTCCGGCATCTGCACGTCCATCAGGATGATGTCGAAGTCCCGCCCGGCCGCCGCCGCGACCGCCTCGAGACCGTTGGCGACGACGGTGACGCGATGGCCGCGGCGCTCGAGCAGGCGCAGCGCGAGCTTCTGATTCACCGGGTGGTCCTCGGCCACCAGGACTTCGAGGCTCCTGCCGCCCTCACCGGCAACCTCCGCGTCGTGCGCCGCCGGCGCGGCCACGGCGCCGGCGGTGGCGGGGCGCAGCGCGACCTCGAAATGGAAGGTGCTGCCCTTGCCGAGCACGCTCTCGAGCCACAGGCGACCGCCCATCATGCGCGCCAACCGCTCCGAGATGGTCAGCCCGAGCCCGGTGCCGCCGAAGCGCCGCCGCATCGACGGATCGGCCTGCTCGAAGGCGCCGAAGATGAGCGCCTGCTCGGCCGCCCCGATGCCGATGCCGGTGTCGCGGACGGCGAAGCGCAGGCGCACCTCTCCCGGCCGCGACGAGGGCGCGCGCTCGACCTGGACGCCGATCTCGCCGGCGGCCGTGAACTTGACCGCGTTGCCGATCAGGTTGGCGAGCACCTGCCGCAGCCGCCCCGGATCGCCGGCGAGCCAGCGCGGCACGTCGGTCTCGACGCGACTGTACAGCGCCACGCCCTTGGCGCGCGCCGCCAGAGCGAAGAGGGAGGTGGCCGAGCTCATCAGCTCGAGCAGGTCGAAGTCGACCTGCTCGAACGCCAGCTTGCCGGCCTCGATCTTCGAGAAGTCGAGGATGTCGTCGATCACCCGCAGCAACGCGCGCGCCGACTCGTGCGCCAGCCCGACGTACTCTCGCTGCTCCGGATCCAGGGCAGTGCCGAGCGCCAGCTCGGTCATGCCGAGCACGCCGTTCATCGGCGTGCGGATCTCGTGGCTCATGTTGGCGAGGAACTCGCTCTTGGCGCGGTTCGCCTCCTCGGCCGCCTCCTTCGCCTGCCGCAGCGCCGCCTCCATCCGCTTGCGCTCGGTGATGTCGAGCACCTGCGAGACGAAGTGCAGAGGAGCTCCCTCGGGATCGCTGATCAGCGAGACGTGCAGCAGCACCGAGACGACCGCGCCGTCCTTGCGAAGGTAGCGCTTCTCCATCTGATAGGACGGGCGCAGACCCGCGATCAGCTCCTGGACGTGACGCAGATCGGCGTCGAGGTCCTCGGGGTGCGTGATCGCCTGGAAATCGAGCGCCAGCAACTCCTCCTCCGAGTAGCCGACCAGCTCGCAGTAGGCCCGGTTGACGCGCAGGAAGCGCCCGTCGAGCGCGACCAGGCCCATGCCGATGGGAGCGTTGGCAAACGCGCTGCGGAATCGTTCGTGATTGAGTCGTCGCTCGTCGTGATCGACGTCCCGCTCCATCGCAGCGTCGCAGCTCATCTCGACGCGGGCAGAGAGGCAAGAGTCGTGCCGCTTGTGTCGACACACGGCGAACCGACCGCGACCCCGGCCGCGAAGTGAGAAAAATCGGCAATGCTGTCCCGCTGGCGCGGCAACGTATTGACTGATGGAGGGGCTGCGGCGAATCTGGCCGAATGCCGTCGCCGCAAGCGGTGCCCTATTCGCGCCCCACCCTCGAGGCGCTGAAGCGGGAGACGCGCCATTTCCCGCTGCGGGTCCGGGACCGCGGCGAAGCCTACGCGCGCACCCGCGTCGGCGCGGTCGCCTTCGGCTCGCACGACTTCAGCGCCTCGGTGCGAGGCAGCGGCACGGCCCGCTATCGCACCGGCTGGTACCTCGAGAATGGCGACTGGCTGCCCGACTGCACCTGCCCGGCATCGCCGTACTGCAAGCACGCCTACGCCCTCGCCCTGGTGGTGTTGCGCAGCGAGGCGCAGACGACCGCCGCCGGCGGCGGGGCGGGCGGCGAGCAGAGTGCGCTCGAGGTTCTGCAGACCTCGAACCGCGAGTGGGAGCGCGAACACGCCCTCGGCCTGCTGCTCGCCGACGCGCCGACCACGATCAGCGCCTACCTTCCCCCGTTTCCGGAGATCCTGCGGGAGCGCGACCCCGATATGCTCTGCTGGCAACTGGCGCAGGCGATCGCGCAGAAGGCCGACGGCTGGCTGCCGGCGCCGCTGGAACCGTTCCGCAACCGCCCCGACATCGTCAAGCGCGAGACCGAGCGCGAGCGCGCCGGGCTGGCGCGGCAACTGCAAGCCTGGGTGCGCCAGCAGCGGCGCGGCGCGCCGCGCAGCCTGCGACTCGTCCTCCGCCTCGAAGGTCCGGACGCCGCGCGCGCCAAGATCGTGTTCGAGCCTCGCCTCACCTCGCCGCGGGTCGCCGACGCGCCGCGTTCGGCGGCGCAACTGCTCCAGCTCCGCAACGACATCCGCAACGGCAACGCCCAGCTCTCGCACGCGGAGATGGCATTGCTCGACTGGCTGCTCGAGGTCTCGACGGCCACCTACGCGCTCGGCGGGACGCCGGTCACCAAGCTGCGCGCGCTGCTGGCGCAACTGGCCGATTCCGGCCTGGTCACCTGGGGCGCGGAGGAGAACGACGGGTTGGCGCGATGCGCCGGCATCGTCGACGGCCGTCCGGCCCGCCTGCGGCCGGAGGAGGTGAGCCTGCTGCCGACGCTGGTGGCGCGCGAGGGCGAGTCGGCGCTCGAGCTGCGCCTGGTCTGGCCGGACGGCTCGCACTGCCCGCTCGACGAGGTGGCCTACGTGCGCGGCGGAATCTCGTCGACCGCCGTCGCGGAGCCCAGCCTGGTGATCCGCGACGGCATCGCCTGGACGGTGGTCGAGGAGCCGCCCTTCGCGCTGATCGCGCAGTTCGCCCGCGCCGGCTTCCTGCCGATCGCCCCGGAGGAGCGCGCCGCGACCATCGGCCTGCTGTCGCGCAGCTTCCCGGCCCTGCGCCCGGCGCTCGCCACCTACACCCGGCACGTCGACGCCGCGCCGGTGGTGGCGATGGATCTGCGCAACGACGACTGGCTGCAGATCCGCCTGTTCGCCCATACCGGCGGCGGGACGTGGTCGCCGAGCGCGTCGCCCGCCGAGGCGCTGGTGTTCGAGTACGGGCCCGAGCGCCTCTGGCAGCGGGTGACCCTGCCGGCGCCGGGCGAGGCGCCAGCCGCGGCACCGGTTGCGGCAACCGCGACCGGTGAGATGCCGGCGGACGACCTCGACGCCGTCGGTGCCTTCGAGTCGATGACGGGCGAACCGGCCGCCGACCCGACCGTCGCGCCGAGCGACAGCGGCGCGGGCGAGGTCGTCTGGATCGAGGAGCCGCTCGCCGAGCGGGTGCAGCCCGCGGCCGACTGGATCGAGCGCGTGCGCACCGCCATCGCCAGCCGCAACGCGCCGCAGGAGGCGCCGTGGTCCGATCGCGACACCGGCTGGTGGGTGCTGGTCAATCGCAAGCGGCTGGCGACGCTCGCCGAGGCCTGGGAGGACCGGCCCGCCGGCATCGGCTTCTTCGGCACGCCGCGCATCCGGCGCCTGTTCACCGGCCGCGACACGATCAAGGCGCGCGTGCGCGTGGTGGCGAGCGGCGTCGACTGGCTCTCGGTGTCGACCGCCTGGGAGGCCGAGGGGCGTCGCCTGAGCGACGACGACCTGGCGGCGCTGCGCGCCGCCAGCGGCCGCTTCGTCAAGCTACCTTCGGGTTGGGTGCGGCGCGAGGTGGTCGAAGCTCACGACGAGACGGCGCAGTTGCTCGCCGACGTCGGCATCGAGGTCGGCGAGGGCGAGCAGAGCGTCAACCTCTGGCAGTTGGTCGGCGCCCGCAGCGAGAGCCTCGAGGCGCTCGAGCGCTTCGGCGCCGACCCCGAGACGATCGAGGCCGTGCGCCGGATGCGCGAGCGCATCGCCTCCTTCGAAGGACTGCCGCGCGTGCCGCTGCCAGAAGGACTGACCGCCGAGCTCCGCCCCTATCAGCGCCACGGCCTCGACTTCCTCGCCTACTGCTCCGCGCTCGGCGCCGGCACGCTGCTGGCCGACGACATGGGCCTCGGCAAGACGGTGCAGGCGCTCGCCTGGCTGCTGCACCTGCGCTCGGTCGAACCCGGCGCCGGTCCGAGCCTGGTCGTCTGCCCCGCCTCGGTGGTGCACAACTGGGCGCGCGAGGCGGAGCGTTTCACCCCCGGCCTGCGCGTGCTGATGCTGACCAGCGGCAAGGAGCGGCACGAGCTGCGCAAGACGATCGGCGAGCACGATCTGGTGGTGACCAACTACGCCCTCCTCCGCCGCGACGCCGAGGAGTGGCACAAGCTCGAGCTGCACGCCGCCATCCTCGACGAGGCGCAGAACATCAAGAATCCCGACGCCGTCGTCACGCGCGCGGCGCGCGAGCTGCGCGCCCGGCACCGGCTCGCGCTCACCGGCACGCCGCTGGAGAACCGCGCGCTCGATCTGTGGAGCATCCTGTCGTTCGCCAATCCGGGCTACCTCGGCAACCGCGCCCAGTTCAGCGCCCGCTACGACCGCAGCGAGGCGCCGCCGCACCTGCGCGCCCTGCTCGCCGCGCGTCTGCGACCGATCCTGCTGCGTCGCACCAAGGCCGAGGTCGCACCCGAGCTGCCCGACCGGATCGAGGAACGGGTCGACTGCGTGCTCAGCCGCGGCCAGCGCCAGCTCTACCTCGCCGAACTGCGCCGCAGCCGCCGCCTGCTCCAGGAACTGGCGCGCGACCCCGACGAGCTGAAGAAGAACCGCATCACCATCCTCGCCGCGCTCACGCGCCTGCGCCAGATCTGCTGCCACCCCGCCCTCGCCGGCGGCAAGCCGGCGCTCGGCTCGGGCAAGTTCGACACCCTCTTCGATCTGCTCGAGCCGCTGCTGGCCGAGGGCCACAAGGTGCTCGTCTTCTCGCAGTTCGTCGAATGTCTCAAGCTGCTCTCCAGCGAGATGCGCGAGCGCGGTCTGCCGCACCACATCCTCACCGGCCAGACCACCCGGCGCGAGCGCGTCGTCGCCGCCTTCGAGCAGGACCCGCGCGCCAGCGTCTTCCTGATCTCCCTCAAAGCCGGCGGCACCGGCCTCAATCTCACCAGCGCCAGCTACGTCGTCGTCTTCGACCCGTGGTGGAATCCGGCGGTCGAGGCGCAAGCCATCGATCGCACCCACCGCATCGGCCAGACCCGCACCGTCATCGCCTACCGGCTGCTCACTCTCGGTACGATCGAAGAGAAGATCTTCGAGTTGCAACAGCGCAAGGCGCAACTGGTGCGGGACGTCCTCGGCGAGGGCGGCTTCGCGCGCGCGCTGACACGCGAGGACTTCGAGTACCTGCTGACGCCCGAGGAGTACGACGACGACGAGGACGACGTCGACGACCTCACCGGCGCCTGGGAGTGAGGTCTGAAGTGCGGCGTGAAGCGCCGCACGGGATCGTCGGCGCGGGACTCCAGAGCGGCGGCGACCGCCGCACTCCAGGTTCTTCAGCTTGACAGCGGCAGCAACGGGGGACTAAGCGCCAGTCTTCTTTCACAACCCGAGCACGGAGGTGGTGTCATGAAGACGGGGATCTGGTCGCTGGCCGGTGCGCTGCTTCTCGCGCTCGTCGAAGCTCCGTTCTCTCCCTCGCGGGCGACCACCGCGACTCCCACCTCGGTTCCCAGCGGATGCACCGGCGACTGCCTGAACCAGGGGCAGGTGTCGGTGGCCGACATCGAGGTCGGCATCCACCTGCTGTTCGACCAGGGCCTCAGGCCCTTCTGCCCCGCCTATCCGGTGCCGGCCACGGTCGCCGACCTGCTGCTCGCGATCGGCAACCGCGCCAGCGAGTGCGGCTCGGTCGGCCCGACGCACACACCGACCTCGACACCGACGCCGACCGGCTCGGAGGTCGCGACGCCGACGCCGAGCGCCACACCGGAGTCCACCGCGACGCCGACCACCATGGGCGGCGACCCGACACCGACGGGCCTGGTGCCGCCGGCGGTCGCCGGCCGCACCACCATCGTCGTCAACGCGATGAGCGTCATCCCGAACGCCGTGACCGCGATCATCGCCGGCCTCGAGTTCGGCGGCGCCTCCGCCCTGGCCGCCGGCGAGGGCGGCGCGGCGGGGGCCTGCCCGCTCGGCGGCACCGCCACCCGCACCGGCAGCATCCCCTTCCTCAGCATCACCCTGTCGCAGTGCCAGGTGGCCACCGCCGACGGCGCGGTGACCTTCAACGGCACGGCCTCGATCAACCTGACCACCTTCAACGTCAACATCACCGCGGTCTTCACCGACTCGATGGCGCAGGTGACGCGCACCGCGACCGCCATGATCACCGGCACCGTCAGCCCGGCCTTCGGCGGCGCCTGCTCGATCACCGGGGCGACCCTGACCGTCGCCAGCGGCACGCTCAGCGTCACCACCGCCGACGACGTCGAGGTCGGTATGACCTTCCAGAACACCCAAGTCGTGCTCGACAACCTGGTCTTCAACGACGACTGCAACCCCCTCGAGTACCGCCTGCGGTTCAACGGCAACGCCGGACTGCTGACGCCCGACGGCGAGCCAGCGCAGGTGACGTTCAACAACTTCATCATGGACGTCGACGACACCGCCAGCCCGACGCTCTTCTCCCTCGCCGGCGGCATGACTTCGACCTGCTTCGGGGGAGCGGTCACGGTCGCGACCACGACGCTGCTGGCCGTGCCGAGCGACGCGATCTGCCCCACCGCCGGCGTGCTCCAGGTCACCGGCAGCGGCAGCGTCGCCACCATCACCTACGCCGGCGACGGCGCGGTGACGATCGACCAGGGCGGGATGCAGAGCGAGTACCCGAACTGCCTCGATCCGCGCCTGCTGATGTGCCTGGCGTAGACAGCGGCGACGCTCCCGAGGACATCGGAGCCGCGACCGTCAGGGAGGGGTTGGCCTCGCGCTCGCACGCAGCCAACCGCTCCCTGACGGTCGCGGCTCCGAGGGCGTGCTGGATCGGGGCGCGCGATGAAATGCCGCGACGGCCCCGGACGGGCGCGGGGCGAGGCTCAGTACGCCAGCTTCAATCCGCGCCGCGGCCACGGCATCGAGACCAGCTTGCCGGTGCCGGAGAGGGTGACGAAGGCGGTGCGCAGATCCGGGCCGCCGAAGCAGATGTTGGTGGTCAGCAGATCCGGCGTCGGATGGTGCTCGACGGTCGCGCCGTCGGGCGAGATCGCGCTGATGCCGCCGTTGACCAGGGTCGCGACGCATACCCAGCCCTCGCCGTCCACCGCCAGCGAGTCGAACAACTGGTGGCCGGGCAGACCGGCGAGCAGCGTCCCGCCGGGCGGCAGCGGCGACGCCAACTGCACCTCGCCCGGGCCAATGATCTCCCACCACCAGACGCGCCCGGTGAACGTCTCCGCGACGTACAGCCGCTTGCCGTCGGGCGAGAGGCCGATGCCGTTGGGGGCATCGAGCGGGAAGATCACCTCGCGGATCAGCGAGCCGTCGGGGCGCGCGTAGAACACCCCCGTGCGGTCGCGGTCGCGCGGTCGCGTCTTGCCGTGGTCCGTGAACCAGAAGCCGCCGGTGGCGTCGAACACCAGGTCGTTTGGACCGCGCAGCGGCCGTCCGTCGCAGGCGGTGTAGAGGTCCTCGACCGTGCCGCTGGCGAGATCGACGCGCTGGATGCGGCCACCGCTGTAGTCCGCCGGCTGATTGCCGGGCAGCAGGATGCCGTTCAGGTCGTGCCACTCGAAGCCGCCGTTGTTGCACACGTAGACGCAACCGTCGGGGCCGATGGCGGCGCCGTTCGGGCCGCCGCCGGTCCTGGCCACGACTTCGACGCGGCCGTCGGGCGCGACCCGCGACAGCGTGCCGCGCTTGATCTCGACCAGCAGAACGCTGCCGTCCGCCATCGCGATCGGCCCTTCGGGAAACTGCAGGCCACTGGCAATCTCTCGCATCTCGCTCATGCCGCCGACACTCGGACGTCCGAGCGTGAGAGTCAACATCCAGACGCGGCGCCGCCGCGAAGCGTCTGGAGTGCGGCGGTCACCGCCGCCCTGGATCGTTCGCCGCAGAGTCCAGAGCGGCGGCGACCGCCGTACTCCAGATCACTTCCGCAGGCGCTCGAGGTCGCGGCGCGCCGGGGCGTAGCCGGGGTCGAGCTGGAGCGCCAGCTCCAGCGACTGGATGGCGCGCTCGCGCGAGATCAGCTTCTCGTCGCGCAGCGCCTTCTGGTGCATGCGGAGGACCAGATTGGTGGTCGCCCGCTCGGCGTTGTCGGCCGCCTGCTGCGCCTCGGCGGTGCGGCCGGCGCCGGCGTAGATCTGCGCCAGCACGGCCCAGTGGACGGGGACGTGCGGGGAGCGCGCGACCACCGCGCGCATCTCCGCGATCGCCTGGTCGAGCCGGCCGAGGTCGGCCGCCGCCGCGGCGCTGTAGAGCGCGACCTCGACCTGGCGCGCCAGCGGCGTGGCGAGCAGAGCCTCGCCCTCGGCGCGCGCCTCGGCGCTGCGCTCGAGCGAGAGCAGAATCTCGAGTCGCACCCGCCGCGCGCGCAGATCGCCGGGCGCGAGACGGAGGGCGGTCTCGATCTCCGCCAGCGCCTCGTCCGACTGGCCGCTGTCGTTGAGCGCCTCGGCCAGCAGCAGGTGCGCCTCGAGCGCCCCCGGGCTCTCCTGCACCGCCTGGTGGAGCTGCGCCAGCGTCTCTCCCTCGATCTGGTCACCCGTCATGCCGGCGCGCGCCTCGGCGGCGCGCGCGTATCCCACAGCGCCGCGCTCGCGCGCGAGCCCTGCCAGAGCGCGCGCCATCGCGGGGTCGTCGCGGCCGGCGGCGTAGGCCATCGCCAGGGCGCCGACCTGCTCGCCGGAGAGCGGCGCACCTCCTGCCTCCGCCAGCTCCAGCACCGCCGCCCCCTCGGGTCGGACCACCGCGAGGTTCTCGGGCACCGCATCGACGTCGTAGAGATGCCAGGGCGACTCGAGCTCGACGCGCATCGAGTCGTCGGTGTTGAGGGCGCGCGCCTGCGCCACCATCGCGTCGACCTGCGCCGGTCCGAAGCGCAGCAGGCTCCACAGGTCGGCGGTGGAGAAGTGACCGATCCGCTGCAGGTCGGCCTGCACCGCCGGCGAGAGCGCCTGCCAGCGCGGCAGATCGGCGGGCCCGAGCGGGCTCTCGGTGGCGACCAGGATGAGGTCGGTCTCCTCGGCGCTGTTGAGGAAGCCGTAGACGTAGGGCACCTCGGCGCGCAGCGCGGCGACGATGCTGCGCAGCCCCTCGGCGTCGATGCCGTAGAGCTGCACCCACTGGCAGAAGCGCCCGCCCGGGGCGAGCGCCCGTCGCGCGGCGGCGAAGAACTCGCGGGTGAAGAGGCTCGAGGCGCCGGTGATCCACGGGTTCGACGGCTCGGAGATGATGACGTCGTAGCGCTCCGGCGTGTTGGCGAGAAAGGCGCGGCCGTCGTCGACGACGAGCCGCACGAACGGCCGCTCCAGCGGCCGGCCATTGACGTCGTCGAAGAAGCGCGACGCCTCGACCATCGCCGGCTCGAGCTCGACCGCGTCGATGCGCGCCGGCTGGTGGAGGGCCGCCGATCCCACCGTCGTGCCAGAGGCGTAGCCGATGACCAGCACCCTCTCCGCCCGGGCGCCGAACAGCATCGGGATCTGGCCTAGCAGCACCTGCGTCGCCATGTCGCCGCCGGAGCTGGCGTCCGCCTTGCCGTTGACGCGCAGGTGCACCTGGCCCTCGCGCCGGTGCACCGAGACCGTCGTGTTGATGCCCTCGCGATAGTAGAGGATCTCCTCTGGCGCCACGCCGGCGAGCGGCAGCAGCTCGATGCCGACGTCGAGCTCCTCGCCGGGGAAGCGATACACCCCGCGCGTCAGCCCGGCGGCGTCCCAACCCGGCGGCGCGACGATCAGCAGCGCCGCGACCGCGGCGAGGGCGGCGCCCGCGACGGCGCGCGCGCGACCGCGCCACTCGCGCTGCCACAGCAGCACCGCGGCCGAGGCGGCAAAGTTGATCGCCATCGCCAGCGCCAGGCTGTGCCGCAGTCCGAGCGCGGGGATGAGGAGGAAGCCGGCCGAGAACGCACCGGCGGCGGAGCCGAGGGTGTTGACGAAGTACACGTCGCCGACGGTGCGGCCGTGGTCGCCGGCGTCGAGGGCGCGGGTGAGGAGCGGGAACAACCCGCCGAGCACCAGCGTCGGCGCGAGCATGGCGGCCATCGACACCAGCACGCCGATCAGCACCAGGCTCGACTTCGAGGCGCCGAGCTGGGCGACGAGCGCGATGAACGCATCGGGCAGGAAGCGGAAGGCGACCACCGTCGCCAGCGACAGCAGGCCGAGCAGGGCCAGACCGACGGCGTACGCCAGCATCGGGCGCCGCAGGCCGTCGAACCAGCGCCGGCCGGCGAGGCTGCCGAGCGCGATGCCGCTCAGGAACGCCGCCAGCATGGTGGCGAAGGCGTACACCGACGAGCCCAGGATCATCGAGAGAGCGCGCGTCCAGCAGACCTCGTACACCAGCGCCGTGAAGCCGACGGTACCGTACGCCAGCAGCGCCGGGTTCCACCGCGTCCGCGCTGCGCCGGCCAGTCGCGGCGCGAGCGGCTTCGCCGTCGCCTGCGAGGGCGCAGCCGCGACGCGCGGCGCCACCAGGGCGATCGCCAGCACGCCGACGACCAGGTCGACCGCCGCACCGACCATGTTGGTCGCCCGCACCCCGAGCAGCGGGAAGAGCGCGAAGGTGGCGGCGAGCACGCCGGTCACGGCGCCGAGGGTGTTGACGCCGTAGAGCAGGCCGACCGAGCGCGCCAGCGGGGCCGAGCCGCGCACCAGCGCGGCGACCAGCACCGGCAGAGTCGCGCCCATGCACACCGTCGGCAGCAGCAGGAGCGCCAGCACGAGGGCAAAGCGCAGCATCGCCGCCGGCCAGAAGTCGAGCGGCGCGAGCAGGTCGCGCGTCAGGCCGGGCAGCCGGTCGAGCAGGAACGGCACGCCGGCGGCGTACGCCGCGATGGCGATCTCCATCCAGCCGTAGACGCGCACGCCGTTGCGCAGGCGGGCGGCGATCCGTCCACCGACCAGACCGCCGAGCCCGAGACCGAGCATGTAGGCGACCAGCACCGTGCTGACCGCCAGCGTGGTCGAGCCGAACACCAGCCGCAACAGCCGCCCCCAGACGACCTCGAGAATCAGCGAGCCGGCGCCGGAGAGGAAGAGACAGAGGGCGACGGCCGTTCGGCCCTGACTCACAGCACCTCGTCCGCGAGTCGCAGCAGTCCCGCCTCCGCCTCACGGCCGCGGCTCCACGGCAGCGAGACGACGCGATCGATGCCGACGTCGGCGTAGCGCCGGACGTCGTCGCGCGTCAGCGCCCCCTTGTGGCTGAGCGTCATCTCGAAGCGCGCACCGGCGCGGCCGGCCTGCGCCAGCAGCGCCCGCAGCTTCTCGACCTGCGGCGCGGCGCTCGCCGGGGAATGGCCGACGCCGTACCAGCCGTCGCCCAGCTCGGCCGCGCGCCGCAGGGCGGCGTCGGTCTCGCCGCCGAAGACGAACGGCGGGTGCGGCTTCTGCACCGGCTTGGGCTCGAACTTGACCGGCCCGAAGGAGTGGAAGCGACCGCGGAAGGTGATGTCCTCCTCGGTCCAGAGCGCGCGGATGGCGCGCACGCACTCGCGCGTCCGCGCCCCGCGGCTGGCGAAGTCGACGCCGACGGCGGTGAACTCCTCCTCCAGCCAGCCGGCGCCGACGCCGAACTCGAGCCGGCCGTTGGACAGCAGGTCGACGGTCATCGCCAGGCGGGCGGTGCCGAGCGGATGGCGCAGCGGCAGGATGTAGATGTTCGTGCCCAGGCGGATGCGGCTGGTGAGAGCGCCGATCTGCGCCAGCAGCACCAGCGGATCGAGCAGCGGGGTCGCCGGATTGATCGGCGGCACGCCGTCGGCGGCGTAGGGATAGGCGCTGCGGATCTCGCTCGGGAACACCAGGTGCTCGGCCACCCAGACCGACTCGAACCCCAGCTCCTCGGCCCGCCGGGCGACGCCCGCCATGTCGGTCGGGCGCAGCATGAACAGCGAGACGCCGATCTTCATGGGGCGCTGATCGCACAGGCCGCGCCCCCGGTTCAAGCCGCCTGCGACAACGTGCCGCATTCAGTCCGTCAGGGGCCCCGGCTAGCCTCGCCCGGATGTTCGGCCGCACAACGGGCGGATCGCCGGGCTGCGGCCGGCGCGCACCCTCCGCGATCCGCCTGCCGCCTCGTTCGGGCGCGGCCCGATTCTGCGCCGCGCTCGGCCTCGCGCTCCTCGCCCTGCCGATCGCCCGCCCGGCGCGGGCCTGCGACATCTGCGCCGTCTACACCGGCTTCGAGGTGCAGGCGACCGAACGCGGGCTGCGGCTGGGGCTGGCGCAGCAGTTCACCCGCTTCGCCACCCTGCAGCAGAACGACGTCGAGGTCGACAATCCCTACGGCGAGCGGATGGAGAGCTCGATCACCCAGTTCCTGTTCGGCTGGCAGTTCAACCGCCGCTTCGGCGCCCAGGTCGTGGTGCCGGTGATCTCGCGCGACTACCGCCGCCTGACGGCGATCGGCGCGATCAGCGGCCGGCCGACGATCGAGAGCGGCGACGTCACCGGCTTCGGCGACCTGGCGCTGCTCGGCAGCGCGCTGCTGTACGACTACACCGGCGAGGACACGCTCGCCCTGCTGACGTTCTACACCGGGCTCGAGCTGCCGAGCGGCAACTCGAACCTGCTCGCCGGCGAGGTGCCCTCGGCGGAGGGCGGAGGGCCGGAGATCCCGGTGCGCCCCAGCCGGGGCGGCGCCGCCGAGCTGCCGCCGCTGCCGGAGAGCTCGGGCGGTGGCGCGCACTTCAGCGGCGTGCCGAGCGGCATCCACGGCCACGACCTCGTGCTCGGCAGCGGCTCGGTCGACGGCATCTTCGCGCTGCGCGGCTTCGGCTACTGGCGACGCTTCTACGTCGAGAGTTTCGTGCAGTACTACCTGCGCGGCACCGGCTCGTACGACTACAAATTCGCCGACCTGTTCGTCGCCAGCCTCGGGCCGGGCTACTTCGCGCTCTCGGAAGACGACTACACCCTCGGCATGCGCGCGCTCTTCACGGTCGAGACCAAGGGCAAGGACACGGTGCAGGGGCAATCGGTCGAGGACACCGGCTACACCGGCTTCTACGGCGGACCGGCGCTCAACTTCACCTGGAGCACCTCGCTCAGCGCCGACCTGGCCTTCGAGCGGCCGCTGATCCAGGACAACACCGGCCTGCAGATCGTCCCCGACTGGCGCATGCGCGCCGGCGCCGTCTGGCGCTGGTGAGGCGCGCTACTTCTCCAACTCCTCGAGGGCGGTCTTGGTCGCCCAGCGGTAATCGGCCTTGCCGCTCGGGCTGCGCACCATCTGGTCGACGAAGATGATCGCCTTCGGCAGCTTGTAGCGCGCCAGGTGCTCGGCGCTCGCTTCGATCAGCTCGTCGCTCGTGACCTTCTGCCCCGGCCGCACCTGCACCACCGCCGTCACCTGCTGTCCGAAGCGCTCGTTGGGCGTACCGACGACGACGGCGTCGTACACCCCGGGGTGGTGCTTGAGCGCCTTCTCCACCTCCTCGGGGTAGATCTTCTCGCCGCCCGAGTTGATGCTCACCGAGCCGCGGCCGAGGACGACGATGGTGCCGTCGGCCGCGATCTTGGCGTGGTCGCCCGGGACCGCGTAGCGAACCCCATCGACCACCGGGAACGTCTTCGCGGTCTTCTCGGCGTCCTTGTAGTAGCCCAGCGGCACGTGCCCGCCGCGCGCCAGCCAGCCGCTCTCCTCGCTGCCCGGCTCGAGCCGGCCGCTCAGGTCGTGCTTCAGCACCAGCGTGTCGGGGTTCATCTGGAAGGTGCCGGTCTGCGCCTTCATCCCCTTCATCGTCACCTGCTGCCCCTGGCCGCCGCTCTCGGAGGCGCCGAAACCGTCGATGATCATCAGGTGCGGGATGCGCTCGAGGAAGGCCTCCTTGAGCGCGGGGGTGAGGATCGCGCCGCCGGAGAGCAGCATGCGGAATTCCGACAGGTCGTAGGTCTTGCGGTCGAGCTGGTCGAGCAGCGGCCGCCCGAAGGCGTCGCCGACGATGGTCATGAAGTTGATCTTCTCGCGCTCGATCGTCGACCAGATGTCGTCCGGGTCGAGATGTACGGGGTTGTTCTGCACGAACACCGCACCGCCCTGGTGCATCACGTTGAAGGCCATCCAGTGCGCCGCGCCGTGCATGAACGGCGGCGCCGGCAGGCTGCGCATGCCGCTGTTGAGGGCGGTGTCGACGATCGACTGGATGGACTCGTGCTTGACGCCGCCGGCCTGGGTACCGCCGAGGGCGCCGAAGAAGATGTCCTCCTGCCGCCAGAGCACGCCCTTGGGCATGCCCGTCGTGCCGCCGGTGTAGAGGATGTAGAGGTCGTCGGCCGAGAGCGTGCACGCCGGCTTCTCCGGCGACGCCTGGCGCAGCGCGTCCTCGTAGTCCACCGCGCCCGGCAGCAACGGGTGGCCGCTCTCGTCCGCCACCTGGATCAGCACCGTGAGCTTGGGCAGCTTGGCCAGGATCTTCGCCAGCGTCGGCGCGAAGCGGGCGTGGTAGACCAGCGCGCGGCAGTCGGCGTCGTCCAGCAGGTAGAGCAGCTCCTCCTCGACGTAGCGGTAGTTGACGTTGAACGGCGCGACGCGCGCCTTGTACGAGCCCATCATGCCTTCGAGGTACTCGTTGCCGTTGTGCAGGTAGAGGCCGAGGTGGTCCTGCCCCGACTCGTGGTTCTTCAGCTCGGAGCGCTCGCGATGACAGCCGAGGCCGCGCGCCAGCAGGAAGTTGGCGAGCCGGCGGGTGCGTTCGTTGAACTCCTTCCAGAGGAAGCGACGGTCGCGGAAGACGATGCACTCGCGCTCGGGGACGGCGGCGGCGACCGCCTCGCTGATGACGGCAAGGTTGAACATGGTGGGGCGACTCCGATGTGAGGGGATGCCGATCCGGTTAGCAGGACCGCCGGCATCGGCCAAGAGCCGGCGGCGGCCCGAGCAGGACGGTGGCGCCCTTACTCGTCCCACAGCCGCAGGATGCCGGACTGGCTGGCGGTGGCCAGCAGGGTGCCGTCCTCGGCGAAGACGTGCATGCGGCCGTGGACGAAGCCCGCATGGACGCCGTGGATGCGGATGTCGCAGCACATCCACTCGCTGTCGCGCAGGGCGCGGATGCGGATGGTGTTGTCGAGGCTGTTGGCGCCGGCGAAGCGACCGAGCGCGTGCCCGGTCGCCGAGGGCACGTAGTCGGCAATGATCGCCAGCAGCGCCGAGGTCACCGGCCGGCGCTCCTTCGGCCGGCCCCACAAGACCGCGTGGCCGTCGCTGCTGAGCTCGCCCCTGCGCGCGTCGCCGTAGCGGCCCTTCGCCACCCGCATGTCGAACTGCTGGTGCAGGTCACGCGTCCCGGTCTCGAAGCGCGGCATCGGCTCGCACTCCGCCGGCGGCGCCACCTCCGGCATGCGCGCCCACTGCGCCGAGACCTCGTGCGGCCGAGCGCCGAGCGCGGCGTTCACGGTCAGGATCTCGCGATCGCCGACGTGCCCGACGACGCGCGCCTGGGTGACGTGCCTGCCCTGCTTCGGCACGATGACGTCGACGTCGAGGAACTCCCCCGGCTTGGCGTAGGCGAGGTACTGCGCCGTCGCCCAGATGGCGGGGCGACCGGTCGTCCGCTCCATCGCCGCGATCGAGGCGGCGAGACCGACGCCGCCGAAGAGGAACGTGTTCTCGGGCGGGCCGACGCAGATGCGCGGCTCGACCGGCAGCACCCAGCGGTGCGGGTTGTGCGTCTGGCGCAGGTCGAAGAGCTCGGCGGCGGGGGTTGCGGGGACGTCGGCCATGGCGAGCAGCCTACGCGACGGCGGGCGCGAATCCAGCGCCCCCACAGCAGACTCACTGCGCCGCGGCGCGGCCGTCGCGCGCGGCGGCGAAGCGGGCCACCGCGATCACCCGCCGCTCGGCGTGGTCGACGATCGGCGGCGGGTAGTCGCGCGGCGGCGAGGGTGCCTGCCACGGGCGGTGGAGCCAGCGATCGGGCACGTCGGCCAGCTCGGGCAGCCAGCGGCGCACGTAGGCGCCGGCTGGGTCGAAGCGTTCGCCCTGCGACATCGGGCTGAAGATGCGGAAGTAGGGCTGGGCGTCCGTGCCGGTCGAGGCCGCCCACTGCCAGCCGCCGTTGTTGTTCGCCGGCTCGCCGTCGAGCAGGTGCTGCATGAAGAAGGCCTCGCCGCGGCGCCAGTCGAGCAGCAGATCCTTCACCAGGAAGCTGGCGACGACCATGCGGGCGCGGTTGTGCATCCAGCCGGTGTGGAGCAGTTGCCGCATGCCGGCGTCGACGATCGGATAGCCGGTGCGCCCGGCGCACCAGGCGGCGAAGCCCTCTTCGTCGTCGTTCCACGGCACGGCGTCGTACTCGCGCCGGAAGGCGCCGCGCAGCACGCGCGGGTACTCGGCCAGCAGCGCGCTGTAGAACTCGCGCCAGATCAGCTCGTCGACCCACTTCCTCGGGCCCTCGCCGTCGCCCGCGGCGCGGATGCAGTCGCGCACCGAGACGGTGCCGAAGCGGAGGTGGGGGGAGAGCAGCGAGGTGCCGTCGACGCCGGGGAGGTCGCGGCGCTCGGCGTAGGCCGCCAGCGCGCTCGCGGCGAAGCGCTTCAGCCGCGCCTGCGCCGCGCGCGCGCCGCCGCGCGCGATCGGCTCGCCGTCGTCGGGCGCCAGCGGCGGCAGCGGCAGCGAGGCGAGGCCCGGCACCGCCGCCCCCAGGCGCAGGCGCGCCGGCTGCGCCAGCGGCTGGCGCTGCAGCGCGGCGCGCCAGGCGCGCTGGAACGGGGTGTAGACGTGGAATGGGCCGCCGGCCTGGGTGCGCAGCTCGCCGTGCTCGAAGACGACGCGGTCCTTGTAGTCGCCGACTTTCACCCCGAGCTTGCGGGCGGCGGCGAAGACGCGGGCGTCGCGCCGGCGCGCATAGGGCGAGTCGTCGCGGTTGAAGGTCAGCAGATCGGCGCGGGTCTCGTGCAGCACCCGCGCCACCTCCTCCTCCGGCTTGCCGGCGCGCAGCACCAGCGGCACGCCGCGTTCGGCCAGCGCCGCCGCCAGGTCGGCGAGCGACTCGAGCAGGAAGTTCGAACGCTTGCGGCTGAGGCGGCTGTAGGTCGAGGACGGACCCGCGCCGCCCAGCAGGTACGGATCGAGCACGAACAGCGGCACCACCTCCTCGGCATGGGCACAGGCGGCGAGCAGGGCGGTGTTGTCCTCGAGGCGGAGGTCGTTGCGGAACCAGTGGACGGCGCGCACCGCCCCATGATGCGCGCGCCGGGCGAGGTCGCAAGGGGAGCGCCCCCCTGGGCAAACCTTCGTTGGCGTGTAGGGAAGGGCGATGCACTCGCGGCGCGACCTCGATGCCATCTTCGACTTCCGCTATGTCCGGCTGCGGGAGCTGTTCCCCGACCGACCGGAGGGATCCGCACGATGATGATCGCGACCGCGGCGTTCGTCGCCGCCTACATGCTGAGCTTCTGGATCGCCAGCCTGATCAAGCGCAACGCCAGCATCGTCGACATCGGCTGGGGCCCGGGCTTCGCCGGCATCGCCCTGATCGCGGCCGCCCTCGGCGACGGCTGGGCCGGGCGCCGCTTCCTGCTGCTCGCGCTCACCGCGCTCTGGGGCCTGCGCCTCGGCGCCTACCTCTTCTGGCGCAACCACGGCCAGCCGGAGGACTATCGCTACGTCGCGATGCGGCGGCACCACGGCGAGCGTTTCCCGTGGGTCAGCCTCTACACCGTCTTCGCCCTCCAGGGCGCGATCATGTGGGTGGTGTCGCTGCCGGTGCAGGTCGCGGCGGCCGCGCCGACGCCGGCGCACTGGACGCTGCTCGACGGGCTGGGCGTGCTGCTGTGGTGCATCGGCCTCTTCTTCGAGGCCGTCGGCGACGTGCAACTCGCCCGCTTCAAGGCGGACCCGGCGAACCGCGGCAGGGTGATGGACCGCGGCCTCTGGCGCTACACCCGCCACCCCAACTACTTCGGCGACTTCTGCGTCTGGTGGGGCCTCTACCTGGTAGCGCTGTCGGCGCCGGGCACCTGGTGGACGGCGGTCGGGCCGGCGTTGATGGCCTTCATGCTGATGCGCGTCTCGGGCGTGCCGATGCTCGAGCGCAGCATCGCCAAGCGGCGCCCCGACTACGAGGAGTACGCGCGCCGCACCAGCTCCTTCTTCCCGTTGCCGCCGGGTTGAGGAGCGGGCTCAGCCGACGATCGCGGTGATCGACGTCATCAGCGCGATGCCGGCGAAGAACGGCCCGGTGCAGAGCCAGGAGCGCCGCCAGGGCGAGTGGTGCAACTGCGGGATCAGGCCGGCGGCCGCGATGTAGAGGAACATGCCGGCGGTGGCGGCCATGAACCAGTGCACGTGCGACT
>Ga0268299_1002475_pt1 | contig 21901 bp, 20 predicted proteins | sample NOBtaG_FD_193484 | JGI IMG/M metagenome (GOLD analysis project Ga0268299, IMG submission 193484) | Activated sludge microbial communities from bioreactor in Nijmegen, Gelderland, Netherland - NOB reactor | ecosystem: Engineered > Bioreactor > Aerobic > Activated sludge | place: Netherlands... | reverse complement strand
TGGTCAACCTTTGCATCTGCAAGCTATTATAACAGAGCAACAACTAATGCAGCTTTGCGGCAGCTTACTGACTAGGATTAAACAATTAATTAATAGCTGCTTGATGGAAGCTGAACGTCCAAATTTAGATAAGGTGTTTCTTTTAGGTGGTGGGACAAAACTCCCCATTATTGTTAATACTATAACTAATACAGTTAGACAAACACCCATAGTAGCAAGAAATTCTGATGAGTTAGCTGTTAGAGGAGCAGCACTTTATGGAGCTTATTTACTTGGACAAGCTAGAGTGTTGGGAATTGAGGATGTTACTGCTCATTCTTTAGGTATTACAACTTATACTGGAACAATGGGTTTTGTCCTAAAACGACAAGCTGTTATTCCAGCACTAAATACAAAAAGATTTTTAACTGTACAAAATAACCAAACTGCTGTGCAAATAGAAGTCCGTGAAGGTGAAGAACGAACAGCTAATAGCAACAAGTTAATAGGCAAATTTGATTTACCTTTACCCGCAAATTTACCTCGTAATTCTCCTATAGATGTAACTATTGGTAAAGATGACGACGGAATTATTTTAGTACGCGCTCAAGATTGTGGTAGCGGGAGAGTGCGAGAAATTTCAATTACTTATGATTTATAAAAGTAAGTTAAATAAGGAGTTAAGATTATGGCTAGACCAATTATGCCAGAAAAATTTTATCGATTTCAAACTACAGAACAATTAATTAGTAAAAAAGTAGTAATTATTTGTGACTTGATTAATGATTTAGTAGGGCCACCAGATGGGCCAAAAGAGCAAGATTGCGCTATTCGTATTGATCCAAAAATGGTTGCTACAAATGGTGGAGTTTGGCAATGGTTCGCCGACCTGGTGACTTTAGGCGAAGGTGCAGCAGAAAATATTTTAACTATTTGGCGGGCTGATAGCCATTCAGCAGAAAATGTTGATCATTATCCACACTTAAAAGCTTTTAATCCTCATGCCATTGAAGGTCATCCCGGTTGGGATTGGTCTACAGAATTACAACCTTATGTTGCTTGTGGAAATTCTCGTGAATATCGAGCAAATCAGTCAATTATGTTGCTACCTGATGGAAATAGTCCTTCACCAATCTTAGATTGGATTAATGACCATACAAACAATGCCCCTTATGAACAAGTAGAAGTTTTTTTAGCAGGTGTTTGGACTGATTATATGATTCAGCTAAATGCCCAAGCTCTTACTGCAATGGGCTTTAGAGTACGAGTAATTGAGCCTGCTTGTATGTCTCAACATTCAGCTAAACATCATGAAGCTATTCGCCAAATGGCTGCTTATGGACATGCCCAAATTTTTAAGAGTAATGAATGTTTATCAAATCTAGCTACTGCACTTGGTGTAGAGCCTCGTGCAGATGCTCTAGCCTATTTGGAAAGCTCTAAATATCCATTACTTAGCCGACGACACTTAGAACTAGGCCGGAATTTTATTAATACCCAAAATAATGGTGCTTTAGAACAAGCTATGCGTGCTGCTAGATAACTGTTTGTAAATTAAGGTAGATACATTATGGATGCTAGGGCAAAAATTGAAGAAATGCTAAAGCGTAAGCGGGAAGGGGCTGATAAAAATAGCAATAAAGCTCCTGAAAATACTAATAAGACTCAGCCCAACACAGCCGCTAATGTTCTAACTACAAAAGCTCCGTTTTCAGCACTAGAACGCATTAACGAAATGTTGAAGCAAAAACAAATTGCTTCAAATGAAGTAACTCTCATAAACCAAAATAAAGAAAATAGCCAAACATTAGAGCAAAAAACTATTGCAATATTGCCTAATGAGACTAAAGAAAATACTCAACGTTTAGGCTTATGTCCAAGTTGTGTAGGAGATTTAGCTATCAATGATGGGCTATATGTTTGTATAAAATGCAAAACTTCTTATGTAAGACGTGGAGTAGATGCAGATTTAATTAATTGTAAAGATTTGCCTTATGGTTATTGCAAATGTTGTGAGATACATTTTCCACTTGTAAAAACTCCAGGATCAGAAAATTTAATTTGTTCTATTAGCAGGGAAAAATATCTTTTCTCTGCACAGGGATATTTGCAAGTTAGTGAACTCCCCTTTGGCCTATGTTCTTGCTGTCAAACGCCTAATCCACTAGTTGCAAGTGTTGATCGCTCAATACGTTGTATTGTTAGCAATGAAGAATATATACGTAATATTAACGGAGCTATAGTGCGTAAGCCTATAGAGATGAATTTAGCTACAAATAACGACATAGAAGCAGCACTTAATCAAGGAAATGCAGCATTTTACTATGGTGGTTTTATAGGTGGGCAAGAGCCAGAACCACCACCAGTTGAAGTTCCAAAACGCCAACGGCGACGTTGGTTTTTATAAAAATTATAAAAATTATTAAGGAGAATTTAATTTATGAATAGCTATAGAATTAACCAAACCGCTTCACCTTCTATTGAGCCAACTTGCGCTTGTTGTCTACCTGCACAAAGATTAGTGACAACTGGACAACGGGCATACTGTCCACTTACAGAAAGAATTTATGATAATGCTGCAAACACTACAAATGCTGCAAATACGACTAGAGAGCCAGAAGTTATAGTAGATTTCTATCCAACACGCCGTCAAAAAGGCGAAGCAGCACCATTTGCCATTAACCCAGCAGAAGACCGCTTTGGTAAATAACCTAAAAAGGGGAAAATATGCAGCAAAAAAGAATTTTACCTAACCAGCAAGAAAAAGTTTGGACAATAGATGTTAATGTATTGCGTGCTAAATTGCCTAACTACAATTGGTTAAATAATCAAAGGTTTTTAGCTCGTGATATAGAAGAAATGCAGAAATATCTCCCACATTGGATTATTACAGTAGGAAAAGGCTTAGATTTACTGCGTTCTAAATGTTGCTCAGATAATTTAGCTCCAATAGATGGTGAACTACGTTGTGTTTTATGCAATCGTGCTAGTCAAGAATCACCTAATACATTGCTTTGGCTAGGGTTACTACCTTTAAGCTTAGAAGGAAGGCCAAAAGCATTAAAGAAAATTGAACAAGCTCAACAAAAGGGCAAATTAAAATATCCAATTATTAGCCCTAACAATAAAAAACATCTATTAGTCCCAATAATGGCTGTTTATCCTAACAATTGGCCTTACTCACCGCCACAAGTTCATTATGTTGATCGCCAATATTTAGAGGCATTAAAAATTACTGCTGGACATAACACTCATGTTGTAGGTGAAAGAACAATTTGTCTTTATCACGCAGCACAATGGAACGATAACACAACCATTATGCAGGTAATTGCAAATCGTGTTGCTCCTCATATGTTAGCACTACTTAAGCTATCTGATGAGGACAAGAACTTTGAATTCTTTGAAACTAACTATTATGACTATCGCTAATTTAGCAAATTAGCAGTTTGGTAGGAGTAAAATAATTATGAAGTCACCAAAAGTAATAATTGAACCTACTGTTTGGAAAAATATTACTGCTGAAGTGGCTAAATGGGCAATTAAGGGTAAAGAAAAAAGTTCATCTCCTTTAGAATGTGTATTTTATCCATTAACCGCAATTTCTTTACGTAAAGAGCAACCATTAACCCCATTTGATACAATTAATTTAGCAGATATTGAGCAATTTTCTATTGGTAGTGTATTTATTCCGCCAGAAAAATACGCTAATTATACAGCTTATTCAGCTAGTTTTTCTTCTGAAAATGAAACAGAAAACACAATGCAGGAAGTTTTTACTAAAGCAATTGAGCAGGAAATAAAATTACAACCACAACTTTATTTTCTATGCCCTGGGCATTCTCATCCTTTTGCCGTTGGTACAACTTCACCATCTAGCACAGATATTGAACACCATATGCGCCCATATAAGCGAAAAAATGAAGAGCTTTTAGGATTTCGTTTTAGTCTTGCACTAATTATTGTTCAAGAACCTTCTCAAAATGATGCTGTAGTAAAAAGTGTTTATAATCAATATGCTTGGCGGGCATGTTGCTTTGCTTTAGATGAAAATGAGAAAGTCCAAAACTTAGGTTTTGCCGAAATTGCCAATAGTAATCAATATTTCACACCTTTTTATCAATCCCGACAGGGCAATACTTGGGAAAGTTTGCAAAAAGCTTTTTTAGCAGATCGACTAATTGAGCATGAAAGATGGCCCGGAGGTTGGACATCTTTTTTGATCAAAGATAATCCAGAAAATGCAACTTTAGTAATGCTCCCACCAAAATTTCCTAGTCAGCAGGCTATAAAACAATCTATCTCATTAGTTACAAAACAAGTAGGAAAAGCAGAGTTTTGGAATTGTGGACGTGCTTATAAAAATTATAACTTAGGAGAAGTTAACAATGCCCGCTATGTTAGACCAAAATAACACTTTAGAGCTTTTTTCTAGAATTAAGCCTATTGTTGGAGATGCCCTGTTTAATAAACAAATAATGTTTGTAGGTGATTTTAAAGATCCGGCTTTGATGGAATATTTTGTTTCCTGTGGTGTTACTAAGTATAGTCAGCTATTTGTTGAGCAAAAGCTTGATAGTTCAAAAGAGTTATTTTTTAGCACAGCAGAAAAATTATCTGATCGCCTAGAGTTAAATATCCAAACCAAAATTGTTTCTCAGGCACAAGAGCAAGATACAGATTTAATAATAGCTACAGGGGACTATCAAACTTATTTACTAGTAAAAAAACTAGTGGTAAAATACCAAAAAACAGCAATTTTTTACCTCCTAATTAATAGTAGTGGCTTAGTATTTTTTCTACTACCAAATAGGCTAACTGAATTGCCAAAATCCTTATTTGACGAAGCATTTAGCCAGCAAGATTATGATTTTTTAGCTAAACTTCACTTGAATAATATAATAGCAAATTATGCTAAAGGATTATTATTAGCTAAAACAAAATACATTCGAGAAGATATTGAAAATATAGTAAATAACCATGAGTGTTTATTAGTAGGACATTTAAGTTGGCCTTGGACAGTGCAAATATTAGAAATAGAAGCTTTACCAAGTTTGCTAAGAAATTTATTAGTGCATAAACAAACAATAAATAGCTCTAGTTTAAGAGGGAAAACTTGTTTAATTGTTGGCTTAGGTAGTTTAGGAAGTGTTGTTGCAGAAAATTTAGCTCAACTTGGAGCAAATTTAATTTTAGTTGATGGTGAAACAGTAGAAGCAACTAATCCAATCCGTCAAATTTACCGACTAGATCAAGTAGCTATGCCTAAAGTAGTTGCTTGTGTAAAACAATTAACAAATTGCTTAAAAATAAATGGTGATTTTGATAACGAACAAAAGTTTTTTACCTATGGAAAAGCTATTTCAGCAGAAAATGATAGTATCTTAGCATTAGAACAGTTAATAGATAAGTATTCTCCAGATATTGCAATTCTTGCTACAGGAACTGCAACAGATCGCATTATTTCTCAAACCTTACGAGAAAAAGAAATTCCACAAATAATAGTAAGTTGTTACGCTAGAGCTAGGTTTTTTGAAGCAATTGTTATTGCTAATAAAACGTCGCCTTGTTTTGGCTGCATTAGAGGACACCTTTATTTAGGTGCAACTCCAAGTTTCACTCCAGAACAACGCGCTCGCTATGTTAGCTCAGAACATGACTTGATGGCTGAACCAGCAACTAGAGTTGAGACAAGCCGAGCTTCAGATCTTGCGACACATCTTGCTTGGGGATTGCTAAATTTGGCAGAAACTTCTTGGTTAGAGAGGGCTTTAGCCACAGATATGACATTTTTCTTAGGTGGTAACACGTCAGAAAAACAAAAAGAGCAATGGGTTTACGATATTAAAATACCTGGGGAAGTAAAAATTTTTGGCTTAACAGATATTACTGGACGTGGAAATTATATTGAATGTTGGGATTGTGGCCGGAAATTAGATGTAGTAGTAGAAATTTCTTAAATATTGCAATGGAAATAACTTAGCTAATAGATATTTTAACTATTTAGTTGGTAAAAAGCAGGTGATTAATGCAAAGATTTACCTAGGTTATTAGCGTAAAAGCTTTAATGAATCTTTAATGTCAAGTTTATTAGTTATTTACGCCTATAGTGTTATCCTAGCTTTGTCAGAAAAATGACAAAAAGAGATTTAAGATTTATTGAAGGAGTTTAAGAATTATGTCAAGAGTAAATTATGGAATATACAATGTAAACCTAACAAATCGTGAACGCGAAGTATTAGAGCTAATTGCCAGCGGTGCAACAAGTAAAGAAATTGGTACTCGGCTAAACATCAGCCACAAAACAGCAGAAGCACACAGAGAAAACATCAAGAAAAAGTTAGACATTCATACACTTGCAGAATTAGTTCGTTATGCTGTAGGAGCAGGGCTTGCACAACCAGTTTACCGTGCCAATCAGTAAACACAATTGAGCAACAAGTTATAGATAATTCAACTGTTAGTCCTCATACTAACCCATATACCGTTATAGTTACTAGGAAAAGGACGCTTTAGAAAAAATATTGTAAATATTAAGGAAAACCCTAGCTAAAGCGTCCAAAAACCCTATCACAGCAAAATCTACTAAATTAACTTACAAAATTTTCCCAAAAAACATCAGCAAAATTTATCTTTCATCTTCAGACCTAGCATTGACAAGTTTCTCCTATGAAGTATCATCAAAATATTATTTTCTAGTCCTGCAATCATAATAATTTAGATATGTTTTCTAGGAGAAATTTTTATGTCTAATCAGACTTCCTATCTTAAGAGATTTTTTTCAAAACGAGTTGCTTTTGTTTGGGTGACAATTCTAGCTATTAGTTTTTGTACTTTAGTTGGTAGTTGGGTAAGTAGTGCAAACAATGATGATAAAGGTAATGATAAAGTTGTAGCTAGCACAGTTGCTCCAGTTGTTTCAACAGAGGAAATTAGCAAACATATAAAATATTTAGCTTCAGAGGAGTTACAAGGCCGACGTTCAGGAACGGTTGGTTGTGAAAAAGCAGCAGATTATATTGTTAGTCAGTATAAGAAATATGGGCTAAAACCTGCTAATGGAGATAGCTTTTTCCAAGAATTTGAATTTATTGCAGGTGTAAAACATGGAGAAAAAACTAGCTTAAAAGCTAAAAATGATGCTGGCAGCAGTGATTTTAAGGCAGGACAAGATTTTCAAGCCTTTAATTTTTCTGCTAGTGGTTTAGCTGATGGTCAAATAGTGTTAGCAGGTTATGGTATTAGCGCACCATCCCTAAATTATGATGATTATGCAAAAATAGATGTTAAAGACAAAATTGTTCTCCTACTTCCATTTAGTCCAGATGGTAGCAATATAAATGGAAAATTTGCTGATTATCTATCAGCTAGACGAAAAGCTTTAACCGCACGTGAAAAAGGTGCTAAAGCTGTAATTTTTATTACTGAAGCTGATAGCTTAAAAGATTCACGTAGTAGAGATGATGGAAATTATTTGGACTCAGGAATTATTGCTCTAAAAGTCAGTAAAACAACTGCTAATGAGCTATTAAAAACTACAGGTAAAACTTTGGATGAGCTACAAAAAGTTAGCACTGAAAAAGCTTTAGGAGAAAGCTTAAGCTTAAACACCTATTTAACAATTAATACTGAAGTTATTCGTGAAGTAAAGAAAACTTATAATGTAGTTGGTTTGTTAGAAGGCACAGATGAAAAGCTAAAACAACAAGGTGTAGTTCTTGGCGCACATTATGATCATTTAGGTATGGGTGGAGCAGAATCTTTGGCTGCAACTGGTGAAGGAATCCATCATGGCGCAGATGATAACGCTTCAGGTGTTGCAGGACTTTTAGAACTAGCTCGCGTTTTAGGAGAAAGCCGCCAATCTTTACGTCGTAGCGTTGTTTTTGCTGCTTTTTCTGGTGAAGAATTAGGGTTACTAGGCTCTGCTCACTATGTCAATAAACAGCCCCTTTTCCCACTTAATCAAACTGTAGCAATGCTTAATATGGATATGATTGGGCGGATGAAAAGTGATAGTTTAGTGGTTGGCGGAATAGGAACTTCTCCACAATGGAAACCTATGGTTGAAGAGTTAAACCAAACACGTGGCTTTGTACTTAAATTGCAAGAAGATGGTTATGGGCCAAGTGATCATTCTTCATTTTATGGAAAAGATATTCCTGTGCTATTTTTCTTTACTGGTGTACACGATGATTATCATAAACCTACAGACACAGCAGATCGAATTAATGTTGTTAGCGAACAAGCAGTAGTAACATTAGTTAGTGATATTACTAGGAAATTACTTACTCAAAATGAAAAGGTTGAGTTTACACGTGCCAAGGTTGAAGGCGAACGTCGGCAAATGAATAGTAGTTTTAGAGTTTATGTTGGTTCAGTGCCAGAATATGCTGAAAATCTTGAAGGTGTAAAACTTTCTGGTGTACGTCCGGGTAGTCCAGCAGAAAAAGCAGGCATAAAAAGTGGGGATGTTATTGTAGGTCTTGCAGGTAAAACAATTAAAAGTGTCTATGACTACACTTATGTTTTACAAGAACTAAAACCTAATGAAACAATAGAAGTAATAGTCCTAAGAGATGGACAAAAAGTTACTTTACAACTTACTCCTACCCCAAGACAATAAATAGTTTTCTTTAAAGGCAAGGACTAGAAACCTTGCCTTAATTTATTATAAAAAGCTATGTTACAAACTTTTTTGCTGCAAGTAGAAAATACGCAACAATTAACATTAGAAGCTAGCCCAATAGTTAATTATCTTCCAATTATTTTGCTACTAGTGATCGCTATTGCTTTTCCTGTAATAGCATTAACTGTTTCTAGTTTTTTACGTCGAACAGTTTTTGACACTGCAAAATTAACAGCTTATGAATGTGGTAATGACCCAATTGGTGATGCTAGGGAACGTTACTCTGTCCGCTATTACTTAATTGCAATGCTTTTTTTGATTTTTGATGTAGAGACAATATTTTTATTTCCCTGGGCAATTATTTATGACAAGTTAGCAATTTTTGGTTTGATTGAAATATTAATTTTCTTAGGTATTTTAATTGTAGGTTATTACTATGCATGGAAAAAAGGTGCTTTAGAATGGGTGTAAGCTAAAGCACCTTTTTCTTAATAAAATAGCTTTTTTGTTAGTAAGATGTCTTATAACGCGCACTACCAAAAGCTAAAATAGGGAAGAAGACTATAGGTAATAGTAGTAGTCCTATTCCAAAAAGCGCATCTTTACCAAATTTTTTGGCTAGTTCTATATCCAAAAGTATAAAAGCAATCGCATTGACAAATGGTAGAAAGAAAAGAACTATCCACCAGATGGGTTTTTCAACTATTTCTAATAAAACAATTAGATTATAGATAGGAATAATTGCTGCCCAACCAGGCTTACCTGCTTTGTCAAATATCTTCCACATAGAAGCTATCATTACAACAACTAATGCTAATGCAACTACGGCAAACACTAATCCAAATAAACCGGCTATCAATCCGCCAGCTACTGCTCCGCCATCACTTTCCATATAAATACTCCTTTATATAAAGGTTAAAAATTAAAGGTTTAGGATGCCAAGAACTGGTTTTGATTTTATTACCTTAGCTAAAAAAAAGAAACACATTATTTATAAGATAATTTTTCTAGGAAGTTAGCTGAAGATATAAACTGCTTATTTTAGAATAGTTTCTTTGGATATTTTAGATTTAATAATTTTGCTGTAAAGAATATTTAAGTTTATTATATTAGAAACAAAAACAAAGTGATCTCAAATACTTAGCAAAAAATATTTGTTTTAGATCTCCAACTTTTCTAGGTTGCCTTTTTGCTAGTTGGCTGCTAAGTTTAAGCTATATAAACCTAATTTTTGCATATTGGTGAGAGGAGGTAAAAGACTTGAACAAAATAGTAAAGATCTCTTTCTGCCTGATATTAGTCACTTTACTTTTTCCTGCCGCTAATGCAATGGCACAAAAGTCATTAGATGGTGAAGAAGTTAGTCCAAGTAGTCAAGAGAAAAAGCCAAAAAAGTCTGTTGGCAAAAGTTTAGATGACAGTGGTGCAGCTAGTAAAGTGTCTAGTGGAGGTAAAAATTTAGATGATGTTGGCAAAACTGTTTCTAGCGATGTTCGGCCAGAAATTAAAACTAAAACAGAAAACTTAATTCGCATTGGCCCTGCTGCTCCAGAAAAAGTTAGTCCAATCCCCCATAGAAATAATAGTAAAGATCGCAAAGATAAGCCTACTAATCCACCTAAAGAAATAGTAGAAGTAGAAAAAGATCCAGGCCCAGAATACCCAGAAGTGGTTAACATTGCAGGCGGCACTTTTGCAATGGGTTCAACCGATGGACAGGAAAATGAGTCTCCCATTCATGAAGTCTCTTTGTCTGCTTTTGAAATTAGTAAATATGAAATTACTAATCATCAATTCCGTATTTTTGTTAAAGCAACAAATTATAAGACTTCAGCAGAAGAAGAGGGTTCAGAGCAAACCTGGAAAAGCTATGCAATCAATGGACGAGGCAAATATCCAGTAGTATATATTACTTATAAAGATGCAATGGCTTACTGTAATTGGCTTTCTGGTGTAACTAAACAAAATTACAGACTCCCAACAGAAGCAGAATGGGAATATGCTGCTCGTGGAGGAACAAATCAAACTTATCCATGGGGAAATCAATTAGAAGTTAGTAAAGCTAATTATGCTTATGATGATAGCCGAAAGGCTTATGCTGAGCCTATTTTAGACTTCTTAAAACCTGTTGGTAGTTATGAACCAAACAAATTTGGTTTATATGATGTAGTTGGTAATGTTGCAGAATGGTGTTTTGATGGCTATAAGGCTGATTTTTATAAAGAAAGCCCTACTAAAGATCCAATTTGTATTGTTGAAAGTAGTGCTAAAGTAGTACGTGGTAGCGGTTGGATGAGTACAGAAAATTATTGCGGTATTACTTTTCGTAAAAATCAACCAGGTGCTTATAAATCATCCTCACTAGGTTTTAGAGTAGTACGGGTTCTTAATTAATTTAATTTAACCGCTATGAATCTTGAGTTTATAGCGGTTAAATTTTAAAGAAAATTATTAATATTTTAAGTTTTGACCAAGTAATGTTACTTGTTTTCCTATCTAAATCTGTAAATTTTCTATAATTTTGTAGACAATCAAGCGAAAAGTGCTAGCATCCAAACCTAGCTATTTGGATAATGCTAAGCAGCATGACTCAGTCACCAACAATCAATAAATTAAAAATCAAATATTATTTGAAACTATTCAAAACTTTTTGTCAGTTAAGCCTAGTTTTTAGTGTTATTGCAACATTAGCAATTAGCTCTTTTTCACAAAAAAATAAAGCTATTGATGTAAGAATAGTTTATGAAAAAGGTGAAAATGAGCGAATTTTAATCGGCGACCATTTAAAGCTAGTAGCAATAGTTTTACATAATATTGGTGAGGAATTTGAGCTAAAGCTAGATAAAGACAAGTTAAAAGCTTTTGAAATTGTTGGCAGTCCTGTAAAACAAACACAAATTTTAGATGGATTTGTAGCTAGAACACAAATTGAAGTTAAATTGATAGCTTTTCAAATAGGTAAAATCTCTATTCCTCCATTGTTAGCTGTAAGTAATTATAATGAGCAATTGCAAAGTAGTCCTTTAGAAATTGAGGTTCAAGCCTTAACTCAACCTCAAGAAAAACAAATTAAAGATATAAAGCTAATACAATCTGCTCCAAGTAATGGGTGGTTAGAACCCTTATTTATAGGCTTGCTAATTACTGCAACAGCCTTTTATCTTACTTTTCGCTTTTTAGACCCTTATTTTAATAAATTGGTAATAGCTTATTGGCAAAGATTTTTTCCTCCACAAGTAAACAATGAACTACAAACTATCTTAAAAACAGAATCTTTAGAAGATGAAATCATTAATAAATTAAAAGTGTTGGTAGAAACAGACTTAATTTACAGGGATATAAAAGCTTTTCATGTAAAACTAGCGGAAATTATGCTTTCCTATGCGGTTAAACGTTATGGAGTAGCTAGCCAAGAATATACTACTACAGAGCTTTTAGCACTTTTTGAACAAAAGTCAGTTCCAAATATTATCAAAAACACTTTTGAGCAGATTTTAACAAACTGTGATTTAGTAAAATTTGCTCAGTTTCAAGTGGAAATAAACATTACTAAACAAAATATTAACCGAGCTATAGAGTTATTTAAGTCACTCAATTATAGAGCTAAATAAAATGTTAGATTTTCAATTTCGAGAAAGCCAATATTTATATCTATTAGTAGCATTGTTACCGCTAGTGTGGCTTTTTTATTGGCTAATTGAGCGACGCAAAATAGCTTTAATTAGTTTAATGGGTGATGCTGCTATTGATAGAGCAAAGCGGTTAACTTTTTATTATAGATTTAGAGCTAGTTTAGCTTTGCTTGCTATTGTATTTATTATAATAGCTTTAGCTCGTCCTCAATGGGGACAATCCCAACAACGTATAGAAGTTAAAGGTGCAGATATTATTCTTGCTATAGATGTTTCTTTAAGTATGTTAGCTAGTGATGAACCACCATCACGCCTAGCACGAGCGCGAAGACTTTGCATAGATTTAATAGAACAATTAGCAGGAAATAGAATTGGAATAATTGCTTTTGCTGGAAATAATGCTGCATTAATGCCACTTACTTTAGATAAATCCGCTTTAGAAACTTTTATTGATGCCGTAGATGTGCAAATAACAAATAACTCTACAACGGCAATAGAACAGGCCATTAATCAAGCAACAAAAAGTTTAACTCTTGCTGGTAAAGCAGCAAAAGTTTTAATAATTATTTCTGATGGTGAACAACAAAGCGACGATCCAGAGAGTGCAATTAGCCAGGCGGCTAAAGAAGCAGCTAACAATGGTATATTTATTTTATCTGTTGGAGTTGGCTCAATTGAAGGAAGCAAAATTCCACTAGATAATATTGGTAAAGCAGGTTTTAAGCTAGACCAGGAAAGTCGTCCAGTTATTACTAAATTACAAGAAAATCTGCTTCAACTTGCTGCTAATGAAACGGGTGGAAACTATTTGCATGTTCAAGCAAATGCTAGTGAAGTAAAAGAAATTACTAGCTTTATAGAGAAATTAAACTCAGGTGAAATTACTAGTTTTGTTTTACAAGAGCGGGAAGAAAAATTTCAATATTTTTTGGCTATTGCCGCATTACTGGTTTTAGGAGATTTGTTTTTATTGGGCTATCGTACTTAACTAGGTTTTAAGCTACAATTATTTGGCTAGGGAACAAATTTCTTATCTTGGTGTCTGAAGCATTAAGCATTTATTTTACAACTAATTATTAAGTTTTTAGGTAAGGAGAATAACTTGAGAAAAAATATTCTTTATCTTACAACATTTTTATTAATTATATTTTCTTGTAGCTTGACCAGTATTGCTATTGCTCAACAGCAACAAAACCAAGTAAATAAAACTACTAAATCAAGTAAAGAAGAAGTTAAAGAACCAGTAAAAAACACACCTGTAGAACTAGAAATTTTGTCTAATTCTTTGGCAGGACTCCAATCTAGCAGCCAATTACAAGTTGCAGAACTTACAAATCCAGAATTAAAAGATCAAGAACTCTATCAAGAATATGGGATTGAAGGCTTAGCTAGTCGTCAATATGGAGATTTTTTAGTTAAAGTTCTTTGGGCAAAATATCCTACTCAAGTTTATGGTCTTTATACCTTTTATCGTGATCCCATAGCTGATAAAACTGACTTTGGCACAGAAGGTGACTTAGATGTTGTAGAGGGAAAAATTATTTTTTGGCAAGGTACTAGATTTGTCCAGGTGCTAAATGAAAAAGCAGATCGTAGCGCGAAAACTACAGAAAATATGTTTAAGCTTGCTCAAGCTCTTTCTGACAAAATAACTGCTCTTGACCAAAAAGTTTTAGTGGCCCCAGATATTGAACTAGCAAAAAAACTTCCAAGCGTAATCCGTAACCTCCCAACAGGAAGCTTAAATTTACGTACTGCTAGATATATCTTAGGGCCAAAAGCTTTAGCTATACTAGCTAAACGTGATACTACACATTATGAATTTTACTCTAATTTTGGTACAGAAGTAGCTTATGCTAATTATAATCAATCAGATGGAGAAACTTCTTTACTAGTTATTGAACACCATACCCCACAACAATCTATAGCTGCTTTTAAGCGTTTAACAGACTATCGCAATAGCTTATCAGCCGCCGAACAAGCCAAACTCCTGCTTAAACGAGAAGGAAACTATATTATTGAAGCAAATAATTTTGCTTCTCAACAAGCAGCAGAAAAAATTGTTAATGGCGTGGAATATGGCTATGTTGTTAAATGGCTCCATCAAGATGTTCCTATAGGCAATGGTCGTAGTGTTGCTTCAGAAGCAGCTAAAACAGCAAAAATTCTAGTTAGTGTATTTGGCCTAATAGGAGTTGCTTTAATAGTTGCTATAATTGGCGGTATTATGATGGGATTAAGTATTTTTTATTTTCGTCGTCGTAACAAAGTTTTAGTTGAAGCTTTTAGCGATGCTGGCGGAATGATGAGACTTAATTTAGATGGTATTGCTAGTCCAATATTGCCAGGAACTAAGTCTGATAAAAATTTATTAAGTAACGGGCAATAACTACACTGTAACTTAAGTATTTTGACATTTTTATTTCTTAAAGCCCCAATGGGGCGATAGATACGTAGCGTAGGGTTTCAACCCTACGTATGATTAATTTTAAGGATATAAATTAAGTGGATGTACAACAACTAACAGCAATAGTACGTGAGCAAGCACCAAAAATAAATGGATTAATTGCAGAAATACATAAACGGGTAATTGGACAACCAATCTTACTAGAACGCCTGCTTATAGGGCTTCTCACAGGTGGACATATTTTACTAGAAGGTGTTCCGGGCCTGGCTAAAACCCTAACAATTAAAACTTTATCAGAGTGTTTAGACCTAGAGTTTCACCGTATACAATTTACTCCTGATTTACTGCCAGCAGATTTAATTGGAACATTAATTTATAACCAAAAAAGCGGTGATTTTGTTGCCAGGCGAGGGCCAATTTTTGCAAATATGATTTTAGCTGATGAAATTAATCGCGCTCCAGCTAAAGTCCAAAGTGCTTTGTTAGAAGCTATGCAAGAGCGACGAGTTACAATTGGCGATACTACTTATTTACTTCCAGAGCCATTTTTAGTACTAGCTACTCAAAATCCAGTAGAGCAGGAAGGCACTTATCCATTACCAGAAGCACAGGTGGACAGATTTATGTTAAAAGTGGTTGTGGATTATCCTTCTAGGAAAGAAGAAAGAGAAATGCTAGATCGTCTTACTTCAGATAGCTTAAATGCTGATGCGGCAGATGCTACAGCTATTTTAGTAGAAAAAGTTTTAACTAAAAGCGATCTAGTAACTTTACGCTCAACAGTTAGTAAAATATATGTTGATGATCGAGTAAAAGACTATTGTTTGGATATTGTCCAGGCTAGCCGAAATCCTGCATTAATAAAATTAGAAGAGTTAAAATCCTTAATTCGTTATGGTGCTTCGCCGCGAGCAACTATTTATTTAACTTTGGCAGCAAAAGCTTATGCTTATTTGAAAAACCGCGCTTATGTTACACCTGATGATGTAAAAATGATTTGTTGTGATGTTTTACGTCATCGGTTACTTCTTACTTATGAGGCTGAAGCTGAAAATGTTACTTCAGATGAGCTAGTTAAACGTATTTTGGATAGAGTTGCTACCCCATAACAAAAAGATGAAATCTTCCACTAAAAAACCTATAAAAGAATCAGAAAAGCCGCTTGGTTTGCCTGTAGAACTGGCAAAAAAAATAAAAATGTTTGAAATTCATAGCCGCAAATTACTTGTTAGCGGTTTTGCTGGAGAGTATAAAAGCGTTTTTCGTGGTCGGGGAATGGAATTTGATGAAGTTAGGCCCTATACGGCTGGCGATGATGTAAGGTTAATTGATTGGAATGTTTCTGCTCGTACAGGAGAGCTTTATATAAAGAAACATATTGAGGAAAGAGAACAAACAGTTTTATTAATTGTTGATTTATCTAAGTCAGGTGATTTTACTACTGCTAAAAGGACAAAAAAGGAAATTGCAGCAGAAATATGTTGTATTCTAGGGTTTGCTGCTGCTACTAACAATGATCGCGTGGGGCTACTGCTTTTTACTGACAAAGTAGAAAAATATGTTCCACCGCAAAGAGGGCTTAAACATGCTCTTAGAATTGTTAGAGATTTGCTTTTAGTTGAACCTACTAGCAAAAAAACTAATATTAGTTGCGCTCTTAACTACTTAAATAATATCTTTAGACGACCAGCCGTAATTTTTTTAGTCTCAGATTTTTTAGACCAAGGCTTTCAAAAAGCCTTAAAAGTTGCTAGTTATAGACATGACTTGGTAACTATTCGTCTAACAGACACGCGGGAAAAATTTTTACCAAAGCTGGGATTAATAGAAATAGCTGATTTAGAAACAGGTGAAAAACTTTTAGTTGATAGTAGTAGTAAATTGTTTCAAACAAATTTTCTTAAACAAATAACTGAAGAAAGAATGTTTCTTCAAAAACTTTTTGCTCAATTATCAATTGATTATGTAGAATTAACTACTAATGAACCATATGATGCTAGTTTACGTAGGCTTTTTGCCCTGCGTTCTCGGCGATTAAGTAAATAATTTATGTATTGTCCTAATTGTGGAAAAGAAAATAAAACTAATGATTTTTGTGAAGATTGTAATACTAACTTAGTGATAGTAAGACAATTTTTATATCGTGCTGATTCAAAAGCAAAACGCAGTAATTTTGTTAGTCGCTCTGGGCTTGTGTCTATTACAGTCTCAGAAGGTTTTGCTTGGACATTTGCTGCTTTGGCAATATTTGTACTAATAATTTTTCTTGCCTCTATGTTTATTACCAAAGATATAGATACTAATACTCAAACCTACATGGCTTTTTCTGTAATAATAGCCCTAGTTTTCTTTTGTGGTATTCCTCTTTTGTTAGGGTTAGTTTTATTACTAAAAGATATTACTAGTGTTCGGAAAAATGTGATGGATGAGGAAAAAAAAGTCTAGACAAGCTTATATGTTTTATTAAATTTTTGCTAATATTGTGAATCACTTTTAACCATAATTAGGTATTAGTAGTTTATTTTAGTATATTTTATAGATAGTTTAGGAGGGCTTTGGTTGTGGCATTTGATAAAAGTAAGTTTGTAAAGTCGGCAGAAAAGTATTTGCAACAAGGTAAAGTTGCTGCTGCAATTTCAGAATATGAAAAAATAGTAGAATTTGATCCCAATGATTTTAATACTATTAATACTTTAGGTGACTTAAATGCAAGGATAGGACAAAATAAAGAAGCCATCAACTATTACTTAAAAGTAGCAGAAAGCTATCAAGCCCATAAAGATATAATAAAAGCCGTGGCAATGTATAAAAAGATCAATAAACTAGATGCTACTAACTATCAAGTTTGCTTAAAATTAGCTGACCTTTATGCTCTTCAACAACATAATGTTGAAGCTAAACAACATTATAATATTGTCTTAGATGCCTATAAACGCGAAGGTAAACATAAACAAGCTTTGCAAATAATGAAAACACTTGCAGAACTTGAACCAGATGATATTCATTTTCGTGTTGAACTAGCAAAAGCTTATAAAGATCAAAATATGAATAATGAAGCTAAAGAAGCTTTTACCAACTTAGGTAAAGATTTATTAGCTAAAGATAGAGTTAATGAAAGCATTTATCTTTTTCAAAATGCTTTATCCATTGATAACCACTATAAACCAGCTTATAAAGGTTTAGTGGAGGGCTTTGCTCATAATAAAGAAATGAATAAAGCCTTTGCAATGTTAAATGATGTATTAAGCAAAGAGCCAAATGATATAGAGTATTTGGATTTATTAGGTAATATTTATTTGTTAGCTAAAGATTTAACACAAGCAGAAGCTACATTTGGATATCTTTATCAATCAGATAAGTCTTATTACCATAAGTTAATTGAAGTTTCACATCTTTTCCTAACCGCAGGACATATAGATTCAGCCATTACAGTAATAGATCGTTGTTTAGAACATTTAATTGAAATAAAAGAAGAGGGACTTGCAACAGAAATACTAACGGATATTCTTAAGCAAGATGCTACTCATATGCAAGCTTTACGTAGGTTAGGCTATATTTATATGAGTACACAAAAAACAAATAATTTAATTTCAACCTTAAAATTATTTGTTCAAGCTGCACTAAGCCAAGGCAACAAAGCAGAAGCAGCAATGGCACTTCAACAATTACTAACTTTAGAACCTAGTGCAGCAGAAGAAGCAAAAGCTCAGTTGGTTGACTTAAAAGAAACTGAACCTACTGACGATGGAATTGCAAAAGATCCGTTACTTCAAACACTTAATCCACTTACTACATCTAACGAAGCAGAAACTCCACAACCAAAAGAAGAGCCTAAAAAGCCTACTCGTAGTAGTACACGAACTTCAGCCCTTTTAGATGGTATGGTAAACAGCCATCCAGAATATATTGATAGTCAAATTAAGCTTTTAGAAGAAATGGTAGTTAGTTACCCTGAATATTTGGAGGCAAGAGTAAAGCTTAAAAATAGTTATTTAGAAAGAGGCTTAAAAGAAAAAGCGGCTGAACAGCTTTTAATCTTAGGCAGAATGTATGAAACTCAAGGAAATAAAGAACTTGCTCGTGAAATGCTTACAGAAGGCTATAAATTAAGTATTTTAACAGGCGGAGTAAGTGCGCCAACCGTGGAAAAAGTCCCTCTTCCTACTACAAACCAATTTTCTCCACAATCAACACAATCTCCTTTTAAGACAGGTGCATATAATAAAGCTGTAGCAAATACAGGGGCTAAAGCTGCACCAACCATTAAAGGGCGAACAGGAAGTTTAAGTGGTGCTTATCCAAAAGCTCCAGGTATGACAGGAAGCTTAACCGGTGCATTATCAAAGAGTTCAGCAGATATTTCTAGCCGGCTTTTAACCAACAAAATGTTAAAAAAGGAATGGCGGCGTGCATCTCGTTATAGTCGTCTTATTTCTTTAGCTATTGCTAAAATTGATGACTTTGCTTCTTATTTAGAAACTTATGGCGAAGAAATGGCTGAAAATTGCTTTAAGCGTGTAGCAGAAACCTTAAGCACAGAATTAAACCGGCCTGGAGATGAGCTAATCACTTATCCTGGCGAAGGTTTTGCTATTGTACTTCCAGAAACTCCTGTTGATGGAGCAACAATAGTGGCAGAAAGATTGCGTGTTTGTGTAGAAGCATTATCGATTTCTCATGTTTATTCTGATCAATGGGTTACGGTAAGTTTTGGTATTGCTAGTAGCGCACCTACACGTAACTCATCACCTGAAGAATTAGTAGAAGTTGCTTGTGCTGCACAACAACAAGCTTCCATAGGCGGAGGAAACCGCGTTATAGTTCTCTAAATACTTAAATAAGTTAGACTAGCGAAAATGTGCTAGTCTAACTTATTTGTTTATTCCTCAAAATTTCAGTAAAAGAAGATTTACGAACCTAAAAAGATAAATTAATAGTTTCCCTTAAAACACCATCACGACTCTTAGCCAAACCAACTACTGTTCTTACTGCTGCAATAAAGTCTTTGCCTCTAGGAAAACTTGTTTTTCTAAAAAAACAGTTAATCAAGATTAGTATTTTTTAAGTTCATAGAAATGTTTTGTTAAAACAGCCTTAAAATAGTATTAAGAAAATATATATTTGGAATATATTTCTTAGCAAAGTGTTATCCTTTATGAAAACAGTTAGGGCTATTGAGTTTAAGATCAATCATACATTAGGTAACAAGATATGGATTTTCGTCAAGCAGCACTAGAACATTTAGATGCACTCTATGGTTTTGCTATGGTCTTGACTCGTAACCGAACTGAAGCCGAAGACTTAGTGCAAGAGACTTATTTGCGTGCTATGCGGGCATTTGGACAACTAATGCCAGATAGCAACTTAAAAAGTTGGCTTTTTACAATTATGCGTAATATTTGGCGTAATCAACTACGTCATATACGCAGTCGGCCACATTTTGTTGATATTGATTCAAATAAAATGGATGAGCTATCAGACTTTTTATTAGACCAACATCATGATCCTTATTCATTGTTAGTTCGTAAAGTCGAACGAGAAACGGTACAAGCAGCAATTGAACAACTACCAGAACATTTTCGTGAAATTGTAGTACTACGGGACTTGGAAAATTTTAGTTATCAACAAATTGCTACAATTTTAGATTGTCCTGCTGGTACAGTGATGTCACGACTTGCAAGGGCCCGCGCACAACTAACACTTTTACTTTCACAATCACTAATAACAGCGCAGTAAATTTTAAAAACTAGGGTAAAGTTATGAGCATTTGCCAGCAAGCCCCCAACCAATTTCAATTGTATTTAGATAATGAATTAGATAGTCAGGAAAAGCTTCAATTAGAAAAACATTTGCAAAATTGCATATCTTGCAAACAAATTTTTGACCAACAACAATATTGGTTAACCCAAATTCGTCATTCTAAACCTCTTTATCAAGCTTCTGCAAATTTACAATCTTCTATTGAAAAAATTCTCGATGATTGCCCAAAACCTTATCAAGCTTCTGCAAAATTACATAAAAATATTGATAAGCTATTGTCCAATAGTAATTTATTGACTTTTCCTTCTAAATCTTCCATCCAACGTCTTGTTGTTGCAGTAGCTGCAACAGTGATTATTTTACTGACTAGTTATACTTATTTAAGTAGTTATAATAGTTCTACTAGTTTTGATGAGCATTCAGAGTTTGCATTAATGGCAGTTAATACACATATTAGACATCAAAAGGGTAAATTACCTTTAGAAATAAAGTCTGATTCTGCTCAAGATGTTTCAACCTGGTTTTTAGGAAAAGTTTCTTTTAGCCTAACACTTCCAAATTATCAAGAAAGTTCCGGCCAAGAAAAACTTTATCAACTAGAAGGAGCGCGGTTAGTTGGTTTTAAGAACGATTATGCAGCCTATATTTCTTATCAAATGCAGCAACGTCCTATTAGCCTAATTGTTACAGCAAATACGGTTGCATTGCCTGATGGAGGGGAAAAAATTATTTCTAAAGGATTAACTTTTCATTGTGAGGTAATAGATGGGCTAAAAGTAATTAGTTGGACTGATCATGGCTTAACCTATGCTCTAATATCTGATTTAGCCGAACGCGGCCAACAATCTTGTGTGGTTTGTCATACTGGAACTAAGGATAAGGATTTTATTGATAGCTTAAAGATTAAATCTTAGGAAAAATCCTCTTATTCATTTATAGATCTAAGTGATAGCCATTTATCATCCCAATGATAATACTCTAGCGCGGCAAACTTTTTTTTATAGTCATAATGAGAAGGTTCTTTGTAAGCATAACCAGGATAGTAATATTGACAGTTAGCTTTTAAGGAATAGTCAACTGCTAGTAAGATTACATAAATTCCTAAACTTCTTTTTATTTCTGTTGGGTCAAAAATAGTGTAAATACTAGAGGTTGATGATTTTCCTACATCTAAAAAGCTTGCAGCTAAAAGCTTTTCATCTTGATAGAGGCAAATTTCTTTTGTACAACAAGGAATATTTGCAGGATCGTAAGAGAGAAAAGTATAAATTGAATCAGGAACGTTTTCCTTAAATCTATTTCTATGAGCAAAAAACAAATCTTCTTTTACTCTGTCAATAAAAGCATCTCGAATAATAACTTGTAAATCTTGGTTTTTCTTTAAGATACGTTTTTGACTTTTAGAATAAGCGAAATTTTGTAAGTTAATTCTTAAAGGCATGACATTATATTTAGCATTTCTTGTGTAAAGCTTTTCATACCTAAAGAAATATGAGC
>Ga0268299_1002474_pt1 | contig 21902 bp, 20 predicted proteins | sample NOBtaG_FD_193484 | JGI IMG/M metagenome (GOLD analysis project Ga0268299, IMG submission 193484) | Activated sludge microbial communities from bioreactor in Nijmegen, Gelderland, Netherland - NOB reactor | ecosystem: Engineered > Bioreactor > Aerobic > Activated sludge | place: Netherlands... | reverse complement strand
CATCCCCCAGACACTGCCGTTATTGTCCTCAATGCGCCAGATGCTCCAGGCGAAACCGTCGCCAGCGTTGCCACTCACCTGCTGCCAACCCGCTACAACAAGCTGCTCATTGTAGCCGACGAGAACTGCTTCGGGGGTTTGGCTGCTTATCACAATTGAGGTCACAACACCAATGGCCTGCCCGTTCGCATCGCCACTGCTTTCGAGGCGCGAATTTTCGCGAACCGTTACGCCCTCGGTGTTATTGAAAACTGGAATCAAGGCTAAAGCGCTGCCATCGCCGCTCGGTGCTGGCGCGATTGGCGTCGTATTTTGAGCCACTTCCTGCGGTGGCTCGGTTGGCAACTCAGTCGGCGTAGCAGGTGCAGCGTCACGAACCAGCAGCTCCTGCCCGACACGAATGATACGCGCATCGCTGATATTGTTGAGCGCCATAATTTCGGTTCGCGTGGTGCCATAGGCAACAGCAATACTATCAATCGTATCACCAGCGCCCACCACATGAATGATTGAGCCATCGGGGCGGGCATTCTGTGGCACGACAAACGGGACGGATGGAAGCGGGGTCGGCGTTGGAGTTGCGACGACCACCGTTGCCGCAGCACCGCTGCCAGTACCACCACCTGTAAACGAAGTTTGATCCCAATAGGTTTTATTGATGTTAGCCGTCGAACGCTGCGTCGAATACAAAAACAGCGTGGCGGTTGTGCCTGTCGTTGTGGCGCTGACCGTCATTTGAAGCCATTGGTCATGCGGCTGAACGAAACCCGACCAGACAACATCACCATCGTTGGGATCAGTGCCACCGTTCGGGTCGATGCCGATGCGCGTCTGTGAACCAGACTCAACGGCTGATCCACACGAAGTCTGGTTTGCACCCGGATTACAGGCCTTCACCTGCGCCCATGCGCTGGCCTGAACATTGCTATTCGCCTGAACCGCGATTTGCTGATAAATCGCAGCCGTACAGGTCACGAAACCGCAGTCAATATTCAGCGCGCGCGTCCCTTCTTTGGGGTCTGGGCCAGGGCCAGGATGCGGATTGATCGTCGTGCGATCTGACCGATTGATGAAATCACCACCCTGTGGCGCGAACCACGAATTCCAGCTCGTGGGTAGGTAAATCGGAAACTCGCCGCCGCGCCGAGTGGTGTATGGCCCGAATGAACCTTCCTCCAGGCCAGGGTTGATAAGCCGTTCGCTATTCTGCGCGCTTACCGATAGTACGCTGATTAATGTCATCAGGAGGAAAAGCCATAACCATGCTCGACGCATAATGAACTCCAATGTCGAAAGAGATAGTTTCCAGACAACGGGGATTATAACATATGCGAAGATTACGAGACAAAGAACCGTTTATTCAGCAAGCTCTATTTGTTGAATGCCGACGAAGCGAGGTAGTTCGCCAGGATCAGCATCGTATTCCTCAAGACACAACGATAAAACTTCTTTGAGGTTTTCATACAACTCATCGAGTGTTTCAGCCTGCGTATGCGCGCCAGGTACTGATGGAATCATCCCCACAAGCAAATTACTTTCGGGGTCAAATTCAATATAGGCTGTGGAGGTTCTCATATTATTTACCTCAACAACTACCAATGGATACAACAAATCATCTCACTATACATTTTTCTGATACCGAATATATTCTGTCAGGACGCGGAAGCCGACGCTTTCATACAAGGTACGCGCGCCAAACGGGTCGTCTGCATCTGTAAAAATGCGAATCTGTTTCACATCGCGGCCTTTTAGCGCATAGAGCGCGTGGACAACCAATGCCCTCGCCAGACCTTCCCCTCGCCATTTTTTGCGCACACTCAAATCGGTGATTTCGCCCACGCCGCGTTCGGTAATTTCGGACAGGGCTACTCCAGCGACTTCACCGTCGCGCCATGCGATCTGCCACAGCGAAGGATTGAAGTTGGGATTACCTAAAAATCGGATATAGTCAGCATCCGTCGTGCGGCGGCGTCCCCATTCTTCTTCAAACGCCTCTTCATTCGCCAACCAGATATTGCGATAGTCGACAGGCACAGCCGGCTTCAGAGTAAAATTTTCGGGCAGCTCTTTAGCGGAGAGCGGATTTGAGTCGTCATATCCCAGTTCAATGAAGCTGTGAATCGGCAAATAACCTTCGGTCAGCAGAAGTTCGTTATATTCTTTTTCGTGGCTGGTCGTGTTGGCGCGGAAAACAGCTTTACCGCCAGTCGGGTGGATTTGAGCGAGTTCACGAATACGACGTTCTGCCCACCGCAGCGTCGCCGTACCGATCCCTTTACCCCGCCAGTCGGGTAAAATGCGCCCCCGATGGTAGTAAACCCACGTTTCATCGGCCTGTGTCCACCAGCGCACCCATTGAAAGCCGATCACCATATCCGCAATCAGCACAATCAGCATATCCTGATTCAGATCGATGTTTTCAGCCGTCGCAAACGACTCCGTCAACTCAGCTATCGTAGGGATTCCGGCCTGCGATGACAGGGGATCAACTTTATCATGTCCCTGGCAGGCTTCGATCACCGCGACCATCGCTGCGAAATCGGCCTCGTCGCGAAATCGGCGAAAATTTAACTCCGGGATTGCAGGTGCATCGGGCAGAATCACACGGTTATCGTCACTCATGATGCCTCTCAAATTCTGAAACCAGCGTCGATAAAATTTCTGACCAGCGGCTAAAGATCAGCCCATGACCTTCACCAGGGAAAAAATGAGCTTCGCAAGCCAGAAGCTCATTTGCTAAATAATATCCCATCTGCGCGGGTGCGATCACATCATCTTCGCCATGCCAGAGATGTACCAGGATAGAAATATCCCGCATCCTGAAGCTCCAGGGGCGTGCCAGCAGGATCATCTCGTCGGAATAAGGCGTACTGCCAATGCGAAAAGTCTCGGCGATGCTTTCCACAGACATCGCCCGAATATCCGCATTTTGCAGCAGTAAGGCGCGATCTGATGCCGGAAGAAGCGGGTCATCGGTGCGTGAGAGATATTTTTCGGGGTAGCTCTGCGCTTCCCGTGCGCCAAAATACATCATAAAACGCAGCAAAGTCGGCGCACGAAAGGCCATAATGTAGGAATTTCGCAGCAATGGGATCATGTTGGTACGTGCGCCCTGACGGTTGAGCGGGCTGAGGCTGCTCACAAGCCCGACGGCAACCAACCGTCGTGGAATCATATAAGCGCAGGTAAGAGCATGTGCGCCCCCTGCCTCCACGCCCAGTACAGCAAAGCGATCAATATTCAGGCTGTCTGCCAGTTTCACGACATCATCGGGCCAGTTTAGTAATTTTCGGCCCGGATAGGGGTCAGACAAGCCAAATCCTGGTCGGTCAATGGTAATCAGCCGAACTCCCAGAGATGCAGCAATCGAGTCATCGGGATGTCGAAATAGGCGTGAACCGGGTAGTGGGTGAAATAAAAAAATGGGCTTTCCAGCAGGGTCGCCCCATTCCGAGAAGCCTAAACGCCGTCCATCGCGCAACTGCATCTGCCTGCTTACAGCGATTTTGCCCAGCGTCGGCACAGCACAGACCTCCCTTTCTTATGGCGCTTCCCATTGACCATTATACTCACTTCCAATCATCTGGCGTAAACTGCTAGAACTGCCGGAACAGGGTCGAGTGAGGGAAAGGTGATAGGAAGCTCCGTCCCTGGCGGACGATAATACAGCATACTCGATCCGCCCCCGTCCAGGTTGAGCGCATTCACAATTTCCATATCAGAACCTGCAAGAAACACGCTCAAATCACTAAGCGTGATCCCGATCAGCGGTGTCATCATCAATAAAATACGCCCGCTGCTGTCCTGTGCGACAACCGTTCGGCGCGACACCTGATTGTCTCGTGTGTTGGAATAGGAGGCCTCACCATTCAAAACCAGCATGGGAAATCCCTGTACAGCCTGTTCAAATGCCTCGCCCACATATGGTTCTTGAATGTTCGAGCGGACGCGCGGGATTCCATCCAGCACCGCAAATGTGCCACCGCGATCCTGGTACGGCTGCCCATAGCCAACCCCATCGACGACGAGCAGGCCGAGAATCATCGCCTGGGGGTCAAAAAAATTGGCGTTTACAAAAGCAGCAGGCGACGAGAGCGTTTCACTCCACCGCGCAATGCCCAGCGGGTCGCCGGGTCGATAGTGCGCCCGAAAGGTGTATACGGCTGGGTCAATACGAATTACGTGAAGTTGAGCGATAAAGTTGCCATCCGGTTGATAGACGCGCTGTTCAAGCCCAGGCGCGAGGATGTTCCAGCCAGTTTCGATGGTTGGCGAGATGGATGGTGCGGATGTCGGTGGTGCGGATGTTGTTACAAAACAGCCTGTCAGGGCCAGGAGCGCGACGATCCCTTGTAACCATAATTGCATGGCCTCTCCTCAAAGTCTATTGACTCTTGTTCGGTATTTCGTTCCATGCTATACTTTTGAGAATAAATTTCAAGAGAAAAAGGGCGCTTAGCTCAGCTGGTTAGAGCGCACGGTTCACATCCGTGAGGTCAGGGGTTCAAGTCCCTTAGCGCCCACCTTTGTAACTCCCGTATTTTCGTATCTGATTTCTATCCCCTCTTTACCCGTTACAATATACATATCTGCCTTGAGTTCGATTGCGACTACTATTTTGTCTTGCACGTAGACGCGATTAATGATCGTATCTAGCAGCTTGTTTTGCTTCTCAATATCCCCCGCGCAAGCATCATAATAGACGGCAAAGTTATCCAGAAAGTCAGCAGCATATTCTAGGTCGTCATCTGGAATAGGTGTCAGGTTTTCGAGTTCTCTCTGAAGCATAAGCCGCTTTTCGACGTATTCCTCTGCATTGGTAATGAAGCCGTTATCGAAGCGAAAATCCATGCGCTCGATTGTCTGCCCGATTTCAGCCAAACGCGCCTCTAAACCCTGTTGCCCTGTCATCTTAGCCAACATTTCTATCATGCGGTTACGCCAGTCAGTAGGCGGTTTAAGAGCGAAAATGGTCTGTAGAACCTGTGCATTGATTGTTTCAGCGGGAATACCCGGTTGCGGGCAATCAAAGCCTAATTCTTTACTATGGCAGCGGTAGTATTGCGTCTTGTGCTTTGAATGGGTTCGACAGTACATCTTGCCCCATGATGGAAAGTCGGATTTTGGCTCGTTACAACAGTCATAGCAGTAAACCTTGTTCTTTAGCAAATATGGGCGCGAATTAGACGCACTACGCATATACCGCTTGCGCTTGGCACGTGTCCCAGAGCATTGTTCAAATAGGTCTAAGTCAATGATCGGTTCATGCTGTCCGTCTACCCATTCAACGGGCGCAGTAAAATTCCGAGAGCCATTTGAGTTATATTGCGTCGCCTGATACCGAACCCGGCCTATGTAAATCTCGTTTCGCATGATTTCTCGGATAGTGTCTTTCGAGAATGGGCGGCCTGACTTGCTCTTATAACCTGCCTCATTAAGCAAGGTTGCCACAGTTGCATAACTATGTTTGCCCGCTGCGTAAGCCTTGAACGCCAGCAAAACACCCTGTCTTTCGTATGTATTCGGTACAAGCCGCTTATCCACCTTATCGTAACCAAACGGCGGCAAGTTATTGTGTAACCCCTGACGATGTTTCTCTTTTCGCCCTTTCGTTGTCTCTGTCGCAAGATTTTTAGAGTACCATTCAGCAACACACTCAAGGATACCTTCAATCAAACTACCCATAGCGCCGTCGTGTTCTGAGGGTTCTGTGCAAGAAACGACACTGATACCGAAGTCCCGGCGCAATAGCGTCTTAACGGCTAAGGCATCGAAGCGGTTACGGTTTAAGCGGTCAAATTTATGCACAACCAGCGCATCAAACTTTCGCTTTCGAGCATCGTTTCGCATTTGGATGAATGATTCGCGTTTGTCTGTTTTCGCGCTTCTACCGTCGTCAATATAAGTCTCTGCTAACTGCCCTCCCCGCGCCCTGATGTAATCCTCAGTCGCCTTAAGTTGAGCATCAATTGAGTAGGTCGATTGCTCGTCATAACTAATGCGGATATATCGCGCCCATTTCTGCATGATCTGTACTCCTAAATGAAAAATAGGCCGCCTGCTTGGAATCGCAATAGACGACCTATCTGATAGAATTACAGATAGCCCCTGCGCTGCTGAATCAGCGTTGGCGGTTAGCTCCTATCGAGTGCGTTCAACACGTCGGTAGGGGCGTTTTTATTTGATAGGAGAATTATGGCGCGGGTTTGTCGAGAGGTCAAATTTCCCCCCAATACCCATTTTTGTAAAAGCCATCTGGCGACGGGGGTAGGGGTGTCATTGGGGGGTTCGACGGCCTCTCTTGCGCTGGCAGCGTGGCATTGTCGCTGTTCTCTGTCTGCCTACAATCAATCCTGACAATAACTCATCTCATCAACTCAGATAATTCAACACTACAATCCTGATAACCTCAGATCAATAGACACAGAACCCAGACCAGCGACCAGACAGAGAACCTACGTTACGGCCTAGTCTACGCCTCTACGCTGCTATGTCCCGACGCGCTAAAACAGGCAGAAAAAGCCGACATTTAACCGACATAGTTACCTGTGAAAAGTCTATTTCGCTTTCCGTGCGGTGCCAATTTCATGGACGGAGTGTCGAAACATAAATAATTATCTCTGGGTGGGCAGTTTTCAAATTAAAAGTGCTTAAGGATCATCTCTAAGCACTTATTTCATATCGGATTTAATCTTATGAGCGTATCGTTACTGCGGAATAGTTCCGATCACACCTTCGACCAGATAGTCTGTCGTTTCCAGCGTCGGCGTATCCGGGCGTTCCCCCTCAGCAATCGCGACGGTGCCATCCTGCGCCAGGATCGGCCCTTCAAAGGGATACAGTTCACCACTGATGATGGCATCGCGAGCAGCTTCGGCGGCGGCTTTGACCTCATCGCTCACGCCGGGGCCAAAATCAGACAGCGCAACTGCGCCTTCCGCAACGCCCACGCGGAGCAATTCCGGCACATACGTCCCATCGAGCGCTTCAATGACCAACTGCGTCATCAACGGCCCCCAAACCCAGCGCGACCCGGTAATCCATTTTTCGCCCGCCACTGAGCTGGCATCGGCATGGTAGCCGACTGACCAGATTCCGCGACGATCCGCGACTTCTAGCACGGGCTTCGGGCAATCCTGGTGCTGGGTGAGAACATCAATGCCCTGGTCGATCAGGCTGTTGGCAGCTTCCGCCAATACTGCCGGGTCACACCAGTTACCGGAGAACACAACGGTGGTGGTCGCATCAGGGTTCACAGATTTTGCGCCGAGTTCGAAGGCGTTGATATTCAGCAATACCTGGGGGATCGGGAACGCAGCGATAAAGCCCAATTTATTACTTTCGGTGGTCAAGCCAGCGGCAACACCGGAGGCATATTCCATCTGCCAGATTTCGCCGAAGAACGAGCCGACTTTTTCGGTAGGCTCAAGACCGCCCATGTGGAAAAAAGTGACATCAGGGAATTTCTCGGAGACGTTGAGCGCCGGGTCATAGTGACCGTAACTCGTCGGGAAGATCAAGGTTGCGCCGCTGCGAATCATCTGCTCCATGATGCGCTCGGCTTCGGCATTTTCCGGCACATTTTCGGCGTAAATCGTTTCGATGTTCGGCAGCAGTTTTTCGATGCACAGCCGTCCTTGATTGGCAGCATAGTTATAGCCGAAATCGTCAACCGGGCCGACGAAAATAAAACCGATTTTGGCGGTATAGGTCGAGAGATCGCCCGATGCTGCGAGTGCCGTCAACATTTCTGCGGCGGCTTCGCTTCCGGCAGGCCCGCAGGGATCGGGTTCTTCGGCTTCCTGCGCGATCACGACCTGGCTGAACAGCGCAGTCACCAGCAATAAAATCAATAAGGAGGTGCGTAAAAATCGTTGCATGACTGAAATAGACCTTTCGTTGATGAATATCTGTCAAGTTCAGATAAGAAATGACGAAAAAATGCGGCTCAGTGTACGGTCACGGCCTCCTGGTTATTTCTGACGACCCATTATGTCTGTCGGCTAAAGACGCGCCCAAGCTCGGCGGGCATGGCACGGTTACTCGCCCGCGCCCATACCAGCAGAATCGCCAGAGTCAGCACGTAGGGGAGCATTTGCAAAAAGAATGGTGAAATTCCGACGCCGAGCGTTTGCAGTTGCAGTTGCAGCGAAACCGCGCCGCCATAGAGGAGTGCGCCCGCCGCCGCCCGCACCGGATGCCACATACCAAAGATGACCAGCGCGACGGCGATGAAACCTGCGCCCTGCGTCATCCCTTCGACCCAGAAATGCGTGTAGGCCAGCGACAACTGCGCGCCGCCCAACCCAGCCATCAAGCCGCCGAAGAAAACGGCTGCATAGGCGATCAAAGCGGGGTTGCGGCCTGTCGAAAAGGCGGCGATTCGGCTTTCGCCCACCGCCCGCAGCGACAAGCCCCAACGGGTTCGATATAGAAAAAACCAGATCGCCGGGATCAACAAATAGGCTAAATAGGTCAAAACGTCGTGCCGGAATAAAATTGGGCCGATGAACGGAATATCCGACAGCACCGGAATGGGTACAACATCGAATCCGGTAATTTGCGTACTCACATAGGGGCGTCCGATCAGCGCGGTCAGGCCGAGGCCGAGGAACATCAGCGTCAGGCCGCTTGCCAGTTGGTTCGCGCCACAGTTGATGACCAGATAGCCGTGCAGCAGACTCAACAGGCCGCCCGCCAGCGCCCCAGCTAACGCACCTAACCAGCCGCTTCCGGTCTGAGCGGTCACGATAAAGCCGACGCAAGCGCCCATCAACATGCAGCCTTCCGCGCCCAGGTTCGCAACACCCGTTTTTTCATTCACGGTCTGACCGAGCGTGGTGTACAGCACAGGTGTCGCCGAGCGGAACGCGCCCGTCAGCACAAATTGAATAAATAAAATCGGATCCATTGGGTTAAGCCTCTTTCTTCTGCATTCCCTGATTCCGCAGGATGAAGAACAGGATAAATGCCATGAGGATATTCACGGTAGAAGCGGGCAGATTGACGCCAATTTGCAACCAGTCGCCGCCGACGGAGATAATCCCCAGGATAGCCGCGATCACGACGATTCCAATCGGACGTTGCTGCGCGATCCACGCCACCAAGAAGCCGATATAGCCATAGCCGTTGGAAATGCCGCCGCGCAACCGTTCTTGAATCGCCGTGACCTCGACCATGCCCGCCAGCCCTGCCAGCGCGCCGCCGATAATCATCGTCATGATGATGTAGCGCTTGATCTGGATACCGCTGCGCCGCGCCGCCTCTGCGTTGCCGCCGATCACGCGCATTTTGTAGCCCCAACGGGTGTAATTCAGCACCCAGAAATAGATTCCAACCGCGACCAGCGCAAAAACGATGCCCAGGCTGATGCGCGTATCGCCAAACATCGGCAAAATCGCGTTATCAGAAAAGCGCGCGGAATACGCCCAGTTCGAGCCGCCGGGGTCTTTCAGCGGGCCATAAATGACATATTCGACAATCAAATTCGCGATGTAGCTGAGAAGCAGGGAACAAATCGTCTCGTTCAGGCTGATATAGGCTTTCAGCACCCCGGCGATCCCTGCCCATAAGCCCCCGCCAACCATCCCAGCGATCACCAACAGCGGAATGAGAATCGGCGCGGGTAAATCGCCAAAAGCAAGCGCTACTACTGAGGCGAACAAAGCGCCAATATAGATTTGGCCTTCACCACCGACGTTGACCAAACCGACCTGCGCCGGAATCGCCACTGCCAGCGCGCATAAAATGAACGGGATCATTTTGACGATGACTTCGCTGCGTCCATAGTCGTCAGCCAGCGCGCCCTGGTAAATTTGCTGATAAGCGGCGATGGGGTCTTTGCCGAGCGCCAGCAGCACCAGTGAAAAGAGGATGAGCGCCAGTGCAAACGCCCCGACAAAACCTAAAACGCGACGTAAAGGCTGCGAAATACTGGCTGTTCGTGCCTGCCAGGTAGCAAGCATTGGCAATGAAGGCGTATTAGCTGACATTTTCCACCACCTGTTCTGGCGTATACTTGCCATCGGTCATCAGATAGCCAATTTGCTGAACGTCGGCTTGTTCCGGCAGACGTTCGCCGACATTCCGCCCGTGATACATCACCATGATTCGATCCGCGATGGCAAATAATTCGTCCAAATCTTCGGAGATAAGCAAAATCGCCGCACCCTGGTCACGATAATCGAGCAGCGCCAGACGGACAATTTCGGCGGCGTGAATATCCAGGCCGCGCGTGGGGTAATAGGCCAATAGCAACTTGGCGGGCGACGACAGTTCGCGGGCAAAGACGATTCGCTGGACGTTGCCGCCGGAAAGCGCCTCAATCGCGACGTTCAAACGCGGCATTTTCAGCCCAAATTTTTCGGTAAACCAGCTTGCGCGGCTGCGGGCTGTCGCCCAGTTCATGCGCTGCCAGTCACGCTCTTTGGCACTGCTCACGTCGCTCAACGCCAGATTTTCTTCGACGGACATCACCGGGACAGCGCCCTGCCGCAGCGGGTCTTCCGGCACACAGTTCACGCCAGTGCGCAGGATTTGGGCAATACTCGCATGGATAATTTCCTGTCCCGCCAATTGAATCGAGCCGGAAAGCGCCGGACGGACGCCCTGAATGACTTCGCCCAATTCTTTCTGACCATTCCCCGACACCCCCGCGATTCCCAGGATTTCCCCAGGAAGGATGTTAAATGAAATGGAATCGAGCGCTTGGCGGTTGCGGTCATCCTTCGCACTCAGATCGCGCACTTCCAGCACGGGCGCAGCGCCTTTCGCGATGGGCTTGCGGTCATAGGTGCGACTGTCGGCTGTTTTGTCGCCGACGATCATCGAAACGAGGATGCTTTCGGTTGCGTCTGCCCGCGCCACGCTGCCGACGACACGCCCACCGCGCAAAACCGTGATTTCGTTCGAACACGATAGAACTTCATTCAGTTTGTGCGAGATGAAAATGATGGTGTAGCCGTCTGAGCGCAGGCGGCTAAAAATATCGAATAAGCCTTCGACTTCGTGCGGCGCGAGGACGCTGGTTGGCTCGTCAAAAATGAGAAGCCGCGCACCTGCCATCACCAGCTTGATAATTTCGATCTTCTGCTGCGCGCCGAGCGGTAGCTGCCAGACTTTGGCGCGTGGGTCGATGTCAAAGCGATATTTATCCGAGATTTCGCGAATATCATGTTCGATTTTGCGCTCGTCCACGACGATGCCAACATCGCGCAAACTGAGCGCGATATTTTCGATCACGGTGAAAGCCGGGATCAGCATAAAACTCTGAAATACCATCCCGATCCCCGCAGCACGCGAGGCTTGCGGCGAGTGGATGTTAACCACTTTTCCGTCGAGCATGATGGTGCCAGAATCGGGCTTATACACGCCGTAAAGGATTTTCATCAGCGTACTTTTGCCCGCGCCGTTTTCACCCAGGAGCGCGTGGACGTGCTGCTTCTGGATGCGCAGCGAGATTTGGTCGTTGGCGACCAGATTGCCAAAACGCTTGGTGATGCCGTCTAAAACCAGGAAATCGGTCATAACGTTTTCCCCCTGCTACCGAACTGTTGAATTAGGATGATGGTTATCGGGCAGCGTCCGCCAGCGTTTCCATCAAGTGGGTGGACGGCGCAACCGTCCCAAAGACACCGCCCTGCATCTTAATCATCTTGAGCGCGCTCAAATAATTGTTGAAGTCGGTTGCGCCTGTGCAGTCTTCTAGCAGCAAACATTCAATGCCACGATCATTGGCTTCGCGCATGGTGGTGTGGACGCAAACATCGGTGGTGATGCCTGTCAGGATGAGATGCGTGATGCCTTTGCGGTGGAGAATCAGTTCAAGATCGGTGGCGTAGAAGCTGCCTTTTCCGGGCTTATCGATGATGATTTCGCCTTCAGCGGGGGCAAGGTCTGGGATAATGTCCCATCCCGCCTCGCCGCGCACCAGAATACGCCCCATCGGGCCAGGATCGCCGATGCCCGCGCCAATCTGCTTGCTACGCCACAGCTTGTTCGGCGGACAATCGGAAAGGTCGGGGCGATGACCTTCGCGCGTGTGGATAACGGTCATGCCAACCTCACGCACGACCTTCAGAACGCGCTGAATCGGCTCGATGGCACAGGCGGTCAGCGAAATGTCGTAGCCCATTTTATCGACGTAGCCACCCTTCCCACAGAAATCGGCCTGCATATCAATAATCACGAACGCCGTGTGTTCAATGTCGAAACTGTAATCGTAGGGGTCAGCGTTGACGTGCAGCTTCCCCGGCATCGTCACGCTCATATCGACACCTCATGTTCATCCGTCTGAAAAGCGCGGATCAATTTTTCCGATTCCGTGACCCAGCCGAAAATCCCGCCCTGTGCCGCAATCATTTTTAAGCCGATGGCCTGAAATTCGGGAAAATACGAGCCTACGCAGTCGGACAGCACCAGACACTCATAGCCGCGATCATTCGCCTCGCGCACCGTCGTGTGGACGCAGACTTCGGTGGTCACGCCCGTAACGATGAGCGAACGGATGCCTTTGGCTTTCAGTTGGTCATCCAGGTCGGTGGCGTAAAAGCTGCCTTTGCCGGGTTTATCGATGATGGGTTCGCCAGCGAGGGGGTAAAGCTCATCGATGATGTCGTGACCGCGCTCCCCACGAATCAGGACACGCCCCATCGGGCCAGGGTCGCCAATGCCGCAGGCTAATTTGCCACGACTACGTTTGCTTTCGTAGAGGTCGCTCAGGTCGGGTTTATGGCCTTCGCGCGTGTGGAAAACGGGCAGATTTTGAGTCCGAAAAAATTCCAGCACCCGCTGAATCGGCTCAATCGTCGAGCGCAGGTGCGAAATATCATTGCCCAGCAGTTCACCAAACCCACCCGGCTCTAAAAAATCACGCTGCATGTCGATGATGAGCAGCGCGGTGCTTTCGCGGGCGCATTCAAACGCATAGGGCGCTGCGGGGATGTCCATCATCTCAGCCCTTCGACGCCCAATAGGCGCGCCAACCGCCGAACTGCGTGATTTCGGGATAGTTCCCCTCGGCGAGTTCACGCGGGTACAGAATGCCGTAGACTTTGCGACCATCTTCGAGTTCAATCGTGCCGCGATAGAGATTCGGCGGCTCCCCATCCTCGATTCCCTGCCAAACATCGTCCTCAACCAGATACAGTTCACCCCAGATGCTTGCGCCGCCTTCTTCGTTCTCGTTCAGGCGATACATCCCCGGATGGACATCGTTAATCGTGTGGACGCGGTAATAAGGCGCGGTGCGGAATTCACCCAGAAATTTTGAATCTTTCATATTGGGGTTCAGTTTCAAGCCGCGCATCAATGTTCCGTTGACAAACAGTTCAAAAGCCATATTTGTTGATCTAATCTTTTTAAAATGTCGATGAGAATGGCCTAATTTGTAAATCGGCGGGGCTGTTTTGCCACACGCCATTTGTGACTAAAACTGAGAGGAGAATTTTGTCGTCATGTAACAAAGTTTAATATAGGGGGTCAATATAAATTCGTAACGTCTGTTGACTCGTACAAATCGCTCGAATCGAAAATGCTAAAATCACCCGAATTGAATATATTAAAATCACCCGAATTGAAAACACAAATATGAACATTGACGCAGCGAACACGCGCGTACTGGATATTTTCCGGCAGGCCGAACCGCGCATACTGGATATTCAACCCGCCCTCGACGTGATCCCCGGAATGACCCCAGACACCATCCTCCATGCGGGCGCGCCCATCACGCCGGATCGCATGGCGAAATCGATGCGCGGGGCGATTGCGGGCGCGATTGTTTATGAAAATCTTGCTCTCGATCTCGATTCGGCCTATCGTTTGCTGGACAGCGGCGCGGTCAAAATCGATTCTTGCCACAATCACGATGCAGTTGCGCCAATGGCGGGCATCATTTCACCGTCTATGCCCGTCTGGGTCATCGAAAACGCGGCAAATGGCGCGCGGGCGTACAGCAATCTGAATGAAGGGCCGGGGCGCACCCTGCGTTATGGCGCGAACGGCCCGGAAGTGATCGCGCAGCTTCGCTGGATGCAGCAGACCCTTGCGCCGCGTTTGCGCAAAGCCGTTTTGCGTCTCGATGGCTTAAAAATTTTCCCGTTGATCGCCGAAGCGCTGGAAATGGGCGACGAGTGTCACAGCCGCAATCATGCCGTGCTGCCCTTGTTCATTCAAAAATTGACGCCTGCCCTGCTGCAAAGCGGATACAGCTGCGGTGAAATCCACGAAGTGCTGAATTTTCTGATCGGGCGCGACTATTTTTTCCTTAACCTGACGATGGCGGCCTGCAAATCGGCATGGCTGGAAGCCGAAAAAATCCCCGGCGCAAGCATCGTCACGGCTTTTTCACGCAACGGCGTCGAATTTGCGATCCGTGTCCAAGGGCAGTGGTTTACGGCGCAGTCCCCGATTGTCGATGGGCATTATTTCGCGGGATTTACGGCAGACGATGCCAACCGCGACATTGGCGACAGCGCGATCACCGAGGCCAGCGGCTTGGGTGGCTTCGCGGTGGGCGGCGCTCCAGCGATCACCGGCTTTATCGGCGGCACAGCGGCGGCACTTATGCAAGCCCAGCTTGAAATGTACGACATCACGATTGCCGAAAATAATCATTTTCGCCTGCCTGTGCTGGAAAATCGTGGGACTCCGCTCGGCGTGGACGTGCGGAAAGTGTTGGAAACAGGCATTCGTCCTTTCATCACGACAGGCATCATCCATCGGGAAGCGGGTGTCGGACAGGTCGGCGCAGGACGGGTACGCGCACCGATAGCATGTTTTGAGGCTGCTGCGCAAAAATTAGATTTGGGCATCGCCGACTCTGTTTCGGATCGTTGATGAACCGATTGTATGCCGCTCAGCTAAGGTCTGTATCCCCGGTCAAAACATTGAAAATCACGTTTTGATTGAGCCTGCCAGCAGCCCCCGGATAAAATAGCGGCTCAGGATTAGATAAACCAGAATCGGCGGCAAGGCGGCAATAACGGCTCCCGCCATCGGCAAATTCCACTGGACGGCTTCCCCACCCGCTAACTGTGCTAAACCAACCGTGATCGGCTCAGCCGCGCCTGTTGTCATCGTCACCGCAAACAAAAATTCGTTCCAGATTTGCGTAAACTGCCAGATAATGACCACGACAAAGCCCGATACCGACAGCGGAAAAACGATCTGGGTATAAATATCCCAGAAACCAGCGCCATCAATCGCGGCAGCCTCAAGCATTTCGTCAGGAATCTCGATATAGAAATTTCGAAAAATCAACGTTGTAATCGGTAGGCCGTAGATCGTGTGAATGATAATCAAACCCGGAATGCCGCCGTAGAGACGGGCGTCACGCATAAATTCGAACAGTGGAATCAGAATACCCTGATAAGGGATAAACAAGCCCAGCAGAATCAAGGGAAACAGAAAGCGCTCACCAGCAATTCGCCACTTGGACAGGACATACCCATTCAGCGAGCCGATGACTGCCGATAAAAGCGTGGCATTTGTCACCAGGGTGATGCTGTTCCAGATGCGCGGCCCAAATTTTTCAATCGCTTCAGCGTAGCTCTGCCAGTGAAACTGCGCGGGCAAACGCCAGGTCGTCGCCAGGTTGATCGCCGCTGGGTCTTTCAGGCTCGTGTTGACCACCACGAAAATTGGCAGCAAAAAAACGAATGTCCCCACGATCAACAGAATATAGAGGGTGGTTCGAAGCGTATAGTGTCGAAATTTTGCTCCGGAGAAATGCGTGTCATTCATGATGGCGCAGTTGTACATAGAGATAAGGAACGGCGGTGATTATCACGAGCAGCAGGACAATCGTAGCGATAGCGCTTGCCTGGGCAAACGAATTTTGCCGGAAACCTTTTGTATAAACGAGGATTCCAGGCATCACAGTGCGGGCGTTATCCGGCCCGGACATGGCAAATACCAGATCAAAAATTTTGAGCGACGTATGCCCCAGAATAATGATCGTGCTGATGACAAAGGGCCGAAGCTGCGGGAGGATGATGTGCGTGTAAACTTTAAGATTGCTGCACCCGTCAACCTGAGCAGCCTCGCGCAAATCTTCGGGGATGCCGCGCAGTCCGGCGGTAAAAATCGCCATCACATAACCGGACATCTGCCAGATTGCCGCGATAATGACCCCAACCAGCGCGGCGTTAAAGCCCTTTGGCGCGATGCTGGGTTCGGCTTCTGGCACATCCAGCGGCAGCCAGATTCGATCCCACACGCCAGCGGCAAAAATCAGAATAACGATTCCCGCTAACGCGCTCATAAAGCTCGCTGAACGCCAATCCTGTCGCAGCACACGCCGCACCGCCAGTAATGCCAGAATAGCGAACCCTACAAATGTCAAATACTGTGGCACTTTGTCCCAGGTAAATTGAAACCACACATCCTGGCTGTTCATCCAGTTAAAATGAAATGGCTCCAGGCCAAACACCGTCGGCAGATAATTCAGGCCGCCATCCGGCTGCAAAAGCCAGCGCCAGATCGTCCCTGTCACCACGAACGACAAGGCCATCGGCGACAAAAAGATAGTGCGGAAAAACGTCTCGGCAACAATTTTTTGATCGAGGATGATCGTCAGCAGCAGGCCGACGGCGACGCTGCCGACCACAAAAAACACGAAAAAAAAGAACATATTGGTCAGCGAGTTACGGAACATGGCCTGGATGATGTCGGTCATCAGATTTTGGTAATTTTGCAGGCCGATATTCTGGCGAATCACATTTTCAGACAGCGCAGGTTGAGATGGGTTTTCGCCCCAATCCGTTGTCGAGTAGTAGATCGTTTTGCCAAGAAAAAAATAAACGAAAATGCCCAGGAGGATAAACGTAGGCATTAACATAAGCAGGGCGGTCAAACGATCCTGACGGTTTCTCATATGCGCTCAATAACCACAAGCACCCGCTTGAATGCACACCGCTTCCATTGCCGAGGCTGCCCCGGCACTGCTGCGGCTCTGGATATAAATATCAAGCACCTGATTAAAATCCCCCATGAAACGTTCATTGGCAACCACGCCGTGCATCATACTCCCGACCAGGCGGTCTTTCGCCCATTCGTCAGCCGTATATTGCAGATAGGCATTATAAAGTTCCGGCACAGCCTCAACTGCGTCAACGCGCGCTGGGATCGAGCCTTTGAGGGGGTTAAAGGCGTTTTGCCCTTCCAGCGAGCCGAGCAACCGCAGCCATTCGACTGCCGCCGCTTCATTAGGCACACCAACGGGTAAACCAAAGGTATCGGATAACCATGTAAATACGCCTTCGGTGCCTGGAAAATCCGCCCATCCATAATCCTCACCAGGGGTTAGACCCAGAGTCGTGGACAGATACCCCGCCACCCAATCGCCCATCACGTTAAAGGCCGCATCCCCGGCGACGAGCAGATCGGTGGCTTGCTGCCAGGATAAACCAGCCGCGTTCTGATGAAGATTCGTGCAGTCAAGTACCCTACCAAACGCATCCCACACCGCGATCATCTCGCTGCCAGCGGGTGACAAACCACCTGTCCACAGGGCATCATAACCATCTGCACCCAGAACACTCAATGCCACCTGATCCCAAAGATGAATCACCGTCCAGGCTTCGCCAATGACCAGCGGCGTGATTCCCCTAGTCTGTAAATCGGCACAAACGCTATAAAATTCATCCAGGGTTGTTGGCACCGAAACACCCCATTCGGCTAGTTGATCGGGGATATACCACAACACCCCTGCCCGATGAATATTGACCGGGACAGAGTAAATGCGGCCTTCATAGGATAACTGGTCGATGAGTCCTTGTGGGAAAACACCAAACCACCCTTCCTGTTCATAAAGCCACGTCAAATCCTGCATCCGATTGGCGATCACCCACGTTCCGATCAGTTCTTGCCCTGCGTGAACCTGAAAGCTGTCCGGGGGATTTCCGCCCAACATACGTGTCTTTAACACGGCCCGAAAATTAACCCCAGCGCCGCCCGTCACGGTAGCATTGATAACTTCGACATCGGGATAACGCATATTGTAGAGTGCGATGAGGGCTTCTAATGCTGGACCTTCGTCGCCTGCCCACCACGAAAAAATTTCCAACACGCCATCCTGTGCCGTCACACCGCCGATCATCAGTAGAAAAGCCAGGATTGCAGCAAACAAAATAAGGTGTCTTTTCATCAAAAAACTCCTATTTTGTTGAACTGGCTTTACTTTACTCCCGCACTTTCTCTCCACGTCCATAGAGGAAAAGCATTACCAGTATCACAAGTCCAAAAGTAATATCTTTTGCGGCGGGAGGCACTTGAACGATGTTCAGCGCGCCATCTAGCAGACGTACAATGATGACGCCCGCTATTGTACCCACATATTTACCTGACCCGCCAAGAATAGATGTACCGCCCACCACTACAGCCGCGATTGCAGGCAGCATGTAGGGGTCGCCCATTTCGTTAAAGCTGCGTCCGGCGTTGCCCGCCAACAGCAGCCCCGCCAGGGCATTGAGTACCCCGCTGAGCATAAAAACCATGATGAGGACTCGCGGCGTTTTGATGCCGGAAAGATAGGCCACAATCTCATTATTGCCAACCGCATACGTTTTTCGCCCCAGCCCGCTGCGGCTCAACACCAGATAATGAATCAGCGACACAACGCCCCACACGATCACCGAAATCGGCAAAAAACCGAAAAGAACTTCGGTAGCGGCCTTGCTCAGCAGCTCGGGTGTCTGCTGGAACTGTGGGGCCGAGCCTGTATAGACGACTGTAATGCCTTTCAACACCGCGTTCACGCCAAGCGTCAGCACCATCGAAGGGACGCGCAGATAGGCGACGCCGATGCCGTTCACCAGCCCAACGAGCAGGCCAACCCCCAGCGCAACGGCAATGCCCAATGGAAGATTGCTGTCCTGTCCCGCCATGATCGAGGTTGCGACGACAGCCGATAGGTTGAGCGTCCAGGGAATCGACAGGTCAATATTTCCAGTCAGGATCACCGCCATTTGTCCGGCGGCAATGATGCCCAGAAACGACGCGATGCGTAGCTGCTGAGTTAAAAAGGTCGGTGAGGCAAAATTGGGCGTAATAAAAATGGAACAGAAAATAATCAGCACGACGATCATGCTGTAGGAGATGACCACACTGCGATTTTCACGATCCATATTTGAAAATCGGCTGAACAGGGAATTTTTTTGCGTATTTTCCATTTGCGTCCTTTCGCCGCGCACTTAACGCATGGTATCCAGACGGCTGCGAACGGTAAAAATCCGGCTTGCGCCCGCCGCGACTGCCAGCAGAATAACCACACCTTCCCAAAGCGGCTGTTGCAGTGGATTGACGCGCGCGAAGAATAAGATCGTAGGGATCAGGCGCAGCGCCACAGCCCCGGCAATCGTTCCCGCGATGCCGCCAGAGCCGCCAAAAAGCGATGTGCCACCCAGGACAACTACCGCGATAGATTGCAGCGTGAAAACGGTGCCAGTAGTGGCGTCGCCAGAAAGCGTTTGCGCTGTCAGGAATAAGCCTGCGATGCCCGCGAAAAAGCCGCCGAGGACATAAGCCGATATTTTCGCCAGTTTGACATTGACACCGCTCATGTAGGCCGCTCCCTCGTTACTGCCAATAGCATAGACCCACATGCCCAATTGAGAGCGACGGAAGGGAATCCATACGACGATCAGCACGACAAGCAGCAGAATGACGGAGGCGGGGATGTGGTTCAAAAGCGATTGAAAAAATGCCGCGATGCCGGTAGGTTCTTCGCCAAACAGCGTCTCCGGCAAAATCTGCGCGACTCGGCGCGTCAGCAGATCGCCATAGACATCCGGCACATAACCACCCGGTTGTGGTCGCAAAAACAACGCAATTCCGCTGTAAATAGACGCCGTAGCCAGGGTAACGATGATCGGCTGCAAACGCCCATACACGACGATCAAGCCATTGACCAGCCCTGCAAGGGACGCCACGACCAGCACAATCATCACAACCCCGATGATGTTGAGGGGGTTATCCGGCTCGGTGAACATTGACGATGCCAGGGAATTGCTCAGGCTGATAATTGGGCCAACGGACAGGTCGATCCCGCCCGTAATGACGACGGTGGTTTGCGCCATGCCCGCGAATACCAGCGTCATGCTCTGGTTGGCTGTCGAGGTAATGACAGGTGGCGTAAAAAAGCGCTCGTTCAACGATACGGTGATGCCCAGGAGCGCAAAAAGGATGATAAACGCGATACCCACCCGAAAATGGCGAAGGATATGCCGCCAGAAACCGGGCATAATCTGGTTAGTTGGTCTGGTAGAAATCATTTAGGACTCGCGCAGTTCCTGTTTGGTCGCGTTGAGGCCCAACGCGGCGGAAACAATATTTTCTTCATTAATATCGGCGCTGGTCAGTTCTCGAAAAATGTGTCCCTCGTACAAGACCAGCACCCGATCACACATCCCGACCAATTCACTCAATTCTGTCGAGAAGAACAGAATGCCAGCGCCGTTGTCGGCTAACTTTCGAATCAGTTGGTAGATTTCCTGCTTCGTCCCCACGTCAATGCCGCGCGTGGGGTCATGCAGCAGATAAATTCTGGCATCGGTCAGCAGCCATTTGCCGATCACCACTTTTTGCTGGTTGCCACCGCTTAAACTGCGCACAGGGACGCGCGGAGAGCCAACCTTGACCTGCATTTGCTCGATCATTTGATGAATCGTGCTGTGCTCTTTCGGCCTATCGACCAGACCATAGCGGTTCAAGAGGCGATCAATGACGGATAAAATCGCGTTATCCCCCACTGACATCGGCAGGATAAGCCCCTGGGTTTTGCGATCTTCCGGGATCAGCGCCATCCGAATATTGGAGCCTGTCGCCGCCGATGGGCTGGAAATCTTGATCGGCTGCCCGTCAATTCTGATGCTGCCCTGCACGCCCCGCAGCACCCCGAACAGCGCAAAAAGCAGTTCAGCCTGCCCCTGCCCATCCAGCCCGCCCAGGCCAACAATTTCGCCTTTGCCAACGCTCAGACTGATGCTGTGCAGAGTCGGCTCCCAGGATAAATTTTCGACTTCGAGTACGGGGGAACACGCTTGAGCCGAATCAGGCTTCGCCGGAAAAACCTGCTCCAGTTTGCGACCAATCATAAGCTGAACCATTTCCTCATGGCTGACCGCACCCATCGGGAACGAGCCGACATCCTGACCATCACGAAAAATCGTTAGCGTATCGGCAATTTCTTCGACTTCGCTCATGCGATGTGAAATGAAAATGACCGAACGGCCCTCGTCGCGCATCCGTCGGATAACGTCAAAGACAATTCTGACATCCTGCACAGCAAGCGCTGATGTACCTTCGTCCAGAATCAGCAGTTTAGGTTTATGCGCAAAGGCTTTGGCGATTTCGACAAGCTGACGCTGTGCTAACGGAATCTCACTCACCAGCGCGTTGGGGTTCAGGTGATTAAAGCCGAGTTCGGCACACAGCGCTTCAGCATCGTGTTTTAAGCGGCTGCGGCTGATGATACCAAAATTATTCTTGGGCGGATTGGCAATAAAGATGTTTTCGGCAATGGTGAGATCGGGCAGCAGTGAGAGTTCCTGAAAGACGGGAACGATGCCATGCTGCGCTGCCTGCTTGGGTGATTTGATCGTCGAGGCGTGACCATCGATGTGAATAGTTCCCGAATCTGGCGTCACCACGCCAGCAATAATTTTGATAAGCGTACTTTTCCCCGCTCCATTCTCGCCAACAAGGGCGTGAATGCTGCCAGCCTGACAGATGAACGTCGCGTCGTTGAGCGCGATGGTATTGCCAAAGCGTTTGCTGACGAGGTGTGCTGCCAGCAGGGGCGTTTTTTCGCCATTCGATTGATTCATGAGGACTCCCCGGAAAGATCGAGCCGGATCGCGACCCGGCTCAACCTTATCATGCTGTTTTAGTCGATCTCTACCGCG
>Ga0268299_1002473_pt1 | contig 21917 bp, 15 predicted proteins | sample NOBtaG_FD_193484 | JGI IMG/M metagenome (GOLD analysis project Ga0268299, IMG submission 193484) | Activated sludge microbial communities from bioreactor in Nijmegen, Gelderland, Netherland - NOB reactor | ecosystem: Engineered > Bioreactor > Aerobic > Activated sludge | place: Netherlands... | reverse complement strand
CGGGTCGGTCGTGATGGTGTCCCTGGCGACGGCGATCGGGACGCCCATCGGCGTGCTGGCCGGCGTCTACCTGGCCGAGTACGGCCAGAAAGGCTGGCTCGGCAGCGTGACGCGCTTCATCAACGACATCCTGCTGTCGGCGCCCTCGATCGTGATCGGCCTCTTCATCTACTCGGTCTGGGTCGCGCGGTTCAAGAGCTTCTCGGGCTGGGCGGGCGTGCTGGCGCTGTCGCTGATCGTGATCCCGGTCGTCATCCGGACCACCGAGAACATGCTGAGCCTGATTCCCAACTCGCTGCGGGAAGCCGCCTACGCCCTGGGCACGCCGAAGTGGAAGGTCATCATGACCGTGACGCTGAAGGCAGCACGGGCGGGGGTGCTGACCGGCGTGCTGCTGGCGCTGGCCCGCATCGCCGGTGAGACGGCACCGCTGCTGTTCACCGCGCTGTCCAACCAGTTCTGGACCAGCAACCTGAACACGCCGATGGCCAGCCTACCGGTGACGATCTTCAAGTTCGCGCTCAGCCCCTACGAGAACTGGCAGAAGCTGGCCTGGGCCGGCGTCTTCCTGATCACGATCGGCGTGCTGGTGCTGAACATCCTGGCACGCGTGCTGTTCCGCAACAAACACTGACGCAGAGGTCCCGACATGGACACCAAGGTCGAACTGCCCATCACCGAGAAGGTCAAGCTCTCGGTGCGCAACCTGAACTTCTACTACGGGCACTTCCACGCGCTGAAGAACATCAACCTCGACATGCCGGCCAACAAGGTCACGGCCTTCATCGGCCCGTCGGGCTGCGGCAAGAGCACGCTGCTGCGGACCTTCAACCGCATGTTCGAGCTCTATCCCGAGCAGCGGGCCGAGGGCGAGATCAAGCTCGACGGCGTCGACATCCTGGCCACGAAGGACGATGTCTCGCTGATCCGCGCCAAGATCGGCATGGTGTTCCAGAAGCCCACGCCCTTCCCGATGTCGATCTACGACAACATCGCCTTCGGCGTGAAGCTGTTCGAGACGCTGCCGCGCGTCGAGATGGACGAACGCGTCGAGTGGGCGTTGAAGAAGGCGGCGCTGTGGAACGAGGTGAAGGACAAGCTCAACCAGAGCGGCTCGGGTCTGTCCGGTGGCCAGCAGCAGCGGCTGTGCATCGCGCGCGGCATCGCGATCAAGCCCGAGGTGCTGTTGCTCGACGAGCCCTGCTCGGCGCTCGACCCGATCTCGACCGGCAAGATCGAGGAGCTGATCCACGAACTGAAGGTCGACTACACGGTCGTGATCGTCACCCACAACATGCAGCAGGCGGCACGCTGCTCGGACTACACGGCCTACATGTACCTCGGTGACCTGATCGAGTTCGGGCCCACGTCCGAGCTCTTCATGAAGCCGAAGAAGAAGGACACCGAGGACTACATCACCGGACGCTTCGGCTGATCCGGCAGGGAGCACGACCATGACGGACAAGCATCTTTCGACCCAGTTCGACAGCGAACTCAGCGCGATCTCGACCCGCGTGCTCGAGATGGGCGGCCTGGTCGAGTCGCAGGTGGCGCAGGCGATGTACGCGTTGTCCCACTTCAGCAGCGAGACGGCCGCGCAGGTCCTGGCGATGGAGGAGAAGGTCAACCAGATGGAACTGGACATCGACCGCGACCTGTCCAGCATCATTGCCCGCCGCCAGCCGACCGCCCGCGATCTGCGCCTGCTGATCGCGGTGTCCAAGACCATCGGCAACCTCGAGCGTGTCGGCGACGAGGCGGCGCGCATCGGCCGCACGGTCCAGCGCCTGGTCAACACCGGCGTGTCGAGCCGGCTGCGCCTGCCGGTCGCCGACGTCTCCTTCGAGGCCACGCTGGCGACCAGCCTGCTGCGCAAGGCGCTCGATGCCTTCGCACGCCTCGACGTCGACAAGGCGGTCGAGGTGCTGAAGCAGGACGACCAGCTCGACCAGGAGTTCGAGGGCCTGATGCGCAAGCTGATCACCTTCATGATGGAGGACCCGCGCACGATCTCCGCGAGCATCGACCTGGTGTTCGTGGCCAAGGCCATCGAGCGCGTCGGTGACCACGCGAAGAACCTGGCCGAGCAGATCATCTACATCGTCAAGGGCACCGACGTGCGTCACAACCCGGTCGAGACCGTCGAGTCGATGGTCAGCAACTGATGCGGCAAGGAGCAGATCGATGAGCCGAGTGCTGGTGGTGGAGGACGAGTCGGCGATCGCCGAGCTGATCTCGATCAACCTGCGTCATGCAGGCTACGAGGTCACGATCGCGGCGAGCGCCGACCAGGCCCAGATCGAGATCGACCGCGTGCTGCCGGACCTGGTGATCCTGGACTGGATGCTGCCGGGGCAGTCCGGCCTGTCGCTGGCCAAGCGCTGGCGCGGGGAGAGCCGGACCAAGGAACTGCCGGTCATCATGCTGACAGCGCGGGCCGACGAGGGCGACAAGGTCGCCGGGCTCGACGCGGGCGCCGACGACTACCTGACCAAGCCGTTCTCGACCCACGAGCTGATGGCGCGCATCCGTGCCGTGCTGCGCCGCAAGGCGCCCGAGGCGCTGGACAGCGCCGTCGAGCTCGGGCCGCTGCGGCTGGATCCCGCGACGCGGCGCGTGTCGCGCGGCGAGCAGGAAGTCAAGGTCGGGCCGACGGAGTTCCGCCTGCTGCACTTCCTGATGACGCACCCGGAGCGCGTGCACTCGCGCGCGCAGCTGCTCGACCGGGTCTGGGGCGACCATGTCTTCATCGAGGAGCGCACGGTCGACGTGCACGTCAAGCGCCTGCGCGAGGCGCTCGCGCCCGTGGCGTGCTCCACGATGATCGAGACGGTGCGCGGCGCCGGCTACCGGCTGACGCAGCAGGTGGCGGCGGTGTCGGCCTGACACCGCGCATGCGGGAGGCGCGGCCGTGAGCTGGCTCTTCCCACGCCTGTTCGCCGGCTTCCTGGCGATGGTGGCTGGCGGCGTGATTGGCTACGTGCTGGGCAACCCGGTGCACGCGCCGGTGCTGAGCGTGCTGCTCGGCGGCGGGCTCGCGGTGGGCGCGCTGGCGGTCTTCGACACGCTGCGCGGCGTGCGGCTGATCGCCTGGCTGCGTGGCGCCCAGGAGACCGACGCGCCGCGCGACGCCGGCTTCTGGGGCGAGATCGGCTACCGCGTCGAGCGCAGCATCCGCGCGCGGGAACGCAGCACGCTGCAGGAACAGGCGCGGCTGGGCCAGTTCCTCGAGGCGATCGAGGCCTCGCCGAACGGCGTGCTGATGCTCGACCTGAACGGCCAGATCGACTGGTGCAACTCGGTCGCCGCCTCGCACTTCGGGCTCGATCCGCGGCGCGACCGGCTGCAGCGACTGACCAACCTCGTCCGCGCGCCGGCCTTCGTCAGCTACCTGCAGGGCGGCGTCTACCGCGAACCGGTCAGCTTCGCGAGCCCCAACGGCCTGGGCACGCTGTCGGTGCTGGTGCGGGAGTATGGAGACGGCATGAAGCTGGTGCTGTCGCAGGACATCACCGAGCGCGAGCGGGCCGACGCGATGCGGCGCGACTTCGTTGCCAACGTCTCGCACGAGATCCGCACGCCGCTGACGGTGCTGTCGGGCTTCATCGAGACGATGAACACGCTGCCGCTGACCGAGGTCGAGCGCAGGCGCATCCTGACGCTGATGGGGCAGCAGACGCAGCGCATGCAGTCGCTGGTGACCGACCTGCTGACGCTGGCGCAGCTCGAGGGCAGCCCGCGTCCGCCGGCCGACCAGTGGACGCCGGTCGCGCGCCTGCTGCGGCAGGTGGAGGCGGATGCGCGCACGCTGTCCCAGGGCCGTCACCAGCTGACGCTGATCGGCGAGAGCACCCAGCAGATCGCCGGCGCCGAGGGCGAGCTGCTGAGCGCGCTGGCCAACCTCGCGAACAACGCCGTGCGCTACACGCCCGAGGGCGGTCGCGTCGACATCAGCTGGCGCGTGCTGGGCGACGGCAGCGGCGAGTTCGCCGTCAAGGACACCGGCCCCGGCATCGAGCGCGAGCACCTGCCGCGGCTCACCGAGCGCTTCTACCGCGTCGACGGCAGCCGCTCGCGCGACACCGGGGGCACCGGGCTCGGCCTGTCGATCGTCAAGCACGTCGCGCAGCGCCACGGCGGCGAGCTCGACGTGCAGAGCGAACCGGGCAAGGGGTCGACCTTCCGGCTGGTCTTTCCGGCGGCGCGGCTGCGGACGCCGGCGGCGCCGGACCACGCGGCGCGCGGCAGCAGCAACAACGAGGCTGCCGAGGCGGCTTCTAGCGCGCGCTAGGTTCGCGGCGGTAGATCGCGGTCTGCTCGTCGCGCTCGGTCGGGCGGCGTTCCCGCGACAGCAGGCTCCAGCCGGGTCGCTGCAGGCTGCTGCTTTCGGCGCGCATGCGTACCGTCGTCAAGAGGAACTCGCAGCCGCTGGCGGGCGGCTCGGCGTGGGCCTCGACGCGCCAACCGCCGTGCACCTCGAGAGCGGCCAGCTGCGCCTTCTGCAGCCCGACCGCGGCGATGCAGGCATCGCGCGGCACCTGCTGGGCGATGCGCTCGACCAGCGGCCGGTAGCTGCGTGCGTAGTTCAGCACCGGCAGCAGCAGGGTCATGGCGAGCAGCCAGCACAGCGCCACCCCACCGGCGGGGAGCACCAGACTCTTCCACAGCACCGGCGGATGCCGACCGGTGCGCCAGCGCACAAGCAACAGCCACGCGACCGTGCCGGCGATGGCCGCCACCAGCGCCGGCAGTGAGAAGCCGCCTGGATAGCCCGGCGCGAGCCGCGCGATGTTGGCGGCCGGCTTGGCCGGCACGCCGAGCTGCAGCGAGGCGTAGATGACCCAGACCGAGATCGCCCCGAGGCTGAAGAAGAACACCGAGAACCAGTCGATCGCCGCGGCAACGCCGCGCTGCAGGGTCGGCAGCGCAAAGGCCGCCAGCACCGCCAGCGCGGGCAAGGACAGCATCAGTGCCCGATCCGAGCCGCCCATCGCGATGCAGGCCACGATCGCTGCGGCAGCGACCGCGAGCGGCACCGCGATGTGGCGGTGCGCCAGGTGGCGGCGCCAGCGCCACAGCGTCCAGCCGGCCAGTGCCCAGGCGGGCCAGGCGAACCAGACCAGCAACTGCAGCAGTTGCCCGACGCTGCCCGGCCGGCCGAGCCGCCAGCCCCAGGCGCCCAGCGCAGCGGCGAGCGCCGCGGCCAAGAGCGCGGCGACGGCGATCCAGAGCGCGAAGCGGCGCGCCAGCGGATAGCTGGAGCGCAGGCTGACCAGCAAGCCGCCCAGGGCGAAGCCCAGGCCGATGCTCGGTGCGCCGCTGGCCGCCAGCACCGGCAGGGCCACCAGCACCGCGATGCGGGAGGCCCAGGCCCGCGAGGCACTCGCCGCCATCGCGTAGACGAACAATGCGGCGCCGAACAGCTGGACCAGCTCGGGGGTCGTCTCGTGGCCCAGTTGCAGCAGCCCGAGCGTCGCGACCAGCGCCAGCAGCGCGCCGTCAGCGATGGCGCGCGCGTAGTCGATCGGCTTGGCCTCGCCGCCGAAGGCGAACGGCAGCGGCTGCGCGGCTTCGGTGCGCGCGAGGTGGTAGCTGCTGTACCAGGTCAAGGCCAGCACGCCCACCAGCAGCAGCGCGAACGGCAGGCGCGCGGCCAGCGCCGGATCGAGCACGGACCCGAAGAGCTTGATCGCCAGCGCGCCGATCCAGTAGGGCAACAGGGCGCCGTCGGCAGGCTGGCCGGCGATCGTCGGCGACAGCGGATCGGCGCCGCCGGTCGCCAGGCTGAGCATGTAGCCGAAGGCGGTGAGATCGGCGTTGCGCCACGGGTCGCGACCGAACAGGCCGGGCAGCACATAGGCGGCACAGAACAGCAGCAGCGCCGTGCGCGGCAGGCGCTGCGCGGCGCGTTCGGAGACCAGGGCGGGGGTCGGCTGCGTCACGGGCGCGATGATGCCTTGCGCCGGCGCTCCGGGGCCTGCCAAAGAAAAAGGCAGCCGAAGCTGCCTTTCGTCGCCGCGGGTAGCCGCGTCACTTCTTGCCGCTGAGGTGCGCGAACTTGTTGCGGAACTTCTCGACGCGGCCGCCGAGCGAGTCGACGCTCTTCTGCGTGCCGGTGTAGAACGGATGCGACTCGCTGGTCGTCTCGAGCTTGATCAGCGGCAGCTCACGGCCGTCGTCCATCTTCACGGTCTCCTTGGCCTGCGCGGTCGAGCGCGTCACGAACTTGAAGCCGTTGGACAGGTCCACGAAGCAGACTTCGCGGTAGCTGGGGTGAATGCCGTCTTTCATCTCGGGACCTCGGGTCGGTTGCGGGAGCCACGCCGCCGCATCGGGACGGCGCACTTTCCGGCGGTTGTTGGGGGCGGAAAAGCCGCGGATTATGCCTGAAATCAACGACTTACGGCAGGGCTTCAGCCGCCCCGGCGCATCATCTCGAAGAAGTCCAGGTTGTTCTTCGTGGCCTTCATCTTGTCGAGGATGAACTCCATCGCCTCGATCTCGTCCATGGAGTAGAGCAGCTTGCGCAGGATCCAGGTCTTTTGCAGGATCTCGGGCTTGAGCAGCAGTTCCTCGCGGCGCGTGCCCGACTTGTTGATCTGGATCGCCGGGTAGACGCGCTTCTCGGACATGCGGCGGTCGAGGTGGATCTCGCAGTTGCCGGTGCCCTTGAACTCCTCGTAGATCACCTCGTCCATCTTGGAGCCGGTGTCGATCAGCGCCGTGCCGATGATGGTGAGCGAGCCGCCTTCCTCGATGTTGCGCGCCGCGCCGAAGAAGCGCTTGGGGCGCTGCAGCGCATTGGCATCGACACCACCGGTCAGCACCTTGCCCGACGACGGCAGCACGTTGTTGTAGGCCCGCGCCAGCCGGGTGATCGAGTCGAGCAGGATCACAACGTCCTTCTTCAGCTCGACCAGGCGCTTGGCGCGCTCGATCACCATCTCGGCGACCTGCACGTGGCGCGCGGCCGGCTCGTCGAAGGTCGAGCTGATGACCTCGCCGCGCACGGTGCGCTGCATCTCGGTCACTTCCTCGGGGCGCTCGTCGACCAGCAGCACGATCAGGTGCGCGTCGGGGTGGTTGGCCACGATGGCATGCGCCAGGTGCTGCATCATCATCGTCTTGCCGCTCTTGGGCTGCGAGACGAGCAGGGCGCGCTGGCCCTTGCCGATCGGGGCGACCAGATCGATGATGCGGCAGGTGATGTTCTCGTCGCTCTTGATGTCGCGCTCGAGCTTGAACTGCTCCTTGGGGAACAAGGGCGTCAAGTTCTCGAACATGATCTTCTGCTTGTTCTCCTCGGGCGTGATGCCGTTGACGATGTCCACCTTCACCAGCGCGAAGTAGCGCTCGCCGTCCTTGGGGACACGGACCTCACCCTCGATCATGTCGCCGGTGTGCAGGTTGAAGCGGCGGATCTGGCTGGGGCTCAGGTAGATGTCGTCGGTCGAGGCCAGGTAGCTGGCGTCCGGCGAGCGCAGGAAGCCGAAGCCGTCAGGCAGCACCTCGAGCACGCCGTCGCCGAACACCTGCTCGCCGCCCTTGGCGCGCTTCTTCATGATCGCGAACATCAGCTCCTGCTTGCGCATGCGGCCGGTGTTCTCGATCTCCAGCGTCTCGGCCATCTTGACCAGTTCGCTGATGTGCTGGGTCTTCAGTTCGGATAGATGCATCGTGGCACCCTGGGTGCAGGCGTGGCGTCCGCCGCTGCGGGCGCCACCGGAGTCGGGCGATCGCAGGCCTGGGAAGAGGCCTGGACCGCCCGCTGTCGTCATCGATCCCTCGCGGGACCGATTCGGGAAGCCGACCCTCGCGGGACGGATTCAGTCTGGATACTGGGAGGGGGTGCCGGCTCCACGCGCCGGGGTGGGGCGTGGCGGCAATCTCGCTGGTGCCGGGGGCAGGCGGGTGGCCTCGCCCCGCGGCACGATTGACCAGATTATAGGTGGCCGTCGAGGAAGGCCGTCAACTGCGACTTCGACAGCGCGCCGACCTTGGTGGCGGCCAACTGGCCGCCCTTGAAGAGCATGAGCGTCGGGATGCCGCGGATGCCGAACTTGGCCGGAACGTCGCGGTTCTCGTCGACGTTCATCTTGGCGATCTGCAGTTTGGCGCCGTAGTCCTTGGCGACCTCGTCGAGGATGGGCGCGATCATCTTGCAGGGGCCGCACCATTCGGCCCAGTAGTCCACGAGCACCGGGGTGCCGGACTTCAGCACATCGTCCTCGAACGACGCGTCGGATACATGCTTGATGAGTTCGCTGGCCATCTTCGGTCCTTTGACGGGGTCTGGCCCCTGAGCGCTGTGCGCATACGACGGGGCACAATGATTTTGACACAAGGCCTTCGTCGGCGCGGCGGCGCCAAGGGCTTGACCATCGTGGCAACCAAGGAAGGACCGCGCCCCTGAACCGTCCGTCGAACATCGGCCCGGCGCAGCACCGTCTCGAGACGGGGCTCGACGTGGCAGGCTGCTGGGCGCGGATTGCCGACGAGGTCGCGGCCTTCGCGCAGCGCGAGGGGCTCGCCACGCGCGAGCTCGTGGTGCTGCTGCCCTTCGCCCAGCACTTGCCGCTGGCGCGGGCGGCCTGGTCGGCGCGGGCTGCGGCGCAGTGGATGCCGCGCTTCGAGACCACCCGGACGCTGGCGGAGTCGCTGGCGCCGCCCCGCAGTCCGGACGATGGTGCGCCGACGTTCGACGTGGCGACCGACCGGCTGCTCGTCGCCCGGATGCTGGGCGGCAGCGTTCCCGACTGGCCGCAGCGCGATGCGCGCGGCTTCGATCTCGCCGTGCGCCGCGTTGTCGACCTCGCCCACTCGCTGGCCCAGGCCCGCGCGGCCCGGCCACCGGCCGCGCGCAGTGCCTGGGTGGCGGCGGCGCGTGAGCGGCTGGCTGGGACCGGCGGCCCCGCGCAGGCCGAGCGATCGCTCGCACGCTTGGCGCTGGAGTGGTCGCTGGCCGCGGCGACCGATGCCGCCGACATCTTGTTCGCACACCGCCCCGCGGCCTGGCTGGCTCTGCGTGTCGGCGCGCGTGACGCGCTCACCGAGGCCTTGCTGTCCGCGTCCGACGTGCCGAGCCTGTGGCTGGAGGCCGACCGGCCGCTGGCGTCGGCATCGCAGGGTCGGGTGGCGGTCGCGGCCTGCACCGACTTCGAGGACGAGGCCCAGCGCACCGCGGCGACGGTGCTCGAGCACCTGCGGTGCGGCGACGCCGCGGCGGGTCCGGTCGCATTGATCGCGCTCGATCGCGTGCTGGTGCGGCGCGTGCGCGCGCTGCTCGCCCGTGCCGGTGTGCCGCTCGCCGACGAGACGGGCTGGAAGCTCTCCACCACGCGCGCCGCGGCACGGGTGGTGGGCCTGCTGCGATCCGCAGGGCCGAGGGCCGAGATCGACGAACTCGTCGATCTGCTGAAGTCGCTGTCGGAGACGAACGGTGTCGATGCGCTCGAGTCGGCCCTGCGAGCCGCGGGCCGGTCGCGGGTCGACGAGATCGACGCCGAGCGCCTGCCCGATGCCGCGCGCCCGGCATGGCAGCGCTGGCTCACGATGTCGGAGCCCTTGCGCGCCGCAGGTCGCGATACGCTGGCCGGCTGGCTGGTGCGGCTGCGCGAGGCGCTGCACCGAGGTGGCCTGGTCGACGCGTTGTCGGCCGATGCGGCCGGCGCACAGGTGCTGGCGGCGCTGCGCTGCGACCTCGGGCGGCTGGACGGCGGCTTCGCCGCAGCGGCCGCGGCGACCCGCTTGCACGCCGGCGGCTTCGTCGGCTGGGTCGACGGCGTGCTGGAGCAGTCGCCGTTCCGGCCGCGCGAAGATGCCGCGGCGCTGGTGGTCATCACGCCGCTGGCGCGGGCCGCGCTGCGACCCTTCGGCGCGGTCGTCTGTCCGGGCGCCGATGCCAGCCATCTCGGCGCGGGTGTCGCGCCCGAGCCCTTGCTCGGCGATGCGCTGGCGCTCGCGCTGGGCCTGCCCGGCGTGGCGGCGCAGCGCGAGGCCGAGGGCCTGGCGTTCGCGCAGCTGGCGCGCGCGTCCCGACTGACCCTGCTGCACCGGCAGGGCGACGGCCGCGAGCCGGTGATCGCCAGCCCGCTGCTGCGCCGCTGGCAGCTTTCTGCCGCGCGCGACGGGCGGCCGCTGAGGCAGGCCGCGGATCCGCGTGTCGGGCGCCCTGTGGGGCCGCAGCCCACGCCTCGGCCCCTTCCGACGGCACCGGCGCTGCTGCCGGACCGACTCAGCGCCAGCCGCTACGAGCACCTGCGCGCCTGTCCTTATCGCTTCTATGCCGCAGCGATGCTGCGTCTGGACGAGGTCGAGGAACTCGACGACGAGCTCGAGAAGCGCGATGCCGGGACCTGGCTGCATGCGGTGCTGCAGCGCTTTCACGTCGAGCGGTTGCCCGCGGGGGACGTCGAGGCCGACGTTCAACGGCTGCTCGCGATCGCTGCCGAGGAAGCACAGCGCCACTTCGGCAGCGGTCCGGCCGCCGCCGACTTCCTGCCCTACGAAGCCTGGTTCGAAGGCCTGGCGCCGGCCTACGTCGACTGGCTCCACGCGGCCGAGGCCGAAGGCTGGGCCGTACAGGCCAGCGAGCTCGACCTGCGTGCGCCGCTCGCGATCGAGGGCGGCGCGCCGCTGACGCTGCAGAGCCGCCTGGATCGCGTCGACGGCCGCCACGTCGTCGGCGGCGACGAGTCGGGCCTGCACCGCCGCCTGATCGACTACAAGCTGCGCGGCAAGGGCGCGCTGCAGGCCCAGGTGCGCGCGCCCTCCGAGGACACGCAGCTGGCTTTCTACGCCGCGCTGCTCGGCGCCGCCGAAGGCTGGCCGGACGGTGGTCTGCAAGCCGGCTACCTGGCGCTCGACGGCCGCGACGGGGTCGCCTGGGTCGCCCACCCGGATGTTGCGGACAGCGCGCAGGCGCTGGTCGAAGGCCTGGGCACCGACATCGCGCGACTGCGCGCCGGCGCGCCGCTGCCGGCCCTGGGCGAAGGCGCGGCCTGCGAGTACTGCGCGGCGCGCGGCCTGTGCCGGCGCGATTTCTGGGAGCCGTCGCCGTGATCCCGGCCTATCGCATCGACGGCGCGCCGGTCGACGCCCCGGCCTTCTACCGCGTCGCCTGCGACCCGCGCCGCAGTGTCGTCGTCGAGGCCTGCGCCGGCGCCGGCAAGACCTGGATGCTGGTGTCGCGCATCCTGCGCGCGCTGCTCGACGGCGCCGAGCCGCAGCAGATCCTGGCCATCACCTTCACGCGCAAGGCCGCCGGCGAGATGCGCGAGCGCCTGGGCGCGCTGCTGCACGAGATGGCGCTCGCCACGCCCGCGCAGCGCATCGAGGCGCTGACGGCGCGAGGCCTCGACGAGAGCCAGGCCCGCGCGGCCGAGCCACGGCTCGCGACGCTGGCCGAGCGCCTGCTCGATGGCGGGCGCGGCGTCGAGGTCCGCACCTTCCACGGCTGGTTCGGGCAGTTGCTGCGTGCGGCGCCAGCGGCGTTGCTCGAAGCGCAGGGCCTGACGGCCGAGGTCGCGCTGCTCGAGGACACCGAGGAGATCGAGCCGCGCCTGTGGCGCCGCTTCCTGCACCTCGTCGCCGGCGACCCGGCCTTGCGTGCCGATCACGCAATGCTGGTGCGTCAACGCGGCCGCAGTGTCGCCCGCGACTGGCTGCGCGCGGCGCTGGCGCAGCGCGCCGAGATCGAGCGTGCCGATGCGGCCGGGACCTTCGAGCGCAGCGTGCCGGATGCGGCCGAATGGAATCCGGCCTTCGCGGCCTGGGCCCAGCCCTCGGAGGCCTTGCGGGTCGACCCCTTGCGCGGCCGCCTCGCCGACCTGGCGCGCCGCCTGGGTGCTGCCGGCGGCAAGAGGGCGCGCGACGCCGCGGCGGCGCTCGAGCTCGCGCTGCAGGCCGCGGACTTCGACGCCGCATGGTCGGCGCTGGTGACCGGGCAGGGCACGCCGCGCAAGCTCGGCGACGACCATGCCGACGCGATGGAAGCCGCCTTCGATGCGCTCTGCGCCGTTCGCGACGCGATCGAGCAGCAGGCCGCCCACGAAGAGCACCTGCGCCTGGTGCGGCTGTCGCGCGCGCTGCTGGCTGCCTACCGCACGCTCAAGCGAGACGAAGGCATCGCCGACATGGCCGACCTCGAGGCCTGCGCCGAACGCCTGCTGGCCGACGCCGAGCTGTCGGGGTGGGTGCAGGAGCGGCTCGACGCGCGGCTCTCGCACCTGCTGATCGACGAGTTCCAGGACACCAACCCGACCCAGTGGCGGGCCCTGCATGCCTGGCTGGCGGGCTACGCCGGCGCGGGCGGCGGCGCGAGCGGGCAACGGCCGCTGGCGGTCTTCCTGGTCGGTGACCCGAAGCAGAGCATCTACCGCTTCCGCCGCGCCGATCCGCGCGTCTTCGGCGAGGCGCGCGCCTTCGTGCAGGAGGCGCTCGCCGGGGTCCATCTCAGTTGCGATCACACGCGACGCAATGCGCCGGCCGTCGTCGATGCGCTGAACGCGGTGTTCGGGCGCCTGGCGGCCGACGGCGCCTATGCGGGCTTTCGGCCGCACAGCACGGCGAGCGATGCGGCCGGCATGGTCCAGCGGCTGCCGCTGGTGGAACGCGTCAAGGCCGAGAAGGCCGCCGCACCGACCGTCTGGCGCGACAGCCTGGCCACCCCGCGCGTCGTGGTCGAGGAGGCGCTCAAGCTCGTCGAGGCGCGCCGCGTGGCCGGCGCGATCGCGCGTTGCCTCGCCGGTGCCGATGGCCTGCCGCCATTGACGCCGGGCGAGGTGATGGTGCTGGCGCGCAAGCGCGCACCGCTGCAATGGGTGGCTCAGGCGCTGCAGGAGCGCGGCATCCCGTGCAACGCGCCGGCCGAGCATGCGCTGGCGGACCTGCCCGTGGCGCGCGACGTGGTCGCGCTGCTGGATGCGCTGGTGTCGCCGCGCCATGACCTGTCGCTGGCGCATGCGCTGAAGAGCCCGGTCTTCGGTGCCGACGATGCTGATCTGCAGGCGATCGCGGTTGCGGTCCGGCAATCGCTCCCGCCCACCTCGTGGTGGGAGGCCCTGATGTCCGGCGCCGGCAGCGGCAGGCCCGCGCTCGATCGCGCCCGCGCCCTGCTGCCGGGCTGGGCCGAGGCGGCCCGGGCCCTGCCGCCGCACGATCTGCTCGACCGCATCCATGCCGAGGGCGACCTGCCGGCTCGCACCGCGGCTGCCGTGCCCGCAGCCCAGCGCGGCCTGGCGCTCGCGACACTCGACGCGCTGCTGGCCCAGGCGCTGGACCTCGACGGCGGGCGCTACGCGACGCCCTACCGCTTCGTGCGCGCGCTCAAGCGCCGTCCGCTGGCGCTGCCGCCCGGCGCCGCACCGCAGGCGGTGCAGCTGCTGACGATCCACGGCGCCAAGGGCCTCGAGGCCGAGGCGGTGTTCCTGGTCGACGGGATGCCCGAGGCACCGAAGGCCGGCACGGCGACGCTCCTGATCGACTGGCCGGCCGACGAGCCTCAGCCGAGGCGCTGCGCCTTCATCGCGAGCGAGAGCCGCTGCCCGCCGTCGCTGCGGGACCTGATGGCCGAGGAGCAGGTCGGCCGGGCGCGTGAGGAGCTCAATGGGCTGTACGTGGCGATGACGCGCGCGAAGGCACGCTGGGTCGTCAGCGCCACCGCGCCGTTCCGCAGTGATTCGCAAGCCGGGCCCTGGCAGCGGGCGGCGGACGCCGGCGTGGTCGAAATGCCCGAAAGCCGCGCTGGTGCGCCGGTGCTTTCGCCGGCCGAGGCGAGCTTCACGCTGGCCGAACTGCCGGCGTTGCCGCCTCGCGCAGTGCCCGCGACGCCGGCGACGGCACCGGGCGACGACGAAGCCACGCGTCTGGGCCGGGCGGTGCACCGCGTGCTGGAGTGGTTGCCCGAGCCCGCGGCGGTCGATGCCGCGGCGCGGGCTGCGGCGCTCCAGTTCGCGCTGCCTGCCGAAGCCGCCGCCCGCGTCGCGGCGCTGGCGCGCACGGTGCTCGACAGCGCGGCCTGCCGCCGCTTCTATGACCGTGCCGGGCTGCAGTGGTCCGGCAACGAGGTCTCGGTCGTGTGGCAGGGCGTGTCGCTGCGCATCGATCGCCTGGTGGCCCTGCGCGGGCCGCAGGGGCCGACCTGGTGGGTGCTGGACTACAAGCTGCAGCATGCGCCGCAGGCCGTCGAGGCCTACCGCGAGCAACTGGCCGGCTACCGCGATGCGGTGCAGGCCCTGCAGCCGGGCGAGGCCGTGCGCGCGGCCTTCATCACCGGCGCCGGCGAGGTCGTCGAGCTCTAGCGCCTAGAAGCGGATGCCCTGGGGCGCCGTCTCGAGCGCGGGCGGCAGCTGGGCCGGCGGCTGCGGCGGCGGCACGGGCCGGGCGGGCGGCGTCGCCGTGGTCTGCCCGACCAGCGGCGCCGGCTCGGCGGCCTTGTAGCTGGCCGGCAGCTTCGACTGCGCCGGGTAGCCGGCCGCGTCGAGGTAGCTGCGCCATTCGGCGTCGGTGTAGCCCTTGAGCTGCTGCGTGCCGATGCGCAGCACGGGCAGCTCGCTGCTGGACTCGAGGCGCTTCAACGCCTGGATGTCGGCGTCGGTCTTGACGGTCTTCTCGGTGAAGGGGACGCCGCGCTGGCGCAGCATGTTGCGCCCGGCGGTGCAGGCGTCGCAGTTGTCGCCGCTGTAAAGGGTCACGGGATAGCGCTCGGCGACCTGGCGCAGTTCGTAGGGCAACGACGAGACGGCATCGCTGCCGGGCGTGGCGCGCATCGGCTGCACCTTGGCGGCGGTCGACGGTGTCGGACGGTCGGTGTAGGTCACGCGGCCGTCCGGGTCGACCACCTTGTACTGGGCCAGCAGCGGCGAGCCGGCGCTGCCGAGCAGGCCGAGCACCAGCAGCGCGCGGACAACGGGGTGGTGGGTCATCGCGGAGTCCCCCTGGTGTGAAACACGGATCATCAGTCTGCCATGCCCTGGTGCCGCAGCAGCGCGTCGATGCGCGGTTCGCGGCCGCGGAAGGCCTTGAAGCTCTCGATCGCCGGGCGGCTGCCGCCGGCTTCCAGGATGGCCTCGCGGTAGCGGCGGCCGACGGCGGGATTGAACACGCCTTCTTCCTCGAAGGCCGCGTAGGCGTCGGCGCTCAGCACCTCGGCCCACTTGTAGCTGTAGTAGCCGGCCGCGTAGCCGCCCGCGAAGATGTGCGAGAAGCTGTGCTGGAAGCGGTTGAAGGCCGGCGGCTGCAGCACCGCGATCTCGCGGCGCACCTCGTCGATGGAGCGCTGGATGTCGATCGCGGCCGACGGCTCGGCGTGGATGCGCATGTCGAACAGCGAGAACTCCACCTGGCGCAGCGTCTGCAGCCCGCTCTGGAAGTTGCGCGCGGCTAGCATCTTGTCGAACAGCGCGCGGGGCAGCGGCTCGCCGCTGTCGACATGCGCGGTCATGTGGCGCACGACCTCCCACTCCCAGCAGAAGTTCTCCATGAACTGGCTCGGCAGCTCGACCGCGTCCCACTCGACGCCCGAGATGCCGGCCACGCCGATCTCGTCGACCTGGGTCAGCATGTGGTGAAGGCCGTGGCCGAACTCGTGGAACAGCGTGGTCACGTCGTCGTGCGACAGCAGCGCCGGCTTGCCGGCGACGGGTGCGGCGAAGTTGCAGACCAGCTGGGCCACCGGCGTCTGCAGGCCGCCCTCGGGCCGGGCCCAGCGGCCGCGCACGTCGTCCATCCAGGCGCCGGGCCGCTTGCCGGGGCGCGCGTACGGGTCGAGGTAGAACTGGCCGACCAGCTTGCCGCCGCGGTCGATGCGGAAGAAGCGCACGTTCTCGTTCCACACCGGCGCGCTGTCGGGCCGGATCGCGACCTCGAACAGCGTCTCGATGATCCTGAACAGACCGGCCAGCACCTTGGGCTCGGTGAAGTACTGCTTCACCTCGGTGTCGCTGAAGGCGTAGCGGGCTTCCTTGAGCTTCTCGGAGGCGTAGGCGATGTCCCAGGCCTGCAGCTCCGGCAGGCCGAGCTCGGTGCGGGCGAAGTCGCGCAGCTCGGCGAGGTCTCGTTCGGCGTGCGGCCTGGCGCGGCGGGCCAGGTCGCGCAGGAAGCCCTCGACCTGCTGCGGCGAATCGGCCATCTTGGGCACCAGCGAGACCTCGGCGAAGCTGGCGTAGCCGAGCAGTCGCGCTTCCTCTTCGCGCAGGGCCAGGATCTCGCGCATCACCGCGCTGTTGTCGCGCTCGGCCGGGCCGGCCTCGGAGGCGCGGGTGACGTGGGCGCGGTACAGGCGTTCGCGCAAGTCACGGTCCTGCGCGTACTGCATGACCGGCAGGTAGACCGGCATGTGCAGCGTGAGCTTGTGGCCGCTCGCCAGGCCGTCGGCCGCGGCGGCGGTGCGGGTGGCGGCCTTGACGTCATCGGGCACGCCCGCCAGGTCCGCCTCGGTGGCGACATGGCTCCAGGCATCGGTCGCGTCGAGGACGTGTTCGGAGAAGGCCTGGCCCAGTTCGGCCTGGCGCGCCTGGATCGCGGCGAAGCGCTCCTTGTCCGCCCCCTGCAGCTCGGCGCCCGACAGCACGAAGTCGCGCATCGCGTTCGACAGCGCCTTGCGGCGCGCGGCGTTCAGTGTCGCCGCCTGCGGGCCGTTCGCGATCGCCTTGTACTTGGCGTAGAGCCGCTCGTCGGCGCCGAGCTGGGTATAGAAGTCGGTGACCTTGGGCAGGGCCTCGGTGTAGGCGGCGCGCAGTTCGGGCGTGTCGGCCACCGCGTTGAGGTGGCTGACCGCGCCCCAGGCGCGGCCGAGGCGCTCGGTGGCGACGTCCAGCACTGCCGACAGCGCGTCGTAGTCGGCCGGGACCGCCGGGCCGGTGGCCTTGTCGAGCGCGGCCTGGGCTTCGGCCAGCAGGGCATCGATGGCCGGGGCCACGTGGGCCGGCCGGATGGCGTCGAAGCGCGGCAGCGCGGCGGAGTCGAGGAGGGGATTGCTCATGGTCGTGGCGGGTGGGCTCGGTGACTGTGACAGTTTCAGCCTGCGCTGCGTTCCGCGGATTCGATCGTGTTCATCAGCAGCATAGTGATCGTCATGGGCCCGACGCCGCCCGGCACCGGCGTCAGGTGGCCGGCGACCCGGGCGACCCCGGCGTGATCGACATCGCCGCACAGGCGCCCGTGCTCGTCGCGATTCATGCCGACGTCGATGACGACCGCGCCGGGCTTGACCATGTCCGCCGTCAGCACGTTGCGCTTGCCGACCGCGGCGACGACGATGTCGGCCTGCCGCGTATGAAAGCCCAGATCCGCCGTCGCGCTGTGACAGATGGTGACGGTGGCGCTGGCTTGCAACAGCAGCATCGCCATCGGCTTGCCGACGATGTTGCTGCGGCCGATCACGACCGCGTGCTTGCCCTTGGGGTCGCAGCCGATGGATTCCAGCATCTTCATGCAGCCGTAGGGCGTGCAGGGCCGAAAGCCCGGCTGACCGACCATCAGCGCGCCGGCGCTGGCCACGTGGAAGCCGTCGACGTCCTTGCCCGGGGCGATCGTCTCGATGACGCGGTGGGCGTCGATGTGGGCGGGCAGCGGCAGTTGCACGAGGATGCCGTGGATCGCGGCGTCGGCGTTGAGCGCCTTGATGCGCGCCAGCAGCTCGGCCTCGGTCATCGCCGCGGGGTAGTGCTCGAGCACCGAATGCAGGCCGTTGTCGTGGCAGGCCTTGACCTTGTTGCGCACGTAGACCTGGGAGGCCGGGTTCTCGCCGACCAGGATCACCGCCAGGCCCGGGGTGACACCCCGCTCGCGCAGCAGCGCGGCGCGTTCGGCCACTTCGTGGCGCAGGTGGCGGGAGAGGGCGTTGCCGTCGATCGTCTTGGCCGTCATGCGCGTCCTTGTGTCCTTGCCTCGTCGAACCGGGTGTCAACGAAAAGGGCCGCTCTCGGCGGCCCTTTTCGACGGGATCGGCCTCAGGCCTTGGCCTGGGCCCCGAGCGCGATCTTCAGCAGATCGGCCACCGTGTTGGCGTTGAGCTTCTCCATGATGTTGGCGCGATGCGCCTCGACCGTCTTGATGCTGATGCCCAGGTCGTCGGCGATCTGCTTGTTGAGGCGGCCGGCGACGATGCGCTCCAGCACCTGCGCCTCGCGCGTCGTCAGGCGGCTCAGCAACGCGTCGCGGCTGGCGGCCTCCTGGTGCTGGCTGAAGGCGGCGCGCGCCTGGTCGAGCATGCGTTCCACCAGGCCCAGCAGTTCCTCTTCCTTGAAGGGCTTCTCGATGAAGTCCATCGCGCCCTTCTTCATCGTCGTCACCGCCATCGGCACGTCGCCGTGGCCGGTGATGAAGACGACCGGGAGCGGGCTCTTGCGCTCGACCAGCCGGTCCTGCAACTCCAGGCCGCTCATGCCGTCCATGCGGATGTCGGCGATCAGGCAGGCGACCTCGCGCGGATCGAAGCGCGACAGGAAGGACTCGGCCGAGTCGAAGCACTTGACGCGGTAGTCCTTGCCTTCGAGCAGCCACTGCAGGGAGTCGCGCACGGCTTCGTCGTCATCGACGACGTAGACGGTGCCCTTCTTGGGGATCAGGCTCATGCGCGCTCTTTACGAGGTTTCGATCAGCGTGGGGCCGGCCGATTCAGCGGCCGGAGCGGCCAGTTCGACCGGCAGGGTGAAGGCGAAGCGACAGCCTGTCACGTTGCTCCCATTGTAGAGGTTCTCGGCGCGGATCCGGCCGCGGTGCGACTCGATGATGGAGCGGCACAGCGACAGCCCGATGCCCAGTCCGTCGGGCTTGGTCGAGAAGAAGGCCTCGTACAGACGGGCCATCACCTCGTCGCGCACGCCGGGGCCGTGGTCGGTGACGCTGAACTCGATGACGCCGCCTTCCTCGGGCGTGTGCTTGGGCACGACGCGCAGCTCGATGTGGCGGCGCGACGGCGGCAGCTGTGCGTTGTCGATCGCCTCGGCGGCGTTCTTCAGCAGGTTCAGCAGCACCTGCTCGATCAGGATCGGGTCGACCTGCAGGTCGGGCAGCCGCTGCGCCACATAGGTGCGGATGTGGACGTTGCGGCGCCGGATCTCGATGCCGGCGAGTTCGACCGCATCCTCGACGATGTCGCGCGCCTTGGCGGGCTGGCGCTGCGGCTCGCTGCGCTTCACGAAGGCACGGATGCGGTGGATGATCTGCCCGGCCCGCTGGGCCTGGCGCGCGGTCTTCTCGAGCGCCGCGATCAGGTCCGGCTTCTCAATCGCGTCGGCCTTGACGCGGGAGACCATGCCGTTGCAGTAGTTGGTGATCGCGGTGAGCGGCTGGTTCAGCTCGTGGGCGACGCTCGAGGCCATCTCGCCCATCGTCACCAGCCGGCTCGTGACCTGGGCCTTCTCGGCCTGATGCGAGGCCAGTTCCTCGGCGCGCCGGCGCGCCGTGATGTCGGTGGCGATCAGCATCTGCGCCAGCCGGCCGTCGGTCCACTGCACGTAGCGCGCCCGCACGTCGAACCACTTCTGCAGGCGTTCGATGAAGACCTCGCGGGCATCGCCGGCCGCCTCGGTCAGCTCCTGCGTCGGCAGCCCGCCGAAGCTGTCGACGCTGTCGTCGGCCTCGCGCAACGCGGCCAGGTTCTCCTCGGCACCCGCCAGTTGCGCGTGGCCGCGCGAGTCGGCGCCGAACCACAGGCGGTAGGAGCGGTTGGCGAACAGCAGCTCGCCCTGCGCCACGGACAGCACCGACACCGCGGCCTCCAGGCCCTCGAGCACGGTCGTGAAGCGCTCATGCGATGCCGACAGCTGGTCGCGGATGCGCTTGGCCTCGGTGATGTTGGTCATCGAGGTCATCCAGCCGGTCTGGTGGCCCTTGGCGTCGATCAGCGGCGACACGTACATGCGCGCGTCGAACAGCGTGCCGTCCTTGCGCATCACCTTGACCTCGATGCCGCCGGCCGGACTGCGCCCCTGCAGCTCCTGCTGCAGCAGGCGGGTGTTCTCCTCCATGCGGTCGGGCGGCCAGTGCGGGAAGGGCGGCAGGCGACCGATCAGCTCGCTCTCGGCGAAGCCGGTCATCGCGCAGAAGGCCGGGTTGACGTAGCTGATGCGGCCCTCCAGGTCCATCGCCCGCATGCCGGTCAGCATGGAGTTCTCCATGGCGCGCCGGAAGTTGGTCTCCGACACCAGCGTGCTCTGCATCTGCGAGCGCCGGCGCATGTGACGCCAGGTGCCGAGCAGCATCCACACCGTCAACGCCGACAGCGCCACCACCATCCAGAACAGCGTGTTGCCGATCAGGCCGATCGAGGTGCGCCAGCCCTGGCCGCGCACCACCAGGCCGTTGCCCGACGGCGCCAGCGCGATCTCGTGGACGATGCCGCTGCGTCGCGTGCTGCCGGGCGGCTCGCGCGAGACGCTGCTCGCCAGGACGCGCTCGTTGCTGTCCAGCAGGCTGATCGCATGGCGGCGCGTCACCTCGGCCGGCACGAAATAGCGCAGCAGCGCCTCCACCGAATACTCGGCGACGACCGTGCCGGCGAAGGCGCTGCGATCAACCAGCGGCACGTGCACCTGGAAGACGGCCTGCGCCGCACCGCCTTCGAAGGGTCGCGAGTACACCGGTTGCCGCAGGTCGCGGGCGGCGGCGAAGGCCCAGGCCGGCTCGGTGACCTGCGAGGGCGAGGCCGTCGTCGTCGCGCTTTCCTGGGGCCAGCGCACCGGATCGCCCGGGTGGTTGGGCGACATGTGGTGGGCCTTGACGGACTGGTCGGCCGTCAGCCAGCTGACGCTGACGATCTCGGGCCGCTCACGCGCGAAGCTGACCGCCTGGCCCAGGAACTCGTCGAGGTCGATGCTGCGTGTCGCCACCTCGCGCGCCATGCGGACGAGCTGCTCCTGGTTCTCGATCAGCCGCAGGCGGATCTGCTGCTGGGCGATCTCGGTATCGCGCTTGACCGACTCCTGCTCGCGCTCGAATTCCTCGTTGCGCAGATACCAGAAGGCCGTGATGATCGCCGCGAGGAACAGCAGGACCGAGAGCAGCGGGGCCAGTGTGGCGAAGCGGTCCTGGCGTGCCGGCGACTGGCGCTTCCACCAGGCCCAGAAGAGGCGCCGCGGCGGCGAGGCGAGGGGATCGAGGGTGGAGTCGGGCGCAGGGACAGCCATCGCTCGATTATCGAGGCGAGCCCGGCAGCCCGGTCGTCCGTCCAGAGGGTCGTCGAAGCTGTAGAACCATAATATGAAATCAAGTCGCGCTATTTGAAATTTCTCGGAGGCTGTGCCAGACTGCGGCCCACCGAAAAACGAGGCGCGCCCACAGCGCCTGCCACCAGGAGACAAGCCATGTCCGCAGTTCCGGAGTCCTTCGGCCGCCCGGCCGCCAACGATGCGAGCGACACCGACAGCCAGGAAACGCGCGAGTGGCTGGAAGCCCTGGCCGCGGTCATCGAGAGCGAGGGGCCGTCGCGTGCGCACTTCCTGCTCGAGCGCCTGATCGACGAGGCGCGCCAGGCCGGCATCGACATGCCGTTCTCGGCGACCACGCCCTACGTCAACACCATCCCCGCCGGCCAGGAGCAGCACAGCCCCGGCCAGATCGACGTCGAGGAGCGCCTGCGCGCCTACATGCGCTGGAACGCGATGGCGATGGTCGTCAAGGCCAACCGCCTGAACCCGGCCGACGGCGGCGACCTGGGCGGTCACATCTCCAGCTTCGCCTCGCTGGCGACGATGTTCGGTGCCGGCTTCAACCACTTCTGGCATGCCGACGACACCGACAAGGGCGGCAGCCACGGTGGTGACCTGCTCTACATCCAGGGCCACAGTTCGCCGGGCATCTATGCGCGCGCCTTCATGGAAGGGCGCATCACCGAGCAGCAGTTGCTGAACTTCCGGCAGGAGGTCGACGGCAAGGGCCTGTCGAGCTATCCGCACCCGAAGCTGATGCCCGAC
>Ga0268299_1002472_pt1 | contig 21958 bp, 17 predicted proteins | sample NOBtaG_FD_193484 | JGI IMG/M metagenome (GOLD analysis project Ga0268299, IMG submission 193484) | Activated sludge microbial communities from bioreactor in Nijmegen, Gelderland, Netherland - NOB reactor | ecosystem: Engineered > Bioreactor > Aerobic > Activated sludge | place: Netherlands... | reverse complement strand
GGCTGGTCGCACAGCCAGCACCGCCACCCCTCACGCTCGCCCACCTCGCTCAACCGGCTCATGCGGCAGGTTACCCGCGCTGCTCCAGGCGGCCGCGCCCCCGTCACGTCGACCCGACCAGCCGACTCGGTGGCACCGGCGGTCGATCGAGGCCGATAACAGCCGAGACCCGGGCACTCGGTCGCCTCGACTCCTCCGACGCACCTCTGACCGTGTCCGCACCCGATCTCCCGGGGGAAATTCGCTCCCCTACCGTGATCGGCCATCACGAACCCGTCACCGTGCGCAGAAGGCCGGTCGCTCACGTGCGACAGCCACCTACGGCATTACCGGGCCCACGAGCCGTCCGGGCCGGGAGTAGGGCGGCAACGGTTTGACCTGCCCCCGACCAGATTTCCCGCGGGAAACTCGAATTCCAGTGCCCCTATGGCACCGGCCGCCTGCCGTCCTTCCACGGCGCTCCGTCCAGGCCCCACGGCGGCTCCCCAGCATCGTCGGGGCCCCACCCCACGGGCGGCCTACGGCGGGGGGAGTAGGGGGCGGTACCACAGCCGGGTGACGACGGGGCGAAGGGCCCGTCGTACGCTGGCCGGGAGATGTCTGCTCTGGCCCGCCCTGGCGTACCCGTCGTGGCCACCGCCGCCGCGGCCGGCCTGATCCAGGTGGTGGGCACGCTGGGGGCGGCCCACAACCAGCCCGACCGCCGCCCGCTCGACGCCCTGGCCGTGGCCCTCGTGCTGGCCGGGCCGGCGGCCCTGCTCGGGCTGCGCCGGGCGCCGCTGGCCGTCCTGGCCGCCACCTTCGCCCTGGTGGCCGTGTACCTCGCCCGGGGCTACCCCTACGGGCCGGTGGTGGTGTCGGCCGGCTTGGCCCTCGTGGCCGCGGTTCAGCTGGCCGAGCGGCGGCGGGTGTGGCTGGTCACCGCCCTCGGCCTGGCCGCCGTCACCGTCGGCCACGCCCTCGCCCCGAACGAGCGCCTGACCTGGTGGCAACCGGTAGCGGTGGCCGGCTGGATCGGCCTGCTGCTGGCCGGGGCCGAGCTGGTGCGGGCCCGCCGGGTCCAGCTCCGCCAGGCCGCCCTGGCCGCCGAGCAGGAGCGGCAGCGCCAGGCCGGCGAGGTCCGGCTCCGGGTGGCCCAGGAGCTGCACGACACCCTGGCCCACACCATCTCGCTCATCAACGTCCAGGCCAGCGTGGCCCTCCACCTCCTCGACGAGCAGCCCGAGGCGGCCCGCCCCGCCCTCGCCGAGATCAAGTCGGCCAGCCACGACGCCCTGGGCGGTCTGCGGGCGGCGCTCGAGCTGCTGCGGGACGGCGACGGCGGCGCCGCCCCCACCGCCCCCGCCCCCGGCATCGCCGACCTCGACGAGCTGGTGCGGGGCCTGGAGGCCACCGGCCTCGCCGTCCGCTACCACCGCCAGCCACCCCCCGACGGGCGGGCCCTGGCCGCCCCGGTGCAACTCGCTGCCTACCGCATCGTGCAGGAGGCACTCACCAACGTGACCCGCCACGCCCGGGCCCGCTCGGTGCGGGTCGACGTCCGCTACCGCTCCGACCCCGACCCGGGCGATGAGGCCCTGGTGATCGAGGTGGCCGACGACGGCGTCGGCGGTGGGGCCGAGCCGGGCATGGGGATCACCGGCATGCGGGAGCGGGCGGCGTCGGTTGGCGGCACGGTGGAGGCGGGGGCCGACCCCGCCGGCGGGTTCCGGGTCACGGCCCGGCTCCCGGTGGGCCGATGACGGCGGCCGACAGCGGGTCGACACCCGACCTGATCCGGGTGGTGATCGCCGACGACCAGGCCCTGGTGCGGGCCGGGTTCCGGGCCCTGCTCGACGCCCAGCCCGACCTCACGGTGGTGGCCGAGGCGGCCGACGGAGCCGAGGCCGTGGCCCGGGCCGTGGAGCACCGGCCGCACGTGGTGTTGATGGACATCCGTATGCCCGGCCTCGACGGGCTGGCCGCCACCCGCCGCATCGCCGACGACCCCCGCCTGACCGACGTGAGAGTGGTGATCCTCACCACGTTCGACCTCGACGAGTACGTGTTCGAGGCCCTGCGGGCCGGGGCCACCGGCTTCCTGGTGAAGGACACCGAGCCGGTGGAGCTGCTGCGGGCGGTGCGGGAGGTGGTGGCCGGCGGGTCGCTGCTGTCGCCCGGCGTCACCCGGCGGCTGATCGAGGAGTTCGCCAGCCGGTCCCGGCCGCCGGCCGTCCCCTCCGCCGCCGACGTCGTCGATCCGCTCACCGACCGGGAGCGGGAGATCGTGGCCCTCGTGGGCCACGGGCTGAGCAACGACGAGATCGCCGCCCGCCTGGTGATCAGCGCCGCCACGGCCAAGACCCACGTCAGCCGGGCCATGACCAAGCTCGGGGCCCGGGACCGGGCCCAGCTCGTGGTCTTCGCCTACGAGGCCGGGCTCGTCAGGCCCGGCTGGCGGGCCTGAGCGCGCCGGCACGGGCGAACTCGGTGGACTTTTGGTCGACCGGCGACCAAGAGTCCACCGAGTTCGCTCGTGGTGCACTTTTGGTCAAGCCGCCGTAGCGCCGGCGTTGTGACCTACGCCCACGGGGGTAGCCGGGGAACCTCCCGGGGGCCGACGACGGGGCGGCGGCCCGGGTGCACGGTGGAGGCATGCGATCCTGCGATCCTCCAACCGGCGATCTCGCCCTGTCCGTCCGGGACCTGTCGAAGCGGTACCGCAACCGCATGGCGGTGGACGGGCTGAGCCTCGACCTGCCAGCCGGCGTGGTGGCCGGCTTCGTGGGCCCCAACGGTGCGGGCAAGACCACGACGATGGCCATGCTCCTCGGCCTCGTGCGCCCCAGCGGTGGCGGCGGAGCGGTGCTGGGCCAGCCTCTCGACCATCCGGTCGGCTACCTGCACCGGGTGGGCGCCCTCATCGAGAGCCCGGCCTTCTACCCCGCCCGCTCCGGGCGCGACAACCTCCGGATTCTGGCCACGATCGCCCGCCTCGACCCCGGCCGGATCCCCGCCGTGCTCGACCTGGTGGGTCTCACCGACCGGGCCGGCGACCGCTTCCGCAGCTACTCCCTCGGCATGAAGCAGCGCCTGGGCATCGCCGCCGCCCTCCTCGGCGACCCCGAGCTGCTGATCCTCGACGAGCCGGCCAACGGCCTCGACCCCGAGGGTGTGCGGGACATGCGCACGCTGGTGGCCCGGCTGGGCCAGGGCGGGCGCACGGTGCTCGTGTCGTCGCACGACCTGAGCGAGCTGGAGCAGGTGTGCGACTGGCTGATCCTGATCGACCGTGGCCGCTCCCTCTACCAGGGCCCGACGGCCGGCCTCCCGGGCGGCGCCACCCTCATCCTGCGCACCCGCCGGCCCGAAGAGGCGGCCAGGCTCCGCCCCGCCCTCGCCGGCACCGGGCTGAGGATCTCGGCCCTCGACCAGGCGGGTGACGGGGCCACCGAGCTGGAGGTGGCGATGGAGGACGCCGACTGCGCCGATCCGGCGGCGCTGGCGGCCCGGATCAATCGGCTGGCGTTCGACGCCGGTGTGGTGCTGGCAGGGCTCGCCCCCCGCCGTCGCTCGCTGGAAGACCGCTACCTCGACCTCATCAAGAACGATCTCGTGAAGGGAGACCGCTGATGACCCACGTCGTGCGGGCGGAGCTGCTCCGCCTCGTCCACCGCCGCTCGGGGCTCGGCCTCCTGGCCGCCTCCGCCCTGTTCGCCGCCGTCATCGGCCTCAGCATCTACGCCGGGGCCGCCGACACCCCGACCGGCCCCGCCGCACGCCGCTCGGGGGCATCGGTGGCCTCGCTGTCGGGCACCGGGGGTGGCACCGAGGCGTTCGTGGTGGGGGCGTCGTTCGTCGGCTTCTTCGTGTTCGTCACCGTGATCGCCCTCATGGCCTCCGACCTGTCGGGCGGCACCTTCCGCACGCTCGCCCAGCGCGAGCCCCGGCGGGCCCGCCTCCTGGCCGGCAAGCTGGCCGGCGTGCTGATGGTGGCGGCGGGCGTGGTGGTGGCGGCCGAGACCCTCACCTTCGTCGCCTCCCTGGCGCTGGCCCCGATCTACGACGTGCCCACCGCCGGCTGGATCAGCCTGGCCAGCCTGAGCCAGGCGGCGGCCGACGCCGGCACCGTGCTGGCCGGCGTGGCCGGCTGGAGCGTGTTCGCCACCCTGGTGGCCGTGGTGTTCCGGTCGGTCCCGGTGGCATTGGCCGCCGGCTTCGGTTGGGCCGGGCCGTTCGAGAACATCGTGTCGGAATCGTGGTCGCCCGGCTACCGCTGGTTCCCGGGCCAGGTGCTGGCGGCCCTCATCCGGGGCGGCAACGCCGAGCTGGGTCGCGGCCGAGCCGCCGTCACCGCCGCCGCCTACGCCGCCGTGGCCGGGGCGGCCGCGTTGTGGGTGTTGTGCCGGCGCGACGTCACCGCCTGAGCGACAATAGGCGATGGCTTCAGCGCTCACCGATGCCCACGGCGTACCTCTCGGCGGGCCGGCCGAGGGGGTGGCCGCCTACGACCACGCCCTCGACCGGCTGCTCCGCTTCCACCCCGACGTGCTCACCGCCGCCGACGACCTCACCACCGCCCACCCCGGCACCGCCATGGGCCACGCCCTCGTCGCCTACCTCAACCTGATGGGCACGAACCCGGCCGACCTGCCCGGCGCCGCATCGGCCGCCGCCGCCCTGGCCCAGCACGCCGCCCACCCCCGGGAGCTGGGCCACGTTGCCGCCGTGGAGGCGTGGCTGGGCGGCGACTGGCTCACCGCCGCCGAGGTGCTCGACACCGTGCTGGAGCAGTGGCCGGCCGACCTGCTGGCCCTGGCCATCGGCCATCAGCTCGACTTCTTCCTGGGCGACGCCGCCAACCTGCGGGACCGCGTGGGCCGCAGCCTCCCCGCGCTCGACCCCGACCACCCCCACACCGGGTTCGTGCGGGGCATGCACGCCTTCGGGCTGGAGGAGGCCGGCCACTACGGCCAGGCCGAGGAGGCGGGGCTGGCCGCCGTGGCCGCCAACCCCGACGACGTGTGGGCCACCCACGCCGTGGTCCACACCTACGAGATGCAGGGCCTGGTCGACACCGGCACCCGCTTCCTGCTCAGCCGACAGCCGAGCTGGGGCTCCGGCAACCTGTTCACCGTCCACAACTGGTGGCACCTCGCCCTCTACGCCCTGGAGGCGGGTGACACCGACCGGGCGCTGGCCATCTACGACGCCGAGATCCACAACGCCAGCTCGGCCGGCGTGCCGATCGAGATGCTCGACGCCAGCGCCCTGCTGTGGCGGCTCCTGCTCGACGGGGCCGACACCGGCGGCCGCTTCGCTCCCCTGGCCGACGCCTGGGCACCGCTGGCCGCGGGCGACCCGTGGTACGCCTTCAACGACCTCCACGCGGTGATGGCCCTGGTGGGCGACGACCGCCTGGCCGAGGCGCAGGCCGTGATCGACCGGCTGCGGGCCTGGCTGCCGTCGGCCCAGGGCACCAACGCCCTGATGACGGCCCGGATCGGGCTGCCGGCGTGCGCCGCGGTGCTGGCCTTCGCCCAGGGCCGCTATGCCGACGTGATCGCCGAGCTCCAGCCGATCCGCTCGATGCTGCACCTGTTCGGCGGGTCGCACGCCCAGCGGGACGCCCTTCAGCGCACGCTGGTGGAGGCGGCCCTGCGGGCCCAGCGGCCGGCGCTGGCCGCCGCCCTCACCGCCGAGCGGGTGAGCCGCCGGGAGCGGTCGTACCACAACTGGATCCAGCGGGCCCGGGCACTGCGGGAGCAGGGCCACGACCACGAGGCCGCCGCGGCCGAAGCCCGGGCCCTCGACCACCAGCGCACCTTCGCCGCCGCGTTCGCCTGAGCCGCGGCCCGCGGTCGCGTCCCCGAACTGCGCGACGGATTTCGCGCCCCGCCGGCCAACTGCGCCGCGTTCTCTACGGATTCCGCAGGGTTCGCGACGCAGAACGGCTGGGGGGCGCGATTTCCGTCGCGCAGTTCGGGTGGGGGGCGGCGGGTCGTCCGCAGGGGCGACGCCGGCTTCAGCCCAGCAGGAGCGGGGTGGCCTTCTCGGCCCAGGCGGCCACGATCGAGTCGAGGTCGTCGATCTGGCTCTCCAGGACGTAGAGGCCCCGGCTCGGCACCGACGCCCCCAGCTCCACCAGCAGCGGGCGCAGGTGCACCTCGGGGGCGAGCGCGTGCTGGGGGGCGGCGCCCAGCATCACCGGCACCGCCTTGCAGCCGGCGAGGGCATCGTTGCCGTAGTTGTCGAGGAACGCCTTGAGCAGGCCGGAGTAGGTGGCCTTGAACGTGGGGCTGGTGGCCACGATCACGTCGGCCGCCGCCACCTTGGCCGTCAGCTCGGCCACCGCCGGGTTGCCCCACTCGAACAGGCCGCCGGCGATGGTGGCCAGCTCGATCACCTCCGCCTCGCCCTCTCCCCGGGCGGCGGCGATGGCCGCCCCCACGGCGGCCCCGGTGCGGCTGGTACGCCCGCCCGGGCTGGGGTTGCCGATGATGACGACGACGCTCACGAAACCGTTCTCCTACGTCTGCGACTTACCTGCGGGACTGCATGAGGGGCATGACCTTCTCCCCGAACTCTGCCGTAGCCGACGGGTAGTCGTCGAACACGCACATCACGCCCTTGATGCCCTCGATCTGGGCCACCTCGTCGAGCTTGGCCGCAACCGTGGCGTGGCTGCCCACGATGGGCCCGATGTTGAGGTTGAAGGCACCCTTCATCTCGGTGATCTTCTCCGCCGTGGCCCCCGACGTGTCCAGGCTGGCCTGGCCGGTCATGAAGGCGATGGCCTCCAGGTCGGCGCCGTCGCGGTAGTGGTTCCACTTGGCCTCGGCCTCGGCGTCGTTCTCCCCCATCGTGATCTGGAACAGCACGTAGACGCCGACGTCACGGCCGGTCTGCTGAGAGGCGGCCACCAGGCGGGAGGCGTCGTTGCGCACCACGTCGAGGTCGCCGGTGCCGATGATGAACTGGTAGTCGCCGATCTCGGCGCAGAACTGCATGCCCCGGTCCGACTGGCCGGCGCACACCAGGGGCACCGAGCCCCCCTTGGGCGGGGGCGACAGGCGGCAGTCGTCGAGTTGGAAGAACTCGCCCTTGAGGTCGCTGACGCCGGTGGCCCACAGCTCCTTCATGATCGTGACGTACTCGGTGGCGTAGTCGTAGCGGCGGTCGTAGTACCAGTCGCCGGGCCACACCCCCATCTGGGCGTACTCCGACTGGTTCCAGCCCGACACGATGTTGATGCCGAACCGGCCGTTCGAGATGTCGTCGATGGTGGAGGCCATGCGGGCCACCATCGCCGGGTGCAGGGTGGGCAGGGCCACCGAGGCGAACAGCTGGATCTTCGACGTGACCGCGGCCAGGCCGGCCATCAGGGTGAACGACTCGAGGTTGTGGTCCCAGAACTCGGTGGCGCCGCCGAAGCCCCGGAGCTTCACCATCGACAGCAGGAAGTCGTAGCCGGCGGCCTCGGCCCGCTCCGCCACCGTGCGGTTGAGCTCGAAGCTCGGCATGTACTGCGGCGCATTCTGCGACATCATCCAGCCGTTGTTGCCGATCGGGATGAAGATCCCCAGGTCCATCGTGTCGCCTCCAGGCGTGTCGGGTCGGGTGGGTCTGGCGGGGCTCAAGGTTTAGCACGCCGGAGGGCCGCCGGGGCGGGCGGCGCGAGCGATGTGCTCCAGGTGATCGAGGACGGCGGCCAGCGGCTCGACGTCGGCGTACTTGGCGTCGAGGTCGAACAGGTTGGCGTGGTGGACGGCGGGGTCGCGGTCGCCGCAGGCCTCCTCCACCACGATCGGCACCAGGTCGTGCTGGCAGGCGTCGAGGGCCGACGCCCGCACGCAGCCGCTGGTGGACACGCCGCACACGATCACGGTGTCGGCGCCCACCGCCCGGAGCCGGTCGGCCAGGTCGGTGCCGAAGAAGCCGGACGCCCCCTGCTTGGTGATCACGGCCTCGCCCGGGGCCGGGGCCAGATCGCCGACCCAACCGCCCAGCGGCTGGCCCCGGTCGAACAGGGCCAGGGCCCCCACCTTGCGGTAGAACACGCCGCCGTTCGCCCCGCCCGGCTCGAACTCCACCCGGGTCCACAGCACGGGCACGCCCGAGGCCCGGGCCCCGGCCACCAGGGAGCGGACGGCGTCGAGCACCTCGGGTCGGCCGATGTCGAGCGGGGAGCCGGGCTCGAAGTAGGCCCGGCACACGTCGACCACGAGCAGCGCCGGACGGTCGCCGAACCCGAGGCGGCGGTTGAACCCGGCCCGCCGGTAGTCCTCGGCCACGGGGTCGTGCGGGGTGCCGGGCGTCGGCCGATCGGTCATGGAACCGAAGGCTAACTGGCCTTCGGGGCCGGGGCCGGCGCGGGTAAGGTTGTGCCACGCCAACGAGGGCATTGGGCAGATAACGAGCGCGGACATGGTGGCAGAGATCGACCTCGGCATCGATGAGCTGAGCGACTTCCAGGTCATCGGCCGAGGTGGGTTCAGCACCATCTACTCGGCCCAGGACAGCGGGTTCAACCGCCGGGTGGCGGTGAAGCTGCTCCACTCGCTGGACGACTCGGGCCGCCGCCGGTTCGACCGGGAGCGGGGCATCATGGGCCAGCTCTCGTCGCACCCCAACGTGATCATGCCGTTCCGGGCCGGCTACACAAGCACCGGCGCCCCCTACCTGGTGATGGAGCTGGTGACCGGCGGGTCGCTGCAGGACCTGATCGACACCCGGGGCGGGCTGCCGTGGCGGGAGGCGGTGGAGCTGGTGCTGCCGGTCACGGCCGCCCTGGGCCACGCCCACGAACAGGGCATCCTCCATCGAGACGTGAAGCCGGCCAACGTCGTGCTGGCCGGGCGGATCCCCAAGCTCACCGACTTCGGCATCGCCGCCATCCGGGAGTCGACCACCACCCAGGTGGCCTACACACTGGCCCACTGCCCGCCCGAGGCGTTCGCCTCGGGGGAGGACACCCGGGACGACCGGTCCGACCTCTATTCGATGGCGTCGACCCTCTACAACCTGATCACCGGGCGGCCGCCGTACTACATCGACGGCACCGACTCTCCCCAGGCCTACATGTTCCGGATCATGGGCCACGAGATCCCGCCGGTGCCGCCGGAGGTGATCCCCCCGGCCCTGTGGGCATTCCTCCAGCGGGCGCTGGCCAAGGACCCGAACGACCGGCCCCAGTCGGCCCGGGAGTTCGAAGACGAGCTGCGGGCCGTGCTGGCCGCCGAGGGACCGGCGGTCACCGCGCCCGGGCCTGCCGGCAGCCAGCCCGGCCAGGGGTGGACGACGGCCGCCCCCGGCGCCATCTCGGCCCCCGCCAACCCCACGGTGATCTCCGGCCCCGGCCTGGCCCCGCCCGGCCCCGGCACCAGCGACCCGACCCGATGGGTGCCACCGCAGACCTCCGGCCCCGGCACCAGCGACCCGACCCGGTGGGCCGGCACGCCCCAGACCTCCGGCCCCGGCACCAGCGGCCCCAACCAGTGGCAGCCGGGCCCGTGGCCGGAGCCCGGCATCTCGGGGCCCGGCGTCTCCGCCCAGCCCGGCGTGATGCATCCCGGCGTCTCCGCCCAGCCCGGCATCTCGGGACCCGGCGTCTCCGCCCCCCATGGGATCTCGGGGCCGGGGGTGTCAGGGCCGCACCAGGGCGGCGGCGACCCCGGTACCGCCGTGCACCCGGGGTACTCCCCGGCCGCCTTCCAGCCGGCCGACCGGCCCACGGCGGCGCCGGCCCGGGGCGGGGGCCGGGGGCGTCTGGTGGGGGCGGTGGTGGCCGCCGTGGTGGTGGTGGCGGCGGTGGCCGGTGCCGGCCTGTGGTGGATGAACCGGGACGCCGGCGGCCCGCCGCCCCTGGCCTGGCAGTTCGAGACCGGCAGCGCCCTCGCCTCCCGCCCCGCAGTGGCCGACGGGGTGCTCGTGATCGGGGCCACGGTCACCGACACCGTGCACGGTATCGACGCCGCCACCGGCGAGAGCCGATGGCGGTACACCACCGGTGGCAACGTCGACACCAGCCCTGCCATCGCCGACGGGGTGGCCTACATCGGCTCCCGCGACGGTTACCTCTACGCGTTCGACCTCCAGACCGGCGACGTGCGGTGGCAGGCCCCGCTGGGGGCCGAAGCCACCGGCGGCACCGCCGTTGTCGGCGAGCTGGTGGTGGTGGGCACCGGCAACGGCGCCACCCGGGCCGTCTACCGGGCCGACGGCTCCGACGCCTGGACCGCCCCCACCGGCACCCAGACGATCAACTCCACCCCGGTCACCACCACCCGCGACGGGGGCGAGCTGATCGTGATCGGCAGCACCGACGGGAGCCTCTACTTCCTCGACCCGGCCACCGGGGCCGAGGTGAACAAGGTGACGCTGGAGGGCGGGATCTGGTTCTCCACCCCACTCGTGCTCGACCAGCTCGACATCGACGGCCAACCGACCCCCGGCCGCCAGGAGCTGTGGGTGGGCACCAGCGCCGAGAACCGGGGGTTCCTGAACCGGGTGGACGTCGACACCGGCGAGGTCAAGACGTTCTCCAACTCGGCCGGGGTCGGCACCAACCCGGCCCTCACCGCCAACGGCCTGATCGTGGCCGGCAACGACGGCGGCGAGCTGTTCGCCATCGGCCGCCAGAGCCTGGGCGAGGCCTGGCGGCACGGCTACGCCGAGGCCACCCAGATCAAGGGCAGCCCGGTGATCCATGGCGACGAGGTCATCTTCGGCACCCACGACAAGCAGCTCATCGCCGTGGATGCGGCCACCGGCGACGAGCGGTGGCGCTTCGACGGGCCCCAGATCTTCGGCCTGTCGGCCCCGGTGATCGTCGACGACCGGCTCTACGTGGGCAACGACTCGGGCACGATCTACGCCTTCGAGCTCTGAGCTAGTCTTTGGCGCCGACGACCGCCAGGGGTTCGCCGGCCCGGGCGGCGGCGTCGATCCGGTCGGCCGGCGGAGCCTCGCCCACGGCCGACAGGTTCTCGCCCAGCGCCGGGTCGATCTCGGGGTGCTCCCGCAGGGTGAGCGGCGGCGACCACGGGCTGTCGGGGGCGGCCACGGCGTCGGCCACGGCCTGCTGCTGGCCGGGGCCCAGACGGAAGTCGATCGAGCCGTCGTAGCTCCGGTCGAACCACACCACGCTCTTCAGGTCGCCCAGCGTGGCGAACCACCGCATGGCGTCGGCCACCCAGGCCGCCTCGTCGCCCCCGTTCTTGCCGGTGCCCACCTCGGCGAACATGATCGGCTTGTCGAACGTCTGGAGCAGGCGGTAGGTGTCGGCGAACACCCACTGGGGGGTCACCCACGAGGCCCAGCTGGCGTAGTCGTCCCAGTTGAAGCCCGACGTGGCCACCCAGTCGACGTAGTCGTCGCCCGGGTAGGCCTTGGCCACACCCCGCCCCTGGTCGAAGTCGGCCAGCGTGTTGATCGACCACACGAAGCGCACGTTGTCGGCCCCGGCGGCCCGGAACCGCTCGACCACGTGGCGCCAGCCGGCGATGTAGCTCTCGTTGGTGTTGCCGTTGACCCCCACCGACCACGGGTACCAGTACCCGTTCATCTCGTGGAACGGACGCAGCAGGATCGGCTGGCCGTGCTCGGCGGCGGCCGCCGCCCAGGAGTCGATGTAGTCGTCGTAGCGGCCGGCGGCTATGTCGGCCATGTTGCCCATCTCCTGCTCGGCCAGCTTGTAGCTGCCCTCGGGCTTGGCCCACGCCTCCCAGGAGATCATCGGCACCCGGCCGCTGTCGGCCACCTCGCGGGCCCAGTCGCCCCGGAACCGGCTGTCGCCCGAACCCCACTGCTGGTACCAGTGGACGATCTGGGGCGAGGAGACCTCCTCCGCCCACCGGTCGACGTCGCCCAGGTCGTAGGGCAGGGCGTCGGAGGTGTAGCCAAGGTAGATGCCGTCGTCGGCCGGCTCCAGAGCCACCCGCACCGCAACCGGGGCTGCCGGGCCGCCTTCGCCGGGCGCCTCGGCCGCCACCGGAGGACCGGCCAGGAAGGTGTCGCCCAGCTCGTTCACCTCCACCACGGCGTCGGCCAGGGCGGCGTCGACCCGGAACGACTGGTACAGCCCGGGTGGCGGCTCCCAGCCGAATCGGGTGGTGGCCACGGCCCCCGCCGTGAGCGCCACCGAGCTGAGGACCAGCACCGCCCGAGCCACGAAGGGCCACCAGCGGGTGCCGAATCGCACCACCGGTCCCACCGCCGCCGTCGCCAGCAGGGTGGCCCACACCATGGCCAGGTCGGACCCGCCGGGGCGGCGGTCGAAGACCCCCCACACGATGGTGCCGATCAGGGCCAGCGGCACGAGCAGGGCGGCCACCACCATCCGGTTGAGCCGGGACTGGTTGGTCTTCGCCGTTACCGTGCCCTGCTCGGTCTCGGGCGCCCGCACCAGGCGCCAGGCGGCGGCCCAGAACACCACCGGGAGGAAGGCGACGCTGAGCCTGATCGACCGGAGCGCCCCCCGCAGACCGGCCCATCGCCCCACTGTCAGCACGACCGCGGCCATCCAGGGGCCGACGTGCAGGGCCTGGTCCTGCCAGCTGGCGTCGTCGAGGAGGCTGAAGCGGCCGACGACGTAGGCCGGTGGGCCGAGCACGAAGGCCAGCTGGGCCATGACCGCCAGGTAGGAGACCAGCGTGTGGGTGTAGTGGATCTTGGCCCGCAGCGTCAGGCCCTTGCGCCGCCACGGCGGGTCGTGGCGCAGGATGCGCAGCGAGTCGAGGGCCCAGCGCAACCGCTGCCGGGCGTACTCGGCGGCGGTCCGGGGGGCCAGGCCGATGGTGACGGGCCGGGGGTGGAAGGCCGAGCGCCAACCGGCGGCGTGGAGCCGGATCGAGGTGTGGAGGTCCTCCACCAGGCTCCACTCCGAGAACCCCCCGATGCGGACGAGGGCCTCCCGGCGGTACAGCACGCCGTTGCCGGTGGAGAAGGCGAGGCCGTGGCGATCACGGGCCGGCTGGGTGGCCCGGTAGAACACGGGCTCGGTGGGGTTGAGGGCGTCCCGCCGGCTGCCGTGGAACTCCTGGGGGGTGGCGACGAAGGCGATCTCCTCGTGGCGGAGGTAGCCGAGGAGCTGCTGGGCCACGTCGGGCACCACCTGGTGGTCGGCGTCGATGGTGAGCACGGCGTCGGCCCGGGACCAGGCCAGGGCGCTGTTGAGGTTGGCCGCCTTGCCCCGGGGCCCGTCGAGCCGGGTGACGCAGTACACGCCCTCCCGCCGGCACAGGTTCTCGATCTCCTCCCAGTTGTCGCGCTCGGCCACGTAGCCGTCGTTGCAGACCACGATGTTGACCGGCCACCGGATGGCCTTGGCGGCAGCGATGGTGGCCGCCACCATCTCGGTCGGTTCGCCGGCCACGGGGATGAACACGTCGAGCGTGGTGGCGGGATCGGGCGATGGAACCGGCTGGCGGGGGCTCGTCCGCCCGGCGAACACCAGCCCCGTGACCACCAGCCAGACCACCGACAGGGTCTCCAGCGCGAACAGGGCCCAGCCGGCCGGGCCCACCCGGCCCAGCATGCCGAACCGCCACGCCAGCAGGTTCCCGCCGGTGACCACGAGGGCCACGACCATGGCCAGATCGACGAGGGAACGGGCCCGTGACACCCGGGGGCGGCGGCGGTCGAGCCCTCGGCCGAGCCCTCGCTCGAGCCCTCGCTCGGGCGCTCGCTCGGGCCGGACGGCGGCACGCGCCAGCTCCCGCTCCGCCGCTGCTGTTCCCTCCATGGCCAAGAACCTATATGCGGAACGGATCGCGCGGCATCCGGGTTTCCCCCGTTTCTGATAGGGGATATGACCTGGTAGGACCGATGATGGACGGATGAGGTTGGGCCTACATCTGGATTCGGTGCCCCAGGAGGGGCTGGCGACGCTGGAGGCGGCCGAGGCCGCGCTGGCGATCCCGGTGGAGATCGTCCACTGGTTCCAGGCCTGGGGCGGCGGGTACGGGCCGTTCCGGGCCGACTGGCTCGACGCTGTAGCCGCCTCCGAACGCACCGGCCTGCTCACGTGGGAGCCGTGGTCCCTCACCGGCGAGGCGGCCCAGCCCGCCTACGCCCCCGAGGCCATCGCCGCCGGGGCCCACGATGGGTACCTGACGGCGTGGGCCGCCGGCTTCGCCGCCCGGAGCGACGGGCCGTGGCCGATCCGGCTCATGCACGAGATGAACGGCACCTGGTACCCCTGGGGCGGTGGCCAGCCAGGAGCCGGGCCCCAGGCCTACCGGGCGGCCTGGATCCACATCCACGAGCTGTTCCGGGCGGCGGGGGCGGCCGACCAGGTGCAGTGGGTGTGGTGCCCGCTGGTGGACGACGTGGCCGGCCCGTTCGAGGCCTGGTACCCGGGCCCCGCCTACGTCGACATCCTGGCCCTCGACGCCTACAACTGGGGGGCGGCCGTGCCCGAGAACGGGGGCTGGCGGACGCCGGGCCAGCTCCTCGACGGCGCCTACGATCGGCTGGCGGCGCTCGGCTCCCAGCCGATCTGGCTGGCCGAGGTGGGCTGCGCCCCCGACTCCGCCGCCACGGTGCTGGGGGCGGCCACCGGGGCCGACGCCACCGTCCATCCCAAGGCGGCGTGGCTGGCCGAGCTCGTGTCGTCGGCACCCCAGCGGTGGCCCCGGTTGGAGGCGATGGTGTTCTTCAGCCTGGACAAGGAGCGGGACTGGCGGATCCACCACGATCCGGCCGTCGCCGCCGCCCTCCGCGCCGCCCTCTGAGCGCGCAGGCCTCAACCGCTGATCCCGAGCAACGGCGGCCTAAGGTCGGGGCCATGGCTGATCTACTGCGTGGTGCGACCGACGGGCCGGGACGGCTCCGGGCCCTCCTGGCCGGCGACTGGCCGGTGCTCCTGCCCGGCTGCTACGACGCCTTGGGGGCGAGGCTGATCGAGCGGGCCGGGTTCGACGCCGTCTACATGACCGGGTTCGGCACGGCGGCCGGGCTCCTGGGCCGGCCCGACGTCGGGTTGCTGGGCCTGGCCGAGATGGTCGACAACGTGCGCCGCATCGTGTCGGCCACCGACCTGCCGGTGGTGGCCGACGCCGACACCGGCTACGGCAACCCGATCAACGTGATCCGCACGGTGCAGGACTACGAGCGGGCCGGGGTGGCCGGGCTCCACATCGAGGATCAGGTGGCCCCCAAGCGGTGCGGCCACATGGAGGGCAAGCAGGTCATCCCCACCGCCGACATGGTGGCCAAGATCGAGGCGGCGGCGGCCGCCCGCCGCAACCCCGACCTGGTGCTGATCGCCCGCACCGATGCCCGGGCCCCCCACGGCCTCGACGACGCCATCGACCGGGCCCGGCGCTTCGCCGCCGCCGGGGCCGACATCCTGTTCGTGGAGGCCCTGACGGGGGAGGAAGAGATCGAGCTGGTGAGCCGGGAGCTGGCCGGGATCCCGCTGCTGTTCAACTGGGCCGAGGGGGGCAAGACGCCACCCCTGCCCCTGGAGAGGCTGAAGGAGCTGGGCTTCGCCATGGTGATCATGCCGATCGGGCTGCTGCTGGCGGCCACGAAGGCGATGGAGGCGGTGCTGGCCAGCGTCCGCCAGCACGGCACCCCGGTGGACGTGCTCCCCGAGCTGCCCACGTTCAACCAGTTCACCGACCTGATCGGCCTCCCCGAGATCAACGCCCTCGAAGCGAGGTTCTCAGCCGGTTGAACCGATCTGGAGTCCCAGGCGGCCAGGGGTGACGCTCTGGGACACCAGATCCGAACTCAGAGATTTCGCTGGGTGGGGTCGAGGCGGATCCGGAGCCAGTCGCCCAGCAGGTTGAAGGCGAACACGGTGAGGGCGATCGGCACCGCCGGGGCCGCCACCGGCACCCACTTGCCGCCCATCAGCGGGATCCGGGCCTCGGCGATCATCGAGCCCCACGCCGGTGCGGGCGGCGGCACCCCGATCCCGAGGAACGACAGCGACGCCTCCAGGATGATCACCACCCCCACCGTGAGGCTGGCCAGCACCATCCAGGTGTTGGCCACGTTGGGGATGATGTGGCGGCGCATGATCCGCCACCGGCTGGCCCCCGCCACCTGGGCCAGGCGCACGAAGTCCCGCTCCCGCAGGCTCAGCACCTCGCCCCGCAGCACCCGGGCGTAGCGTGTCCAGAACACGGCGCCGAGGATGATGACGATCGACCAGATCCCGAGCCGGTTGCCGAACACCATGGCCAGGAACACGGCGAAGATCAGAGCCGGGATCGCCAGCCAGGCGTCGACGATACGCATCAGCACCTGGTCGACCAGACCGCCGAGGTAGCCGGCGACCACCCCCACGGCCAGCCCCAACGAGCCTGCCACCAGCGTGCCGGCCAGGCCGACGGCGAGCGAGATGCGGGTGCCGTAGATCACGCGGCTGAGGATGTCGCGCCCCTGGAAGTCGGTGCCGAGCACCGAGTTCCAGTTGCCGGTCTCCCATGCCGGCCCCGTGGTGGACAACGCCCCCGGCACCGGCTGGAGCGGGTCGTGGGGGGCGAGCCAGGGAGCGAACACCGCCACCACCACAAGGGCGGCGATGATCACGATGGCGCCGGTGGGGGCGTCGGCCAGCAGGGCTCGGAACCGGCCCCATGGCGGCTGCCTGCCGGCATGACCGGCCTGGTCGCCCGCCTGGTTGGCGTCGTCGGCTGAGTCGGTGGTGGGTCGGGTGGCGATGACGGCCATGCGAGCGGCTCCTTCGGGCGGCGGGGCGGCGAGCGGGTGAGGGTCAGCGGTCCAGGCGGATCCGGGGGTCGAGCACGGCGTAGACGACGTCGACGATGAGGTTCACGGCGACCACCATGAACCCCGCCATCAGCACCACCCCCTGGATCAGAGGAAAGTCGCGCAGGGTGATCCCCTGGTAGACGAGGTCGCCGATGCCGGGCCAGGCGAAGATCTGCTCGATCACCACGGCCACGTTCACCATCACCACGAAGTTCACCCCGGCCAGGGTGAGCACCGGGATGAGGGCGTTCTTCAGGGCGTGCTTGCCGATCACGATCCACTCGGGCACGCCCTTGAGGCGGGCCAGCTTCACGTACTCGCCCCGCATCACCTCGAGCATGCTCGACTGGGTGAGGCGCATGGTGGCGGCGGCGAAGTACCAGCCGAGGGCGATCGAGGGCATCACCAGCTGCTTGATCGACCCCGAGCCCGAGGTCGGCAGCCATCGGAGCTTCACCGCGAACACGAGGATGAACGTGGTGGCGATCACGAAGTTGGGCACCGACACCCCGGTGAGGGCGATCGCCCGGAACACCCCGGCCGACCATCGCCCCGGCCGCACCGCCGACAGGACCCCGGCCGGGATCCCGATCAGCAGTGACAGCGCGAAGGCCACGGTGGCCAGGACCAGCGACCGGGGCAGGCGGTCCATGTAGACCTCGAACACCGGCTGGCGGAACTGGATCGAGTGGCCCAGGTCGCCCTGGACCGTGTCGCCCACGAAGCTGGCGTACTGCGAGAGCAGGGGCCGGTCGAGCCCGAAGTCCGCCCGCACCGCCGCCACCTCCTCCTCGCTGGCCTCGGCCCCGGCGTAGACCCGGGCCGGGTCGCCGGTAGCCCGGACCAGCAGGAAGATGGTGACGCTGAGCAGGAGCAGGGTGACGATGCTGGCCGCCACCCGCCGCACCACGAACGCGATCACGGCCCGGCCCTCCCGAACCCGGTGTCGCCCGACACCGCCAGCACCGTCAGCGAGGTGATCATGGCTTGAGCTCCAGGTCCTCGAAGGGGAACACGTAGGGGTACTGCGGGATCGAGAACCAGATGTCGTCCGGGTTGTTGGCGATCCGGGGACCGGTGGCCATCGTCAAACCCAGCGTGTACACGTAGGGGAACACGTACTGGTCGTTGAACTCGGTCTGGATCTCGGCCAGGAGGGCGTCGCGCTCCTCCGGGTCGGTCGACGCCTCGTACTGGGCGAACTTGGCGTCGAGCTCGGGGATGCAGGTACGGGAGCTCGGTCCTTCGCAGGTGGCGAAGGCCCGCCACCGGGCGGCCATGTCACCGTTGAGGCCCGAGATGTTGAGGATGATGCCGGGCAGGGCGTCGGGGCCCTTGGTCAGGGCCTCCACGAAGGCCGCCCGCTCGATCCGGTTCAGGCTGGTCTTGATCCCGATCTGGGCCAGCTGGGTGATCACCCGCTCCCCCAGGGCGTAGTACGGGGCCAGCGGCGTGAGCTGGGGCACCTCGAACCCGTCGGGGTAGCCGGCGTCGGCCATCAGCTGCTTGGCCTTCTCCAGGTTGTACTCGTGCCACTCGGGCTTGATCTCGTCGGGCTGGAGGGCGCCGATGAGGTCGGGGGCACCCCAGTTGCCGGTGTCGATCTTGGCGAACCCGCCGGTCTCGGCGTCGGAGATCTCCCGCCGGTTGAGGGCCAGCGAGACCGCCTGGCGCACCCGGACGTCGTGGAACGGGCTGTCAGGCTTCTCCCACCCGGGGAACTCGAGCCAGAACGCCGTGGTGGACCGCTGGGTGAGCTGGATCCGGTCGTCGTTCTTGGCTGCGTCGAGCAGCTGGCCCTGGACCACGTTCATCAGGTCGATCTCACCGGCCTGGAGGGCGGCGAACCGGGTGGCGTCGTCGGTGATGATCTTGTAGATCAGCGTCTTGATCGCCGGGCCCCCGCGCCAGTAGTCGGGCACCGCCTCCAGCTCCAGCTCGGTGTTCGAGGTGTTGCGGATGAGCTTGTAGGGACCGGCCCCGATCGGGGCCTGCTTGAAGCCGTCGGGCCCCACCTGCTCGTAGTAGGCCTTCGGCACGATCCAGCCGATCCCGGTGGCCGGGGTGCCGTACAGGATCAGGAAGTCGACGAACGGTTCCTTGAAGTAGAACGTGATATTTCGGGCGTCGGGCTTCTCGATCCGATCCAGCTTGTCCTTGAAGAGCTGGGCCTGGGTACCCCGGTAATTGAGGTAGGTGAACTCCACGTCGTCGGAGGTGACCGGTTCGCCGTTGTGGAACTTGGCCCCCTCCCGGATCGTGAACGAGGCGCTCATGAAGTCGTCGGCGATCTCGTAGGACTCGGCCAGGCTGGGCGCCAGCTGGTCGCCCGGGAAGTGCTTGATCATCGAGTCGTGGATGGCGTACATGAAGCCGTAGGCCGTGATGACGTTGCCCGCCTCCTGCGGGTCGAGCCAGGCCGGCGTGAGCGCCGTGTGCCAGCCGTAGACGACCTGCCCCGTGGGCTCGCTCGGCTCCCCGAGCGTGGTGGAGGACCGCTCGCCTCCCGCCTGGGGGGTGGTCACCTCCACCACCTGGGCCACCGATTCCGGTGTGGTCGTACCTTCCTGACCAGCTGAAGAGTCGCCACCGCTACCACAGCCTGCAGCCAGAAGGCCAAAAGCCGCAATGGCGCGCCAAAGCCTGGTGCGCATCACTGTTCTCCCCCTTTGGAGGCCCATCCCATCCCCGAAGGAGATGGCCGTCGATGAGCTTTCGGAGAGCCTAGAGGAGGATCGAATTGGAGGCAATCTGATCTTGCCAACGTCTGCGATCCAGGGCAGTGTTGGCGTTCAACTCACGGCACCAGGGGGGTGTTCATGGCCGGTGATGTCCTGCTGGACGTGCAGGATCTCCAGACCGAATACCGGGCATTCGGGGGATCCCGGGTGATCAAGGCCGTCGACGGTGTGAGCTTCACACTTGAAGCAGGCCAGACGATCGGGCTGGTGGGCGAGTCGGGCTGCGGCAAGACCACCACCTGTCTGTCGATCATGCGGCTGCTCCCGGCCGGCGCCCGGGTGACCGGCGGGCGGGTGCTGCTCGAGGGCCGGGACCTCACCCAGCTCACCGACCGCGAGATGCAGCACGTGCGGGGCAACGAGATCGGGATGATCCTGCAGGACCCGATGGCGTCGCTCAACCCGCTGTTCACCCTGTACGACCAGGTGCGGGAACCGGCCTACCACCACCGGGGGCTGCGGGGCGGCGCCCTGCGGGAGCGGGTGCTCAGCCTGCTGGGAGCGGTGCGGATCCCGTCGCCCGACGTGCGTATGAAGGAGTACCCCCACCAGATGTCGGGCGGGATGCGTCAGCGGATCGCCGGGGCCATCGCCCTGTCGGCCGCCCCCAAGGTGATCATCGCCGATGAGCCCACCACCAGCCTCGACGTCACCATCCAGGCCCAGTATCTGGACCTGCTGAAGAACCTCCAGCGCGACACCGGGGTGGGCCTGATCTTCGTCACCCACGATCTGGGGATCGTGGCCAAGATGTGCGACGACGTGATGGTGATGTACGCCGGGCGCACGGTGGAGCACGGCCCGGTGCGCCAGGTGTTCAGCCAGGCCCGCCACCCCTACGCCGACGCCCTGCTGCGCTCGGTGCCCAAGATGGGATCCAAGGAGCCCCTGTTCCGCATCGAGGGCCAGCCGCCCAACCTTGCCGACCTGCCGCCGGGGTGCGCCTTCGAGCCCCGCTGCCCCCACGCCGTGGCCGAGTGCGCCCAGGCCGTGCCCCCGCTGATCGAGGTCGGGCCGGGCCACACCAGCGCCTGCATCCGTTCGAACGAGCTGGCCGCGGCCCACGCCGGGGCGGCGCCGGCAGATACGTCGACGACCACCGGAGGAGATGCGTGATGACCGGCGAGCCGCTGTTGCAGGTCACCGACCTGGTGCGCCACTACCCGGTGGGCAAGGGCCTGCTGGGGATGGGCCGGGCCACGGGCCTGGTGAAGGCGGTGGACGGGGTCAACTTCTCCATCGGGGCCGGGGAGACCTTCGGCCTGGTGGGCGAGTCGGGCTGCGGCAAGACCACGATCGCCAAGCTCGTGCTGCGCATCGAGCCCCCCACCTCGGGGCAGATCCTGTTCGACGGGCGCGACGTGGCCCGCCTGACCGGCAAGGATCTGCTGGCCTATCGGCGCAGCGTCCAGGCCGTGTTCCAGGACCCGTTCGGCTCCCTCAGCCCCCGCATGCGGGTGGCCGACATCGTGGGCGAGATCCTGGAGATCCACACCACGATGACGCCGGCCGCCATCGCCACCCGGGTGGGCGAGGTGATGGAGCTGGTGGGGCTGCGGCCCGACCAGGCCCGGCTGTTCCCCCACGAGTTCTCGGGCGGGCAGCGCCAGCGGATCGCCATCGCCCGGGCCCTGGCCGCCGACGCCCGCCTGCTGGTGCTCGACGAGGCGGTGTCGGCCCTCGACGTGTCGATCCGGGCCCAGGTGATCACCCTGCTGGAGCAGCTCCAGGCCGATCTCGGCGTGAGCTACCTCTATATAGGCCACGACCTGGCCACGGTGTCGCACCTGGCCCACCGGGTGGGCGTGATGTACCTGGGCCGGCTGTGCGAGGTGGGCGACAGCGTGACGGTGTCCACCGATCCCCGCCATCCCTACACCCAGGCCCTGTTCGCCTCGGCCCTCCCCTACCACCCCGACGAAGCCCAGGATGTGGCGGTGCCGGTGACCGGCGAGGTGCCCAGCGCCCTCAACCCGCCGTCGGGCTGCCGCTTCCACCCCCGCTGCCCGCTGGCCGAGCCGCAGTGCTCGGCCGAGGAGCCGCAGCTGGGCGAGGTGGACGAGGCCCACCACGCCGCCTGCCATCTCCTGCCCCTCACCGTCGGCCGTCGCTGACGCCGCCGGCGACCGGCAGATTCGGGACCTTCGGCCCTTTCCTCCCGTCCGGCTTTCGACCGGAGGCGGCGCTCGTGGGACACTGGTACTTCGACAATCTAAGTGAGCTTGAGCGCCCAGACCGAAGGGGACCCGATCACATGAGCGGCTACACGATCATCGACGTCGACACGCACATCACCGAACCGGCAGACCTGTGGACCAGCCGGGTCCCCGCGTCCATGCGGGACCGTGTGCCGTTCATGGACCGCGACGCCAAGGGCCGGGACATCTGGGTGATCGACGGCAAGCGCACCTCGCTGGTGGGCCTGCTGGCCACCGCCGGCGTGGGCGACTTCCTCGATCGGCCCAACACCATGGACGACCTCCACCCCGCCTCCTATGACGCCACCGAGC
>Ga0268299_1002471_pt1 | contig 21960 bp, 18 predicted proteins | sample NOBtaG_FD_193484 | JGI IMG/M metagenome (GOLD analysis project Ga0268299, IMG submission 193484) | Activated sludge microbial communities from bioreactor in Nijmegen, Gelderland, Netherland - NOB reactor | ecosystem: Engineered > Bioreactor > Aerobic > Activated sludge | place: Netherlands... | reverse complement strand
CGCGCAGTCGCCTCGCCGAAGCCGCTCGACGCGCCGAGAACGAGCGCCCACTGCCGTGCCGCATCCGCCATGGATCGCGGACCATAGACAATGCGCTGCACGCCGGCAACCCACTGGTTTCCTTGCGGTTCCTCGACGCCGCGATTCGAAGGCCCGGACGCCGGGTCACTCGTCGAGCTCGCGCGTACCCGGACCCGCGCGCCACGCTCGAGCCGCGAGCCCGCATCACCGTGACGGGCCGTTCGACGATCATCGATCGGCTCGTCGCCATCGGCGCGGACTTCGATCGGAAGCCTGCCGCGACCCCCCTCACCCATCCGAATCCGAGCTCCGCGCGACGCGCAGGAATCCATTTCCGACGCCGAGATGGCGTGCCGCACGGGGCGCGTTCCCCTTCCCCAGCGCGCGCGGAGCGTGATAGTGGACGGCGGCCGTTCGGCGCGATGCATCGTCACCGGTGATCCCGTCGACGAGCACGTGCTCGAGTTCACGCTTGGCGAGGAATCATCGTTGGACTCCGGCCCCCGGGCGCGAGCCGACGACGAAATCACAGCAAGACCAGAGCTTGATGCGTAAGGAGGGGGTGCGACATGTCACAAGCAGGCCACGAAGCTGAAGAGGTCAAAGAGACAATCTGGGTGTATACGCAGTACGCGGTCGTTCTCGCGATCGTCTTCGGCGCCGGCACGTTCCTCGGCTATTCGCTCTGGGGTGATGCCGCCGCGCTGAAAGTCGACCTCGACAAGACCGTGGAGCAGGTGAACACGCTCAAGAACGAGCGCGAGACGTTGAAGAGCCAGCTCGCCTTGTCGACGCGCGACAAAGACGCCTGCCAGAAGCAACTCGCCGCCGGCGGCGGGCAGTAACGATCCACCGGTCGAGCGGACCGTCGTCCGATCCCCCTTCGGCGCTCCGCGCCGGGCTCGGACGACGGTCCGTTCGCTACTTCTTCTCTTGCTGCTCCGCGAGCTGACGCTTCCAGTCGAGCACGCGGGCCTTCGCACCCTCGGCCTCGGCCTCCGCGATCATCCCTTTGCGCTGGTAGAACATCGAGAGGCTGGTGTGCGCCAGGGTGTCGTCGGGCGTGAGCTCGACGAGCTTCTTGCCCTGCTCGATCGCCTCGTCGAACCGCTGTGCGTCCGCGTACGCCATCGCCAAACCGAGGATCGCGTCCGTGAAGCCCGGGTCGAGCGCGATCGCTTCGTGGTAGGTTGCGATGGCGTCGTCGAGGCGGCCGTCGGCGACGTGATCGACGGCGAGATCGTAGAGCTCTTCGGCGGTCGGCATGGCGCGGAGCCTAACGAACGGACTCGGGAGCGACAAGCGTCGGTCCCGCGTTGACAGCCTTTTCCTCGTTCCCTATTCCTTTCCGAACGTCGACGGGCTCGATCGCGGCCACGAATGCACGCGGCACCCCGACCGTGCCGCGCCCCGCAGAGAACCAGGTCTGCGTGCCCGCGAACCAGTGCTCGCGGACGATCATGTCACGGCCGTTGACGAACCGGATTCGCACGTCCGCCCCGGCCGGACTCGCTAGACAGAGCGTGATCACGATCCAACCGATGACGACCGAGACGACCGACGAAGCCGCCGAATCCTTGCGTGCGCGCGTGCTGGCGTTCATCGCGAACCCCTCCCGCGACGACTTTGACACTCTCGCCCTCGCCGTTCACGGCTACCAGTATCGGGCGAGCCCCGCGTACCGCCGCTATGTCGATCGGCTCGACGCGAAGCCGCCGCGCTCGTGGCGCGAGATCCCGGCGGTGCCGGCCGAGGCGTTTCGGATGAGCGTCCTCGCGTGCGGTCCCGCGGCCCGCGTGTATCGCAGCAGCGGCACGACTGCCGGGCACGACCATCGCGCCGCGCATCACGTCCCCGACGTCGACGTCTACCGCGCCTCCGCGCTCGCGGGCTTCGTGCGCGCGGTGTTGGCGCCCGGCGAGCGCCGTCGCTTCGTGATCGCGGCGCCGGAGCGCGGGACGCACCCGGAGTCGTCACTCGGCGAGATGGTGACGTGGCTCCGCGCGACCCACGACGCCGACAGCATTCCGTCGCTCGTCGGCGCCGCCGGGGTGGACCTGGAACGCTTCGCGTATACGCTCGACCGGCTCGATCAGCGTCCGATCGTGCTCTTCGCCGTGACGTCGGCCCTTCTCCGCCTCGCCGACTGGGCCGGGGCACGCGAGCGCCACTGGGTGCTGCCGCCCGGCAGCCTGATCGTCGACACGGGCGGCAGCAAAGGCTACGAGCGCGACGTGCCTCGCCACGACGTGCTCGCGACGTACCGTCGCGTCCTGGGCACCGAACCCGGCCAGGTCGTGAACGAGTACGGCATGACCGAGCTCGCCTCCCAGATGTACGCCCGCGGCGACGGCCCGCATCGACCGCCGCCGTGGCTGCGTACGATCGTGTGCGACCTCGCCACGGGACGGGAGGTCGCGCGCGGCGCGGTCGGTTGCCTCCGCTTCATCGATCTCGCCAACGTCGGCTCGGTGCTCGCCATCCAGACCGAAGACGTCGGGCGAGTCCGGGACGACGGCATCGAGCTCCTCGGCCGCGCTCCGGGCGCCGTCACCCGCGGGTGCTCGCTCCTCGCTTCCGAGGCCGTGTCGGCATGATCCGGCTCGACGAGCGGCTGACGCCGACACGGGCACCGCTCACTCCCCCGCGTTTGCGGGCGGTCGCGCGCGCGCTGCGCGCGGGTGGGCCCGGGCTCTTGCGATTGTCGCCCGAAGAGCGCATCGCCGCGCTCGATCGCGTCGCCGCGAGCTGGCTCGCGCCGGACTCGGCGTGGCGCCGGCGCGCCCTCGCCGAGCTGCCGATCTCGACCGGTCATCCGCCGGCGACGATCGACATCGCGCTCGCGAACCTCTGGTCGGCGCTCCGCGCCCCGCACCTCGGCGCCGTGTACGAGCGGGAGCGTGTCGAAGACACGACCCACGCCCTGCCCGGCCTCGCGCTGCACGTACTCGCTGGCAACGTGCCCGGTGTCGGGGTCTTCGGTGTCTTCGCCGCGCTGCTCGCCGGCGTCCCCTCGCTGGTGAAGCCGGCGGCACGCGAGCCGTTCCTGCCCGGAATCATCGTCGAATCGATCAACACCGTAGCGCCGGAGCTTCGCCGCGCGGTCGCGGTGACACCGTGGCGCGGCGGCACCGCCGACCTCGACAGCGTCGCGGTCGACGAGGCCGACCTCGTCCTGGCCTACGGCCGGGACGAGACGCTCGATCGCTTGGCGCTCCGTCAGCCACGCCGCTTCGTGCGTTACGGAGAACGCCTGAGCGTCGCGCTCGTCGGCCGATCGGCCCGCACGCCGGCGACGGCGGCCGCGCTCGCGCGACAGGTCGCGCTCTTCGATCAGCAAGGCTGCCTCTCGCCACAGGTCGCGTGCGTCGAGGAGACGAGCCCGGCGGATACGGAACATTTCGCGGCGCTCGTCGCCGCGGAGCTCGCCGAGCTCGAACAACGCTTGCCGCGCGCGACGCCGACCCTCGCCGAGTCGGCGACGACCTGGCGCTTCCTCGAACGGCAACGGTGGCGCGCGCAGGAAGGCGCGTCGGTCGCCGTGCACGGCGGTCATGCGGGCGCGGGAAGCGTCGTCTGCGTGCGCGAGGAGACATGGCCGATGAGTCCGACCTTTCGGCATCTGATCCTCCTCCCGGTTCCGAGCCTCCGCGACGCGGCCGCCCCGCTACGCCGGGTCGCGGGCGCCGTCGAGGCCGTCGGCTACGCCGGACCAGCGGCGGAGCTCGGCGAAGCCGCCGAGGTCGCGGCCGCGGTCGGCGCGCATCGCCTCTGTCCGCTCGAACGGCTCCAAGCGCCGCCGTTCGCGTGGCGCCAGAGCGGTCATGCCAGGCTCGGCAGCATCGTCGGGCACGACGGCGGCGACGCCCCGCCGACGTTCGCATGAGCGAGCGCCGCAACGCCGCCGCGCTCGCCCGCGCGTTCCGGCTGCACGTCGCGCAGACCTCGACCGCGCCGCTCGGCCTCGCCATCGCTTCCGCTCGCGGCGCCTGGATCACCGACACCAAAGGCCGGCGCTATCTGGACCTCCTCGCCGGTATGGGCGTCGTCAACCTCGGGCACGGGAACCCGGCCGTCATCCGCGCCTGCCAGACGCAGCTCCGCATCCACCTGCACGTGATGGTCTACGGCGAGTACGTCTTCGAGACGCAGGTCCGGCTCGCGACGCGCCTCGCGGCCCTCGCCGGCCCGCCGTTCGAGAGCTGTTACTTCACGAACAGCGGAACGGAGGCGATCGAAGGCGCGCTCAAGACGGCCCGCAAATTCACGGGTCGAAGCGGCCTCGTGGGCTTCGCGCTCGGCTTCCACGGCGACACGTTCGGGGCGCTGTCGGTCGGGGGCAACCCGGTCTACCGCGACCCGTTCCTGCCGTTGCTCCCGCACGCCACGATCCTGCCCTGGCAGGACGAAGCCGCGCTCCGAGCGATCGACCGCCGCACGGCTGCGGTCGTGATCGAGCCCGTCCAGGCGGAGGGCGGCGTGCGGATCGCCGATCCGGCGTTTCTGCGGATTCTGCGGGCACGCTGCCGCGAGGTCGGCGCGCTGCTGATTTTCGACGAAGTCGTGACGGGCCTCGGCCGCACCGGCACGCTCTTCGGCTTCCAGCAGAGCGGCGTCCGCCCCGACATCCTCGTGCTCGCGAAGGCGCTCGGCGGCGGGCTTCCGCTCGGCGCATTTCTCGCGTCGCGAAAGATCCTCTCGACCCTGACGCGCAATCCACCCCTGGCGCACGTCACCACGTTCGGCGGCCATCCCCTGTCGTGCGCCGCCGCGCTCGCCGCGCTCGAAGAGACCGTGACCCGCGACATCCCGGCCCGCGCCGCAAAAAGCGGAGCGCTCCTACTCGCCGGCCTCCAGTCGCTCGCCGCGCGTCATCGCATCGTCCGCGCCGTCCGCGGCGCCGGCATGCTCCTGGCAATCGAGCTGGCCACACCGAACGCGACCCGCAAGTTCGCCGCCGGCTGCCTCGCCCGCGGCATCATCGTCAACTGGACCCTCCACCGCGACACCGTCATCCGAATGGCCCCACCCCTCACGTTGACACGAGCCGAGATCACCCTCGCCCTGGCAACGATGGACGAGGTACTCGGCACGCTTTGAGTACGACGGCAGGAACACGAGCACCCGTCATGCCGCCGCATGGTGCGGCGACGCGAAGGCGAGTCGCTTCGGCCGCGAGAGTGGGGAGTCGGTGAGGAGCGAGGACAGCTCCCGGTCGACCGCAATACATGGTGGCTGCGGCGGGCTCTAAGGGCTGGGCTCCAGGAACTCGAGCGACGAAGCGAGCTCCTCACTCTCGCGGACTCGACACCTCCGGTCGCTCGATAGCGAGCAGCAGAGGCTCCAAGTCAGCGACTACTTACTCGCCTCGCCGCCGATCTTCGCGAACAGGTACGCCTGGATGAACTTGTCCAGATCCCCATCGAGCACCGCGTCGGTATTCCCGACCTCGCAGGAAGTCCGATGGTCTTTCACCATGCGATACGGATGCAGCACATACGAACGAATCTGGCTCCCGAACCCGATCTCCTTCTTGTTCTTGCTGAAGGCATCGAGCTTCTCTTTCTGCTTCTCCATCTCGAGGTCGTAGAGCTTGGCCCGCAAAATCTTCATCGCCATCGCTTTGTTCTTGTGCTGCGACCGCTCGTTCTGGCAGGCGACGACGATGCCGGTCGGCATGTGCGTCAACCGGACCGCGGAGTCGGTCTTGTTGACGTGCTGCCCGCCGGCGCCGCTCGATCGGTACGTGTCGACGCGGAGGTCGGCCTCGTTGATCTCGACGTCGATGTCGTCCTCGATATCGGGATAGACGAAGACCGACGCGAAGGAGGTCTGGCGGCGCGCGTTGGCGTCGAACGGCGAGATGCGGACGAGCCGATGGACGCCGCCTTCCGCGTGCAGGTAGCCGTAGGCGTACTCGCCGGCGATCGTGATCGTGGCGCTCTTGATGCCCGCGCCCTCACCCTCCTGCTGATCGAGGATCTCGACCTTGTAGCCCTTCCGCTCGCACCAGCGGAGGTACATGCGGAAGAGCATCTCGGCCCAGTCCTGCGCTTCGAGCCCGCCCGCACCGGGGTGGATGCTGAGAATCGCGTTGCCGGCGTCGTGCTCGCCGCCGAGCATCTGCCGCATCTCGAGGTCGCCGATGCCCTGGTCGATGGTGTCGGCCTTGGCAATGCCCTCGGTGAGCGCGTCGGGGTCGCCTTCGACGGCGAGCTCGAGGAACACGGCAGCGTCGTCGAGCTCGCCCCGCTGGCGTCTCCAGCCGTCGAGCGCCGACGTCAGATGCGAGCGCTCGCGCTGGACCTTCTGCGCGCGCTCGTGGTCGTTCCAGAAGTCGGGCTGGCCTACCTGCTCGTCGAGCTCCCGGAGGCGCGCTTCGGTGCCGGGGACGTCAAAGATGCCCCCGAAGGGTTTCGAGACGACGCTCCAACCCCGCCAACCGTTCCTTCAGCTCGTTCGTCGTGATCTGTGGCGCCGTGCTCATGCCGAGTGTCTCCCCTCCGTCGATGCGTTCCGCGAGCGCCCGATCACGACCACCGCCACGACCGCCACCAGCACCAGGCAACCGTAGACGAAAACGTCGCCGAACCGGGCATAGAACGTCGGGATGCCGGTCCAGCTGATGGTGTCGACGCGCCAGTCGGACTCGAAAAGGCCGGTGCGCCACCGGATCGTCCCGTCGGCGTCGACCATAGCAGAGAATCCGGTGTTGGCCACGCGCACGAGCGGTACGCGGTTCTCGATCGCGCGGAGCGTCGCCATCGCGAGGTGCTGATACGGCGCCGACGTCCGGCCGAACCACGCGTCGTTCGTGATGTTCACGAGAAAGTCGGCGCCGCCCGCGACGAACCGGCGGGTGAGGTCCGGAAAGATGCCCTCGTAGCAGATGAGGGTCCCGAAGTTGCCGCGGCTCGTGTGGAAGACCACGGGCGCCGTGCCCGCCTTGAAGTCCCCCACCCCCTCGACGACTTTGTCGACGAAGAAGAAGAGCGACTTCAGCGGCACGTACTCGCCGAACGGCACGAGCTCCATCTTGTCGTAGGCTTGCCCGGCGTTGCCGTCGGGATCGACGAGGTACACGCGGTTGTGGAGGCGAAGCCGCCTACCGTCCTCGAAGCTGAACGCGGGGCTTCCGACCACCAGCCACACGTGGAGCCGCTTCGCGAGCGCGAGGATGCGATCGCGCAGCTCCCCCTCTTCCTGGAAAAAGAAGGGCGCTGCCGTTTCGGGCCACACCACCAGCTCCGCGCCGTCGGCGACGGCGTCCTGCGTGAGCTTCTCGTAGTGATCGATCGTCCCTTCTTGGTAGGCCGGATCCCACTTCACGTCCTGCGCGACGTTGCCCTGGATGAAGCCGACCCGGATCGAGCCCTTCGCCGGGAGCGCGGCGATCTCGCCGACGCGCCAGTAGCCGAAGCCGACGAGCGCGAGCAGAAGCGCCGTCACGGCGAGCATGCTGCGCGTGCGCGGCGGCTCGCCGGCGAGGCCGCGGCGGACGGCGCCGTACACGAGCACGTTCACCAGCACGATCAGCGCCGAGAGCCCGTAGACGCCGGTCCACTCGACGAACTGCACGAGGTAGGTCGCCTCGTATTGCGAGTACCCGAGACTCACCCAGGGGAAGCCGCCGAGAATGTAGGTTCGCACGTACTCGACGGCGACCCAAAGCGGTGGCGCCACGATCGCGAGATCCACTCCCGCGCCGCGTGCCCGTTCGCATACTGCCGTGAAGATGCCGAACCCGAGCGCCAGGAACGCGCACAGCAGCACGAGCGGCCCGACGCTGACCAGCGGCGACAGATTCGTGTAGGTGCCGATCGTCAGCACGAGCCAATAGAGGGTCGCCAGAAAGAAGACGAACCCCGCGGCCCAACCCACGCGAAACGCCCGGCCGGTGCCGCGCCCGAGCGCCGCGAAGAACACCGGCACGAGCGCGATCCACGCGACCGGACCCCAGTCGATCATCGGGAACGCGACGGCGAGCAGCGCGCCGCCGACGGCGCCGAGGCCGAGCGCCGCGCGCGGATCCCGCAGCGCTTCGTCGACGTCGAACGCCGACGGTCCCTCGCTCGGGGGGCGGCCGTTCACTCTCACGACTTCACTCGCGCTCGGCGCGGAGTCGGCCGCGCGCCGCGCGGCGTCGGCGACGCGCCGATCGCGCTCCGCACCGCGCGCGCCTTCCGCGCCATGCGGCGCTCCTCGGCCGGCGAGATCTCGTGGTCGTAGCCGAGCAGATGCAGGATGCCGTGGATCACGAGATCGTCGAGGCACGCCGCGAGAGGCCGGCGCTGCTCGTTCGCCGCCGCGGTCGCCGTGTCGATCGAGATCACGACGTCGCCGAGGCTCGCGGCATCGGCGGGCACCGGAGGGTCGTGGAGGGGGAATGCGAGCACGTCGGTCGGGCGATCTTTGCCGCGATACTCCCGATTGAGGGCGTGCATCGCTGGATCGTCCACCAGCGTCAGGCTGAGCTCGGAGCGGCGGATCGCGAGCGCGCGCAGCACCTGGCGTGCGCGCGTCGCGAGGTACCGGCTCCAGACGGCGCCATGCGGCGCCCGGCACGCGAAAGCGACGGGCAACCGCGGCTCAGGTGTCGTTACGCCCAGCGGCGGTCTCGGCGCGCTCGTAGGCGGTGATGATGTCCTGCACCAGGCGGTGGCGGACGACGTCGCGCTCGCTGAAGCGGACGAACTTGATGCCGTCGATGTCGCGCAACACGTGCTGCGCCTCTTTCAACCCTGAGATCTTCCCGGCCGGAAGATCGGTCTGCGTGACGTCGCCGGTGATGATCGCCTTCGATCCGTAGCCGAGGCGCGTGAGGAACATCTTCATCTGCTCGGGCGTCGTGTTTTGCGCCTCGTCGAGAATCACGAAGGAGTCGTTCAGGGTGCGGCCGCGCATGAATGCGAGCGGCGCCACCTCGATCGTGCCGCGGTCGAGCATCTTCCTCGCGCGGTCGAAATCGACCATGTCGTGGAGCGCGTCGTAGAGCGGGCGGAGATACGGGTTCACCTTCTCCGCGAGATCGCCCGGCAGGAATCCGAGCTTCTCGCCCGCTTCGACCGCGGGCCGCGTGAGGATGATGCGCGTGAACTCCTGCTTCAACACCGCGGCGACGCCCATCGCCATCGCGAGGTAGGTCTTGCCCGTGCCCGCCGGTCCGATCGCGAACACGATGTCGTGGTTGCGGATCGAGTCGATGTACGACTTCTGCATCACGCTCTTCGGCGTGATCACCCGCTTCTGCGCCGCGATGTAGATGGTGTCGAGGAAGATGTCGCGGACGTTGGCGTTGTGGTCGCTCGCGAGGATGCGGAGCGCGTAGTCGACGTCGCTCGCGTACACCGGGAATCCGCGCTCGAGGACACTGTAGAGCTGGGTCAGGACCTTACCCGCCAGCTCGCGCTCGACCTGGTCGCCGCTGATCGAGACCGCCTTCCCGGCGACGCCGATCCGGACGCCGAGCGACTTCTCGATCGCCTTCACGTGCTCGTCCTGGCGACCGAGCAGATCGTGGAACAGCCGGTGGTCCTGGAACTCGAGGTGGACGACGTCGGGACCGGTCGCCAGCGCCGCGCGGCGCTCGGGCGCCTGACCGCCTTCGGACGGCGGCACGGCCTGCACGCGCGCGGGCGGACGCTCGTGCTTCATGCGATCAGCTCGTGGACCTTCGCGAGCGCGTCGTCCAGCTTGCTCGCATCTTTGCCGCCGGCCTGCGCGAAGTCGGGCCGGCCGCCACCGTTGCCCCCGACGATCGGAGCGATTTGCTTGATGATGTTGCCCGCGTGGAAGCGCTTGGTGAGGTCCTTCGTGACCGCCGCGATGAGGCTCACCTTCGTGCCGTCGCTGGCACCGAGGGCGACCACGCCCGAGCCGAGCTTGTCCTTGAGCTGGTCCGCGAGCTCGCGGAGCGCCTTGTCGTCGAGCCCGTCCACGCGGGTCGCGAGCACTTTCACGCCGTCGCGCTCGCGGGCCTGCGCGAGGAGGTCGCCGCTCTGCGACTTCGCCTGATCGCGCTGCATCTTTTCGATGCGGCGTTCCAGCTCACGGCTCTGCGCGAGGAGCCGTTCGAGCCGCTCGACGGCCTCTTCCTCGGACGCCTTCAGCGTCGAGCCGATCTGACGGAGGCGCTCTTCACGCTCCTGCACCCAGTCGAGCGCGCCGCCGCCGGTCATGGCCTCGATGCGCCGGACGCCCGCGGCGACGCCGCCCTCCGTGCGGAACTTGAAGAGGCCGATGTCGCCGGTCCGTGCCACGTGGGTGCCGCCGCAGAGCTCGACCGAGAACGGTCCCATTTGGAGGACGCGCACGCGGTCGCCGTACTTGTCGCCGAAGAACGCGAGCGCGCCCCGTTTCATCGCGTCGTCGTAGGACATCTCCTCGGAGAGGCACTCGACGTTGGCGCGAATGCGGGCGTTGATCTCGTCCTCCATCGCACCGAGGTCCTCCATGCTGATGGGGCCGGTGTGATTGAAGTCGAACCGTAGGCGATCGGGCGCCACCAACGAGCCCGCCTGGCGCACGTGGGTGCCGAGGCGTTCGCGCAGCACGCCGTGCATGAGGTGGGTCGCCGAGTGGTTCAGGCGGATCTGCTCGCGGCGCTTCTCGTCGACCACGAGCCGAACCGCATCGCCGGGCGCGATCCCGCCCTCGAGCACGCGCACGCGGTGCACGACGAGGTCGGGGCCGTGGCGAAGCGCTTCCAGCACCTCGATGCGATCGCCGCGCTCGGTCGTGATGACGCCGACGTCGCCCATCTGGCCGCCGGACTCGCCGTAGAAGGGCGTCTCCTCGGTGACGAGCTCGCCTTCCTCACCGGCCTTGATGCCACCGGGACGCTCACCGTCGGCAGTCGACACGCCCGTGACGGTCGACTCCCATTCGTAGATGCGGTCGCCGACGAAGCGCGACCGGCGGTCGCCGGAGCCGGCGCTCTGGGCGACGAATTTCTTGTGCTCGCGGCCCCGCGCGCGCTGCTCTTCCATCGCCTTGCTGAAACCGGCCGCGTCGACCGTGTGGCCGCGGCCGCGGACGATGTCCTCGGTGAGGTCGAGCGGGAACCCGAACGTGTCGTAGAGCTTGAACGCGACGTCGCCGGGCAAGACACCGGCGGTGCCGGGCAGCTTCGCGATTTCGGCCTCGAGAAGCCCGAGGCCCTTGTCGAGCGTCTCCGCGAAACGGCTCTCCTCGCTCTTGATGACCTCGGAGATGAACTGTTGCCGCTCGCGGAGCTCCGGGTACGCGTCTCCGAGAATCTGCGCGACGGCCGGGACGAGGTCGGTCAGGAACGGCCCGTTCAGGCCGAGCATCTTGCCGTGGCGGGCCGCGCGGCGGAGCACGCGGCGCAGCACGTAGCCGCGGCCCTCGTTCGACGGCAGCACGTGGTCGGCGATCATGATGCTGACCGCGCGCGCGTGATCCGCGATGACACGGAACGAAACGTCGGACTCCTCGTCGCCGCCGCCGTAGCGCCGCTTCGCGAGGCCCTCGGTCGCGTCGATGATGCCGCGGAAGAGATCGGTGTCGTAGTTGCTGAGCACGTTCTGGAGCACGGCGACGATGCGCTCGAGCCCCATGCCGGTGTCGACGTGCTTGGACGGGAGCTCGCGGAGGCTCTGGTCCGGCTCGCGGTTGTACTGGATGAAGACGAGGTTCCAGAGCTCGATGTAGCGGGCGCAGTCGCCGTTGACCGTGCAGACGTGGCCCGCGCCGCCCTTCCAGTCGCAGGCCGCCGGGCCGCGATCCAGGTGGATCTCGGAGCACGGGCCGCACGGGCCGGTCTCGCCCATCTCCCAGAAGTTTTCCTTCTCGAAACGTCGGATGCGTTCCGGAGGGAGCGGGGTGATCTTCTTCCAGAGCTGCTCGGCTTCGTCGTCGGTCGTGTAGACGGTCGCCCAGATCTTGTCCTGCGGCAGCTTCCACTGCTTGACGAGCAGGTCCCAGGCCCACTCGATCGATTCGGCCTTGTAGTAGTCGCCGAAGGACCAGTTGCCGAGCATCTCGAAGAGCGTGTGGTGGTAGGTGTCGCGCCCGACCTGCTCGAGGTCGTTGTGCTTGCCGGAGAGGCGGAGGCACTTCTGCGAGTCGGCGATGCGCGGATGGGTCGGCGCGGCCTGGCCGAGGAAGATCTGCTTGAACTGCACCATCCCCGCGTTCGTGAACAACAGGGACGGGTCGCCCTCGGGAACGATGGGAGCGCTGCGAACCACCCGGTGATCACGGGCCGCGAAGAAGTCCAGGAAGCCCGCTCGAATCTCTCTACCGGTCGGCACTTACGCTAGTCGTCCTCTCCGAGTATCTCGCTCACGATTTCCGGTGGATGTCCCCGGCCGACGAGGAATCGAAAGGCCTTCGCCCGTGCGGCCCGCGTCGCCGGAGGCTCGTTCCCGAAGCGCCGTTGGAGCGCGTTCCGCCCGAGGGCGGCTTCGCTCCGGCCTTCGAGGACGCCGGCTATCGCTCGGTCGATGACGGTATCGGTGAGTCCCCTGCGAGTCAATTCGAAGGCGACCTTGAGGCGCCCGGCACCGCCGCGCAGCATGAGCTGCTCGGCCCGTCGCTCGGCGAGCATGGCGTCGTCGACGTACCCGCGCGCGCCGACGGTCGCGAGCGTCGCGTCGACGAGCTCGGCCGCGTAGCCGGCGGCCTCGAGGTGGCGGGCGACCTCCGCGCGCGAGCGCGCGGCTCGCGCCAGGTAGGCGACGGCGGCGGCAAGCGCCGCGGCCGCCGCGTCGTCCGGGGATTCGGCGGGACTAAAAGCGGTCGATCTTGAAAGCGGCCGCCCCGCCATTGTCGGCCCGGTCGGGCTTGTCGAACTGATCCCAGCGGGCGTCGCTGGTGGAGGCGATGCCGCGGACCTTGAGGGCGAAGTCGTCGGGGTTCGTCGCTTGGGCAAGCGCCTCTTCGTACGTGATGAGATCCTCACGGAAAAGCGCCATCAACGACTGATCGAAGGTCTGCATGCCGTAGGTCGCGTGGCCGCGCGCGATCGCGTCCGTGAGCTCGTGCGTCTTTTCCTTTTGCGCGATGCACTCGCGGACGAGCGCGGTCGACAACAAGACCTCGACGGCGGGGACCATGCCCTTGCCGTCGGCCCGCTTCACGAGCCGCTGGCTGATGATGCCCTTGATGACGGACGAGAGGATGAGGCGGATCTGATCGCGCTGGTGTTCCGGGAAGGCCGAGATGGCGCGGGTGACCGTCTCGCGGGCGTCGAGCGTGTGAAGCGTGCTCATGACGAGGTGACCGGTCTCGGCGGCGAGGATCGCCGTTTCGATCGTCTCGAGGTCGCGCATTTCGCCGACCAGGATCACGTCCGGGTCCTGACGGAGCGCGCCGCGGAGCGCCTCGGCGAACGACTTGCAGTCGTAACCGATCTCGCGCTGGTTGATGATGCACAGCTCGTCCTTGTGCGTGTACTCGATCGGGTCCTCGACCGTGATGATGTGGCGGTCGCGGGTGACGTTGATGTGGTGGATCATCGAAGCAAGCGTGGTGCTCTTGCCGCTACCGGTCGTGCCGGTCACCAGAATGAGCCCGCGGTGCTCGAGGGCCACCTGCTCGACGACGGGCGGGAGCTTGAGATCGCGCACCGTCCGCACCTGTGGCGGAATCACGCGGAGGGCGATCGAGATGTCCCCGCGCTGGTGAAAGATGTTTACGCGGAAGCGGCCGTTTCCGGGGCTCGCGTACGCGAGGTCGGCCTGCAACCGGTCACGGAGCTGTGCCCGGTGGTAGTCGTCGAGCAGACGACTCAGGAACGACTCCATGTCCTGGGAGGTGAGCTCGCCGGCTCCTTCCATCGGAACCAACCGCCCATGCGCGCGAAACATGGGCGGTCGGCCGACCTTCAAGTGTACGTCAGAAGCCTCGAGACCAACGCCGTGCCCGAGAATGGTGTCAAGTTCCATGCGGTCTGTCCGGGCATCAGTCCGCGCTCTCACCTCCGTTTGCCGGAGTAGCGAGGCCGCACTTCTCCCGAACCCTCCGCTCAATGACTTCGGCCGTTTCGCGGTTCTCCTTGAGGAACTCCTTCGTGTTCTCACGGCCCTGACCGATCCGCTCGCCCTGGAAGGAGTACCAAGCCCCGCTTTTCTCGACGATTCCGAGCTCGGAGCCGATGTCGACGAGCTCCCCCTCCTTCGAGATGCCGGTGCCGTAGAGGATGTCGAACTCGGCCTCCCGGAAGGGGGGCGCCACCTTGTTCTTCACGATCTTGACCTTGGTCCGGCTGCCGACGATCTGGTCGCCCTGCTTGATGGCGGCGATCCGGCGGATATCGAGGCGGACCGAGGAGTAGAACTTGAGGGCGTTGCCCCCGGTCGTGGTCTCGGGGTTGCCGAACATCACGCCAATCTTCATGCGGATCTGATTGATGAAGATGACGATGGTGTTGGACTTGGCGATGGTGCCGGTGAGCTTGCGGAGGGCCTGGGACATGAGCCGGGCCTGGAGGCCCATCTGGGGATCGCCCATGTCGCCTTCGATCTCGGCGCGCGGCACCAGGGCCGCGACGGAGTCGACCACGAGCACGTCGATCGCCCCGCTCCGCACCAGCGTCTCGGCGATCTCGAGAGCCTGCTCGCCGTGGTCGGGCTGCGAAATGAGCAGGTCCTCCGTCTTCACCCCGAGCTTCCGGCCGTAGACCACGTCGAGCGCGTGCTCGGCGTCGATGAAGGCGCAGATCCCGCCCTTCCGCTGCGCTTGCGCGATCACCTGGAGCGCGAGGGTGGTCTTGCCCGACGATTCCGGACCATAGATCTCGATGACGCGGCCGCGCGGCAAGCCGCCGACCCCGAGCGCCAGGTCCAGGCCGAGCGAGCCGGTCGAAATGGTCTCGACGTCGCGGATGAGCGCGTCCTCGCCGAGCTTCATGATGGAGCCCTTGCCGAACTGCTTTTCGATCTGGCTGACGGCGAGGTCGATCGCGCGATCCCGATTGCCCGTGTCCCGGTTGCTCACTTCTGCTGCCATGGTGGCCATACCCCTCTCCCTTTCACCTCGAGTTGCGGTCGTTCGTGCGACCGTGTGCGTGATCTCTATTCCCTTCTTCTCCGCCTCGTACACCGAACGGCCACGCTACGAATACGTAGTTGGCAACCGCTGTCGGCCGTCGAATCGGGCTCGATCGAACGAGGCGAAGATTAAGCGAATGGGCGCCGAGCGTCAAGGAAAACCGGAGCCGCCGGCGAGCCGAAAGGAAGCGAGCACGTCGTGACGCGCCCCGCCCGCGCCGAGCACGCTCCGGAAGAGCGTCGCCTCGCGGAGCGGCGACGTCCCGAACGCACGATCACCGTCGCGGGCGAGGAGCGAAAGCTCCGGCGCTGCGCGCCGCCCGCGTTCCCGTACGCGACCGAGAGTCACGTGCGGACGAAAGGGCCGCGTCTCGCGGGGGAAGCCCTCCGCGGCAGCGCTCGCTTCGACGGCGTCGGCGAGCGCCGCGAGGCTCGGCGCCCGCACCCCGACCCAGAGCACCTGCGGTCGCGCGAGGTTCGGAAACGCCCCGACACCGGCGACCTCCGCCGTGTCCGCATCCATGGCGCCAACGGCTTCGGCGAGCCGCATTTCGAGCGCGGGAATCCGCGTCGGCACCACGTTGCCGAGAAACTTGAGGGTGAGGTGCAACTGCTCGGGCCGCGCCCACGCGACGCCGGCGACCGTCGCCCGCAGGCTCTCCAGATACTCGGCGACCGCAGCCCGCGCCGGATCGGCGAGGCTCACCGCAACGAAGCAGCGCCACGCCGCCTCGCCGCCGGCGCCCGGCGCGTCACCCGGGCGCGACACTCTCGGACTTCGGCGCCGACGGCACCGCGCCCCGCCGTCCGATCTCGAGAAGCGGGAGGCCGAGGAGATGGCGACGGATCCAGTCGAGCGCGATCTGCGACGAGAGCAGCTTCACCCATTCGCGATTGCCCCAGAGCTGGTAGCGCCGCGTGACCGTCGGGCGACCCTCGGCGGCGAGACCGAAGCACACGGTGCCGACGGGCTTCTCGTTCGTGCCACCGTCGGGACCCGCGATCCCCGTGACGCCGACGCCGATGCCGGTGCCGACCGCGCGGCGCGCCCCTTCCGCCATCGCTCCCGCGACTTCCTCGCTGACCGCCCCGTGCGCGGCGAGCATCGCGGCCGGCACGCCGAGGAGCTTCTCCTTCACCTCGTTCGCATAGGCATTGATGCCCCCGCGAAAGTACGCCGAGGACCCCGGCACGTTAGTCAGCCGGTGCGACACGAGCCCGCCGGTACACGATTCCGCGAATGCGACCGTGACGCCGCGCGCGGCCAGGAGCTCACCGACGACGCGCTCCATGCTCGTGTCCCCTTCCCCGTAGATGTACTGGCCGAGGCGCGCGTGCACCTCGCGTCCGAAGGCCTCGAGCCGTTCGTCGACGTCGTTCCCGCGCACGACCACCCGGACCGACACCTCGGGAAAGTTCGCGCGGAACGACCAGCGTCCCTCGCCGGGCACGCCGGCGATGATCTCGTCGAGGCCCGACTCGCTGATCCCGAACGTCTGGAACGTCCGGTGGCCGACGCGCGCGGCACCGGTGAGCGCGGCGAGCCACGGCACCACGGTGTCGGTCATCATGGGCTTCATCTCGCGCGGCACGCCCGGAAGCACGACCAGATGACGGCGATCCTCGGGCGTCCCGACCTCGACCCGATAGCCGGGAGCGGTGCCGAGGCCGTTCGGGACGATGATCGCGCCCTCGGGGAACGCCGCCTGCTTCAGATTGTTCTCCGGCATGACCCGGTTGAAGAGGCGAAAGAGCTCGCGGATGCGTTCGGCGACCTCGGGGTCGTGGACGATCGGCCGGCCGAGGAGCGCCGCGACGGTCTCCGTCGTGAGGTCGTCGGCCGTCGGGCCGAGACCGCCGGTCGCGATCACGACGTGCGCGAGCCGGAGAGCCTCCGTCCATGCCCACCTCAGGCGGTCGGGATGGTCGCCGACGGTGAGCACCGCGACGACGTCGATGCCGAGACCGAGCAGCTTGTCGGCGATGAACCCGGCGTTGGTGTCGGTCGTGCGGCCGGTCGTGAGCTCGTCTCCGGTGCTGATGATGGCGGCGTGAATCATGTGAGCATCCGTACCACGAGATTCGCGTAGACGCCCGCGAACAGGTCGTCGGCGACCACCCCCATCCCGTTCTTCACGTCGCGATCGAAGTACCCGGCCGGAAACGGCTTCACGATGTCGAAGAGGCGGAAGACGAGGAACGCGAGGGTGAGGTTCCAGATCGTCGGGGGCATCAGCGCGCCGGCGATCGCCATGCCGCAGACCTCGTCCAGCACGATGCGCGAGCTGTCATGGACGCCGTAGATGCGGCTCGCGCGGCCGGCGATCACCATCGCGAGCGCGGACCCGGCCACGAGCAGGGCGACCACGATCGCCGTCGACCATCCGCTCCGGTCGAGCGCGATCAGCAACGGCAGCGCGAGCAGCGAACCGAACGTGCCCGACGCAACCGGCACGTACCCGACGTACGCTCCACTGGCGAGAAAGACGACGAGGCGGTCCACGTCGCCCCTCGCGTGTCACGAATTCAGGGAGTCGCGCAACCCGCGGTCGCGATCGGCAACGTCGGCGCGAACGCGGGCAAGAGCCCCTCGGCACGCGGCACGAGAGCCCGGAAGAGCTCCTCGGCGGCACAATCGTGGTTCAGCCGGAGCGCCGTCTGGTAGCTCGTGAGCGTGACGAGCGTGTCGCCACCCGGCAGGGTCGCGACGAGCGCTTCGATGTTCGCGCCCTGCGGCGGGCGCAGGTTGACACCGAAGTCGATGCCGCCGCACTTCTTGTCGATTGCGGGGCCGAGCTTGGCGCGCTCGGCGACGATCTTGCTCGCTTCCTTCGCGCAGGCCGCATTGGCCTTGCCGAGGCAGCCCGCGTCGCCAGGCTTCGTCTGGATGCAGGCGAAGACCTTGTCGAGACACTTGGTGAGGCTCGAGAGCTTCTTCGTCAGGAACGCCGTCGATGCCTTGGTGATGGTGGCGGCGCAGGCATGCACCGCCTTGCCGAGAACGGGATCGCCGACTCCGGCGCCGTCACCCTCGAAGTCGGGGAGGCAGCCGCTCGTCCCGGAGCCGACCCCAGCGACGCGGATGAGCTCGCCGGCGCGCGGCGCCTGCGTTCCGTAGATGTTCCCCGCGCGACACGCGTAGCGGCGTGCCAGGCATTCCGCGACGTCGGCCGCGTCCGCGGGCGCCTGACCGAGCTCGAGCTGGCACTCGGCGTCGAGCGTCTCGTACCCGAGCCCCGTCGCGCCGCGGAAGTCCGTCGTGGTGACGAGGCTCGTCCCGCACTTGGCGGCGACCGCCGCCGCGAGCTTGGCGCGCGCCGCGGCCGCGGCGTTCTCGAGCGTGGCGCACTTGGCGGTCGCCTTGGTGATGCACGCGGCATCGCCGGGCTTGGTTTGGATGCACTTCACGAGGCCGTTCGTGCAGGCGTCGAGCTGCTTCAGGCGCGTCGAGATGAAGGACACACCGGCTTTGCCGATCGCCGCCTGGCACTTGGTCGCGGCCTTCGCGGCGGCCGTGTCGCCCAGACCGCCGAGCTCGACCGGCTCGCTCGTCGAGACCGGGGTCGGCACCAGGGTGGCGGTCGGAACCGGAATCGTCTCGGTGGGAACGACCGTCGCTGTGGGAACGACCGTCGCGGTTTCCACCGGCGTCGGGGTGACGCTCGGGGTGAGCGATGGGGTCGGCGTCTCGCTCGGAGTCGCCGACGGCGTCGCGGTCTCGGTGGCGACGGGGGTCGCCGTCCGCGTCGCGGTGACGGTCACCGTCGGCGTCGCCGTCACGGTCGCGGTCGGCGTCGCCGTCACGGTCGCGGTGACGGTCACCGTCGGCACCGGGGTCGCTGTCACGGTCGGCGTCGGCGTCGCGGTGGCGGTCTGGCCGGGAAGCGAGGTCTGGGTCGCCGTCACGGTGGCGGTCGGCGTGGGCGTGCGCGTGGCCGTCGGCGTCGCGGTGCGCGTCGGGGTCGGGGTCCGCGTCGCGGTCGTGGTCGGCGTCGGGGTCGGCGTCAGGCACGTGAACGCGGAGCAGGTCGCGTTGCAGCACGCACCGTCGGCGCCCGCGCCCTTGTCGCAGACCTCGCCCGTCGAACGGACGTTGTCGCCGCAGACCGGGCAGTTGGGACCGCGATTCACGAGGATCGCGTCGATGTAATTCGGATTGAAGACGACGTTGTTGCCGAGCACCGGGTTCTGTCCGGCGCGGTGGGACAAGGTGATCGTGCCCCCGGGGTTCGCGAGGAATTGCGAGCTCGCCTGGAGGCTCATCGCCCGGCGTCCGGAGATCAGCTCGATGTCGGACCCGCCGAGCTGATTCGTGGGGGGAGGGCCGACGCCCGCATGACCGTCGATCTTGACGCCGGTCGCGACGTTCAAGCCGCACCCCGAGAGGGTGATGCTCTGTCCCCCGCTGCTCGCGGCCCCGCCGAAGGCCAGGATGTTCTTGGTCACGTTCAAGTTCGCGAGGCTTCCGTCGTCGGTCGCCAGACCACCCTCGAAATCGATGTAGCCGCCGTCGCCACTGCCGCTGGCATCGCCGCCCTTCGACTCGATGAGGCCGCCGAGCGTGATGGCGCGGCCGGCGGTGCCGGCGACGTCGCCGCCCGTGTCGGCGCCATTGACGGAGATGTCGGCACCAATGATCAGGTCACGGCCGGCCGTGAGGTCGATCCCACCGCCGTCGCCGCCGAGAGGACCGCTGCCCATGGAAATGAGGCCGCCGACGAATTGAATGTCACCGTCGAGAGCGGGGTTGAAGCGATAGAACTCGACGTCGCTGGAGTCGATCGTGATGTAGCCACCATCACCGTCCCAGCTCTCCGCGGCATCGAGACGCATGTTCACGTTGTCGAACAGGATCAAACCGAGCGCCAACGCGTCGAAGTTGCCGCCGTAACCGCCGAACTGATCGGTGAAGCTGCCCCGCATGGTGAGGCTGATGGTAGCATCGCCGTCGACACGGATGTCGCCGCCCGGCTTCATGCCGCCGAGAGTGTCCTCACCGGCTGAGAAAGTCATCGAGCCGCCGTCGCCGCCGCCGACCTCGCTATCGGCGTCGACGGGACGCCGGACGAGCACGTCGTCGCCCGCCGTGAGGAGCAGCTCGCCGCCCCCGCCGCCCCCGCCGCTGACGTCGATCGCCTTCTTGACGTCCACGTTGACGGCACCCTGGAGATCCACGAGGCCGCCGGTTCCACCGTTCTGACCCGTGAGCGAGAGCGCGCCATCGACGACCACCGACCCGGTCAGCGAAACCGCAGTGAGCTCGCCGCCGTCAGTGTAGCGGTCACCGAGATCGGCGAAGGAGCTGATGCCGTTGCCACGCACCACCGGGTCGCCGCCGACGAACGTGATCGGACCCGTCGCCATCAGGTACGCGGTCCCGCCGCCGTCGCCGCTGATGTCGAGCGATGCGGTCCCGTCGATCGTGATGGAACCGCTAGCGGTCAGCGAGATGAGGCCACCCTGGATGATGAAGCCGTTCGGGGTGTGAAAGTCGCCGCGCGACTGGAGTCGGCCCGCACCCGCGACGGTGATGTTCTTGGCGTTCACGACCTTGATGAAGCCCTGGCCGGTCATCCGGAAGAGCTTCTCGACCGAGAGGTCACGACCGCCGAGGTCGAACTCGCAACCGCCGGCCGTCACGTCCAACTCCGTCGTGAGCCGGACTTGGTTCACGTTGCAGACGCCGTTGGCGCAGAGGACGTTCTGTGTCGCCTGGAGCGGAGTCAGCCCGGCGCACGACGCGGAGACGGCAAGCGCATCGGCCGCGAGGGCGGCGGACACGGCGATCGCAAGGAGGGCGGCGAAGAGCGACTTCAGGATCTTCATCATGGGCGGGAGGACGCGAAACACCGAGGAAGGTTCGAGTCGGCGCGACGATACCGGCCGGTCACGAATCATGTCAACGTACTTTCGACATCGCATGACGATTCAGCGGCGGTCGCTTGGCCTCTTGGTGTCGATCGGACAATGGTGCTAACAAAGCCCGGTCTTTACGCGCAGACTCGGTCGCCGACACCCGCAGACCCTATGGCACCGACGCGCCGCGAGCGCCGCACGCAGGGAAAGGTCACGTGAACCCGACGACGATGGAACACGAGCTCGAGGTCGCCCGCGGCGCCGCCAAGGCGGCCGGCGAGGTGCTGTTGCGCTACTACGGAAGCGCGTACCGCGTGAGTGAGAAGAGCGCGGACAACCCGGTGACGGTCGCCGATCTGGAATCCAACGAGGTCCTGAAGTCGACGATCCTCGCTGCCTTCCCGAACGACGGTTGGCTCTCGGAAGAGACGGCCGACTCAGAGGATCGGCTGAAGCAGAAGCGGGTGTGGATCATCGATCCGCTCGACGGCACCAAGGAATTCATCGGCGAGATCCCCGAATTTTGCGTCTGCATCGCGCTCGTCGAGGACGGGACGCCGCGGGTCGCGGTCGAGTACAACCCGGTGCGCGACGAGCTCTTCTGGGCCTCGAAGGGCGGCGGCACGTTCCTGAACGGCGACGCCGTCCACGTCAGCAAGTCGAACGACCTGCGGCACTCGAGCGTGCTCGCGAGCCGCAGCGAGGAAGCGCGCGGCGAGTGGGACCCGTACCAGTCGCTGATGCGCGTCGAGCTGACGGGAAGCGTCGCGTACAAGTTCGCGCTGGTCGCGGCGGGCCGCCACGACTCGACGTTCACGCTGACGCCGAAGAACGAGTGGGACGTCTGTGCCGGGGCGCTCCTCGTGGCCGAAGCCGGCGGCATGGTCACCGATCCCGACGGCCGGGCGATCCGCTTCAACAACCCGTCGACGCTGCTCCCGGGCCTGATCGCCTCGAACGGCGTGCTGCACCGCTCGATCCTCAACACGATCCGCTCCGTCCGCGCTTCGATGGAGTAAAGGTCGCGCGCGCGAGCGCCCGGTCGTGGCACGCGTCAGCGTGCGGTCGA
>Ga0268299_1002470_pt1 | contig 21971 bp, 23 predicted proteins | sample NOBtaG_FD_193484 | JGI IMG/M metagenome (GOLD analysis project Ga0268299, IMG submission 193484) | Activated sludge microbial communities from bioreactor in Nijmegen, Gelderland, Netherland - NOB reactor | ecosystem: Engineered > Bioreactor > Aerobic > Activated sludge | place: Netherlands... | reverse complement strand
GTGAAGCTGTAACCCCTGGTCAGCTGGTAGGCCTCGCTGCGGATGCCGCTCAGGGCTGCGGACACCGTGATCTTGCTCTTGGCGTCGGTCTGGGTCAGCGCACCGCCCTGCACACGGAAGCCGACGCCGATGCCCACCTCGAACTCGAGTTCGCGCTCGTTCTCCGCCCCGGTGCTCTGGAACCGGCCCCAGGTCGTCGTGCAGTCATCCGTGTTCTGGCCGATGTCGAGGCCACAGGGCGGCGCAGCCAGCACGGCGAGCACCGTGGACTCCGTGAAGACGAGCTCGTAGTCGTTCTGGAATTCCAGGATCTCGCCATCCCCGTCGGGGTCCAGCGGGATGACGATCGGGTTGATGGCGCCCGGGAAGTTGTCCTGGTCGATGGGAAGGATGGCGACGCGGCGGAGGTCGAGCAGCCCGTCGGTGCCGAAGACCTCCAGTACCTCGTTACCCTGGCGATACGTGATGACCTCCTGCCTGCCGTCGCTGTTGATGTCCGCCACCACCATGGCGGCGTTCCCGCGGTCGAGGCTAAGCCCGTCGGAATCGCCGTCGGGCAGGAGTACCGACGGATTCATCCTGCGGGCTTCGGGAATGTTGTCCCAGAGCCGCCCAGGCTCCGGAACGCCGTCGAAGATGAACTGGTTGACCTGGATCTCCAGGTCCCCGTCACCGTCGATGTCAGGTGCGTTCACGAACACGTAGCGCTGCACCCAGGCATCCTCGAACGGGCAGTAGGACGGGGGATTCACGTACGACCGGCTGGCAGCTGTCTGCTCGAAGCCGTGGTTGGCGTCTTCGAGCGTGACCAGGACGTGCTCCACGAAACTGCCCGGGTCGCCGGGAGAACAGGTTGCGACTATGGCCGTCAGGCCGGCCAGGAGCAGTTCGCCCGCCTGGTCCCCGTCGAGATCGGCGATGGCGACGTCCGCGACGACGGCCGGCACGCTGTCGCCGCCGACCACCGCGGTAACCGGGGACTCCAGCAGCTTGTCGAAGCCGGTGGTGGCGTCGTCGAACACGAACAGGCGGGTGGCGACGTCACTGGTGGTCCGGGAACCGCGCAGCTCGTTGACCACGACGGCCAGTTCGAGGTGCCCGTCGTAGTCGACGTTGCCGGCCTCCAGCGTCAGGGACACGGACCGCCCCAGCCCGGAGCTCATCATCCCGAACTCGCCGGCCACGGCGAATCCGTCCAGTTCATCCTCGATCACCATGATGCGGGCCAGCGTCGGCAGGCCATCGACGGGGACGCCGCTGATGGCCACCGCCAGCTCGTCGCCCCCGTCCATGTCGAAGTCGCCGGCGGCAAGCCGCAGGTCGCCGACGGGAAAGGCCTGGGGCGGAACCGGCAGCACGATCTCGCTGGTCCGGTTCCCGGCTGCCTCGAAGTACCTGATGCCCAGGCGCACGACGCCCGCGTCGACATACACGAAGGCCAGCTCCTCCCGCCCGTCCCGGTCCAGGTCGGCGGCGGCGGCGTCCCGCAAGGTCGTCGGCGGCGCGTTGCTGGCCATGACCTCCCGCGCCCAGGTTGCGGATTCCGAGAGCAGGATTTCGGGGTCCACCACGTTGGAGTCGTCGGGAACGTCGACGTCGTCGATCACGGTGATGTTCGTGGCACTGCCATCGCCGAGCCGGAAGCCGGCCAGCACCAGCTCCGAGATCCGCCCGATGACCATCTCCCCGTCGGCGGTCTGGCTCATGGCGAACCGCGCGCCGAACGGCGAATAGCTCGCGGGATAGGGCTTGCCGTCCCCGTCGAGCCGGGGTGACGCCCGGGTGTCGACGCCAAGAGAATTGAGGGATGCTGCGATGCTCGCAGGCTGCCCGGGCGCGGCCGGCACGTCCGGATCGTCGCCGTCCGACCCGCAGCCGGCGAGTACCAGGCACAGGCCGGACCCGGCCAGGCAGTTGCTGAAGGGGCGTTTCCCCATCGGTGCTCTCCCGTCTTCGCGTGCGTGCGGGCTCAGCAGAACAGGCAGTCGGGGCCTGACCGTACTCCCATACGGGCGCCCTGTCACCCGGGCCGTGCCCCTGTCGGCCGCATAACGGACCGGGTTATGTTTACGCCAATGGACATTGCCACCCTCTCCAGCTCCAGCCGGGTCCGCCGGAACCTGGGCCACCCGGTCATCGACGCGGACGGCCACATGATCGAGGTACTGCCGGTCATGTTCGACTACCTGAAGCAGGTCGGCGGGCCGCAGATGGCGGACCGCACGTGGAAGGCCTTCCAGGGCGGGGCCATCGGCAGCTGGTACGACATGACGCCGGCCCAGCGCCGGTATCACAGCGTGCTGCGGCCCGCGTTCTGGGCGGCGCCCAGCGAGAATACCCGGGACCGCGCGACCGCCATGCTGCCTAAGCTCATGCACGAGCGCCTGCCCGAAATGGGCATCGACTACGCGGTCGTCTACCCGACCATCGGCTTCCTGCTCCCGGACCTGCCGGACCCGGAAATCCGGCGCGCCGCCTGCCGGGCCCACAACCTGATGATGGCCGACATCTACCGGGGCCTCGAAGACCGGCTGACGCCGGCCGCGGTGATCCCCTGCTTCACGCCGGACGAGGCCATCGAGGAGCTCGAATTCGCCATCACGGAGCTGCGCCTGAAGGTGCCCATGTTCGCCAACCTCGTGAAGCGCCCGATCGAGGCCGTGACGAAGCACGGGGCGGAGCTCGGCCGCTACGCCTTCTGGGTCGACAATCTCGCGCTGGACAGCGCCTATGACTACGACCCGGTCTGGCAGAAATGCATGGAGCTGAAAGTCCCGGTCACGGCCCACGCCATCGGCCAGGGGATCGGCATGCGGCGGTCGATCAGCAACTACATGTACAACCAGACGGGCCACTTCGCCGACGCGGGCCATGCCTTCGCCAAGGCATTGTTCTTCGGGGGCGTCACCCACCGCTTCCCGAAGCTCAACTTCGCCTTCCTCGAGTGCGGGGTCGCCTGGGGCGCCAGCCTCGTCTGCGACCTGAAGGAACGCTGGGAAAAGCGGGGTCCGCAGGCCATCCAGTCACTGAACCCCGGACGGGTCGACACCGTGATGCTCGACCAGCTCTTCCGCCAGTATGGCGGCGAGAAGCTGGGCAAGGCGCCCGGCCAGTCGGCGCGTCAAGCCAGGCCCGAGTCCGCGATCGACGACTTTGCCGCCACGGGTATCCGGAATGAAGCGGACCTGCTGGACCGGCTGGTGCCGCGCTACTACTACGGCTGCGAGGCGGACGACCGGATGAACGCCGTCGCCTTCGACGCGCGCCTGTTGCCGGGAGGCCGGAAGCTCAATGCCATCTTCTCGTCGGACTTCGGCCACTGGGACGTGTCCGAGATGAGTGGCGTCCTGGCCGAGGCGCACGAACTCGTCGAGGAGGGCATCATCAGCGACGAGGACTTCGAGCATTTCGTCTTCCGCAATCCCGCGCGGCTGTTCACGGAGATGAACCCGCATTTTTTCTCCGGGACCGCCGTCGCGGACGACGTGGCCAGGCTGGACGGAGCAGCAACATGACCGACCTGAACCGGCGGGAACTGGTGGCCGCCACCGTCGGCCTGGGCCTTGCGGCCACCGCCATCGAGGCCGGCGCCGCCGCCCGGCAACGCCCGCCGCCCTCCACCGCCCCCGGCTGGGCCTACGGCCCCTTCGACTCCCTGCGGGACTACGTGGCCGAGCTGGACCGCCGGGGCCTCCTGATCCGGATCCCCCGCCTGGACCAGGACGCCTACGAGGCCACCGCGCTGATGTACCGGCTGATCGACGAGCACGGCCTGTACAGGACGCCCGCCTTCATCGTGGACGAGGTGAAGATCGACGGCCGCTGGGTCCGGGGCCCGGTGCTCGCCAACCAGTACGGGCACTACTTCACCGAGGCCGTATCCCTGGGCATCGAGCCGGTGCCCGGCGACGGCCGCGGCACCTACCGGGCGGCCATCGACGCGGCGGCGAGCCGGCTCGTGGACGGCAAATTCCCGTCCGCCGCGTGCCGGCAGGTTGCCGGCGCCGACGCGCCCTGCAAGCAGGTGATCCTGGCAGGTGACGACATCGACCTCACGGCGTTCGCCTTCATCCAGTCCAATCCCGTCGACGCGGGGCGCTACGTGAACACGGGCTCCGTGTTCACCCGGGACCCGGAGGGCGGCGGCAACTTCGGCACCTATCGCTGCCAGATCAAGGGGCCGCGCCTGCTCGGCGTCAACCCGGAGCCGGGCCAGAGCGGCTGGCAGATGCTCATGAAGATGAAGGAGCGGGGCGAGACGGTCGCGAAAGTGTCCATCGTGCTCGGGCAGGACCCCATCACCTGGCTGGTCTCGACGTCGAAGATCGGCATGGGCAACCCCGACGAGCTCACGCTGGTCAGCGGGCTGCGGGGCCGCCCGCTGGATGTCGTGAAGTCGGAGACCAACGACATCCTGGTGCCGGCACATGCCGAGATGGTCATCGAGGGCGAAATCCCCCTGGACCAGCCGATGCTTCCCGAAGGACCCTTCGGCGAGATGCGTGGCTACATGGGCCGCGCGAAGGCCGAGAACTTCTGGATGAACGTCACGCGGGTGACGCACCGGCGGGATCCCTGGATCGTCAACCAGTTCACGGGCGTCAATCGCGGCGCCCCGTCCGCCACGGCGAACATGTCGTCCCTCCGCGGCCTGCGGTCGGAAGCGCCGAACGTCACCTTCGCCCACACGCCGTCGGAGCTGCCGGGCTTCGGCTTCGTGAGCATCCGCAAGCAGAAGGCCGGCGACGGGCTGGCCGTGGGCGAGATCATGGCCCGGCGGGTGGGCATGGCGAAGGTGGTCATCGTGGTGGATGACGACATCGACATCCTGGACACCCTGGCCGTCCTGCACGCCACCGGCGCCCGCTGGCAGCCGAAGGACGCGAACAAGGTCCTGACGGGGCTGCGCGGACACCAGCTGGACCCGAGCCTGGGCGACCCCGGGCGCACCAGCAAGATCGTGGTCGACGCCACCCGGGCCCTGCCCGACGAGGGCGGACCGGCCGTCTGGCAGCAGGAGAACCGGTCGCTGCTCGCAGCCCGGGCGCCGGAGTCTTTCGCGCGGGTGGACGAGCGCTGGTCGAAGCTGGTCGGCGGCTGGCGTCCCCCGGACGCGTGACGGAAACCCGAGGGAAGCATGGGGGCAAGGCGATGACCGGCCGCTGGCAGGACGACGGTGTGCGCGTGGTGCCGGCCGACAGGCTCGACCCCAATACCGCACAGACTCCCGGCATGGACCGGCGCGCGGCCGTCAACTTCGCGCGCGTCGGCGCGCAGAAGCTCTGGGCGGGGACCGTGCACATCCACCCGGACGCGAAGACCGGCCCCCACCACCACGGCCCGCTGGAGAGCGTGATCTACGTGATCCGCGGCCGGGCGCGCATGCGCTGGGGCGAGCAGCTCGAATTCACCGCGGAGGCGGGACCCGGGGACTTCATCTACGTGCCGCCCTTCGTGCCCCACCAGGAGATCAATGCCAGCGCCACCGACGTGCTCGAGTGCGTGCTCGTGCGCAGCGATGGCGAGGCCGTGGTGGTGAACCTGGACATCCAGCCCGTCGAGACGCCGCAGACCGTCGCCTGGATCGACCCCATTCACCGCAGCTGAGGCCCGCCATGCCGAAGAAGCCGTCCCTCACCCGCCGTTCCTTCGTCGCCGGCAGCTCGCTCGGCGTCGCCACTGCGTTCGCGACGGCGGGCTCCGGCACACCGGCTGCCGCCGCGACCGGCCGGGCCGGGACCCGCTCCGGCCCCACCGGCCCCTTCGACACCATGCGGGAGATGATCGAGGCGCTGGACGCGCGCGGCCGCCTGCTCCGGATCGACCGGGTGGACCAGGACGCCTACGAGGGCACCGCGCTCATGTACCGGCTGGTCGAGCGGCACGGGCTGGAGGGCGCGCCGGCGCTGCTCTTCGGCGAGGTGAAGATGGGCGGGCGCTGGCTGAAGGGCCCGGTCGTGGGCAACTACCTGGGGCCCTGGGACGCGGAGTGCCTGGCCTTCGGGCTGCAGCCTGACCCGGCCGGCGGCGCGGCCACCTTCCGCAGGGCCCGTGCGCACCTCATCGAGCTCGCGCAGAAGAACGGCGGCCGCTACCCCGAAATCCCGCCCGTGCTGGTCCCGCGGGAAAAGGCGCTGTGCAAGCAGGTGATCCTCCGGGGCGACGAGATCGACCTGACGTCGTTTGCCATCCTGCAGGTGAACCCCGGCGACGGGGGCCGGTACATCAACACCGCCTCGGTGTTCACCGTGGACCCGAAGGCCGGCGTCAACCTCGGCACCTACCGCTGCCAGCTGAAGGGTCCGCGCAAGGTTGCGATCAGCCCCGGCGCCGGCCAGACGGGCTGGCGGATGCTGGATGCGGCCCGCAAGCGCGGCGAGAAGACCGCCCGCATCTCCCTGGTGCTGGGCCAGGACCCGGTGGTCTACGTGGTCAGCGGATCCCGCACCGCCAACCGGGTGGGCGACAGGCCCGTGGACGAGCTGGCCGTGGCCGGCGGCCTGCGCGGGCGGCCGGTCGGGATCGTGAAGAGCGAGACCAACGACTTCCTGGTGCCGGCCCATGCGGAGATGGTGATCGAGGGGGAGATCGCGCTGGACGACCTGGAGAAGGAAGGCCCCTACGGCGAGGGGCTCGGCTACCAGGGCGACGGCGAGAACGCCTGGTGGATGAACGTCACCACCGTCACCCACCGGCGCAATCCGTGGATGCACAACAGCTTCACCGGGGTGGACCGGGGGCCGATCAAGTCGCCCGGCGTGGCGTCGTCCTACCTGTTCGCGAAGAAGTTCGTGCCCGAGATCGTGGGCTTCCACTACCAGAGCAACGCCAACAACATCTTCTTCATCAGCATCGACAAGACGGCGCCGGGGCAGGGCCTCGCCGTTGGCGAGAAGCTGGGCAAGTTCAACCCGGTGGCCAAGGTGGTGGTCGTGCTGGACAGGGATGTGGACCTGATGGACCTGTCCCAGGTCATGGCGGCGGTCAGCTCCCGCTGGCAGCCGAGCCCCGCCGCGCGCATCTTCGACAACCTGCCGGGCCTGCCGCTGGATCCGAGCCAGAAGGACCCCAACAAGACCAGCAAGATCATCATCGACGCCACCCGGCAGCTACCCGGCGAGGGTGGGCCCGCCACCTTCCCTAAGACGAACCGGGAGATCCTGGCAGTGCTGGCGCCGGAGGCCTTCGCCCGCGTCGATGCGAAGTGGGAGCACCTGATCAGGTAGTTTGGGTCAGGAAATTGGGGCCATGCCTGATACAGTGCCCCCTCCCGACCGCGCGAACGGGCTTCCGGCCTGCCATGACCGTCATCACTTCCAGCGACAACCCCCGTTTCCGGGAGTATCTCACGCTGGCCGGGTCGGGCCGGGACCGCCGCGAGGCGGGTCTCGCCCTCATCGACGGCCTGCACCTCATCGACAGCTACCGGCAGCGACTCGGCCCGCCGCGCCAGCTCCTCGTCAGCGCGTCCGGCAAGAGCCGGCCGGAGGTCGCGGCGCTCCTCACGGACCTCCCGGCGGTGCCCTGCGTCGAGCTCAGCGACGCGCTGTTCCGCCGGCTGACGCCCGTGCAGACGCCCACGGGCGTACTCGGCCTGATCGCCATTCCCGCACGCCGGGCGCCACCCTTGCATCCGGAGTCCTGCGTACTCCTCGAGGACGTCCAGGACCCCGGCAACCTCGGCTCCATCCTGCGCTCCGCGGCCGGCGCCGGCATCCGGCAAGTGTACCTTTCTGCCCAGTGCGCCGACCTTTGGTCACCCAAGGTCCTGCGCGCGGGCATGGGCGCCCACTTCCAGCTGGATTGCTTCGACGGGGTGGACCTGGGCGGATTCGCCGCGGCATTCCCGGGGCGTCTCATCGCCACCCATCTCGCCGCCCGCCAGTCGGTCTTCGCGACGGACCTAACCGGCCACGTGGGCCTGGTCTTCGGCAACGAAGGCGCGGGGCTCTCGCGGGCGCTGGTGGCTGAAGTCGACTGCGTCGTCGCGATCCCGATGCCGGGCAGGACGGAGTCCCTCAACATCGCGGCCGCCGCCGCGGTGTGCCTCTTCGAGCGGGTGCGTCAGTTAGGATAACGGCAGCCGGAATCAGCGCCCGATGGAACAGACCCACTTTGGCTTCGAGACCGTTCCCGCCCCGGAGAAGGCGGGGCGCGTGCGCGCCGTGTTCGACTCGGTGGCAGCCAACTACGACCTCATGAACGACCTGATGTCCGGCGGCCTGCACCGGCTGTGGAAGCGTTTCGCGCTGGGACGCACGGCGCTTGCCCCCGGCGACCTGGCGCTGGACGTGGCAGGCGGTACCGGCGACCTGTCCGCAGGCCTGGCACGGCAGGTGGGCGCTGCCGGCCTGGTGTGCCACACCGACATCAACCGGGAGATGCTCGACATCGGCCGGCGCCGGCTGGTGGATGCGGGCCTCTTCACCACCGTGCGCACCCTCCAGGCCGACGCGGAACGCCTGCCCTTCGCCGACCGCAGCTTCCATTGCGTGACCATCGGCTTCGGGCTGCGCAACTGCACCGACAAGCCGGCGGCGCTGCGGGAAATGCTGCGCGTCCTCAAGCCGGGCGGCCGGCTGCTGGTGCTCGAATTCTCCAGGCCCGCGGTGAAGCTGATCGAGCCCTTCTACGACCTCTACTCGTTCCGGATCCTGCCCTGGCTCGGCGAGGTCGTCGCCCACGACGCCGCCAGCTACCGCTACCTGGCGGAGTCGATCCGCATGCACCCGGACCAGGAGTCGCTGCGTAGCCTGATGACGGACGCCGGCTTCGACGACGTCCGCTACCACAACCTGACCGGGGGCATCGTGGCCCTGCACGTCGGCTTCCGGTACTGAAGGCGCCGTGGACCTCCCCTTCTCCGCCGCCGCGTTCTGGCCCGTCGAGCTGCTGATCAACCGTGGCATCGGGCTGTCCTCCACCGCCCAGGCCATGGCCGCCGCCCTCAAGGGCAAGGCCCTGGACGTCCGGCTGGACGGCACGCCCGTCGCCCTCCGCCTGACGGCCCGGGACGGGCAGATCCGCGTCACCGGGGCCAGCGCCGCACCGGCGGACCCGGCTCCCGCCACCACGCTCGCGGGCACGCCGCTGGCCATGATCCGCCTGCTCGGCGGCGATCCCCAGGCGCTGATCCGGGAAGGCGAGGTCCGGATGACCGGCGACACGGACGTCGCGAACCAGTTCCGGGACCTCCTGCACATGGCGCGACCGGAACTGGAGGAAGAACTGGCCCGGCTGGTGGGCGATCCCCTGGCCCACGAAGTGGCCAACCTCGCCCGGGGCCTCGCGGACTGGGGCGCCCGGGCCGCCGGTTCCCTGTCCCGCAGCGTCGGCGAGTACCTCACCGAGGAGCGCCGCACACTCCCCACCCGTGCGGAGGCCGAGGAGTTCTACCGGGACGTCGACCGGGTGGCCAATGACGTCGAGCGTGCCGAGGCCCGGCTCGCGCTGCTCAAGAGCCGGCGCACCTGAGCCGCGCCCCATGAACCGCGTTCAGCTGCTGCTCCGCCTCGTTGCCATCCAGCGGGTGCTGGTCCGCCACGGCATCGACGACCTGCTTGGCCAGTCGGAACTGCTGGGCCCGGCGCGGCTCCTGTTCCACCTGAATCCGGCCACCTGGCGCGCGCGCCGCTTCGACGCGCCCCGCGGCGTCCGGATCCGGCAGGCGCTGGAGGACCTGGGGCCCATCTTCGTGAAATTCGGGCAGTCCCTGTCCACGCGGCAGGACCTGCTGGCGCCGGACATCGGCCAGGAGCTGGCGAAGCTGCAGGACGAGGTGCCGCCGTTTCCCGCCGAGGCAGCCCTGGCCGAGGTCGAGCGCAACTTCGGTTCGCCGGCCGAAGCGGTGTTTGCCCGCTTCGAACGGGAGGCGCTGGCGGCAGCCTCCATCGCCCAGGTGCACGCCGCCACCCTGCATTCGGGCGAGGACGTGGTGGTGAAGGTGCTGCGGCCACGGGTCCGCCACCTGATCCAGCAGGACCTGGAGGTCATGTACGCGCTGGCCAGGCTGGCCTGGCGCTGGTGGCCCGATGCACGCCGCCTGCGCCTCGTGGAGGTCGTCCGGGAGTACGAGAAGACCATCCTGAACGAGCTGGACCTGCTGCGGGAAGCCGCCAACGCCGCCCAGCTCCGGCGCAACTGGCAGGACTCGCCCCTCATCTACGTGCCGAAGGTGTATTTCGACTACTGCCGCACCGACGTGATGGTGATGGAGCGCATCCGCGGCATTCCCATCGACGACCTGGCCGCCCTGAAGGCCGCGAAGGTGGACATCCCGAAGCTCGCGGCCAATGGCGTGGAGATATTCTTCACCCAGGTCTTCCGCGACAACTTTTTCCACGCTGACATGCACCCCGGCAACATCTTCGTGGACGCGGCCAATCCGGACGCCCCGCGCTACGCCGCGGTGGATTTCGGCATCGTCGGGTCCCTCGACGAGCGCGACAGCCGCTACCTTGCCGAGAATTTCCTCGCTTTCTTCGACCGGGACTACTACCGGGTGGCCAGGCTGCACGTGGACTCGGGCTGGGTGCCGGCAGGCACCCGGGTGGACGAGCTCGAGTCGGCGGTGCGCACGGTGTGCGAGCCGATCTTCAGCAAGCCGCTGAAGGAGATCTCCTTCGGCCAGGTGCTCCTCCAGCTCATCTCGGTGGCCCGGCGCTTCAACATGGAAGTGCAGCCCCAGCTGATCCTGCTGCAGAAGACCCTGGTGCAGATCGAGGGGCTGGGCCGGGTGCTCTACCCGGACCTGGACATCTGGCAGACGGGCAAGCCGGTGCTGAAAGCCTGGATGATCGAGCAGACGGGGCCGACGGCCACCCTGCGCCGACTGCGGCGGGACTGGCCGGACCTGCGCTACGCCCTGGAGAAGCTGCCCCTGGTGGCCCGCAAGCTCGTGGACGACGCCCTGACGGTCCAGGGACCGGACACCGCAGGGGGACCGGAGGATCCTGGTGCCCGGAACACCCGCCGCGGGAAGGACCGGGCCCGGCACGGGGCGGTGGCCGGGGCTGCCCTGCTGGTCAGCGCGGCCGTCTGGCTGGGGCTGGACACGCCACCCAACGGGGTGGGCTGGGTCGCCGGCGTGGCGGGACTGCTAACTCTCTGGTTTACAAGGCCTGGTGAGTAGGAGCGCCTTCAGGCGCGATGCCATTCCTGAGATCGCGCCTGAAGGCGCTCCCACAGCCTAGTCCTTGTAGTTCTCGTAGAAGACGTAGGCGGTCGAGTAGTCGCTGACCTCGAAATAGACTTTCCTTTCACCCGGGTCCTTCACCCAGTTGAAATTCTCGTCCACCACCCCGTAGCCGTAGCGGAACGACCGGGCCTCGTCGTCCGACGTGCCGATGCCGGTGCTCATCTTGTCGATCTCGATGAAGCGCATGGCGAGCTTGTCGCCCGTGTAGACATCGAGTACCCCGTCCGTGCCGGTCCAGTTCTGCACACCCCGGCCGAACTTGTTCTGCTGCTCCTGGGTGCAGCCGGCCAGCAGCAGGCCGGTAGCCAGGACAGCGGCGAGCGTTTGCACTTTCATGGGTCTACCTCTCGAGCAGGCTGCGGAGCATCCAGGCGGTCTTCTCGTGCACCTCCAGGCGCTGGGTGAGGAGGTCGGCCGTGGGCTGGTCGTTGGCCGCGCTCACCAGCGGGAACAGCTCCCGGGCCGTGCGGGCGGTGGCTTCCTGGGCCGTCACCAGGTGGCGGACCATGTCGTTGGCCTTCGGCTGGCCCTCCACTTCCTTGATCGTCGCGAGCCGCACGAACTCCCGGTAGGTGCCCGGCGCCGGGTGGCCGAGCGCGCGGATACGCTCGGCAATCAGGTCGAGGGCAGTCCACTGCTCCGTGTACTGGCCCATGAACATCAGGTGCAGGCTGTTGAAGTCAGGCCCCGTGACGTTCCAGTGGAAGTTGTGGGTCATGAGGTACAGCGTGTAGCTGTCAGCCAGCAGCACCGACAGGCCTTTCGCGATCTTCTCCCGCTCCCGGGCGCTGATGCCGATGTCGATGGACGGTGCCTTGGACTTCTTCGTTTTCATCGTCGCTGCTCCATGTAGCTTCAGATTCGGGTGGCTCTAGGATGCGCCCGTCGGGCCGGGACCGCCATGGTCTGGCGCGACTAGCGCCGGTCCTGTTGCTCCTGCTTGCGGCGCCACACTTCCTTCTTGCTTTCCTTCGCCTGCTCGTAGAACTGGGGCCAGTCGGCTCCCACGTCCTGCTCGAACAGGTCCCGGATGTAGACGAGGCCGCTCTTGGGGGACTCGGCCCAGTGGATGTACCGCCAGCCGTCGGCGGTGTTGCGCAGTACCGCGCTCACGCGGATGTCCTCGCCGATCGGCCGGGTGCCGATGACCTTCATCTCGAAGTGCATGTACCAGATGGCGATGGCCAGGTCCGGCGCAATCTGCTTGATCTGGATACCCGAGTACTGCTCGCGGATGGCCTCTATGGCCGGATTCGGGCGTGGCGGGTCCAGGTAGCGGGTCAGCCGGTCCCGGCCCACGAACCACTGGGCCTGCTCCTCGGCCAGGTAGGTGGGAAAGGCGTCAGCGTCGTCCCAGAGCTCGAGCAGGGAGGCGAAGTCCTGGGAATTCCAGCGCTTCTCCGTCTCCATCAGGGTGGCGAGCACGCCCTTCTCCACCGCCGGGTCCACCGGAATGGGCACGGGTGGCAGCACGACGTTGTGCCCGTCGGCGAGCGCCGTTGCCTGGAACAGGCTGGCGGCGATCAACAGGAACGACAGCTGGAGCGTCCGGAACCGGCGATGCATGGCCATACCCCCCCCTGAAAAGGGGACGCTACCCTTTTCCGGGCTGCCCTTTCCACCCCGCCTGACTGGCAATGCCCCGCTGGCGGGCGCATGCTGCGGCGGTCGGCGTACCCGTTGTGCGTTCACCTGGCAGGAGGTTCCGATATGAGCTGGATAGTCTCCCTGATCATCGGCGGCATCATCGGCTGGCTGGCGAGCATCATCATGAAGACCAACGCCCAGATGGGCTGGATCGCCAACGTGCTGGTGGGCATGGTGGGCTCGGCGCTCGGCTTCTGGCTGGCCGGCCTGCTCGGCATCGCCCCGGCGGGGGGCATCCTGGGCTTTGGGGTGGGCGTGGCAGGCGCGGTGCTGCTGATCTTCGTCCTGGGCAAGCTGGGGCTGTTCCGCAAGGCGTGACGCGGGCGCGTCGGCGCTGGTCGCGCCGGTCGGCGCTCCTACGAAGCGCGTAACGACTTCAGGAAGGCCACCGGGTCGTTGCCCGCCTCGAGCTGCTCGACCAGGGCCGAGCCCACGATCACCCCGTCGGCGTGGGCCGCCAGGCCGCGCACCTGTTCCGCGCGGCGCACACCGAACCCCGCGCACACGGGCAGCGTGGTCAACGACCGCACGCGCTGGAGGTAAGCCGGTACTTCCGCCGGCAGCTCCTTCGCGCCGCCCGTAACCCCGGCCATGGTCACCGCGTAGATGAACCCGCGGCTGGCCGAGCACAGCGACTTCAGCCGCCCCGGGGGCGTTGTGGGCGTCACGAGCTGGATCAGCGCGAGGCCCTCGGCATCCAGGGCCGTCGCAAAATCGGTGCTTTCCTCGATGGGCAGGTCCGGCACGATGAAGCCGCATACGCCGGCAGGCACGCAGGCGGCGGCGAGTTCCCGGTAGCCCAGGTTCAGCAGCGGATTCAGGTAGCTCATCAGCACGATGGGCGCGTCGAAAGGTGCAGCGGCGGCCAGCTCATTCAGGATCCACCTGAGGCTCACGCCCGAGGCGATGGCCGCGTGGCTGGCGCGCTGGATGGTGACGCCGTCGGCCATGGGATCGCTGAAAGGCACGCCGACTTCCACCACGTCGGCCTCCGCGGCGATCGCCTTCAGCGTGGCGACGAAGCGGTCCTTCTGCGGATAACCGGCGGTGACGTAGGCCACCAGGGCGGTTCGCCTGGCCGTCGTCGTCGCCCGGATCGCGGCCGTGATGCGCTCGTGGGGCTTCGGTGCTGTCACTGGCCGGCCTCCGCAAGGATCTTCTTCGCGCCGCCGAAGACCTGGGACAGGGTGGGCATGTCCTTGTCACCCCGACCCGACAGGCCGATGAGGATCGTCCTGCCGGGATTCTGCGCCGCCCACTTCTTCGCCCCGGCGAAGGCGTGGGATGACTCGATGGCAGGCAGGATGCCCTCGGCCGAGCAGCACTCCCGCAGGGCATCCAGCGCTTCGTCGTCGGTGGCGCTGATATAGGTCACGCGGCCGATCGCCTGGAGCAGGGCGTGCTCGGGCCCCACGCCGGGATAGTCCAGGCCGGCGGAAATGGAGTGGGTCTCCTGCACCTGGCCTTCGGCGTCCTGGAGCAGCAGGGAATAGGTCCCGTGCAGGACGCCGGGCCGGCCGGTGGCGAGCGTCGCGGCGTTCTCGCCGAGCCGCGGGCTGCGGCCGCCCGCCTCCACGCCGATGAGTTCAATGGCCGCGTCCCCCGCCAGCGGGTGGAAGAGACCGATTGCATTCGAACCGCCGCCTACGCAGGCGAAGGCCGCGTCCGGCAGCCCGCCCGTTCGTTCGATGAACTGGGCGCGGGCCTCCTGGCCGATGACGGACTGCAGTTCGCGCACCAGCAGCGGATAGGGGTGCGGACCGACGGCGGAGCCCAGCAGGTAGTAGCTGCCGTCCGGGTCGGAGACCCAGTCGCGAAACGCCTCGTCGATGGCGGCGCGCAGCGTGCGGTCCCCGCTCTTCACCGGCACCACCTCGGCGCCGAGCTGCACCATGCGCTCCACGTTGGGCGCCTGGCGCTGCACGTCGACAGCGCCCATGTAGACGATGCAGGGAATCCCGACCCGGGCGCAGGCCGCTGCCGTGGCCACGCCGTGCTGGCCGGCGCCGGTCTCGGCGATCACGCGCTTCGCGCCGAGGCGCTTCGCCAGCAGGGCCTGGCCAAGCGCGTTGTTGATCTTGTGGGCGCCGGTGTGGGCCAGGTCCTCGCGCTTGAGGTACACCGTGACTCCCCAGCGGCGGCTCAGGCCGGGCGCCGGGCTCAGGGCAGTCGGCCTACCGACCCAGTCGCGCAATTCCCGGCCGAGTTCGGCCTGGAAACCGGCATCGGGGAGGAAGCGGCGCATGCCGGCCTCGAGGCGTTCCAGTGCCGGGATCAACGTCTCCGGCGCGTAGCGCCCCCCGAAGGGACCAAAGCGCCCCCGCGCGTCGGGCAATTCGCCGGCGACGAGGCGCTTCAGCAGCGCCGCCCGTTCAACGGGCGGGATGATCTCAGTCTGCATGGGCCAACTCCGCTTCCCGCACCGCCTGGATGAAGGCCGCAATCCGGCCCGCATCCTTCACTCCGCGCTTCGATTCCACGCCGCTGCTCACGTCGACGCCCCAGGGCCGGACGACGCCGATCGCGTCGCCCACGTTCTCCGGCGTCAGCCCGCCGGCCAGCACCAGCTTGCAGCGCCGGGCCAGGACCGCCGCGCGGCTCCAGTCCGCCAGCTTGCCCTGCCCGCTCTCGGCCGCCTCGAAGAGCAGCGGCTCGTCGGCACCGGCGTCGTCGTCCGGCAGGCGCGTGTCCCGGTACACGGGCAACCGGCCGAAGCGATCCGCCACGCCGAGCGCCGCGAAGTCGTCCGCGTCGGCCTGCAGCCAGTCCGGCGCGAAGCCACCCGCCACCGCCTGCCACTCGGCAGCCGCCGGATGGCGCATGACGGCCACCCGGACGATGACCGGCGAAAGCCCGTCACACAGCTCCCTGGCCCGCTCCGGCGTGACCCGCCGGGGCGACTCGGCGAAGACGAATCCGACCGCGTCCGCGCCGGCGTCGACCGCGGCGGCCACCGCGCGGGGCGTGGACAGCCCGCAGATCTTCACGAACACCCTCATGGGCTTACAGATTCGAAGGCCGAGGCCCGGCCGGCCTCGAGCAGCTCGCCCGCGAGCCGGCCCGGGTCGCTGGCGCGCATCAGGGCGGTGCCGACGAGCGCCACGTCGTAGCCCAGGCCCGCCACCCGGGCGGCCTGGCCCGCGCTCTCGACGCCGCTCTCGGCCACCCGGGGCACGCCCCGGGGCAGGTGGGGCGCCAGTTCGGCGAAGCGGCCGAAGTCCACCCGCAGGGTGCGCAGGTCGCGGCAATTCACGCCAAGCAGCGTGCGGCAGCGACCGTCCTGCACGGCGGGGCCGGTGGCGCGGATCGCGGCCACGGCCCGGTCCAGGTCTGCCCTGTCGAAGACCTCCACCAGCGCGAACATCCCGAGCTGGTGCGTGGCGCGCAGCATCTCCCTGAGCTCCCGGTCGCCCAGCATCGCCGCGATGAGCAGCACGCCGCCGGCCCCGGACACGCGGGCCTCCAGCAACTGGTAGGGCGACACCAGGAAGTCCTTGCGCATCGCGGGCACGGTTGCCGTCGCCGCAGCGACTTCCTTCAGGTGGGCCAGGTCGCCGGAGAATTCCGTGGGCTCGGTGAGCACCGAAAGGGCGGCAGCGCCACCCCGGACGTAGTTGCGGGCCTGGGTGGCGATCCGCAGGGCGCTGGCCGCGAGGTTGCCGGCCGACGGCGACCGGCGCTTCACCTCGGCGATGAGGTCGAATCCCTGGGGCGAGAGCCGGAGCGGCAGGGGTGGCGGCAACCGGCGCACCCGTTCCGCGAGTGGGCCGGCGGGCCGGCGGGCCTCGGCGGCCTCCGACCGGGCACGGCTGCTAGCCGCCATCCGGCTCAGGAAGTTGCCGGTCATGGCCCCGGTCATGCCTGGTGGGCCCGCAGGCGTCCGAGCAGCGCGGCACCGCCGCCCGCCGCCAGCGTCCGGCGGGCCAACTCGATGCCCCGGCGCAGGCCGCGGGCCCGCCCGGTGAGATCGAGGGCGAGGCCTGCGCCCAGCACCAGCGCGTCCCGGTGCGGACCTTCGTCGCGGCCGGTCAGCACCGCCTCGATGGCCCGCGCGTTCGTGGCCGCGTCGCCGCCCTCGAGATCCGCCGGCAGGCACCGGGGCGTGCCGTAGTGGGCCGGATCGCGCTTCTGCCGGCGCACCAGGCCCGGCCGGACGTCGAACACCGTGAAGGGGCCTACCGGCGTGGCTTCGTCCCAGCCCGGCTCCCCGTGCACGACGAAAGCGCGCCGGACCGGCATCCCGGCCAGGGTGTCGGCCAGCAGGCGCGCCGTGGGCAGGTCGAAGGCGCCGATCATCGCGAAGGGCGGCGCCGCCGGATTGGTGAGCGGCCCCAGGATGTTGAACACCGTGCGCACGCCGAGCGCCCGGCGCACCGGCGCGATGGCCTTCATCGCCGGATGGAAGTTGGGCGCGAACAGGAACGTGAAGTTGGTGGCGTCCAGCAGCCGCCGTGCGGCCGCCCCGTCGGCGGGCAAGGCCACGCCCAGCGCCTCCAGCACGTCCGCGCTTCCCGACTTCGACGAGACGGATCGGTTGCCGTGCTTGATCACCGGCAGCCCGCAGGCCGCCGCGAGCAGCGCCGCGCCCGTGGACAGGTTGAGGCTGCCCGAGCCGTCGCCGCCGGTGCCCACGATGTCCGCCGCCGCCAGGCCGGCCGGCAGGTCGAATGGACGGGCCAGGCCGCGCATCGCCGTGGCGAAGCCGCGGACCTCGGCGGCGGTCTCGCCCTTGGCCCGGAGCGCCACCAGCAGCGCCGCGGCCATCGGGGGCGGCAGGGCCTCGTCGGTCAGCGCGCGCATCAACGCGCCCGCGTCCGCCTCGGACAGGTCGACACGAGCCAGCAGCTGCTCGAGCGTGGCGTTCAGCCCGGTCATGGTCCTCAACCCTTCCGCACGGGCGACGACATCGCCAGGAAGTTGCCGAGGAGCCGGTTGCCCTCGGGCGTGAGCACGCTCTCCGGATGGAACTGCACGCCCTCCATCGCCAGCTGCCGGTGGCGGACCCCCATGATCTCGCCCCGCTCACTGCGCGCCGTGATCTCCAGGACGTCGGGCAGGCTGGCGGCTTCCGCCGCCAGCGAGTGATAGCGGCCCGCCTGGAAGGGTTGGGACAGGCCGGCGTAGATCGAGCGGCCGTCGTGCTCGATCATCGAGGTCTTGCCGTGCATCAGCCGGTCGGCGGACACGATCCGCCCGCCGAAGTGCTGCACCAGGGACTGGTGCCCCAGGCACACGCCGAGGACCGGCAGCCGGCCCTCGAAGCCTGCCAGCATCCGCAGGGACACGCCGGCATCGTCGGGCCGGCCGGGGCCGGGGGAGATGCACAGGTGGGTCGGCGTGAGGGCGAGCGCCTGGTCGACCGTCAGCTCGTCGTTCCGGTATACCAGCACCTCGGCACCGAGCACGAGGAAGGCCTGCACCAGGTTGTAGGTGAAGGAGTCGTAGTTGTCGATCAGCAGGAGCTTGGTGCCCTGCCCGGCATGGCTGGCGCTCACAGGCCTTCCTCCGCGATGGCGAGGGCATTGCGCAGGATCGCGCTCTTGGCGAGGACCTCGTTGTACTCGTTCTCGGGAACGCTGTCGGCCACGATGCCGGCGCCTGCCTGGTACTGGTAGGTGTCGCCCCGGAAGATGAGCGTGCGAATGGCAATGGCCTGGTCCATGTCGCCGTTGGCGCCGAAGTAGCCGACGGTGCCGGCATAGAGTCCGCGCCGCACCGGTTCGAGCTCGTCGATGAGCTCCATGGCGCGCACCTTCGGCGCGCCCACGAGCGTCCCGGCGGGAAATGCAGCGGCGAACAGGTCGAAGGCATCCGTGCCGGCGGCGAGTTCGCCCTGCACGCCGCTGACGATGTGCATGACGTGGCTGTAGCGCTCGATGCAGCGGTAGGGATCCACGTAAACCGAACCCGCCGCGGCCACTCGGCCCAGGTCGTTCCGGGCGAGGTCCACCAGCATCACGTGCTCCGCATTCTCCTTCTCGTCGGCGAGCAGCGACTGCTCGTGGGCGGCGTCCTGGTCCGGCGTGGCGCCCCGGGGCCGGGTGCCGGCGATCGGCCGCAGCGACGCGTGCCCGTGCCGCAGCTTCACCAGCGCCTCGGGCGAGGAACCCGCCAGCTGGATGTCACCGAGATCCACGAAGAACATGTAGGGCGAGGGGTTGAGCAGCCGGAGCGCCCGGTAGGTCTCGAAGGGCGACAGGCTGTGGCGACCCGTGAACTGCACCGACAGCACGAGCTGGTACACGTCGCCCCTGGCGATGGAGCCCTTGCTGGCTGCCACGGCGCGCCCGAACTCGTCGGCGCGGAGGCTCTGGACCGCAGGCGTGTGACTGCCCTTCGGCGGCGGCGCTGGCAGTGCTCCACGCAGCAGCGCGATCACCTCGCCCCGGAGGCGCCTGCGTTCGTCCTCGGGACCGGCATGCAGGAGCGCGATCCGCCGGGTCAGGTGGTCGAACACGAGCAGCGACTCGGCGGCCACGTAGGCGGCCTCGGGCGCCACCGGGTTGTCCGGACTCTGCGGCGCGTTGGGCAGTCGCTCGAAATAGCGCACGAGGTCGTAGCCGGCGACTCCGACCAGGCCGCCCGCGAAGGGCAGGTCGGGGATCACGGGCGCGAGCCGCGGCGCCAGGGCCAGCGTGCGGCGCAGCGCCGCCAGCAACCCGTCGCGCCCTGCCGGGCGGGGATGGCGCTCGTCCCCCGTCCGCATCCCGTCGGCGTCCAGCCGGAACTCGACGGCCTTGCCGAATCCCAGGAACGAGTAGCGCGCCAGGTGCACGCCGCCCTCGACGCTCTCGAGCAGGTACCGGGGCCTGAGCGGCGCGAGCTTGAGCCAGGTGGACACCGGGGTGTCCAGGTCGGCGGCGATGTCGAATGGTGGCTTCATGCGTTCAGGTCTTGTCGGGGTCCAGAAACTAAAAAACCCATCGTCGCTTCCGCGAGGATGGGTCCTGGGGTGCTCGAAACGTGCGGGCTACGCCAAACCACTCCTTGCGGAGAGAGCTTTGGGCCGCCACCACCAGCCGCGGGTTTCGAAGACCTTGGACATGGCGGGAGTATCCATGGGGGCTTCGGGGGACGTCAAGGCGGCGGTTCACCGCATCCGGCTGTCGAGCGGGGGTTTCCTGGGTATTCCAGGTCTCGCCGGATGCCCTTGACCGGGACGTGTCGGCCCGCGCGAGAATCGCAGGAATTCAGAGGAGGGTCAGATGGTTAACTCTCGGAGGAATGCCCTCGAAATCGACCCCAAACTGCTCGAGCAAGCCCTGGCTGTCAGCGGCGAACGGACAATTGAGGCTGCAGTGACGCGGGCCCTGCAGGAATTCATTGCGCACCGGTGTCGCGAGCCCGTGCTGGACCTGATGGGCCAGCTGGAGTGGGACAACTCGTTCGACTACAAGAACGAGCGCGGCCGCCGGTAAGGTTGTTCCCGCTGCTCGCGCACGGGCATCGTGCAACTAGACGCCCACAAGGACCGGAAACTGGCGGCGCAGGTTTTCAGCGACGATCGGCTGCACGGACTGGCGAATTCGAGAAACACCTGACTTCAATTCAACTAGCCTTTCTCTAGCGACCTTCTTGACTGACAGGCTATATTCGTCTTCATCAGGATCGTCCACTATCTGCTTGAGAAGATTCGCAGCACGTTGCTCCTCGTTGCACAGCGCATATCCGACCGCGTAGTCCAGCAGGATATTTAACCGCTGCCGAGAGAAGACTTCGGGTGGGCGCGCGCGAAACCAGCTTTCGATCGTCGTGATTGCGCTCAATTCAGGAAGAAAAGTCCGCTGCAGGACACCAGAGAGTTGCGCACAGACGCCCTCAAGGGCATCCGTGACAGCCGCTTGAATGACGTAATGCTTGGGTCCAACCGATATACGTCGACTATGATTCAGCGGGACGTTCGCACCGCCTGGGTTATACAGTGGCGCAATCAACTCCCAGAGATAGGCATAGTCGGAGTAAGCCGTTCGCTCAAATAGAAATCCTCGCACCAAGTACTCTTGCTGCGGCAACAGGATTACCTTGTCTTTGTATGCGACGACGTTCGGTAGCAGACGGGCAACACCCGACGTCAATCGTCTAGCTAACGATGTCTTTTTGGGCATCGCCACGTCACCGCCGCTCCACGTGCACCCGTAACCAGGCCGCAAAGGTCGCCTCGTCGATGTCGCCCCTCGCTATGCCAAACATCGTAAGGGTCGCCTCCGCCTGCGTCGCCACCAGCCGGTGGCCGTTCAGGGCCAGAAAGACGCCGACCGCCAGGAAGGCCACCCGCTTGTTGCCATCGATGAAGGGATGATTCCGAACCAGCCCAAACCCGTAGGCGGCAGCAAGATCGGCCAGGTCGGGTTTGCCATAAGTGTCCAGTTGTTGCGGCCGGGCGAGCGCCGATTCGAGCAGCCCGGCATCGCGCAGGCCCGTGGCCCCGCCGTGCTCGGCGAGGCTCTCGTCATGCAGGAGGCACAGGGCACGCTGGTCGAGCCACCGCCAGCGGCTCATTTGGCCAGCTGGTGGAACGTATCGCGGAACTCGTGCATGAACTCGCGGCCCGCCGCGATCTGCTCGTCGAGCCCGGGATCGTAGGGCGTCAGGGTCACGCCGTTGGTGGCCTCGGTGACGAAGAGGGTGTCGCCCTTCTCCACCTTGAGCTTGGCCAGTACTTCCTTCGGCAAGATCACGCCGACGGAATTGCCGATCTGGGTGAGTTTGAGAGCCGTCACCGGAGCCCCCCAAGCGCGTTATAACAAACGTTAAACTAGCCCTAATTCGCAGACTTGGCAAGGGACGGGGACGCCATTTCCGGCGGTGACTCCGGCGCCCGCAGTCGCACCGCAATCGCGGCCAGGAACACCAGGCCGTTCATGACGCCCACCAGGATGAAAGGCGCCCGGGGGCCGATCTGGTCGAAGATCTGGCCGCCGATGCCGCTGATGATGAGGATGCCGATGCCGCCGGCCAGGCTGTAGGCGCCCATCACCGACCCGCGCTGGGCGGCGGGGGCTTCCTTGCCGATCAGCGTCTGGGAGCCCAGAAAGGCGCTGATCTGGCCGATGCCGAGCAGGACGAAGAACGGCAGGTTGGCGCGGTCCAGGGGGTCCTCCACCAGGGCGAGGCCCAGGTAGGCCGC
>Ga0268299_1002469_pt1 | contig 21973 bp, 21 predicted proteins | sample NOBtaG_FD_193484 | JGI IMG/M metagenome (GOLD analysis project Ga0268299, IMG submission 193484) | Activated sludge microbial communities from bioreactor in Nijmegen, Gelderland, Netherland - NOB reactor | ecosystem: Engineered > Bioreactor > Aerobic > Activated sludge | place: Netherlands... | reverse complement strand
CCGGGTCTGTGAGCAATTATTCCCGCTCACGGCCGAGGAATGCGATGCGGAGGAAGAGCCGACCGTCTGTCCCGATTGCACCTCATAAACGGACTCGGTGTCTGCCTGGGAGTGAGACGTCATCACTCATCACTTGCGACTCGCCACCATCGTTCAATCCGCCAGCGGAGCGATCTCCAGCGCCTTCTTGATCAGACAATCTCCCGCATAGCCCTGTAGCGCCATCGGCAACATACTGGCATCGAGCACCCGGGCCGAGAGCACCTTGACACCCTCTGCGGTCTTCGCCCCCTCGATCCTCAACGCGTGGCAGACCTCCAAGGTCCGCCAGACCGGATTCCCGGCAACCGTATCCCCGGGAATGAGCTTCAGATCCGAGACCGCGCCCTCCGCGAGCACTTTCGCGGAGATGCCCATCTTGTCTTTCGGCACGGCACTGACAACGGCAAAAAACACCTGGTCATCATCGCCCCACACAGGGGGGACCCAACTCATGATGGTCAACAACACGAACGGCAGCCAGCAGGACCGGCTCATGCCTCACCTCGTTATGGCGTCGGAATGGGAATCGGACTGAACGTCACGCCCGGGTGGCGGAAGACGCCCGGATCGCTCGGACGACGGAGCGGCTGCGGGACCTCCGTGACTCAACGCGCTGCGTCCGACCCGCTGGGAGCCAGGCAAAACCGTCGAGCCTGCTTGCTCTGCCGGCCGTTCACCGCTGCCCACCCACAGGGCCGCCGCACCGGCGCCCAGAAGCCCGAGACCCAGCAGGTTGCGCGCTAACCTCGTCACGTCTCGCCTCTCGTTCGAACGTCACGCTCGTTTGACGGTAGTATGCCAAGCGAGTCTTATCAATTCAAGGTGACCGCTGGGTCGATCGGCTCGATCATGGTAAGCTGAAACGGGTCGGCTCCCCTGTTCGAGCCGGGACGGATGCGGATTCCCTGGAACCGTCTCTCGCACCGCTCAACCCACGCCACCAATCCTATTGAGAGAGGAGAGAGAGTCTATGCCGCACGATTTTATGCCGGGCCTTGCCGGCGTTCCCGCTGCCAAATCCGCCATCAGCGATGTGGACGGGACGCGAGGAATCCTTGAATACCGTGGCATTCGTGTCGAGGAACTGTGCCAACAATCCTCCTTCCTCGAAACCAGTTACCTGTTACTATTCGGGCGACTGCCGAACGCCGGCGAGCTGACACAGTGGGTCAGCGATGTCACGCACCATCGCCGAATCAAGTTTCGCATCGTCGATCTGCTCAAGGTCATGCCTGAACACGGCCATCCCATGGATGCCTTGCAGGCGGCCGTCGCGGCGCTCGGCATGTTTTACCCCGGCCGCAACGTCAAAGATGTGGAGAACAACTACTGGTCGGCGGTGCGTCTGATCGCCAAACTCCCCACCATCGTAGCCGCCTGGGCCAGACTCCGACGCGGGGACGAATACATTCCCCCGCGGGACGACCTGCCGTTTGCCGACAACTTTCTCTACATGCTGACGGAGAACGTGCCCCACCCGTTGTGGAGCGAAGTCTTCGACGACTGTTTAATTCTGCACGCGGAACACACGATGAACGCGTCGACGTTTGCCGGCATGGTCACGGCCTCGACGCTGGCCGACCCGTACACCGTGGTGGCCTCGTCGATCGGCGCCCTGAAAGGCCCCTTGCACGGCGGCGCCAACGAAGAAGTGGTCATGATGTTGCGGGAGATCGGCACTCCGGCCCAGGCCAAGCCGGCGGTCGAGGCTCGGCTCCAAGGCAAGCACAAATTGATGGGATTCGGGCACCGGGTCTACAAGGTGAAAGATCCGCGTGCGACGGTCCTGCAGGATCTCTGCATGCGGCTGTTTAATGTCTGCGGGACTTCACCGCTCTATGAAGTGGCGGTGGCGGTGGAGCAATTGGCAGGGGAGCGGCTGAAGGATAAGGGCATCTATCCCAACGTCGACTTCTACTCAGGCATTATCTACGACAAGATGGGCATCGAGGTGGACCTGTTTACCCCGCTGTTCGCGATGGCGCGGGTCAGCGGGTGGCTGGCGCATTGGTTGGAGCAGTTGCGGGAGAACAAGCTGTACCGGCCGGACCAAATCTACTCCGGCGAACACGACCGGCGCTATGTGCCGATCGACCGGCGGTAGGCCCATGGTGGGCTACTCGGTGCGGCCGATGAACCACCAGAGCACCACGGACGTCACGAACATGATGCCGCCGAGCAACGCGTAGGATATGAATTCCAACATGGCGATCACCTCCCTGTATGAAGGGGGCTACTAAATAATGACGGGCCCCCTAATGTCAAGGCCCGGCACGGAACATTCTCTTCTGCTCGACGCTCTTGACTTCAGCGGACGGGAGATTACCTCCAAACTAGTAAGTAGGATGTCATAAGGAACTATAGACCATCCACACACACAAGGAGGTTTCTCATGGCGATCGTACGATGGGATCCGTTTCGGGAGTTGCAGGACATGTCCGACCGTTTGAACCGCATGATTGCGAACCCCGCATCCGGCGGGAGCGTCGGGCAGGGGAAAGAAGTCATGACGGTGGCCGATTGGACCCCGACCGTGGATATCAGCGAGACCGAGGCCGAATATGCCATCAAGGCGGAGCTTCCCGAGGTGAAACGGGAAGACGTAAAGGTGACGGTCGAGGACGGCGTGCTCACCATTCAAGGCGAGCGCAAGCAGGAGAAGGAAGAGAAGGGCAAGAAGTATCATCGGGTCGAGCGGTCGTACGGCCGGTTCGTCCGAACCTTCACGCTGCCGGATACGGTCGATGAGAGCAAGGTGAAGGCGGAATACGCCGACGGGATTTTGCATCTGCATCTGCCGAAATCGGAAAAGGCGAAGCCCAAGCAGATCGAGGTCAAAGTCGCCTGATCGCACGACAGGGGTTTCTGAAGCAAGGCCCGCGCATGCGCGGGCCTTTTCTTTTTGATCGACCAGTCCCACACCGATATCCTCACCAGTGATCCGCCGGACCCCGCGACGACGTCACAGCCAGAGCCGCCTAGAGGCACAGCCGATGCTTGTGCTTCCGCGGGGGGAGCGTTTAATATGCGCCGTTCCAGCACGTTAACCGCCAGCCATTCGAGGAGATTCGACGATGAAGAACGCTGCACGCCCGTCCGACCGCACCATACCCCTGACAACCGCCACGCGCATGGAGCGCGACACGATGGGGGAGCTGCCGGTTCCATCCAATGCGTATTACGGCGTGCAAACGGCCCGCGCGATCGAAAACTTCCCGATCAGCTCGCTGCGTATTCCACGCTCCATGATCCGGGCCATGGGCCTGATCAAACGCGCCGCTGCGTCGGTGAACCACTCGCTCAAACTGCTCGACAAGAAGCCGGCCGACGCGATCGTCCGTGCCGCCACCGAGGTCGTCGATGGACGACTCGATGCGGAATTCCCGGTCGATATCTTCCAGACCGGTTCGGGCACGTCTACGAACATGAACACAAATGAAGTCATTTCTAACCGGGCGACTGAGCTGCTCGGCGGGGCCAGAGGCAGCAAGCTGGTGCACCCGAACGACCATGTGAACCTGGGGCAATCGAGCAACGACGTCATTCCCACCGCGATTCACATCGCCGCATCCGAAACCATCCAGCGGCAACTGATCCCGGCCTTGACCGAGCTCCATAGGGCGCTGAAGGGGAAGGCGCGCGAATTCGACAAGATCGTCAAAATCGGACGAACCCATCTGCAGGATGCCACACCGGTTCGACTGGGCCAGGAGTTCGGCGGATACGCCAGACAGATCGAACTGGGGATCGCCCGGATGAAACGGGCGCAGGCTGCCCTAAGCGAAGTCGCACTCGGCGGGACTGCGGTGGGCACCGGCCTGAACTGTCATCCGAAATTCGCCGCCAAGGTCATGGCCATCATTTCCAAGGAAACCGGTTGCAGCTTCAAGGAAGCGGTCGACCATTTCGAGGGGCAATCGGCACAGGACTCCCTGGTGGAAGCCAGCGGGGAGTTACGAACCCTGGCCGTCAGCCTGATGAAGATCGCCAACGACATTCGCTGGCTGGGCTCTGGCCCCCGCTGCGGACTCGGCGAAATCAACCTGCCCGAGACCCAACCCGGATCGTCCATCATGCCGGGCAAGGTGAATCCGGTCATCGCGGAATCCGTCACCATGGTCTGTGCCCAGGTCATCGGCAACGACGTCACCATCACGGTCGGCGGCCAGGCCGCCAATTTCGAATTGATCGTCATGTTGCCGGTCATGGCCTACAACCTCCTGCAGTCCATCGAGCTGCTCTCGACCGCTTCGACGAACTTCGCCGTGAAATGTATCTCGGGCATCAAGGCGAACGAAGCACGCTGCAAAAGCCTGATCGAGGAAAGCCTGGCGATGTGCACGGCCCTTGCCCCGGTCATCGGGTACGAGGCAGCCGCAAAACTGGCCAAGGATGCGTACAAATCCGGAAAGACCGTGCGCGAAGTGGCCCGCGAGCAGAACGTGTTGCCGGAGAAACGACTCTCGCAACTCCTCGACCCCTGGCGGATGACCCAGGCCGGCGGGCCCGTCGGCAGCGCCGGCGGATAACGGACCTGATGTGCCGTCATCATGGCAGCGACACGAGTGGGTGCCGGGCGCTCGGAAGCTGTCTCCGCTTTTGACAGCCCGACAACCCCTATGCTACCGTGCCCAAAATTTTGGGTTCTTTGGCCGTCGGATGATCGAAGGTCATCACGATTCATTCTAGATATACATTGAAGGGTAGATAATGAGCGCAACCGGTTCCGAGACAAGCGGACATGTGGTAATCGTCGTCGGCGCAGGCCCCGCCGGAATGGCCCTGGCCAAGAACATGGCGGATGCGGGCCATGAGGTCATCATCCTCAATCGCGACATCAAGTTTGGCGGGTTGGCCGAATATGGGATCTTCCCCAGCAAACTCAAACTTCGTGGCGGATTGAAGAAGCAATATTGGGACATGCTCGAACAACCCAACGTGCACTACTTCGGCAATGTCTCCGTCGGACAGGGGAAAGACCTTTCGGTGGAGGACTTGCGGGCATTGGGCGCCAGCGCCATCGCCTTCTCAATCGGGGCGCAGGGCACGAAAGCCATCGGTGTCGAGGGCGATTCTGCCTCAGGTGTGTTCCACGCAAAAGACGTCGTCTACCACTTTAATCGCCTGCCTGGATTCGGCGACCGTCCGTTCGACATGGGCAAACACGTGGCGATCATCGGCGTCGGCGATGTGATGGTCGATATCGCCCATTGGTTGATTCGCTACAAGAAAGTCGAACGCGTCACGGCGATCGCCCGCCGCGGCCCCGTTGAACGCAAGTACAATCCAAAAGAAATCAGGGCCGTCTGCTCGAACATGGATCAGGAAGGCATCGCCAAGGAATTTGCACGTATCAAGGATCGACTCGCCGCCGTCGGTCAAAACGCCGACGAGGTTCTGGCGAGTCTGACGGCTGAGTTCACGAAATGTGAGCAGACCGACAGCCCCTCGAAAATGGGCTTCCGTTTTCTCGCTTCACCCAAGCGGGTGCTGGTCGACAGCAACAACCGCGTGCGGGCATTGGAGATGGAAGAAAACAAACTGGAGCCGAAAGGCGACGATACGGCGGCAGTCGGCCTCAAACAGTACTACGAATTCCCCGTCGATAGCGTGGTTTTCGCCGTCGGGGATCGGGTCGATGACACGGTGGGACTGCCGTACAAGAACGGCGTCTATGTCACGAATCCTACCAAGACCGGCAACGATCCGGACGATGCCCTGTTCCAAGCCTATGATGAGAAATCCGGTCAGGTCGTCGACGGCGTGTTTCTCGCCGGATGGGCGCGCAAAGCGAGTGAAGGACTCGTCGGGATCGCCAAGCGTGACGGAGACTGGTGCGCGGAAGTGATGGCGCGCTACTTGGGGAGCAAAGCCGGACAGCCATGCACTGGAGCAGGGGAAGTTCTGGCAAAGTTACAGGGCTTGCTGAGGGAACGGAAGAGCAAGCCGGTCGACCTCGACGGTCTGAAAGTCTTGGATGCCGTGGAGAAGGCCCACGCCGGTTCACCGGATGCCATCGGAGAGTTCAAGTTCGCGTCGAACGCGGAAATGCTGGCCCACATCGAACGCGGGCGCGCCTAGCGCGCCCGCCGGTTCTTCATCCGTCGCCCCACTTCAGCTTTTCCCGCAATACTTCGTAATAGCTGCTTTCCGGAAAGCGAATGAGCCTGGTCAAATGCTCAGCGGCGTGAATCTCGACCGTATCTCCCTGTGTTAATGCTACGCCCACCTGGCCGTCCAGCGTCGCCATCGCGCCGTCGTCCCTGCTGGTCAACATCACTTCGATCTGGGCAGTGACCGGCACGATCAAGGGACGATGCGTCAAGGTGTGGGGACACACCGGCGTCAGAATCAGGGACGGAACAGCCGGGTTGATGATGGGTCCGCCCGCCGAGAGCGAATAGGCGGTAGAACCTGTCGGCGTGCTCACGATCAATCCGTCACCGCGCAAATTCGTGACGAATTGCCCTTGGATGGCAATCTTCAGTTCGATCATCCTGGCCAGGGTGCCCTTGCTGACGACCACATCGTTCAGCATGACCCCGCGTGCCACCGTTTCTCCATGTCGATGGACATGTGTTTTCAGCATCAGCCGCTCATCGAGCACGAAATCGTTCGCAAAGACCCGCTCGAGCGACGGATACAAATTCTCCAAACGTACCTCGGTCAGGAATCCGAGTCCGCCCATATTCACCCCGAGAATCGGAATTCCACGCTCGCCGGCCAGCCGCGCCGCATTTAACATGGTCCCGTCTCCGCCTAGCACCAGCAGCACATCGGCCTTGCTGGCCAATTGGGTTTTTTGAAACCCGCCCGGCTCACCGAGCAGGGCGGTTGCGGTCGTATCCAACAACACGTCGATGTTCCGGGAACGCAGCCAGCTGACCACAGCCTGGACGGTCGACTTCACTTCCGGAAATTTTGGTTTCGTCAGGATGCCGATACTTTTACTTTTCATAGTCGAGACCGCAAGATGCTGAGGTGAGGAGCCGGTTGAAAGGTGCGGGATTGTATCGAGATGATTCTTTGACTGTCAAACACGAGCGCCGTGATGTCGCCGGTTTCACGATCGCGTACACGTGCACAGGTGCGTGCGATTCGACAGTCGTAGCGCGCCTTCCGCGATTCGCTCAATACCTTGACACCCCATATTGCGGTAGTTAGAATCACACCATGACGAGTGTATGAGTCGTCAATCTGCATCACATCACTCAGCTAAGGCTTCTCATCAAGACCCCATCACCATAAGGAGGCGGGATGTTCGAACGGTTCACGGACAAGGGTCGCAAGATCATCATCCTGGCACGTGAAGAAGCCGAGCGCCATCAGAACGATTACCTGGGCACCGAGCACCTGGTGTTGGCCATCCTTCGCGAGACGGATGGGATTGCGCTGATGATTCTCAAAAAAATGGGGCTCTCCACGGAACAGATCCGGCTCGAAATCGAGCGGAATCTGCCGGGCGGAGGGACAACCATGACCTTCGGCGAAATTCCATTCAGCCCGCGGGTCAAGAAAGTCATCGAGTACGGCGTGGAAGAAGCCCGGCTGCTCGGGCACAATCACATCGGCAGTGAGCATCTCCTGCTGGGCCTCCTGCGTGAGGAGGAAGGCATCGGCGGAAAAATCCTCAGAAGTCTGGGCGCCAATCTGTTGACCGCCCGGCAGTTGACGGTCACCTTCCTCCGAAAGTCCGCCCCGCGGGAACGGGACCGCAAGAGCAACACCCCGGCACTCGACGAATTCGGACGTGACCTGACTCAACTCGCCCAGGAGGGGCAGTTGGATCCCGTCATTGGACGTGCGGATGAAATCGAGCGGGTGCTGCAGATCCTGAGCCGCCGCTCGAAAAACAATCCCGTGCTCATCGGAGAGTCCGGTGTCGGCAAAACCGCCATCGTCGAGGGCTTGGCACAACGGATCATCGCATCCGAAGTGCCGGACAATCTGCTGTCTCGCCGCGTCATCGCACTCGACCTCGGCTCCCTCGTGGCCGGCACCAAGTACCGCGGCCAGTTTGAAGAGCGCCTCAAAGTGGTGATGAAGGAGATCGTGCAGGCGGGCAACATCATTATTTTCATCGACGAGTTGCACACGCTGGTCGGTGCCGGCGCCGCTGAAGGCTCAATCGACGCCTCCAACATGCTCAAGCCGGCCCTGTCGCGCGGCGAAATCCAGTGCATCGGGGCCACCACGCTGGACGAATACCGCAAACACATTGAGAAGGACGGGGCACTCAAACGTCGTTTTCAACCGATCCATGTCCAGCCGCCGAGCACGGATGAGACCGTCCGCATCATCCAGGGCCTGCGCGACCGTTACGAAGAACATCATGGTGTGGAGATTACCGAAGACGCCATCGTAGAAGCGGTCAAGTTGGCGGATCGATACATCACCGACCGGTTCCTGCCGGATAAGGCCATCGATCTGATCGATGAAACAGGTTCCCGCGCCAAGCTGCAGACCTATGCGCTGCCGTCGGAACTCAAGGCGCTGGAGCAGGAACTGAAGAAAATCTCCCGGGAGAAGGAACTGGCCATCTCGATGCAAAACTTCGAGGAAGCCGTCCGGCACCGGGAAGAAGAAGAGCGCTTGAGAAAATTGCTGGACGAGTCCAAGCGCGAATGGAAAAAGAATCAGGAAAAACACAAGCCGACCATCGGCAAGGAAGAGGTCGCGTATGTCGTGTCAAAAATGACCGGCATACCGCTCTTTAAGTTAGAAGAGGAAGAGTCCAACAAATTGCTCCGCATGGAGGAGTTCCTCCACAAACGGGTCATTGGACAGAACGAGGCCATTTCGGCAGTTGCACGCGCAATTCGTCGCTCAAGGGCCGGCCTCAAGGAAGCGAAAAAACCCATCGGGTCCTTTATTTTCCTCGGCCCGACCGGTGTCGGAAAAACGGAGTTGGCGCGCACTCTTGCTGAATTCCTGTTTAATAGTGAGGATGCGTTGATTCGCATCGACATGTCGGAATACCAAGAGAAGTTCACCAGTTCGCGTCTCTTCGGAGCGCCTCCCGGATACGTGGGTTATGAAGAAGGCGGACAACTGACCGAAAAGGTTCGCCGCCGCCCATACTCCGTGGTGCTGTTCGACGAAATCGAAAAAGCGCATCCAGACGTGTTCAACGTCCTCCTCCAAGTACTCGATGACGGTGTCCTGACGGACAGCTTGGGGAGGAAAGTCGATTTCAAGAACACGGTCGTCATCATGACGTCCAACATCGGCACCAAGTTGATCCAGAAGGGTGTGTCGCTCGGATTCCAGAATGATGAAAAGAGCGGCCAAGAAGGACGCAGGAAAGATGAAGTGATGGGCGAACTGCGCCGATCCTTCAGCCCGGAATTCCTGAACCGGATCGACGAAATCGTCGTCTTCCACCCGCTGGAGAAAGATCACCTGATTCACATCCTGGACATTCTGCTGCGGGAGTTGAATCTCCGCCTCATCGACAAAAGCGTCAGCATCGAAGTGGACGACGAGGTCAAGCAGTGGCTTATCAAGGAAGGCTACGAGCCGCTGTATGGCGCGCGCCCGATGCGCCGCATTATCCAGCGAGCCATCGGCGATCCGTTGTCTGAAGAGCTCATCAAGGGCCGTTTCAAGGACAACCGAAAGATTAAGGTCGTCCTGCGAGACGGTGCACCGGCGTTTATCGAACAGGAGGCCATGGCGGGCGTCTAGCTCGAAGGCCATCCGTGAGGATAGGATCGACGCGTACTTGAGATCCTGTAGTACTACCGGCAACCCCCGCGGTCCTCAGTCGGACCCGGGGGTTGTCGTTTTTTCGAAGGCAAACCATCGTTCATGAGATTTCGGCTCATCCCGTCGCAGCTTCTACCCATGGGGAGTGGAGCTCCGACGCTGCTCTTGCGCATCCTGCGTAAGGTCATGTCCGCGACCGCACGAACTGTATGGCACCTGTCTGCAGCATGACCACCCTCGACGCAAACACCGTCCTCGGTCCAATCCTGGGAATTGAAACATCCTGCGATGAAACGGCTGCGGCCGTGCTCGATGGCACCGGACAGGTCCTGTCCAATGTCATTTCCTCCCAACAGGCGGTCCATGAGCGATTCGGCGGGGTTGTGCCGGAATTGGCGTCGCGCGCGCATATTCAAAATGTGGATCATGTGACTCGATGTGCCCTGGACAATGCAAGACTCGGGTGGCAAGACCTCACCGCCGTTGCCGTGACGCAAGGGCCCGGGCTGGCCGGCGCCCTCTTGGTCGGGCTGAGTTACGCGAAGTCCATTGCCTATGCGCTGGGCATTCCCTTGGTCGGCGTCAGTCACCTTGAAGGCCATATCGCTTCTGCCTGGATCGATCGCCCGGCGTTTCCACGAACCTGCGTGGTGTTGATCGCATCAGGGGGCCACACTCATCTGTTTCATGCGGACGAGTCGGGTGGTTTCCGGCTCATGGGACGTACGATCGACGATGCGGCCGGAGAGGCCTTCGACAAAGGTGCACAGATGCTGGGCCTGGGCTACCCCGGTGGGCCGCTCATCGATGCTGCCGCCCGCAAGGGGCGCCCGACGGCAGTGCGGTTCCCTCGCTCTCGTGTGAGAACCGGAGCGTTAGATTTCAGTTTCAGCGGGTTGAAAACCGCCCTGCTCTATCACCTTCAAAACCTGACCCCACACGCGATCGTCGAACAGCAGGCCGACTTGGCAGCCGGGTATCAAGAGGCCATCGTGGACGTCCTCGTGCGACAGGCGTTCGCAGCGGTCGAGCGAGCAGGGGTGTCCGCGCTCGCGGTCGTCGGTGGGGTGTCGGCGAATTCCCGGCTGCGAGCGAAATTGGCTGAGCGGGCCGCCAAAGAGGGGATAGAGTTGGGACTCCCGGCTCTCTCGTATTGCACCGACAATGCCGCGATGATCGCCGCCGCAGGGCAGCGGGCTCTGCTCCTCGGCCAGGTTACGGCGTTGGACGGCGAGGCCTTGCCGAATTGTGCGTTGCCTTCCGCCGCCCCTGGCGAAGCCACTCGCCGGAGGCGACAACACTCGAGTGCTCTGGGAGTCTGACCATCGCGACCATTCACGGACAAATCAGCGGTCTGAAAGCGAGTCACCTTGCGGCGTTGGAGCGGTTGTACCGTCGGCGCATTCCGGCTTCCGTCGTGATCACGGCCGAACTGGCGCGCACGGCGAGCCAGCTCTCACGCGACATGCGCCGTCCCATCGGACTGCTTATCACGCGCCGGGGAATCATCGAACAGGTATTGGTCGGGCCGGGGTGCGCCCCCACCATCGAATCGATGGCGAAATTCAGAGTCGGCGCACACTCCCTGCGAGGACTCCGACTCATCCGGACACATCTGCACGAAGAGCCGCTCAGCCAGGAAGACATCACCCACCTCGCAATGCTGCGTCTGGATTTGATCGGCGTGCTCGGTGTCACCCAGGAAGGGGAACCCAGCCTCTTGCATCTGGCCCATCTGCTGCCGCCCAACCCCGAGGGCGAGGTCTGCCGTCTCCTTAAACCGGTCCCATTCCACGAACTCGACCTCCAATTGGATACGTTTCTGCATGCCCTCGAAAGCGACCTTCAGCGTTCAGCGACTCACCATACGGTATCCGCCGGCACGGAATCCGCAATTCTGGTGAGCGCATCGCCCCGAAGTCGCGCTGAGCAGGAAGAGCACCTGGAAGAGCTGAGTGAGCTGGCCGAATCGGCCGGCGTTCGCGTGCTCGACCGTGTCGTCCAGCGCACCCAGGAGGGCTACGAACGGTACGTGCTCGGCAAAGGGAAATTGAAAGAGATGGTGATGCGCGCGCTCCAAAAGGGCGCCGACCTGATCATTTTCGACCAGGATCTTGCTCCCGCACAGGCAAGAGCGATCTCCGAGGTGACGGACATCAAAGTCATCGATCGGACCCAGCTCATTCTGGATATTTTCGCCCGCCGCGCTCACACGCGGGAAGGGAAGGTACAGGTCGAGTTGGCCCAGCTGCGTTACCTGCTCCCGAGGCTCCTTGGACATGGTACCTCACTGTCACGTCTTGGAGGAGGCATCGGATCGAGAGGCCCGGGCGAAACCAAACTGGAGACCGATCGCCGCCGCATCCGCGATCGCATCGCGCACCTGGAGCGAGACCTTGCGGATGTCGCCCGCCATCAGGATCAGCGCCGAGCGAGGCGTATCCGGCAGGGGCTCCCCATTCTTTCCATCGTCGGATATACGAACGCCGGAAAATCGACGTTGCTTAACGCCCTGACCCAGAGCGAGATCCCCGCACAGGATCGGCTCTTTGAAACGCTCGACACCACCAGCCGCCGCCTACGCTTCCCGCACGACCGGGAAGTCATCGTCACCGATACCGTGGGATTTATCCGGGACCTCCCCAAAGACTTGGTCGGCGCCTTTCGTACGACCCTGGAAGAACTCCGTGATGCCGATCTGTTGCTCCACGTGGTAGATGCCTCTGCAATCAACATCGATCAGCAGATCCACGCGGTCGACAGCATCCTTCAGTCGCTGAACATGGAGACCATTCCACGCGTCACGGTCCTCAACAAATGCGACCGGCTTGCCGCACAGGAAGTCACCTCGCTGAGCGCACGTTATCATGCCATCGGCATTTCGGCCTTGAACCGGGACAGTCTGCGTCCGTTGATCGCGCATCTTGAGACACTCCTGCCTGTGGTGCCATTCCTCTCACCGCTTGCGGAGCATCCGGACCAACCGCCACAGGACCTCGCACTTGCATCTCAATCCTAAGCACTGCACAATTGGCGCCCACCAGCAACGCACCATGAAATCCGTCGTGACACCGACATCTTCCGCCTCCGCGGAACGCCGCCGCCTCCAGCGCATACTCACCACGTTACGAGACACCGCACCGGCCATGAAGGTGGAATTGGACCACCGCACCCCCTGGGAACTGCTGGTGGCCACCATCCTGTCGGCGCAATGCACCGACCAGCGTGTCAACCAGGTCACGCCGAATCTGTTCCGCCGGTATCGCCACCCGCGCGAGTATGCGGAGGCCGACCAGGCAGAACTGGAAGCCCTGATCCGCCCGACCGGATTCTTCAAAACAAAAGCCAAGAATCTGATGCAGTGCGCCAAGGTCGTCACCGAGCGATTTGACGGTGAGGTGCCGGATACGATGGACGCCCTCACGACCCTGCCGGGAGTCGGACGCAAAACGGCGAATGTGCTCCTCGGCAATGTGTTCGACAAGCCGGCTGTGGTGGTCGATACCCATGTCAAACGCGTCTCCGGACGCCTGCACCTGACTCGCCATACGGATCCGGACAAAGTTGAAGCCGACCTACAAATGTTACTGCCTGCACGCCAGTGGACGGAAGGATCACAACGGCTCCTTCTGCACGGCCGATACGTGTGCCTCGCGCGCGCACCGAAATGCCGAGACTGTGCGATCGCTTCAGAGTGCCGTTGGGAGGGGAAAACCGTACGATGATCCGGAGCATGACAGGGTATGGGAAAAAGGACGTGACCTCGCAGACTGCAAGCGTCACCGTGGAGATCCGTTCAGTCAACCACCGGTTTCTGGAAGTGGCGGTGCGAGTGCCTCGTTCCCTCGCACAGGTGGAAGACCAGATTCGAAAAGCCGTGCAGCAACGCTGCCTGCGAGGTCGGGTCGATGTCTCGGTCTCCGTCCATGCCGCCGGCGGAAGCCTGAAAACCGTCCAGATCGATCAGGCGCTCGCCAAGCAATATCATGTCGCCCTCAAGAAACTGCAAAAGAGCCTCGGGCTGAAAGGCAGCCTCGATATCTCCCTGTTGGCCGGATTTCGGGACATCGTTTCGATCACCGATGAACCGGTCGACACCGAACATCTGGGCCAAACGGTCGTGCGAGCGCTCGGTGGCGCCCTGACGGACCTGGAAAAGATGCGTCGACGAGAAGGGGATGCGCTGCTGAAGGACCTGAATGCGCATCTGGATGCGATTCGCGCCGCGAAATCCGCGGTGGCGGATCGAGCACCGGAACTCGCTGCGAACGCATTTGGTCGCATGAAGGGGCGGATTGAAGCCCTTCTTCAGACCGAACTTCCGGACCCCGCACGACTCCAGCAGGAACTCGCCCTCTATGCCGACCGATCGGACATCTCGGAAGAATTGGTCAGACTCGAGTCACATATGCTACAGTTCGACCAGACGCTCCACAGCAAGGAGTCCGTGGGGAAGACCTTGGAGTTTCTGCTTCAGGAAATGGGACGGGAAGTCAATACAATCGGCTCGAAAGCAAACGACGCCGACATTGCCGCGCTGGTCGTCCGCATGAAAGCCGAACTGGAAAAATTGCGCGAACAAGTTCAAAATGTCGAATAAGGCCGCTCCCGCCGTCGGCAGCACGAATCTATGAGCACTGCGCCCGTTCCACCCAACGAGAAACCGGCACACGTACGACGGGGCATCCTCTTTATCATTTCCGCTCCATCGGGAAGCGGGAAGACCACGCTGTGCAAACAGATCGCGGCCAACGTCCCCGGTCTGTGGCATTCGGTGTCCTACACCACACGCAAGCCTCGGCCGGGAGAGGTAAACGGTAAGGATTATCATTTCCTGGACGAGGCGGCATTCCGGCAGATGATCGACCGGAACGAGTTTGTGGAATGGGCCCATGTCTATGGGAATTTGTATGGAACGCCGCGCAAGGAACTGACGGAAAAGATGGAACAGGGCATCGACGTGCTTCTCGAAATCGACGTCCAAGGTGCCCGTTCGGTAAAGAAAAAATTTGAAGACGGTGTCTATATTTTCATTCTTCCGCCCTCGTTTGATACCTTGCGCACACGCTTGCAGAACAGGGCCGGGGATTCGCCGGAAGAGATTCAACGCCGCCTGCAGAAGGCCAAAGAAGAAGTGTGGAGCTACCGCGAGTACTACTACATCGTCCGGAATGACGACCTGAAGCAGTCGTTGAAGGAACTAGAAAGCATTTTTCTGGCGGAACGGACCAAAACCAAACGCCTGAATATGACCTGGTTGGAAGAAAAATTCATTCTCGACAAAGAGGGGAAGCCGGGCAATGCCGCTCCGGCCCCCGCATCAAAGGAGCAGCCGAATCATGGGTGAAATGTTGACGTTATTGCCTGAATACTCCAGCGACGAATTCGATTCCCGACACCGGCTGGTGATCGTGGCCGCGCAACGGGCGAAGCAGTTAGTCCAAGGCGCGCGCATGACCGCCGCGTCCAAGTTCACCAAAGAAACCAGCATCGCCCTCGACGAGGTCTTGCGCCACAAGGTGAAATTCCTGGTCGGCAAGGAAGCCCGAGATGCGATCAAGGAATCCAAGCGCGTGAAAGAAGGCGAAACCGAACGGCTCGCCATGATGACGGGTGAAGATGCCAAGGAAATCAAGAAAGAGCTGAGCGTGTACGTCGACGATACCGCAAAACCCGCTGCCGCCCCGGAGGGCGAGGAGTAGTCTTCCTTCGTGCAGACCACCGGCCCCTCACTCCCGGGTGTCCGCCTTGTGCTCGCCGTCACAGGGAGTATCGCCGCTTATAAGGCGGTGAGTCTGCTGCGCCTCCTCCGGCGAGAAGCCGCCACGGTCGACGTGGTCATGACGGCCGGCGCCCGCCGGTTCGTGACCCCCTTGACCTTTGAAGTGTTATCCGGTTCGCATGTCGCGACGGATCTCTTCGAGGCCCACCAGGAAATGCTCCATCTCTCCCTGCCGGAGCAGGCTCAGGCCATCGTCATTGCACCGGCCACGGCCAATTGTCTCGCCAAGGCCGCGCTTGGACTCGCCGATGATCTCCTCTCGACGATGCTCCTCACGACCCAGTGTCCGGTGATTTTCGCTCCCGCCATGGACGGGGACATGTGGCAACATCCGACAGTAGTGGAACATGTCTCCACGCTCCGTGCTCGCGGAGCGGTGATCGTGGAACCAGAAGAAGGGCCGCTCGCGTCCGGCCGCTCCGGCCAAGGACGATTCGCCGATGAACAACGAATCCTGACAGCCCTCCAAACCGCGCTGTTCCCACGACGGGACTGGTCTGGCCGGCGGGTGCTCATTTCCGCCGGCCCGACACAGGAGGCGATCGACCCGGTACGGTTTATTTCCAACCGGTCGTCGGGGAAGATGGGATATGCACTGGCCGAGGCCGCCCGGATGCGGGGTGCGGAGGTGGTGCTGGTGTCAGGCCCCACGGCACTTCCCGCGCCGACCGGCGTCGACTACTGTCCCGTGACCACTGCCGAAGACATGCGGAAGGCCCTGCTGAGCCGGTTTACCTGGAGCGACACCGTCATCATGGCCGCCGCGGTCGCAGATTTTCGTCCTGCGCAGCCAGCCCAGCACAAACTGAAGAAGCGCCATCGCCCGATCACTCAGTTAGCGCTCACCCCGACGGACGATATTCTCCAAGAGTTGGGCGAGCGCCGCACGACACAAGTGCTGGTCGGGTTCGCGGCGGAAACCGAGGATCTCCTTGCCCACGCGCGAGAAAAGCTGCATGCTAAACACGTCGACCTGCTCGTCGCTAATGACGTCTCGGCGGCAGGCTCCGGGTTTGGGTCAGACACCAACCGGGTTGTCCTGCTGGCCTCCGACGGCGAGGCCGAGGAGCTTCCTCTTCTGCCGAAACGCGACGTCGCAGACCGGATTCTCGACCGGATCCTGACCCTGCAGACCGGCCGTCGGATGACAACATAACCTGGGCGTTCCCGTCGTGAAGGAGCCGCACGTGGCAGCATCTCCGCGGATCGATCCGGCTATCGCCGCAGAAATCGATCGATTGGCCACAGCCGTGGCCAAAAATCCTCGCTCGAAAGACTTTCTTCCCCTTGCGGATGAGTACATCAAGGCCGGCATGTGGCAGGAAGCCGCCGCCGTCCTCGAAGATGGCCTCACGGTCTATCCTGGCTTTGTGACCGCCATGGCCGCGCTGGGGCGGGTCTACGACCAGCTTGGACAGACAGCGAAGGCCAAAGCTATTCTCGAAGACGTCGTGAAGCAACGCCCCGACAATCTCCGCGCGCATCGTATTCTGGCGAAGCTCTACCAGAGCGCAGGGCACACCGAACTGGCCTTGAGTTCCTGCATGGCCATCCTCACTGCCAATCCCTTCGACGAGGAAGCGCTCTCCCTGAAGCGGACCATAACCGGCGCACCGATCGACCTGCCGCCGGCGAGGCGCGAGAAAACACGTCTCGGGGCTCAGGCCTCTTCCGAAGGACACAAGGTCGAGAGCCCTGCTGCCGTCGGTGCCGACTCGCTCCGGCCATCGACACCAGCGAGCAAGGCAGCCGCGGCCACACCCGTGAGTGCATCGGTGCCGGAACCGTCCCCCAGAAAACATGCGGCGACGATCGCTCGCCTCGAAGCGTGGCTCGGAACCATTCAATCCAAACGCCACCCTGAATCTGGTCCACGCTAATCCTCCCGGCTTCTCCTGTCACTCTGCGATCAGCGTTTGACCCACCCCCGGCAGCCTGTTAGAATGCCGCCGCTGCTGGCAGCTCTATCCATTGCAGCCTACTGACAACCGGGGCGCGCGACAGACAGATGCTGCGGCTGCTTGTGCTTCATGGTCCCAATCTCAATCTTCTGGGCACACGAGAACCGTCCGTCTATGGGCGAGTGTCGTTACCGGACATCAACAAGTCCATCGCCCGCCGTGCCGGCGAGTTGGGGATTGCGGTACAGACCAAGCAAACCAATATGGAAGGGGAGCTGGTCACCTGGATTCAGAACGCCCGGGGGCATTTCGACGGCATCATCATCAATCCGGCTGCGTATACCCACACCAGCATTGCGATTCGTGATGCGATTGCCGCCGTTGCACTGCCGACGGTGGAAGTGCACTTGTCGAACATTCATCAGCGAGAGGAGTTTCGCCACCACTCCTTCATCGCAGCGGTCGCCGTGGGCCAGATTGCCGGATTCGGTCCGACCGGATATCTGCTGGCCCTGGAAGCCTTGACCGCGCATCTTGAAGCAGGTGGCACACCGTCGCGCTCCCGCGCGCACGTGAAGAAGAACCCTACGGCTTCGCGCCGTTGAACCTGTTGTACCAAGGAGAGTCGTTGTGATTTCGACCGCAGAGTTTCGGAACGGCAGCCCGTTAATGGTAGAAGGCCAACCCTTTTATATCGTGGAATTCCAGCACGTCAAACCCGGCAAGGGGGGGGCATTCGTCCGGACGAAGCTGAAGAGTTATCTGTCCGGCAACGTCCTCGACCGGACCTTCCGTTCTGGAGAAAAGTTCGAAACACCCCAGATCGAAGAATGCGACATGCAGTTCCTCTATGCCACGAACGACTCCTACACGTTCATGGACACGGAAACCTTCGAGCAGTCGACCTACGAAAAAAGTCAGTTGGGCAGCAATGCCGACCTGCTTAAAGAAAACATGATCGCAAAGATCCTCATTTACGAGCACAAGCCGATTACGGTCGTACTGCCGAACTTCATCGAACTGAAGGTGGTGGACGGCGAACCGGGCGTTCGAGGCGACACGGCTTCCGGTGGAAGCAAACCGGTGACGGTGGAGACCGGCGCCACGATCAAGGTGCCGCTGTACCTGGAAATCGGAGAAACCATCCGCATCGATACCAGAACCCGTGAATTTGTGGAGCGCGTGCGTTGAGCCCATCACGTAAAAAGACCGGAAAGAGCCGGAACGCCGGCAAACCGATCGTCATTCCGAGCGCCTTCGCCCCTCGCCCGCCGGGAGCCGATCAGATGTTGCTGCAGCCGGAACATGCGGCACACATTCAGCAATTGGCCGACCTGTTGAAGCGCAATCACCTGACCGAATTGGAAATCGAACGCAGCGGGGTTCGCATTCGTCTCCGACATGAACCGGCCGTTCGCGCCACCACGACGCACACGGTGGAAACGGTACAACATCCATCGACATCGGGCGGCGCGGCGCCGGCGGCACAAACCCGCCAACCCGCGGACACCGATGGCCAGGTTACGATCACCTCGCCGATCGTCGGCACCTTCTATCGATCGCCGTCCCCCGACGCCGATCCCTATGTGGAGGAGGGGGATTATGTCAGGAAGGGCCAGGTCTTGTGCATCGTGGAAGCGATGAAACTGATGAACGAGATCGAGTCCGAGGCCGACGGAAGGATTACCAAAATTCTCGCGGAAAGCACCAAACCCGTCGAGTATGGACAACCGCTCTTCTTGATCGACCCCGGCGCCACACCCTAGACGCAACGGTCATGGGGATTCGTGATGGAAGCGGTCCGGGACCTTCCTGCCTTAGGAATTTCCAGCTCCCTGTATGGGCGATGGCCGGACCGGTCGGCCGATCCCGATGGAGTCGTGGCCCTGACAAGGCGTGGTGTAGGAAACAGAGATCGAGCATGACGCGCAGCGGAGTATCTCGTGTTTAAAAAAGTGCTGGTTGCCAATCGTGGAGAAATCGCTCTACGGGTGATCCGGGCGTGCAAGGAACTCGGGGTGAAAACCGTCGCGATTCACTCCGAAGCCGACGCCGCGAGCCTGCACGTGCGGGCAGCAGACGAACATGTCTGTGTCGGCCCTCCCGAAGCCGCCCTCAGCTATCGCAACATTCCGAATGTGCTCAGCGCCGCCGAGGTCACCGGCGCGGATGCCATTCATCCGGGTTACGGGTTCCTGTCCGAGAACGCGCATTTCGCCGAAGTCTGCGAGTCGATCGGCGTCAAGTTCATCGGCCCGACCTCTGAAAACATCGCCTTGATGGGCGACAAATCCAAAGCCCGCGAAGTCGTGGCCAAGAAAGGCCTCCCGGTCACACCGGGGAGTCCCGGCGAACTCCGGAGCGAACAGGATGCGCAAGAGGCCGCCAAGACGATCGGCTTCCCCGTCATCATCAAAGCGTCGGCGGGTGGAGGCGGTCGCGGCATGCGCGTGGTCAATAAGCCGGAAGAACTCACCCGGGCGTTTCAAGCGGCGCAAGCCGAAGCCAAATCCACGTTTGGGCACGACGGCGTCTATCTCGAACGGTACTTCCTCGAACCGCGGCATATCGAAGTGCAGATCGTGGCCGACAACCGCGGCCATGTCGTGCACCTCGGCGAGCGTGACTGCTCGATCCAGCGGCGCCACCAGAAGCTGGTGGAGGAAACCCCGTCGCCGGCCATCGATGACCGGCTGCGCCGGGAAATCGGGCGAACCGCGGTCGAGGCCGTCAAAGCCATCCGCTATTGCAACGTCGGCACGGTGGAATTCCTGCTCGACAAAGATCGCAACTTCTTCTTCATGGAAGTGAACACGCGCATCCAGGTGGAACACCCCATCACCGAAATGGTCACCGGCATCGACTTGGTCAAGGAACAGATCCGTATCGCCTCGGGCATGCCGCTCTCGTTCAAGCAACCGGACATCAAACTGAGCGGGCACAGTTTCGAGTGCCGGATCAACGCGGAGGATCCGGAAAAATTCACGCCCTGCCCCGGGCAAATCACGAAATATTCCGCCCCAGGCGGGTTAGGCATTCGGGTCGATTCCGCCATGGAGCCTAATGCCACAGTCGTGCCGTACTACGATTCGCTCATCGCGAAGCTCATCACCCATGGCCGGGATCGCCAGGAAGCCATGGCGCGGATGCGCCGGGCCCTGGACGAGTTTGTCATCGAGGGAATCAAGACGACCATCCCGCTACACCGGAAGATTTTCAACGATCCGGACTTCCAAAAGGGGCATGTCTCCACGACGTTCCTCGATCGCTTCCTCGCCGGACAGTCGTCCTAGTCGATCGGCGAGGCCAGGGAGCACGCCACGTCTCACGCCACACACCACCAGTTGCTCGCCGGGTTGTATCTCGTCTTAGACCCGAGCATCCGGCCTGATCGTCCGCTCGTCGATGTGCTGCGTCAGGCCGCGGCCTTGGGTGTCCGCCTCTTTCAATATCGCGACAAACTGGCCACGATGAAGGCTGCCTACACCCAGGCTCTGGTTCTGCGCCAGGCCGCCACGGAGCTCGGATCCTGCTTCATCATCAACGATCGTTGCGACCTCGCCTTGGCCGTGAACGCAGATGGCGTGCATCTCGGTCAGGACGATCTGCCCGTCGCCGACGCGCGTCGGCTCTTGGGCCCTGAGAAACTGATCGGACTCTCCACCCACAACCCCGGACAGGTCCGAGAGGCCGAAGAACTCAAGCCGGACTATATCGGCTTCGGCCCGATTTTCAGCACGGCCACCAAAGCCGATCACGATCCTATCGTCGGGCTGGAGGGCTTGCGTGCCGCCCGGGCATCGACTACCTTGCCCCTATTTGCCATCGGCGGCATCACGGCGGACCGGGTGGGAGAGATCCTCGCGGCAGGAGCGAACGGAGTGGCGGTCATCTCGGCAATTCTCAAAGCTCAGGACCTCGAGCAGGCGATCAGGACTTTTCAGCGCCCCTGGTCAGGACCATCCCGGCCAACTCCCTGATCGGGAGACTGTCGGCGGCAGCATCGACCGCATCGGCCCACGCACAATCCGCATGAGACTGATAGGGAAGCGGACCGAGCACCGGCACCGAGACCCGGTCGCGCAACACGGCCATTGTGGAGGCCTGCTGCTCCTGTTGAACCGCACCGCAGGGAGCCTGTGTTTCGTTCAAAAGCAGGGCAACGACGGGAATCTTGCGATGCTCGAGCGCTTCTAAGGTCAGCAGCGCGTGGTTGATCCCGCCAAGTCCAACTCGCCCGACGAGCACGACCGGCAGCCGGAGACGGACGATCAGATCGCGGAAATCCCAATCCTGGCCCATCGGTACAAGCACACCGCCGGCACCTTCGACCACCAGGCAGGCGTGCCGCGCCGCCAACTGCGCGTAACGATCCATGATGATGTCTTGATCGATTCTCTGACCTTCGGCGGAAGCGGCGGACAGCGGAGCCAACGGCAACGGAAAGCGATAGGGCGAAACACCATCAAGCGAATCATCCACCTGAGCAGCCGCCATCAGCCTGGCCGCATCGCTCTGGTCAGGCACAGCGGAGGACACG